>Ga0315904_10001749_pt1 | contig 34357 bp, 48 predicted proteins | sample LakEriMetagenome_6_FD_203529 | JGI IMG/M metagenome (GOLD analysis project Ga0315904, IMG submission 203529) | Freshwater fungal communities from buoy surface, Lake Erie, Ohio, United States - Buoy 12 MA120 | ecosystem: Environmental > Aquatic > Freshwater > Lake | place: USA: Lake Erie, Ohio...
GTTGACGCCTGCCGGTTTTAGGTCGTCGTTGGCCGTCGACGTGATCGTCGTGGTGGAGACGGTGAAGCGTTCGACACGGATCGCGGCTGCCGAAGTGTTGTACTGCGCAAAGAAGAGGCCGTCCGTGTCGACCTTGCACACGTCCCACGGGCACACAGGCCGGTAACGAGCCTCGGGCACGGTCGCGTAGGCCGTTGCGTCGAAGTAGTCCACGCTCGTCTGGCGAGTCGTTGCGGCCGGCGTGGCCACGAGCGCGAGACCTGTCGCTGCATACGAGAACAGGTAAAACTGCGCCGTCGCGACGCCCGCGGCCGAGTTGTACGCAGCGGCGACCACGATACGGCTGAGCGTTGGGTAGACGATGAGCTTCGGATAGACGCGCGCGGTGTTCGCACCAGGGGTGCCGAGGCCTCCGCTCCAGCTCTGCGATACCTCAGAGACCAAGGCGAACGTTTGGGCATCATACTGCGAGAGCGTGAGCGTGCTTGGGCTTCCGATGGAGCTTGAGCGCGTGACCTTCACGGCGAAGAAGAAGCCTTCCGCCGCGCCGTAGTCCACGCATTCGTCGATGTTCCCCGCGTTGCCGTCGAGCACGATCACGTCGCCGATCACGTCGGAGGCCGGCCCGGTCGTCGTCCAACCGTTCGTCGCCGAGGTCGTGCTCGGCGTATACTGACGCGCCACGCGTCCGCACTCATTCGCGATACGGGCTCCGCTTGGGTACAGGTGCGCCCAGTTGTCGAGCGTGTTGTCTCGCGCGCGGTCGATCACGACGGTTTGCGCTGCTGCGCCGTAGGCCGCGATGGGGTCGCCTGCGTCGGCCGTGCCGCCGCTTGCCTTCGGCGGGTCCACGGGCTGGTAGCCCGTGCGCTTGCGCACGCTGCCCACGCGCTCGAGGCGCCCGTTCACGAGCTCGGAGAGCTGCGACGGCGGGACGCGCCACGCGTCCATGCTCTGGTCGATGCCGCCGCCGAAGTCGGCTCGAACGATAACGCCTTGACCGGGTTTGCTCTGCTCTGCCATGGCGTCACCATACCCAAATCTTCAGGCTGCACCCGGCCTGAACGTCAAACTGTACGCTACGCTCGTCCTCGCTGCGCGTGCGCGCAATGCGGTGGATGCGGTGGTTTCCGTTCACCTGGCAATCGACCACGACGAAGCCCTCCACCGGCCGGCCGAGCGTATGCGGGAACGTGTACGTGCCCGCGGCGGGGAACGTGAGTAGCTCGTTTCGGCTCCCGGTGCCGGTCGGCACGGTCAGGAGCTGCCCGCTGCCGAATGGCACTTGCTGCAAATCGTTGATGGCCTTGACCACCTCGTTCATGCGCGTGAAGCCCATCTGGCTCTGGCGCTGGGCGTCCGTTGTCGCGGCCTCGTCGGTGCGCAGCACGCGCGTCGGCACGGTGCGCAGCGTCGTAACGGTCTTGCCGACGAGCTCCGGGCGGCCGGTTAGTGGCTTTGCCATCGGTCAGGGCCGCGGGAGGAAGCGCGAGGGATCGGCGTCGTAGTAGTTGCCGCGGTATACGTCCGTCACGCGCTCGGTATTCTGCGTGGCGCGGAACGGCGCCAGGCGATCGATGCGCTGGCCAAGGCTGCTCACGAAGGAGAGCGCGAAGCTCGGGTCGACCTGCTCCTTTTGCTGCACGTACGCGACCGCGCGCCAAATGGCATACTCTTCCCAGCCGTCCACGCCGTCGAACGCGTCCGCGTCGAGCACGAGACGCGCGCACGCTGGGATGTACCAGTGCCGCACCGTGTAGCCGCCCGTGGGGGCCGGCAGCAGGCTGAGGTTGTCCTGGATGATGCGGAAGGCCGCGGGCACGCCAGGATTGGGCACGCTGGTGCCCAGGAGCGCCGCGCGCTCGTGGAACGAATACGAGCCCAGGCGCATGCGCGAGCCGCCGTAATCGAGCTCCACGTACAGCGTCTGGTAGTGGTCGGACGGCAGCGCGTAGGTCTCGCTGCCGGTCGTCGCGATGGTCTGCTCCTTCGCGTAATATTCCTGGCCGCGCGAGCCGATCAGCCGGTCGTAGAGCTCCGCGAGGCTCTGGTTAATGTACTCGTTAATCTCCGAGTCCGAGACGAACTGGTTACCAACAAGGTCGGCACGCAGCCGAACATCTGAGCGCATTTGTCCAAGCGTTCGACTGCGTGCCATCCTTACCTCACTCCGAGCAGGCCATGACGAACGCCTCGAGGGCGTCGGCGAGGGCTTCCTTGTCTCCGTCCTTGATCGCGGTCATCACGTCCGCGGCCAGGGCCTTCTTTTCCTCGGCGTAGTTCTCGGAGGCCGGGGCCTCCTCCTCGTCGTCCATTCCGCCCTTCGGCCCGCGGCCGAGAGCGATAAGAAGCGCGGGCTTCTTCATGGTCAGACCTGCGAGTTCTTGAGGATGAGCGTGAGGTTGATGCGGTTGTTCGCATCGGCGGCCACGTCCGCAAGGCCGGGGCTGCTGATGTCGAACACGCGCACGACGATGGTGCGCGCGTTGAGATCCACCGTGCCAATGTTCGCCACCACTTTGTCATCCGACGTGGCGAGCTGAAGCGTCGCCGTGCAGGAGAGAAGTGTAGGATACACATCGGCGAGCGTGACCGTGAAAAGACCGACGTTCGTGCGCGCGACGCTTGCAACGCCACGGCCACGAATGGAGGCTTGATCGACTGCGCTCGTGCCGTTAGGCGCGAACGACACACCGAGTACGACGACGCCCGGATCGGCGGCGCCCAGGAGCTGAACGAAAGAGCGGGCGGCCATCTGGGTTGTCCTCAGTAGGTGGTGGTCGCGAGGTAGTTGAAGCCGCGACCGTTGAAGGCCGGGGCGCGGCAGCGGAGGTTCGCGTAGCTGCCGATGCGGATCTGATACGCGTCGTCATCCGAGACGCGGAGGATCTGCTGGTTGTCGTAATCGAGGATGTGCGGCGCCGCGTTGAGCGAGAAGAGGTCCCACGAGTCGAGCTGAAGCGCGAAGATCTGGCTCTGCGGAACGTTGATGTCGCTGACGCACTTGACCGGGCCAGCGTCGCCCATGAGGGTGATGGCTTGGAAGCCGATTTCCGCGTCCTCGATGCTTACGGCGCGGTCGTAGACCGTGCGCGAGCCGAGGAACTTCACGAGGGACGCGAAGTCGCGCGGGTTCATGAAGCAATGGTCCGGGCGGCCACCTTCCGCGTTGATGTCGCTCGCGAGCTGGATGATCGCCTCGTCCGGCGCCGCGCCCGTGCAATCGAGCGAGTTGCCCGCGAGCGAGGTCTTGTCGGTCGTGCGGGTCACGCCGTAGATCGCTGCCTGGAACTGCGCACCCGCGTTCGCGCCCGTGACCGCGCCGGTCTGCGAGCCCGCGAGCCACTGCGAAACGCCGGTGACCACGCGCGAATCGGTGAACACGGTTGCGTCACTGGTCGACGCGATGCGATCGCCCGCGCGCGCGATGTACTGCGGGGAAGCCACGTTCAAAATGTCGTTGAGCGTGATCGTGCCGGCCTTGCGGTCCACCGCGGTAATGCGGCGTACGGTCGCGCCAGCGGTGCCGGCGACGATATTGTCCATGAGGTAGGTCGTCGACGAGAACACTTCGACACGCTCGCCGAGGTCGAAGTTGAACGCATCCGAGGGCGTCGCGAGCGTGATCGTCGAGCCGGAGACGCTGCCGACCTTGCCCGCCCACGCGCAACCGTCGCGGAAGAGGTTGCGAGCGATCGAACGCATCGCCGTCATCATCGCCAAATCGATGGTGTCTTGGAAAAGGTCGACCATGGCGCCCTCGTCCATAACGGCGGCCTTCATAGCCTCGCCGCTGATCGTCGCGAGCGAGTAGTCGCTCTTACGCGTCAGCGTGAAGGTCTTGTAGGTGTCGCTGTACGAGGTCGAAAGCTCGTTGGCCGTCTTCGCCGCGCTGAAGAGCGCCGAGCCGCCCTGCGTCGTGTTGATGGTGAGCGGAACCTCAACCGACTTACCGACGAAGTTGGTCTTCTTCGCGAGCATGGCGAAGAAGGGGTTGGTCTTCCGAAGCTCACGGGGAACCGTGTAGTCCGGGTACAGGAACTTGATGATGTTGGTAGCGGTAGAAACGTCCAAAACGGCCATGTGAGACTCCGAAACAGGCGAGAGGGTGGTGAGGTCTCCCGCCTCGGAGAATCAGCCGCCGAGACGTCCGGCCTTGAAGAGCTGCGCGACGTATTCCTTGCGCGCGTCGCGGTTCATGCCCCGGAGGTCGGGGGCCGCGGTGCTCTTCTCGCCGGCTCGAGCGGTGCTCAGGGTGCGGGAGGTTCTCGGCTTGCCTGCTGCGGGGCCGTTGCCCGGTTCCGCGGCTTTGCTGGCGCCGCGTCGAGCTTCGCGCTCTGAGACATGACGATACTCCTCGCTTGCCAGGTAGTCCAGCGCCTCTGCAATCTCTTGCAGGGTCGGCACCTTGCCGGTCTGCTTGTAGTACTGCTCCTGGAGCTGGTACGCCTGCGCCTTCACGAGCTCCGGGTGAAGCTCGGTGCGAGCCGCAAGGAACGGAAACTGCTCCTCCTGCTTGGCCATGCCGAAGAACTCGGCCTCGGCTTTCGCCCGGGTCTGCTCCATTTCGCGGGCCGTCTGGCCGCGTCGGTAGTCCTCGAGCTCCTTCCGCTGTGCCTCGAGCGCCTCGCGGAGCTCGCGGAGCTGGGCGTCCGGCGTGCCCTCCATGGCCGCGCGTTCCGTCAGGTCGCGCAGGTCCACGCCGAGCTCCTTCAGGCCCGCGAGCGGGTCGCGCGCCATGGCCTCGCGGGCCTTGCGGAGCTGCTCCACTTCGCGCCGCTCCATGTCGAGGCGCATGCGGTCGCGCTCGATCTCCATGCGCTGCGCCTCGGCCTCGCGGCGCATCCGGTTCGCCTTCTCGCGCGCGCGCACCACGGCCGCAAGCTTCGGCTCGTCGTCGGCCTCCTCGGTGGCCTCTTGCTGCGCCCCTGCGCCACGCAGGAGCGCCGGCGCTTCGTCGACGGCCTCGCCGTCGTCCTCGGCCTCTTCGGCCTCCTGGCGGGGCTCCGGTGCGGCCTGCGGGGCCGGTGCGGCCTTCGCGGGCTTCTGCGCGGCCTTGAGCGCGTCGAGGGCCGCCCTGCGGCGGTCTGCGCGGTCGTCTCCGTTGGTGCCGACGAACTGGGCCGCCTGCTCGGTCTGCTGCGAGCCGGTGGCGATGGGTGCGGTCATTTCGATCATGGGGTCTCCGCTAGGCTAGTGCGGGTGCCTGCCCGGCGAGCTGCGCCAGGTCAGGCGGGAGGCCCGCGCCGCCAGGAGCGGCGGGCGGGGCGGGAGGCTGGGACGCGGCCTGGAGGTCCTGCGCGCTCTGGATGTACCGGCGCAGGAGCTCGAGGGCCACGGGGTCGGCGTCGTTCAGGCGCGCGAGGTTGTAGGCTTTGACGCCGCGCTGGAGGATGAGCGCCAGGTTGTCGAACGGCTCGGCGATGATCGGGAACTGGCGCACGAGGATCGCCTCGATGTTCCGGTCGATGATCTGCAAGTCGCTCAGGTCCAGGTCGTTCTCGGCCTGGAGGTCGGGCAGGTCGAGCACTTCTCGGAACTGCGGCACCGTTAGCGCGCCGAGCTGGAGGAGCTTCTCGCCCTGGTCGATGCGGGCTGCGAAGTCGCGCGCAAACTGGCTCGTCGGCATGACGCGGATCTCGTACTCGTCATCCTCCATGGCCACGTCGCGCCAGCGGATCGTCTGCGCCCGGCCTTTGCCCATGACGCGCACCGCGAACTTCGGATTTTCCTCGGCGACTACGGCGCACGCTCGGATGGCCAGGCGCGCAATGTCGACGTGCCACGTCTGGAAGGCGCGGTGCATGGCCAGGAAGCCCTCGGCCTCCACGTCGTCGAGGGTCTGAAGCGCGATGCCGCTGGTCACGCCGCCCGGCTTCTGGTTCGCCACGCTCATGGCCGAGGCACCCGACATCTCGGTCATCATGGGGCCGAGGTCGGTGAAGTAGCGGTAGAGGTCCGGCGCCACGGCGGGCGGGCTGAACGGCTGGATTTGGCCAGGGCTCGCGCGCCAGATCGTGCCCGGTTCGTTCGTCATCTGCTCCGTGCTGAACTCCACGCCCGGCGCCACGATGAAATGCGCCGAGCTCATGATGCGGAACGTGCGCTGGAGCTTGGCCGCGGTGAACTCGAGCTCGCGCTGGATCGGCAGGAGGAGCTTGGCCAACGGAACCGGGTAGAAGCCGACCGGCGGCGCGTAGAAGCGCAGCACGGCCACCGGGAACTCGGGCTCCGTCCATTCTTCGTTCAGGAGCTCGTGGCCTTCGATGGCGATCACATGCCGGCCGGGCTTGTCCTCGGTGCCGAGGCTCCACGCCTCCACGACGCGCACGGCGTCGGGGTTGTAGCTGCTCGTGAGGCGAGTGCTCGTGACGTTCGCCGGCATGGGCGCAAGCATGATCGCGGTCTCGTGCTCGGGAAACATGTCCGCGAGGGCGCCGCGGTCGAAGTCGTCCACGTAGTAGAGGCGCCGCGGCATGCCGCCGTTGCACTCGGCGTCGCGCAGGAAGAGGCACCACGGCTTGAGGCGCTCGGCTTCGACGCGGCCGACGCCCGGCGTCACCTTGAGCGCAGCGAAGCCGCAGAGCTCAGCGTCACGAACGGCCATATCCGCCAGCGCGTCGATGCCAATGGTCGAGAACATACCCTCGAGGAAGAGCGAAAAGCCCTTGGCCTTGGCGCGCGTCGAGTAGTCGCCGCCCGTGCTCACGGTCTGCGGAAGGATCTTGTTTCGGATGATCTTGGCGTGCACCGTGTCGAGGATGCGCCGGTACTTGTTAGGCGTGAGCACCTCCTCGTCGACGCGGCGGTAAGGGCCTGCGCGACGGGCCCCGCTCGTCGGGAGCTCCACGTCGTACTGCTCGATATAGCGCGCGTACGCGTCGAGGCGCGTCTCGCTTGCGTCCTGGAGCTCGCGCACGGTCGCCCACACGCCATCCAGCGCCGCCTTGCCCTCGAGAGCCCACCACCGGATCGATTGAGTCGCCATTACCATCTCCGTTTTTGCTGCGACCGTCGCGCGGCCTCGTCGGCTGCGCTCTCCATGCGCGCCGCTTCGGCTTCGTACCACGCTTCCGTGCCGCGTTCATTCGGCGCTGGTCGCTTGTCGGTAATCCACTGGGCGGTCGCCATCATGAGCGCCGGAATAAAGTCGCAGTGCCGGCCATCGCCGCCCATCGGTAGCTCGAGGCGCACGCCGGCCATGGTCGCCACCTTGCGCACGCGCAAGAGGTCTTCGCGCATGCGCGGGTGCGGGTGCATCTCGAGGCGCCCCTCGAGGAGCTCGGTGCGGAACCGGCTGGCCTGCTCCCATCGGTCCTTGCTCGGTGTCATGCGCGGGAGGAGCGTCACGCCCTGTTGCAGCGCGAGCTCCGAAAGCGGGTCGGCGCCCCACTGGTCGCAGTGCACGGCCTGGATGCGGTACGCGTGGCAAAGGCGCGCAATGTCCTTGAACACTTCCGCGGCCTGGAGCGGCGCGTTCTTGCTGCCGACCCACTCCTTCGCCACGTCGATTCGGCGCTTGTCGCCAAAGCGCGACATGATGATGAACGTCCATGCGTTGCCGCGCGTCGCGGCGTCCATGCCGGCCACGTACGAGCGCAGCGGGTCGGGCGCGAGGTCGCCCTCGTGGCGCGTCGCCGACGCCAGCGCATCGGGCGGGATGAGCGCCGCATCAGGCGCGGCGAACTCGGCTTCGCAGTCCACGCGGAACGCGTCCGGGTCGGCGGCCTTGAGGTCGGCCATGCGCTCGGGCGTCCAATAGCTCGGATTCATCGCCCACCCTGGCGCGCGCACCACGACGCGCTGGCGCGTAGGCTTGCGCCACTCGCGCTGCACCTGCTCGAAGATCGGGCCGATGGGCGCGTACGGGCTGCCGATGGCGAGGAACTGCGAGCCGGGGCGCATGCGGCCCATGAGCGCGCGGCGCTGCTCGTCGAAGTTTACGGCCGCTTCGCCCTCGGCGGCCATGCGCGGCGCTTCGTCGAGGATGGCGCCGACCGACCAGCGCGAGATCGTGCTCGAACCGCTGCGCTTGCCCGCGATGGTCGCGATCTCCACGGGCCGGCCTTGCGGGTTCCGCAAGAGCACCGAGTCGGCGCGGGGCTCCTCGAGGAGCAGCTCGCGCAGCACCGGGCTCGCCATGATGGTCCCGGCGATGTGCTGGTGCGCCACTTGCGCCAGGTCGAGCGTGAGCGAGAGGATCGAGAAGCGCGGGATCTCGCCGGCCTGGAGGTCGCCGATGTCGACCGTCTGCGTTGCCCGCACGGCCACGGCTGCCGCGAGCATCGTCTTTGCCGAGCGCACCGAGGCCACCATGGTCACCTCGGACGGCCGCACGCCCACGAGCTCGGACGCATCGCCGACCGCGGCCACCAGGTCAGGATGCGTCGGGTCGAGCCTTGGATCGCCGTCGAGCAGGCGCGCTAGCTGCCGTTGCAGCGGCGTCGCCGTCGTCAAGCCGAAGCCCAGCGGGTGCGTCAAAAGGCTCTCCAGCGAGCCCAGCACCTCGAGGCTCTGGTGTCGTCGGTAGGCCGCGAGAAGAGGGGAAACGGACGTGCTCGACGCGCGCCCACGGGAGGAGCGTGCTACCTGGCCCCGCGGCGTCATTGACGAGCACCCCATGCGGCGAGAAGGTCACGCGCTCCGCTTCCGCTCTGATCGTCTCGGCCATTCGGCCGTCGATGTGTACTCCCGAGACCAGCCTGATCCATACTTCCACGGGTCACCTCCAGGCGCAGGCGCGCGCCGATGCCGTTGCGCCTTGCGTCTTTCGACACGAACACGAACCACGACACGCCGCCGATGGCGGCCGACCAGCCTAGAAGCGTGTCCTCGTCGGTCTCCGAGCACGCCACGACGATATGCGAAGCGTTCAGCATCGCCCGCACCGTGAGCGCGAGCTCCTCGCGGTCGACGCCACGCACGAAGCGAGGCGCCTGCTTCAAGGCAGTGGCGGCCACGTACGCCGCATCGCTCTTGCGAGCCTGACGCACGCGGATCACTGAACGGCCGCCGGCACGTCGAGGGGGATGCCTCGCCGTCGCTTCTCCGCTGCGACCATGGCCTCAAGGTCTGCCAGCGGGATCTCCTCGAGCTGCATCTTGCTCGCCATGCGCTCCATGCGCCGCTCGCGCTCGTAGCTCACATCTCGCTTGCCGTAGGTCTTGTAACGCACCCGTTCCAGCCACCACGCGCTCGCCGCGAACATGGTCTCGGCGTGCCGCTTGATGTTCGCGACGTGCCAGGCCTCGGCCTCTGCTTCGGCCTTTACAAGCTCCGTCCAAAATGACGCAAACGCCGGGTCGCCGTTGCGCCCCAGGCGTGCCCAATTACGCAGCGTGTTATACGCTACGCCGCAGGCCTCCGCAGCGCATCGCCTCGTGTTGCCCTGCCGAATCAGGTCGAGAATCGTCGCGACTCGCTCGGGCGTGAACAGTGAAGGGCGTGCCATGCTGGGCGGTCTCCTCGGAGCTGGTGAGGTCGATTTGTTCGTACTCTTCCCTTGAGCTTTCCACAAGTCGAAAACTTGACGCTTGACACGCGCTCCGAACCGTGAGCGTTCTTGCTTCGCGCGCGTGCGCGCTTCTCATTCGATCGAAGGCTTCCGGGCCTCATAGCCGGCCCGGACCCGCCTAGTTTTCGCTCGCACAGCTCGCAAAAACCCACTCCGGTTGAAGGTTGGTCACGGATCAGGGCAGTACGATCCAGTAAGAAGCGCGCCCGCGTGCGCGCGCGAGGCTTCGTCCCATCGCTCCTGGTGGCAGCCGAGGCGCTTCCGCCTCTGGCCGCTCGAGCGAAGGACGCCCAGGCACGGCTCGCCGGCCTTGGCTCCACACGCGGGACAATCGTACCTGCTTCGCACGTCGGTTCGGTTCATCGTTACCTCGCCAAATAGGCCCCGCCCGATGCGCGAGGGGATGCGCACCGGGCGGGAATTGTGCAGGAGAGCACGACGAGCGGCGGCGGGGTCGAATTCCCTTCCGCTCGCCTGCACGGTCTAGCCTGCTTCGGGCCTCGCGTCCACGCAGCGCGGGCACACGACGCGGGCGAATGTCTCGCTGGTCACGACGCGCCAGCCGACCGGCCAGCGCGGGACGCGGGCCTTGCGGTTCCACACCGTTTCGGCGAGCTCGAGGCGCCCGCACTCGCTGCACTTCCACTCGGCGAAGCTCGTCATGGGCTCGGGCATGTCCTTGCCCTTCGGATAGCACCGTTTGACCTGCGGCCGAACGATGCTTGCGCGTCGCGCATCGCGCACCCGCACGACGTGGTGTCCTTGCTCGTGAGCTGCCAACCGCTGCGACGCACGACGGCGCCACAATCGCATCGGCAGATCCACGGCCGGCCTCCTCGCTCGTCCTTCTCGGCCGCCAGGTCTTCGACCACCAGGCGCCCGAACCGCTGGCCCCATAGGTCTTCGCGGCGCATGCACCCGCACGAGCGCACTTGCTTCGCCCGCAGGTGCGTTGCTCGCACCTTCACGCGCTCGCCGCACTCGCACACGCACTCCCACCATGCGTTCTTCTTCGTGTCGGTGCGCGGCGTAGGCGCGCGCTCGCACGCCGTCAGGCGCCCGAACCGCTGGCCCGTGATGTTGACCGCTGGGCGCACTAGGCTTTTCCCTTGCGCGTGCGTTGCCGCGCCTTGGTGGCGCCTTCCTGGGCCTTTGCGCGCTTCGGCGGGTCGTCGCCAGTCCGCGCCTCAACGACGCGTTTACGGGTCATCCTGGCGGCGGCAATCGGTATGTCTGCCTCCCTGGTCTGGAGCATGCGCACCCGAATGACGAGCTGGCACCATGCTGCGTCATCCTCCACGTCGATCCAGTCCACCGAGAGGCTTCGGATCTGCCGGTCGTTCGCCCAGAGCTCGGCGCCGGGCTTTTCGCCGCGGTGAAGCTGGCCGGCGTCCATCACGGTCTTGCTCAGGTTGTCGAGGTCGCCGCACTGGCGCTCGCCCCAAAAGGCCAGGTCGAGGCGCATGGGCGCATCGGAGCGCCATCGCAGGCCATCGGCCTCGACCAGTCCGCGAGCGTAGGCCAGCGAGGCGCCCAGCCGTTCGCAGTGCTTGCGATAGTCGGCCGGCATGAACGTGCCGCGGCTCGTGACGCGCGGACGCGGGCTCGACATGTGCGGCCCGAAGACGTGGATCACCATGTCCCAGCCGAGGCCGGGGCTCGTCTCGACCTGCACCGGGTAGCCGCCTGGCACGTCGTGCGCGAAGCTCGGTACGTGAATATCCTCGGCGAGAATGCGGCGCGTCATGGCGTCACCTCGACGGCCTGCCACGCCTTGACGGCTGCGGCCTTGTCGCGGAAGTCGCTGCGCTTCTCGAGCCCGCATCGGATGCTCTCCTGCCAAAGCCAATCGGTCAGCGCCCCGGCGCTCGGCGTCGGGCCGAGCTCGAGGAGCGCACGCGCGAGCACGTCCACGTCCGTCTCCTTCGTTGCGGCTGCGATAGCGTCGATGCGGTTCAAGTGATGTTTTCCCAGGTCAATCATGGCCCCTCGTATCGTTCGTGCGTTTCGTTCCAGGTGAGCGTGAACCAAGCAGGCGAGCCCTCGCGGGCTTTCTGAATCGAGAGGCGCGGTTCACTTGCGCCCTCGCTTTCGGTGCCCGGGATCGGGCGGGTGAGGATGAGCACGTTATCCGCGTGCCGCAGGATGGCATAGGAATCGCCGATCATTCCGCGTGTAGCCTTTGTTCCGGCCTTCTCGGCCTCGCGGTTGAGCTGAGCCAGCGCGACGACGGGCACCTTGAGCTGACGCGCGAGGAGCTTGAGGCGCAGCGCGTACTCGCCGAAGAGCTCGTGGCGCTCGCGGCGCTGCCGCGTGTCCTCGCTGGTCGGCGAGAGAATACCCAGGTAGTCCACGACGATGAGGCCGAGCCGCTCGCCCTCCTCGGCCAGCCGTGCCGCGAGGAGCTTTGCGCGCATCGCAACGTGTTCGGTGCTCTGCACCGGGCTGCACGCCCATTCGCACCGAAAGCCGTCGTTGACGAGGCGCGCGATGGCCTGCGTCAATTCCGAGTAGGCTCGGGCGCGCAGCGTCGGGACGACGAGCTCCGGGCGGTGCTCGACGCCGTACTCCTGCCGCGCCACGCGCGCGAGGTTCTGGTCAGGCCCCATCTCGAGGCCCACGAACATGCACCACGCCTTGGAGGCGTGGCACGCGCGAGCGTACTGGATGCCGAGCACGGTCTTACCGACGCCCGTGGCGGCCGCGAGCACCGTGAGGCTGCCGGGCGTCAGCGGGGCGTGCCGGTCGACGCTTGGCCACGGGCTCGGCGTCGCGGCGCTGGTCTGCGAGGAGAGGCGCTCGAGGAGCTGCCTCGCCGCGTCGCGGGTCGACACGAGGCCATCGTCCGCCTGCACGGTGCGGGGCACGAGGCGCTCCACGAGCTCCACGCGTAGCGCGTCGCCGGCCTCGCGCTTCTCTTCGGCGCGGGCCGCGCCTTCGAGACACACGCGGCGGATCTCCCGCCGCTCGTGCGCGTTGCGCAGGTCGCGCTCAAGCTCCTCGGCTCGCTCGTCGGGCGTCAGCCCGCCGCGGGCGAGGAAGTGTGCGCTTTGGTCGCGAATGGCGTGGAACCAATCGCTCCACGAGCGGCTATTTGGGTGCGACGCCTTGCTGGCCTGCAAGGCGCTGGTGACGCGGATCCACGCCGTGCTCGTGCCCTCGGCCTCGTAAGCCTTGGCCTGGCGCCAAAAGTCGGCGCACGGCTGTTGCGCGAAGTGCTCGGCTTCGACGGCGGCAAAGAGCTGCGCTCTTGCCTTGGCGCTGGTGCTCGTGACGAACACGCAGGCCGCAAGCTCGGCTTCAACGTCGATTAGGGTACTCATACCTTGCCCTTGGGGATGCCCAGCATCATGTCGCCGTCGTCCCAGCCTTTGACGACGGGACGCGGCTTGGCGTGCGTCGGCTCGCGCTTCGGGTCTGCGTGCAGGAGCCACTGCGTAAACGCCGCGTTCCAGCGCGCGCAACGTCGCGCGTTCGCTTCCGCGTGCAGGCGGAACGCTTCGGCCTGGTAGGCCAGCGTCACGCCGAGCTCTGCGGCCTTGGCCGCGTGCTCTTCGGTCGGCTTCCAATCGTGTGGGATTTCCGTCTCTGTCGTCTTCTTGGTCTTTGTTGTCTTGTCTTGTCTTGTCTTGTCTTGATGATCACTTGAGCTCACGTGAACCGATGTGAGCTCACTTGAGCTCACGTGAGCTCTCTTCGACTCACGCTTTGCCGCCATTGCCTCGCGCTGGTCGAGGAGCTTCTTGCACCGCGTCTTGAACGTGACGCCGAGCCCTGCCGCCCGAAGCGCCGCGGCGTCGGCCTCGAGGAGCTCGGGCAGCTCGTCGCTCTCCTGGTCGACCGTCCACCGCGTGACGCGGAGCCACGCGAGCACGAGGTCGATGCGTCCGCACTGTGCGAACGCCTCAAGCGATGCGAGCTCGCTTGTGTGTTGCTTGTACCATCCTGCCATAACGTCATCCATGCGAGCGCACGTTGACGACCACGCGGGCATCGCGTAGGCTTCTCGGTGCTGTTTGGTTTCTGCCCTCGGAGCGTTGGTCGCGCTTCGGGGGCGTCGTCTTTCTACGCCTGTTAGCCTGCTCAGGCAATCAAAACGGTCCCGCGGGCTTTTCCTCGGCCTTGCATGCGCCGTGGCGCCCGGCGAACTGCTCAGTAGCGGTTACAAGTTCCGAGGCCGGCACGGGCAGCGCGAGGCGCAGTGCGCCCGTGCAGTGGCCGCAATAGAGCACGAGGTTCTTCGTGCCTTGGAGCTGGTGGACGGTCAGGTGCGCGCGGCTCATGGTTCCTCGCTCAGAATTTGCCATGCGAGCGCCGCCACTGCTGGAACCTGTCCGTTTCCAATGGCGCGAAGGCGGTCCACTCGAGCGGCCACCCCATGAGCCACTCGACCCACGTCGGGTTCAGTGCTCCACCACGCGTTTCCTCCAAGCGAACGCCGTTTGGCGCAAGCACGGCGGTCGTCAACGTCATCTGCGTTTTCGACCACTGCGCCCCGCCGCCCACTCCGTCGCTTGCTGTCGGCGTCGGCCACACTGCCCTGACAGCCGTGTAAAGGCTGCGCCTCGGGTCTGTTCCGCCCGCATCGTGCCCTTGGCTGGTTGGCGTCGGCCAGTTTCTCACCGCAAACCCAAGGCTCGTCCCGCCTTGCGCATAGTTGGTCGCTCGGTCGCCATCGGCGACTGGCGTCGGCCACAATCCAGATCCGTTCGCGCTTGTGCGGGGCACCGGCGTCGTCCGCTCCGAGCACGCCCCATCGCGCATCGTACCCCATCGTGGCCAAGTCACCGAGCACTCGGTCGAGTCCTCGAAAAGTGAGGGCTGGCGAGTTTTCCACGAAGACGTATCGGGGCTCCACCTCGCGAACGATCCGCGCCATGTGCCGCCACATGCCGGAGCGTTCTCCGTCGAGCCCTGCGCCTTTGCCTGCAACGCTGATGTCCTGACAGGGAAAGCCGCCTGAAACCACGTCAACACGGCCTCGCCATGGGCGTCCGTCAAAGGACTGCACGTCATCCCAAATCGGGAAAGGCGGGAGAAGTCCGTCATTTTGCCGTGCGACGAGTACGCCTGCGGCGTAGGCGTTCCACTCGACGGCGCACACGGTTCGCCATTCAAGCAGGTGGCCGCCGAGTATGCCTCCACCAGCGCCCGCGAAAAGAGCCAGCTCATTCATTGCCCGTTTGCGCGCTGCCAGCGCGCCCTTTCCTGGTGTTGCTCGGCCAGCATCCGGTGCCACGCGGCACGGATGGCGGCCTCTTCTCCCGCGTTCTTTGCGATGGCCGCGAAGTAGCGCGCGCCGATCGTTGCGATTGCAAGCTCGCGGGCGGTCATCGCTCCGCCTCGCGCATGATGCGCTTCTCGCACGCGCGGCAGTCGAGCCGCGCGCCGCCCACGTCGTCAATCCAGTCGTCGCCGTGCGGCACGCGGCCGCAGAGGCTCCAGTGCGCGTCCGTCTCGAACCAGTGGGCGCGCGTGACGCGCGAGGCGCCGGGCTTCTGCCACGCGTTGTCGGGCTTGTACTTCCAGCTCATGGCTTCATCGCCTCCAGCGTTGTGATGCGCGCCTTCAGCTCGGCGATCTCGCGCCCTGCTGCCTTGCGCGCGTCGTACTCGTCGACGAACCGCTGCTCGGCAACCGCGATGCGGTTCGCCCACTCGGTCTCGCCTACGGTGTACGTCGTGCGGCGCTCCAGCTCGTCGATGTACGCGAGCAGGCTTAACGAGTCGTAGGCCAGTAGTACGTCGCAAGCACGCGCGCTCGAATCCGTTTCGACGCTCTGCGCGCGCGCCCGGATGGCGTCCAAGTCGGGGCGAGTCATCCGTGCGCCCTCGGGTCGAGATACCATGCCAGCCAGCGAGCCGTGTCTTGCAGCGCGCGGCGCATGGCGTCGTGCTCGTCGCACACGTTGACGCGCACCGAGTAGAGCACGCAGGCGTCTTCGATCGTGTCGTCCGTGACCGTGACCGTCGCGCCGTCCTTCGCGGTGCGCGTCACGTCGAGGCGGAATTTGCTGGTCATGGCTCCTCCTCGCACGCTTCCGCGAGCTGCCTAAGGTCCGCGCGCATGTCCGCCGCAAGCCAACGCAAGAGCTTCCGCGCGTGCTCGTAGGGCACGCAGAAGCGCGCCTGCTCTTCGCTATCGAGCGTGACGACGACACGGAAGGAGCGCCGGTCGCGGTGGTCCGAGTGCCCTGCCTCAAACGTGATGCGCACGGAGGTCACTTTGCCCACACAGTCGTTGTCCGCGATCAGCGGAAGTCGGTCGAAGTAGCCCATCACTCTGCCCTCGTGGTGATGCTCACGCGAATATCTCCGCGCGGATTGGCGAGCCATACAGCTACGGTTGTGGTGCGCGAAATGCCGTAAATAACCAGGTGATTCCGTCCAACTCGACGCGGCTCCGAATCGAAGTCGCGAAGAATCTCGTTCAGCTCACCGGGGATGTGTCCAAAGTCGAGGATGGTCACGTTTCTCATGGCTTGTCCTCCACTCGCAGGTCCGCCAGCGCATCGGCGATGGCCTCTCCGTCGTTCTCCCACGCGCGGCACCACTGCTGGCAGGCGAGGCGCATCTCTTCCGCTCCGCGCGTGAACGCGCTGTCCTGCTCGTCTAGTAGGACACGGCACCACGCGATGAGCGCCGGCGTGTACATGCCAGCAACCGCTGGAATGCTGCTCATGTGGTTTTCAATCGCTTGCAGCTCTTCGCGAGTGATCCTCATGGCGCCTCCGGGATCGGCAGGGCGCGCACCGTTGCCGCGGCGCGCTCACGGCTCACCACAAGCCCATTAATCAGAAGCGCAGCCGCACACGCCTCGCGCATGGCCTCCGCGCCTCGGCGGTAGGCGTCGGCAACGGATGCCCGCGCCTCGTCGCGCTCGCGCTGCATCTGGTCTGCCTGCTCCGCGAATCGCGCGCTGCGCTCGGCGTACATGGCGCAGTCAGGGCACGCCGCAAGAGCGGCGCGGGCCTCGTCGCGCTCGCCGAGCACCCGCCGAAGCTCGGCGATGATCTCTTGGTTGGCCGTTGTCATTCGTCCTCTTTGAGTCTGCCACGCGCGATCATGGTGGCCTTCGAGACACGTCCGATCTTGTAGGCGCAGGCGTGCGAGCAGGAGCCGCGGTTGTTGTCGTCTGTAAAGCCCTCGCATATGCGGCGGCACACCGTGCACTCAAGCTCGCGCTGAAATACGTTCACAACCCACTCGCACGTTCGGCAACGGCACCCGTTGTCGTAAATGTTCCACTCCTCAACGTCACGCCAGGCTTCGCAGTTGAAGCACCAGCGTGGCGTCGCGTGCTCAGGCGGCTTCATGTCGCCACCGCCTGCCGATAGCGCGTGAAGCTCGCAAGGGCCTCGGCCTCCCACCTCGAGGGCCACCGCCGCACCGAGTAGAGCGCCGCCAGCTCCTCGAGCTCCGAGGCGCCGACGTGGAAGCATAGCGTCTCGATGGTCTCTGCCCGCACGCCGCTGAGGTTCTTGCTTTGGTTCTCCACGTTGCTGATCATGCTCGCGCTCACGCCCGACACACGCGCGAGGCCCGCCACCGTGAGGCCGGCATCCAGCCGCATCTTGCGCAGCGTTCGCACGTTGCGCGGCTCGTCGTTGACTCGTTTCATCGCTTCCCCTTCGCTTTCAATAGCTCTTCCACCGTGACGCCGAGCGCTGCGGCTACGCGCTGCGCGGTCGACGCCTTGCCGTCGCCGGCTGCGCGCTGAAGCCACAAGTACAGGCCACCTCGCGAGAGGCCCGAGCGGCGCGCGAGCTCGGCGTGACTCATGCCCGACTTCTTGATCATCGCTGCTAGGTTCATGTCATCACCTGATAACACATTGGCCACAAGAGAGGGCCTCCGAAGAGGCCCAATCTCACTTGCCCTTTGCTGCGCCGTATCGCTTCAAGAGCGTGCGGCCTTTTGCGGCCAGGGCTCGCACCGCCTCCATGCTCGTCGGTGCGTTCTCGCCCCACGCACGGGCTGCCAGCGCGTAGCGCGTCGGCTCGCCGTTGGGCTTCGTCAGCGGCGGCACGTCGGAGCGCCCGTAGAAGCGGGAGAGAAAGCTCCCCTTGCGCCGCATCTTCTCCGGCGTGTCGGCCGGGCCTTTGACGCCGGGACGTAGGTCGGCGCCCTCGGTGCGCTTGAAGTGCTTTCGGCCGGCCGCCGTGAGTCCGCCTTTGGGATCGCGTAGACGTTCGCTCATGGCGGCCAGCCTAGCACGTCAGAACGGCAGGCCGTCGTCGTCGAGGCTCGGCTCGCCCTGCTGCTCCTTGCGGTCGGCCCACGCGGTCGCCTTGGCGGCGTCGCGGCGGTCCCATTCGGCCTGTTCCGCCTTGCCGTTGCCTTCCTTCCACGTCGCCGAGCGCTCGAGCTCCGCGGCGAGGAACCGAAGGAACCGCACCGAGCACGCGCTCATGCGCTGCCCGGCCGGGCTCGGGCCGTCCCACTTCTTTGGGACGTACTTGATTTCGGGGTCGCCGAAACGCGGGTCGTCGATGTTGGCGCTCATCGGCTTGCGGCCAACGCGCTGCGCGCCCTTGCCAAAAACTGCGGCCTCGAGGGCCTCCAACCGCTGTTCGATGCTCATTCTGCTTTCTCCTTGATGTGTCCTGCGTTGATGAATTCTTGCCTGATTTGCTCGTCCGAAAGCCCTGCCTCTTTGAGGCCCTGCCAGCACTCCAGCAGATCAATCTCCGCAAGAAGGTGCTTCATCACCACGTCAGCGTGAAACGGCGTTAGTCGCCCAAGTCTGGCGATCGCCCGCTCCGCGTCTTCACGCATGACGCAACGTCCGGCGAGCTTCGTGCGCTCTCCGGTGTTCTGCGTGTACGTGTATTCGCCAGGCTTCCCAGTGCAGCGGCGTGTCGCGCCACAAATGCACTCCTCGTAATGACCGTGGACGTTCATCTCATCCTTTGTGTGGATGATGTGCCATCGGTGGCACACATGAACACTCACGCCTTCACCTCTTGCGTGGTCGTGTACGTGGAGACCTTGGCGCAGGCTGCGATCTCCTCGTCGCTCGCGCCGTGCCCGCGTGCGATTGCCTCGAGCTGCTTCGCGTCCATGCTCGTGCGCGAACGCTGCACCACGGTCAGGCGCTTGCCGCCGGGGAGCGGAAGCCCATCGGCGCCGGCCATCGCCTTGCAGGCGTCCTCGATGGCGTCGAGGCGCTTTTTTGCCTGCTTCACCTCGGCCCAGATTTGGCCGGCGCGCTCGGGCGTGATGGGGCCGGGGCCACCTGGCGCCACGATGGCAGACATGGCCGCGAGCTGCGACGGGCAAGCGTGCGCCGCGGGGCAGTACTTGCATTCGGGTCCGCGCTGCAAAAGCATGCGGCCTTCCCGCACCTCGTTCAGCGCGTCGGCCATGGCGTCGACGTGCGCCATGAGGTCGTCGCGGCTGAACTCGTGCGTGCGTACCCACGCGGTGCCGTCCGGTGGCGCCTGCACCACGACGGCCAGCACGCGCGGCGCGTCGTGCAGGCAAGCGACCATGGCCGCGAGCGTGCGCATTTGCGCGGAGTCGGCCTCGACGGGCTCCTGGCCGAACTTCCAATCGATCACGCACCATACGTGGTGCGCGTCGGTCGGATGCCGCTTCACGAGCTCGCACACGGCGTCGGCCGTGCCGGGCACCTCGTGCGGCAGCGCCGCCGAGTAGTCGCGATGGCCGATACCGTCGATGGTGCGCGCGGTGCGCGTCTCGAGGTTCAGCGCCATGGCGAGCTCGTTGCGGTAGACGGCTGCGCCGTAGCCGCTCTGGGCCTGCCACGCCTTCCACGCATCCCACGCCGCGAGGCTGCGCGGGTGGTCCTGGTAGCGCTCGGCTTCCATGACGGCGTGCAGGTCGGTGCCTTCCTGCGCGGCTGCCGAGGTCTCGCGAAGCCACGGCATGCGCACGTGGCCGCTGCACTGGAGGAGGCGCCCGCTGGCGCTAGCGGTAACGCGGTTCATGGCGCCTCCGCTGCGGCCTTGAGGGCCTGGCCCTTCGCCGACCACGCCGCGTAGGCCGCGGCGCCGAGGCGCGAGGCGTCGGCGCGCATTCCGCGCAGCGCATCGAGGTCCACGCACGCCTTGACCTGCGCGATGAATGCCGCGAGCTCGTCCGCGTTTTGCTTCGACGGCGCTGCGCTGGCCGCGTTGCCGTCGTCGTCGTCGTCGGCTGCCACGCCCACGATGGCCTGGAGCGCGTAGCGTCGCGCGTAGGTCATCGCGGAGCCGTAGCCCTGCGGGTCGGCCTTGGTAGGCTGTACCGGGTAGTAGCCAACGATCTCCTCGTCGCGCCAGTGCAGGCGCGTCACCAAGAGCACGCGGCCGTCGTCCTCGACGCGGGTGGTCTGCGTGATCGCGATGCCGTGGCGCGCGAGCACGGGGCGCACGGTCTTGAGCACCGTTGCCAGGTCCGCATACTTCGATTTGAAGTGCGGGTTCGTGCTGTCTTTCGCCGGGTCGGTGATCTCGAGCTGCGCGGCGGCGAGTGCTTCCGCGAGGCTCTGCGGCGCCGCCTGGGGCGCCTCGGTGTTCGTCTGCTTGGTGGCCATCATGCTCTCCTGCAATCGCCTTGTGGCGCTGCCCACGACGCGCGAGAGACTCGCACGCCGTCCGGCAACGGCTCAAAGCCAGTAAAAGAGCGCGATGATCGGCGCCCAGACCGCAGCGGCGCCCACGGCGCCCAGCACGCAGTCAAAGCAGAAGTCGCGGATCACTGGGCCACCTCGCGGCCGAACGTCTCGGCGTCGTCGTAGGCCGCGGCGCGGAGCTCGTCGGCGAGTTGCCGGCGCTCGCTCCCGCCGCAGACGTAGACGTGGCGGCCGTCGTGGTCCTCCACGATGCCAGCGCCACCGTCGCGCCTCGCCTGGCGCACCGAGGCGCGGTACTCGGCGCGGGTCGCGCGGCGAATCTTCGCGTCGGTGTCAGCGTCGCAAACGTAGCCAAAGCGGGCGGGGGTCTTGGTCGTCATGGTCGTCTCCTGCGCGTTTTGGGAATCGCGTTTCCCGGTATGCGGAGACTATACGCACGCACGTCCGCAGTGTCAACACCTGTTAACACTTTCTTTAAGGTAAAAGGTTTTTCCCTAGGGCAACGGGCGCCGCACGAGCACGCGGCCGAGCCACACGAGGAGCCGAATCCACCACGGCCGATGCGCTTGCGCGAGCGGCTCGCCGATGCGCGGCAGGTCGACCGGGGCCACCGGAGGCGGCGTCACGGGCGCAGGCTCGCCAGGGGCCGCAGGCGCCTCTACACGGGCCGCCTCGGGCTCGGGGGCGGGCACGGTAGCCGCGAGGCTCACGAGGGCCTCCACGGGGCGCGTAGGCGCCGCGGGCGCGGTGTCGGGCACGAGCTTCGCGTACTCGCGCGCGATGCTGGCCACGTTCTTCGAGTAGACCTTGGGGTCCGCGGTGAAATAGCCCTTGTCGCGGAGCTTCGTCACGAACGCCAGCGGGTCGTTTGCCAGGGCCGCATCGACGGCCTCGACGTAGCGGGCCTCGCGGAAGCCATCGGGCGCGGGCTTGCCGACCATGAACGCGCAATGGTGCGCCACGGCGTCGGCCAGCGTCTCGAAGGCGACGAAGCGGTTCATCGGGTGCGGGCCGCTGAACGAAAGGATCCATTTGCCATCGGCGTCCTCGCCGACCTTCTGCACCTTGGTCCCAGCCGGGGCCTCGGCCATGTACTGCGACGCCACCGGAGGCGCGAAGTGCTCGCGGGTCGTGAAGTGCTGGTAGCACTCCGTCCAGCTCTTCGGGCACTTGATGCCGCCGAGGTTGTAGTTGCTGATGCTCTTGAAGCGCCCGGTCTCCAGCGCCATCTGCGCCAGCATGATCACCGTAGCGGCGCGGAGCTCCTCGGCCGACGCTGCGCCCTTGCCCTGCTCGGCTCGTCGCGCGTTGACCAGCGGCTCGAGCTGCAAGCGCACGGCGAGGTAAAGCTCGGGGATGGCCACGGGCGTCTTCTTAGCCGGGAGCTCGCGCGCGGTCACTTCTTCGCGCCCCGCGCTGCCTCGAGGGCAATGGCGATGATCTGCTTTTGGGAACGCTTCTTCCCGCCAGCGCCCTTCGCCTTGCCCTTCTTCTTGTTGTCGGCCTGGAGCTCCGCGATGTTCTTTCCAATGTCTTTACCGAGCGGCATGATCAATCTCCTTTCGAACGCGGCCGAACACCGGCCAGTCCTCTTCGTACGCGTCGCAAAGGTCCACGAGCTGCTGGCGTAGCGCGGGGTTTGCCGCGCAGCGGTGCACGAGCTCCGCGCGCACGCCGTCGTCGGTCGCGAGCATCGTCGCCAGCGCCACGGCCGAGGCCGTGACGGGCTTCTCGTGGTCCTCGTCGGTGAGCCACTGCCAAAGCACCGATCCGAGGCGCACGATGGCGTCGACGACGCGCACCACCTCGTCGGGCGTCACGGCTTCACCCCCGCCAGGTGCGACGCGCACTTGCTGCCGCGGATCGCTGCGTGCGCGGTAACGGTGTTTGCGTGGCACTGGAGGAGAAGCGCAGGATCGCGCGTTGCCACTCCAGCGGCAGCGCATGCCGCATCTGCCGCCGTTGCCGCGTGGAGCGCAGTCTCGCACTCGTGAGCGCAACCGCTAGCCACGACGCCAGCGCAAGCCATGGCGACCATTCCACGAGCATTCATCGCTCCGCCTTGCCCGTTGCGTCCTTGAGCGCGTTCAGCGCCTTATGCACGTCGAGCCCGGTGGCCGAGCAAAAGCGCACCAGGCCCGCCAGCCGCGGGCGCTCCATGGCAAATACCATCCATTGCTCGGGCGTCTTGAAGCGGAAAAGCGCATTCACGACGGCCGAGAAGATCGGCCAGGCCACCGCCACCCAAAGCTCCACGCGTTCATGCACTGGTTCCGCCCTTTCGCTTTGCGGCCTTCTCCAGCCGCTCGAGGCGCTCTAGCACGTCACCTGGCATGCCGGGCACCACGAGCGTTTCGCTCTTGGCCACGCGGGCCTCGAGCTCCGCGATGCGCGCCGCGCATGGTGCGTGGTTGCCCTGCTGCTTGATGCGCGCCATCGCTTCCTCGTGGCGCCCGTCGAGCGCACGCGGCAGCACGCGGAACGCGATGGCCGAGAGGGAGGCGATGGTCGCGAAGGCCAGCACCTCGGGGCCCTTCAGGCCCTCGGGGATGGCGTTTCGGAGCGTCGCCACGTCGAAGTGGTCCGGCTGCACCTCGACGGCCTGCGGAGGCGCTGGCGGGGCTGCTGGGGCCACTGGCGCGGGCGCCTGAACGGGTGCGGGCGATGCGTCCATGGGCGGGCGGGGCCTCGGCTTCGGTGGCGGGTCGTCGATCTGGATCGTCGCGATGAGCATCGACGACGAGTCGGGAGGGAAGGGAGCGCCGGCCTCGAGCCAGTCCTCGACGGAAAGCTCGGGGCCGGACATGTTACGCCGGAGGGTGGCCGGAACGGGCCTCTAGGCGGGCAATCTGCTCGCCGTGACGGTGGACGATGCGCTCGAGGCGTTCCACGTCTTTGTCGAGCTTGCCCTCGACCTTTTCGACGTTGCGCTCCAGCGTGTCGAGCTTGTTTTCAATGTTGCCGAGCGTGCGCCCGATGGTGATCGCCGAAAGGCCAAACCCCACGGCCGTAGCCGTGAGGTTCAGCCAAGGGGCAAGCTCGGCCGGGTTCACGGCGCCGCCCCGGCGGTCGGCGGCTGCGTGTCGCTCACGGCCGCCGGCACCTGCTCCGCCACGAGGCCGAGCTTCGGGCCGAGGAGCGTCAGCGCCTCGTGAATGAGCGCGCTCTCGTGGATCTCGTAGGCGCCGCGGGCTTGGCCCTTGGCGAGCGCCTGCACGAGCACCTGGGCGGCTTGCTTCTCGTCGAGGGCCATCAGACGGGCTCCTCGACGGGGGCAGGCTCCGGCGTCGGCTCGGGAGCGGGCGGCGCGTCGGGCACGATCTCGACGATGGTCAGGCCGAGCTGCGCGGCGGTGTAGGTATACAGGTAATCGTCGTCGGTGCCCCACGCGGCGTAGGCGTCGCCGGAGAGGTTGATCGTGCCGGTCGTGAGGTTGCCGCGCGTGTCGTTCTGGAGCCACCACTGGTAGCTCGCAGACGTGCCCGGCTGCACGTTGACGTTGTTGATCCAAAGCACGGTGGCCGTGGACGGGAATACGGAAACGGGTTCGATGGTGGCGAACATGGGGGATCCTTTAGGCAATAAAACCGGAAACGGTCAGTGGCACGTTTGCAGCGAGCGCGTATGCGCCTACGGTACCCCCGTACAGAATCGGCGTCGCGGCGTCGCTGATCAACACAGAGCCACGCCCCACCGCTGTGTCCGACGTCGCTACGGCGAGAGATCCTTCGCTCGGCATTTGAGGCACGCCGGTGAGCGTAATCGTCCATCCTGATGCGAACGTAAGGGAGGCTCCGATCGATGGCGCAACGCGAATCGTGATCGCGATGCCTCGCCCGATACGCGTTGCGCGCGCCGTCACCGTGAACGTGCCCGTGCTCGTGATGCCGCTCGTCGTAAACCCGCTATTGAGCGTGGTTTCCTGGTAGCAATCCAGCGCCTGCGCGTCCGCGTTGCCCGGCGCCGCGGGGAGTTTGAGGCCGTAGTTTGTGCCGCTGATATCCAACAGCGTGGACGTGATCTGTACCTGGCAGGCAGCGGAAAGTGTTGCATCGTTGAAGTTTGCAACGCCGCCCGTAATACCAAGCGCAAGGGCTCCAACGGCCCCATTTTTGATTTCTGCGATGATGCCTTCGGTATTGCCAGCGCGGAACAACGAAAGCACCGGGGCACGGTTGGCGTCGTTGCCGCCGTAAATGCGAGCTGCCCACTGCTGCGAGACGTTGTTTTGGCCAATGACAAGCGAGCCGGTTGCGGCGGGAGTTGTGGTTGCTGCTCCGGTGCCGATGCCGACGTTCCCCGACGAGTCGATGCGGGCGCGTTCCAAGCTGTTTGTTACGAACGTCAGCGGCAGCGCCCCGATTGCCGCAATGGATGGCGTAGTTCCATCGGTCGTCAGCGACAACGAACGCGTCGCGTTGACGCCCATGTCAAAATACGCAACATTTCCGGTTGCAGCGTTGATACCGATCGCAGTGCTTGACGCGCCAGAAATGCCAAGGACGCGGCCATAACCGCGCGAAAATACATCTGGACTCGCCGTGCCGATGCCGACGTTGCCGGTAGTGCCTTTGACGATCAGGGCAATGGACGAACCAGGTGCATAAACCGTTGTGTCGCGAGAGGTCGCATACTGCAACGCAAGTTCCGCCGTTGAGGTCGTCAACGTGTTGCCAGAAATCTGCAACAAATTGAACGCGAGGGTGCGCGTGCCATTGGCCACGCCGATCACCGTGCCGTTGTCGGTGATGCCCGAATCCCCCAACGTGCTCGGCCCGGTCCAGCGGGGGATGTAGTTCGTGGTGCCGGTGCCGCCGATGTCGGCGCCTGCCTGCTCGTATTGAGGTGCGCCCATGTCAGACCCCGATCACTTTGACGATCGGCGTGCCGGCCGTCGAGAAGAGGTAAATGCCGTCGAGCCGGTTCACGTCGAGCCGCAGCGCGGCGCCCGGCTGAATCGGGATCGCCACGGTCGACGTGTGCGAGGCGCTGGAGCCCACGTAGGCGATGTTGGCCGTGTCCGTGTTGATCAGCGTCGCGCCCTGCACGTAGAAGCGCCCCGGGTTGACCGGGCCAGTGTTCAGCGCGCGCGAGGCCGTGGGGCTCGGGCTCTGCGACGTGAGCGCACCGATGGCGCCGCCCACGGGCACGCTGGTTTCGAGCTGCCGCTGCGTCGTGGAAAGCGTCACGGCGTAGACCGTGATTTCGGCGTTTGCGCCGGTGCCGATTCGTTGCGTCATGGGAGATTGCCTCGCGCGGAGAGAGACTCGGTGGAGGTACGCAGGTCGGCCGCGAACGAACCGCGCACCCTGCCCGGCGTAGCACGAGGCGCCCCAGAGGGGGCAGGCTGCGCCGGCGTGAAGCTGGATTGAATGGCCGCGATGGTCTGCGGCTTAAGGCTCGGGTCCGTTGCCGAGCCGAAGAGCTGGAACAGGAGCACGCGCTGGTTGAAGCTGATCTGCGCGCGCGACGTGTGCAGCTCGTCGAGGATCTTGCTCTGAATCGACGAGTAGATCGCCGGGTACAGGGCACGCAGTGTCTCCACCTGCTCGCGGCGCACGGTGCCGCGCTGGAGGTCGTCGAGCACCGAGAGCGGCTGCGCGGCCGTCGTGGCGTACGCTCGCCACGTCGAGAGCTGGCCGTCCGAGAGCTGACGCGCCACGAGATTCGGTTGCAGCGTGTCGCTCTCGAAGGTCGGAGGGCGCTTCGCGTAGAGGAACGTCATGGCGCGCGCGCTGGCGTTTGCGACGCTCGTCGCAAGGCGCGGGTCCGTCGTGAACTGCATCGGGCCAGTGCCTGCGAAGGCGAAGGCGTCGAGGGCGCCAGGCGTGCCCACAACGGCCGTGACCGTCGCGATCTGCTTGAGCGCATCGCGGGCCATGGCCTCGCGGGTCTCCTTCGGCGCTGCGGTGGCGAGCTCCTTCGCCACGGCTTCCTTCGGCTTGATCTGCGGCGCGGGCTTCGTGCCGGCCTCGACGGCGGCGCCACGAGCGGCCTCGGCGATGATCTTGCCCGGGCGCTCGGCGCCACGCACGAACGCCCTCACGGCGTCGTTGATGCGCTTGTCTGCGTTGCCCACGAGGCCCGACAATGCGCGTTCCATGGTGGCGCGGCGCTCGAGGTCGAGGAGTGCAGTCACGGCTTGCCCGATGCCGGGGATCTTGCCCGCGATGCCGATCTTGAGCTGCTCCATGGCGTCTTGCTTGAGGAACCGCGCCGCCTCGAGCGTCTGGCTGGCCGTCGACGCGCGCTGGAGCTCGGTGCCCATCTTGTCGAGTGCCGAAAGGCTCGCCATGACGCGCTCGCGCTGGCGCGGCGAGAGGTCGAAACGTTCGGCCGCGACGCGCTGTAGGCGCTTTTGCGACTCCACGAAGCGGCGCAGCGTCTCCAGGTTCGCGGCCTGCTCGGGCGTGCCGATGGCCTTGATCTGCGGGATGATCTTCGACGGGTCGACGATCTGATCCACGAGGTACGGGTCGAGCTCGTTGGGGTCGAGCCCTTCGCGCATGTAGCGGCGCGACGTGTCTTTGAGCTCGTTGATGCTCTTGCGCCAGGCCTGGTTCACCTCGCTCTGGAGCGCCGCAATGCCCTCGCCGAAAATGGCTTCGTCCGTGAGCGCGGAGCGTAGGCCCGTCGCGCCGTCCTCGCGCGTCAAGCGCCGGAAGAAATCGCGCTCGTCGAGCGTGGCGTTTCCGCCCGGTCCCTTTGCGAGCACGCGATCAAGCTCGCGCTTTGCACGGTCGCCGAGGTTGTGAATCTCGGCCAGGGCCTTTTGCGGCTCGGCCTCAAAGGCGACACGCTGCACGCCTGTTGCGGCCTTGCGGAGTTGGTCGATCTGCTTCGTGATCGTGCCCTTGATGCCGGGGAAGCCGGCCACGTCACGCTCGAGCGCATCGGCGAACGTCGTAAGCTCTTCGGTCACGCGGTCACGCGCGATGCTGGCCAGGCTCGCGGCCTCTTCGGCGGGGATCTCCGACGCGAGGCGCTGCACCTGCTTGAACTTGGCCGTGCCCGTGACGCCTTCATAGGCAGACTGGTAGCCCTTCATGGCCTTGGCCATGAGGCCTTCGCGGAAGTCGCCGAGGCCGCGGGCGATGTCGTCCATGTCTTTTTCGGCCGTCGCGAGGCGTGCGCGCATCTGGCGTGCGAGCTCGCTGTTCTCGTCCTGCATGAGACGCGCGAGCTCTTCGACGCGAGGCCCCATGTCCTCCGCGGCCGCGAAGTTTTCCCGTTGCATGCGCTCGAGCGCCGCCTGGCGCTGGCGCTGTAGCTCGCCTTCCGCTGCGTCGAGCCCGCCTCCAATCTCTTCCTCGCGCAGTGCTTCGCGCGCCAGGAGCTCCTCGCGGTCCGCGTCGAGCACGGCGCGGCGCTCGGCTGCGCTCATGTCACGACGCGCCACCTCGCCGGCTGCATCCTGCGCGGCGCGGGCCTCGCGGTCTGCGAGCTCTTGGATGGCCGCACGCTCGCCAGCGGCCGCAGAACGGCCGAGGAACGCGCCGGCCTTCTTGCCCACGATGCCGCCGCCGATGGCGCCCGGGATGCCGCCCATCGCGCCACCGAGGCCCGCGCCGACCATGGCGCCCACGCTCTCGGCGCCGACCTTCTCCGATGCCTTGGCGGCTGCGGAGCCGAGACCTTCGAACAGAAGCCCGCCGCCAGCGCCGAGGAGCGCGCCAGTTACCAGGTGGTTCGTCACGAGGTCGATGCTCAGATCCTCGCCGAGCACGGCCTCTTTTGCGGCTTGCCCGACGCCGAGCGCAGCGCCTTCGGCCGCACCCCGCGCGGCCGCGCCGACGATGGCGCGCTTTAGGCTGTCCTCGGCCATGCGCGCGGTGGCCTTCTCGGCCGCACGAGCACCAAGGCCCATGACGCCGCGAGCGCCCACCGTTGCAGCGCGCGCGAGCGCCCCCGTCTCCGCTGCGCCCGTGAAGACGCCCGCGCCGAAGCCCAGCGCCGAGCCCGCGAAGGCTGCGGCCTGTTGCTCCTGCTCGCGGATCCGCATCCGCTCAATGGCCTCTTGCTGGCCTTTCTCGCCGCCCGTGATGTAGCCGTAGGCGCGCTCGAGGCCCTGCGCGATGGGAACCATCGTGCCGCCTTCAAGGGCGCTGGCGACGAACTGCTTGGCCGCACCCGTTAGGCCGCCTTCCTCTTCGCGCATCCTCGCTTTGGCGAGCTCCGCATCGGCCTCGGCCTGCGTGAGCGGCACGGCACCAGGCACCGCGGCCTGGAGTTTTGCCAGGTTTTCCTCGGGGCCTTGGACAATCTGTCCGTCTGGCGTGCGAGCGTAAACGATTGCCATCACTTACCTGCCGATTTGCGAACCGGCTCGAATGCTGCGGAGGCTACGCCTGCCGTTTCGCCTGCCTGCTGGAGGATTGTGGCGCGCACGGCGTCACGTTGCCCGGCCGGGATCGCCTTGAGCGCGGTGTCGAGCTCCGCGAGGAGCTTGCCGCGCTGCTGATTGAGCCAGCGCATGTTCGCCACCGGGTCGTCGCCACCTGCGGCCGAGGTGATGCGCTTCTCTTCCTCGACGCCTGCCGCGGTGCCCGTCTGCGCCCTGCGGTAGTCGAGGATATTGGACGTACGCGTTTGCGTGAGCGCGCGCGCCCTCTCGGTAATGTCCGGCGTGATCGTCTGCACGAATCCGCGCGTCGAGCCGCCCGGCGCCGCCTCTGGGCTTCCGTATGCCATGATCGCGCCCTCCAGCGTGCCGAGGGAACGGAGCGCGCCGATCAGATCCTTCGTGCCGAGCGCGGGCTTGGCCACGATGTCGAGCACCTTTTCCACGGCCTTCGGCGGCGCCTGGCCGGGTTGCGGCGGGCCGCCCTCGTCCATGGCGCGCTTGCCGGCCTCGATTCCGAGCGCCTCCTCGACCTTGAGGCCCGATTCGAACGCTTGCTGGGCGCGCTTATCGCGGATGTCGCGCTGGCGCTTCGCCTCGGCGCCCGCTGCGACGGCCTGGCGCTGGCGCTCTTCCGCGCCGACCATCTGCCGCGTTGCCACCGCGCGCTGCACGCCGAGCTCAAGGTCCGCGGTCTCCTTCGCTTGCTGCGAGCGAAGCGTCTGGAGCACCTGCGCCTGTTGCGGCGTGAGGGCGCGGCCCTTGTTGCGGGCTTCCACGTCGTCGGCCAAGGCCTTGAACGTCTGCGCCTTCGCGAGCCGCCGCGCCTGCTCCGCGTCGCCAAGCAGGCCCTCGTTGCGCTGGAGGAGCTGGCCGAGCTGCGTAACCTTGCCTTTCTTCTTGTCGAGCTCGGTTTTCTGCGCGTCGATCTCGCGGTCGATGCGCTGGTTCACGAGCTGCATGGCGTAGTTGGGGCCGCCCGTCATGCTCGCGCCGAAAGAGCCGAGGGCCACCGCGAGGCCCGCGAAGATACGGCCAGCCGCGCCGCCGTAGGCCGCTTCGATGTCGATCTTCGAGTCGTCGAGGGCCTTGTTTGCCGCGTCGAGCTTCTGCGTCGTCTCCTCGACGAGCTGGCGGCGGCGCTCGCGCTCCGCGGCCGCTGCGGCTTCTTCTTGGCGGGCCTGCTCCGCTTGCTGCGCGGCAAGGTCGGCGCGCGCGGCTTGCGCTTCGCGCTCGGCCGCCTGGGCCTGCTCGAGCGTCTGCACTGCGCCCGCCTGCTCCTCGCCGGCTCGCGTCAGGGCCGCGCGGGCTGCGTCGGCTTCGGCCGAGCGTACGCCGTACGCGATGCGGCCGAGCTCGCTCTTGGGCTGCTCGCGCTGGAAGCCTGCAAGAGCCTGCTTCGCGCCCGTCAGGTCCACGCCCATGAACGTATCGGGAACGCCGCCCGTTGCGGCGCCTGGGCGGGCCATGGCGCGCGCCGGAGGCGCTGCGGCAGGCGCAGTGGCGGCTGCGGCTACGGGAGGCGCCACTGGGCCGCCAGGGGCCGCCATCGGCGCTGGAGGTGTGGCGCCGATGCCGAACTGCGCGAGGGCCGACGCGAGCGGCACGGCACGAGGGACCACGGGGGCCGGTGCGGGCCGGGCCTCGCCTGGGCGCGGAAGCTCGAGCGCCGCCAGGTCGACCGGGCCAGCGCCGAGCACCGACATGGCGGGACCGGCGACCGGCGTTGTGGACGCGAGCGGTCCCTGGCCAAGCACCGGCATTTGCGACGAGTAGCCGCGCATGGGGTCGAAGTCGAGCGGCGAAGGAACCGGAGACATGAAACCGTTTGCCATCTTTTAACCTCCGAAAGAGCCGCCGAGCTTGCCGCCGATAGCCGCGCCAGCGGGGCCGCCGACCGCGGCGCCGAGAATCGTTCCGCCAAGCTGCGCCATCGAGCCCATTAGCTGCTGGCGCGATGCGGCTGCGCGCTCTTGCTGGCCTGCCGCGATGCGCTGCGCCGCGAGGAAACGGGCCTGCATGTCGCGGATCTGCTCCTGCTCGATCAGGCGTCGCTCTTCGGCTTCGCTCATGAGGCCCGCGCCGAGGGCCTGCACGCCGCGCAGGTACGCCGCTTGACGCGCCGCGGCCTCTTGCTCGAGCGCGCCCATGGCTTGCGCCTGCGTTGCGCCGATCTGGCCGCCAAGGATGGCGGCTTCCGGTCCGGCTTCCCTGTTGCCGTACATGGTGCGGCCTGCGGCCATGGCGCTTGCCTGGGCTTGCTCGCGAGCGGCCTGCGTCTGGAGCAGGGCCGCGCCACCCTCAAGCGTGCTGGCTCGTTGGCCGAGGGCCTCCACCGCGGCCACCTGCGGCGCACGGCCGGCGGCAAAGCGCTCCACCGTGCTCGCCTGGAGGCCACGCAGTGCGCCGATCTGCTGCTGGTACGCTGCGCGCTCTGCCTCTTTGTTGCGCGCCTCCTCCTCCATCATGCCGCGAATTTCTTCGGGCACCAAACTGGCCGGGGGTGCTTCCTGAGCGGCCTGGCGCGGTTGGCCGAAGGTTGCGGCCTGGCGCTGCATTTCGAACGGGGAACGGGCCATCGTGATCTCCTTACCCGAAACGGCGGCGCCGCTCCTCTTCCGTCATTGCGTTGTAGGCTTCCCGCGCTTGCTGGTCCTGGGTCTGTTGCTGCTGGTAGGACGCATACGCGTCGTAGCCGGCAGCGCCAAGCGACGCGATGCCGGAGACCGTTGCGGCCTGGCGGCGGCGGGCGCGCTCGGCCTCCGCGGCGGCGTACTGCTGCTGCATCTCAAGCTCCGGGATCATGAGCGCACGCTGCGCGCCGAGGGCCTGCGCCACGTCGCCACGCTCAAGGCCCATGCGCGCGAGCTCCTGCTGGCGCAGCATCTCGGCGAGCTGGGCCTGCGCGAGCGCGCCGCGCTGCTCCTCCTGCGCCTGCACCTGGCGGGCCTCGGCCATGCCGAATTGCTGCGCCTGGCCGGCGCCCAGGGCGCCGAGTGCGGCCGTCTGCGTACCTGCCACGCCCATTTGCGAGCGGGCTGCGCCAATGGTCGCCTGGCCGGCTTCGCGGGCCTGCTCGCGAGCGGCCTCGGTTGCCACGGTCGACGGCTGCATGGCGCCGAGGATGCGGCCGCGCTGCTGCTCGAAAAGGGCCGTCTCTTGCTCGCGCTGGCGCCCCGCGAGCTGCTCGCGCAATCGGCGCTGGTACTCGTCTTCCACGCGCCCGGGGTCGCCGCCGATTTCGCCGACGCCGAGCACGGTCTGCCGGGGCATCCTGCGCGTTTCCGGGGCCACCGCGCCCGCAATCGCCTTGACCGGCGCGTTTACGATGTCGAAGAAATCAGCCATCGTCGTCTCCTTACTTCTTGCGGGCGTCTGGGAGGCGCCGCATGCCGCCCAGCGGGAGCATCTCAAGCGCAAGGCCGACGAGCTGGGGGCCTTGCCCACTTGTAGCACCACTGGGCGCCGCGTCGGCGATCGTGATCTTCACCGCTTGCGTTTTCTGGGTGCCGACCTGGAGCCGCACCTGCTCGGGGTAGACCGTCGAGGCAATGGGCGCGAGCTGCGCCGCCGTCCATGTGCCCGTCGCGACGGTCGTGTTCTCGTCGAAGTCCACCTTGACCGTGACCGTCAAGTTATGGTCGGCGACGGAGCGGCCGAGCACCTGCGCGTAGCGGAAGCGCGAGTAGTCCTGTGTGCCGGCGGGTTGGATCCACGCCGTCGAGGCCGTGAGCGTGATCCATGACGTGCCGTCCTTCCAGGTCGTGCCGTCGTCCTTCACCCAATCGCCGTTCGTCATGGCGAGCACGCCGAAGCTCGGCGACCAGCATGCGGCGCCCCATGTGCCGATAAACGGCTGGTTGGGCAGCGTCACGCGGTCCAGCGACCACTGGTCCACCTGGTAGTTATAGACCAGGATGCCAATCGAGCCGCTGAGCGTCTCGCGTACGAAGAAACGCACCTCGCGCTCGGCTTCGATGTGTACCGTGGCCTGGATTTCGTCGTACCGCACGAGTCCGTTGCCGCGCGTCAGGTCCTGAATGCGCAGGCCGATCGGCACGATGCCTAGGCGGTCGTCGATCAGGTAAAAGCGCGAGTCCGTCCCGAAGAAGATCAGGCCCGTAGACACGCCGATTACGGACATGGGCTGCGTACAGCCGATGTAATCGTGGATCTGCTCGGGCTCGCTGATGGCGTCGCCGGCTCCGGTCTGGTCGCGGAACTGGCCGAAAATGGCCCACACCGAGTTTTCGGTGAACAGGATCAGCTTGTCGCCGAGGGCGCCTGCGGCGGTCGCGCCCGTCTCGTGCTCGATGCGCAGCACGTTGCCCACGGCGAACGATGCGCCTTGATAGGAGAGCGGCGCGTTCGAGTAGTAGATGCTCCGGCGGTCGTCGCTGCCGCCGACGATCAGGCGGTTCTTGTAGAGCACGGCGAAGCGCGACGACGGGACGGGTACGTAGGGCAGCACGCCGCCCGTGGTGTAGAGCGTCGGCGCGTCGAGAGCCGGGAGGCCCGTGCCACCTGCGACGGCCGAATCGGTGCGCGCCACCTGGCCGTTTGCCTGCCCAACGTCGTTGGGAGCGCTGAACCAGTACCGCAGGATCGTGCCGTTCGCCTCGGTCACGTAGAAGTCGAGCTGCACGTCGTTGCGGTTCGTGTAGCTCTGATACGAGAAGTGGATCGTCCACACGCGCGGCGTGTTCGGCGCGGCCACGGAGACGTAGCGGTACGGATCCGATGGCGTCGAGCGGTGAACGTTGCCGTAGGCGTCGCGGTAGCTGGCGACGCACTGCACGAGATAGTCGCCCTCGGTGAAGTCGTTGGCCGTGCCCGTGTTCGTGCCGATGATCGCGCCGATGGTCGGGCGGTCAACCAGCGTCACCTCGGCGAAGCGCTCGCCGTCCGCCTGCTGGAGAACGCCCGCGGGGAACATGGGCAACGTTGCGTAGGCGCCTGGCTGCGCGTCACCAGAGGCCCGGGCGTCGAGGCGCACGAGGCCGATGCCAAAGCCGCTGCCACCCTCGAGCGCGACCAGGTGCGGCGCATACCAGACGTTGGCAAGCTTGAAAGCCGAGGGAGGTGGGCAGGGTTGGAGGCGCGGCGCGAAGGTCTGCACGGGGCCATTGCACGCCGTCAGCGTCATTTCCTCGGTGCCCACGAGGAGCTGCGTGCCGATCACGCCAGAATAGTTGCCGGCATACTCCGTATAGGGGTCATTTGAGAGCGCCACGCGGCCGAGGAACGTCTGCTGCGACGCACCCACGACGAGCGGCAGGCGAAGGGGCCGCCGGTCCGTGCTCGGCACCGTGGCGTAGTAGTCCAGCGAGAAGAGGCGCCCCGCGGGAATGCCGTAGCTGCGCACGGTCACCGAATCCGGCGTGGTAACGTTCCCCCAACCCATTCCCACGCGCACGAGGCGGTGCGCGTAAATGAAGCCGGTGGCGTACTCGAGCTCCTCGACGAGCCCGACGATGCGGATCTCCTGCGCGTCCTTTGCCTGGTACTGGCCGACCGTCAGGCGACCAGGGATCGCAATCGAGCCGGGCACCGAAAGCGCGAGTGCGTTGACGTTGTGCGCGACGATCGCCGTGGTCAAACCGTCCATGGTCACCAGGGGCACTTGAATAGTGCCGGTCTGGTAGGGTGGCGTTAGCGCCGAGTTGAACGGGATCGCGATGCCGACCAGTGCGACGCCTTCAGAGGTCTCGGCGATGCTGAGCGCCTGGAGTGCGTTGACGCCTGCCGGTTTTAGGTCGTCGTTGGCCGTCGACGTGATCGTCGTGGTGGAGACGGTGAAGCGTTCGACACGGATCGCGGCTGCCGAAGTGTTGTACTGCGCAAAGAAGAGGCCGTCCGTGCCGACCTTGCACACGTCCCACGGGCACACAGGCCGGTAACGAGCCTCGGGCACGGTCGCGTAG
>Ga0315904_10001757_pt1 | contig 34307 bp, 40 predicted proteins | sample LakEriMetagenome_6_FD_203529 | JGI IMG/M metagenome (GOLD analysis project Ga0315904, IMG submission 203529) | Freshwater fungal communities from buoy surface, Lake Erie, Ohio, United States - Buoy 12 MA120 | ecosystem: Environmental > Aquatic > Freshwater > Lake | place: USA: Lake Erie, Ohio...
ATTTCAATGATGATTCCAGTGGTCTTTCTTATTCTGCCAATCTCAATTCTCTTCGCTATATGGCCATCGCTGACAAACCTGAATTTGTTCGCTGCATAGCGAAGTCATCGACACATTCTCGACAGATCTGAAACCACGTTAAACCCAACGCATAGAGAGAAGAAAAAATGGAAACACAGTCCCCAACCGAAACACACTCTCCAACAAGCACGGAGACGCTAGTTTTTTCGTTGAAAGAAAGCGGTCTCGCAGCTGGGATATGGATAGAGGATCAGGCGCGTTCGGTGACCACAGCTATACGCGAAAGCGCATTCATCAAAGCACTCAACGATGACCGCGGAGATGTTCCAGGATGGGTGCTTGTTGTACTCATGACTACAGGACTCGTCACTGCTATTTGGACTGTTGCTGCTCCTCGACTATCGGCAATCCTAAAGAACTCTCTTGATGCGATGAATGGGATTCGCTGAGTGAAAATTTCAAAGATCCTCGCTGACGAACGGGGAAATGTAGAGAGTTCGCTCACCTTAATCCCGCTCATCTTCCTCTTTCTTCTTGCCATGCAGTTGATTCTTGCCATGAGTATGCGTGATGCTGATTCACTTTCTGCATCTGATCAGGCTTCTGTGCGCGCAATCTCTGGCAGCTTCTCTCCTTCCGATCGAGAACTCATACTGGATTCACCAGATCGCTTCTCAAATATTTCACTACTCATATCAACCCAGTCACGAAGAATTCCGCAACTTATTCCCGGGTTATCGCAGCTCCTAGGGAGAGAGCTACGTACTGATGGAAAAGGGGTAGCAATCATTGAAAACACGCGATAGACAGGCGGGTGGATTTCTCTCTTTCCGCATGCCTCGACTTGCAAGAAACATCAAGGATGAAAGAGGAAGCGCATCAGTTGAATTTGTCCTGCTTGCGCTCCCACTATTCATTCCTATATTCATTTTTCTCAACCAGTTTTCAACACTAAGTTCACAAGAGATGGCTTTGCAAACGCTGGCGCGAGAGAGTGTGCGAGCCTTCATCGAAAGCAATAGCGATCAATCTGGCGGTGCACTTGTAAATCAAGTAATAACCCTAGGTGGAGCAAAACTTGGTTTAAAACCAGAAGAGATTTTAGAGATTAACTCTGAGATTAAGTGCAGCACTCGCCCCTGTCATCTTCCAAATGGAAGAGTTCGGATCACCCTAACTATGGATGCAATTAGAAACGATGGCAGATCAGTTCAAGCATCGGCTCAGCAGTACTTTTCACCTTGGAGTCAATAATGCGAAAAAGAGTTCAGAAATTCTGTCATTTAATACATGATGATCGCGGGTCAATCTCTGTCCTAACAATTGCTCTATTTCTCATCACAGTTTGTCTTGTAATGATTACAACAAACATCACTACCGTCACGGTCGCCAAGCGAAATCTTACGCAAAGCGCTGAATCTGTCGCACAACGTGGGGCGCATTTTCTAGACGAGGAGGCGTACTACACGGGTAAGTTCAATGTAATTACTATGGCTCAAAACCTTTTTGGTGGTGGGCCACAAGATCCAGGAGTTCCAATTGATTGCGATAAAGCCATGGTTGGAATATCGGAGGCACTCAGTGATCTTGATAAAGATAGTGAGCTTCTTATTCAAAAAGGTGTAAGTAACTTAGAAGTTTCGGAGATCGCTTGTGATGGGCGAGATATAAAGGTCTCCCTTAAAGCGATCGTGACTCTGCCTTTTCAACTTCCTTTTCTCAATGTGAGTAGTGTGAAATTGGAATCCTCAGCCACTACCTACAATCAGCGCAATAATGGCTTTTACCTCTTTGGATATCGCATCGCCTAGGCCTCTGGCGAGAAAGAAGACCATTCAATTAAAGTCGGTATCCTTAGCGCATGGCTCGCGAATATCACCTAGAGATATCTGCAATTGACGCGACCCTTGTTTCAATTGAGAAGGTACTTGATCTTCCAAAGCTTGAAGCAGAAGCAGTTGAACTGGAAGCACAGGCAGGTGTCCCCAACCTTTGGGATGATCCGGCAAAGGCCCAGGCGGTTACGAGCAAACTTTCTAGAGTGCAATCAACAATAGCCCGGCTCAAGTCTTTACGCCGCCGCGTTGAAGATCTCCCTGTTCTCTTTGAATTAGCAGCTGATGAGCCCGATGGTTCTGGGCTACGTGATGCTGAAATTGAATTAGATGCAACGGTGAAAGCGATTAGCGAACTTGAAGTGACAACACTTCTCAACGGTGAATATGACGACCGCGATGCACTCATCACAATTCGCTCAGAGGCCGGCGGGGTAGAGGCTGCTGACTGGGCTGAAATGCTGATGCGAATGTATCTTCGTTATTGTGAACGCCACGAATTTAAAGTCGATGTGTTAGAAACTTCGTATGCGGAAGAAGCGGGAATTAAATCAACAACGTTTCGAGTAAGTGCACCGTATGCATACGGAACTATCTCTGTTGAGCAGGGCACACATCGCCTAGTACGTATTTCTCCCTTTGATTCACAATCACGTCGACATACTTCATTTGCGGGAGTTGAAGTGGTTCCTGTTGTCGAACAGAGTGATGATATTGAAATTGATGAGAAAGAGATCAGAGTCGATGTGTATCGCTCTTCTGGCCCAGGAGGTCAGGGAGTAAACACAACAGATTCAGCTGTTCGCCTCACACACATTCCAACGGGCATCGTTGTTTCATGTCAGAACGAACGTTCACAAATTCAGAATAAAGCCACCGCCATGGCGGTCCTACAATCGAAGTTATTGGAACGTCGTCGCCAAGAAGAGCAAGCAAAAATCAATGCTCTGAAAGGCGATAACTCTGGCTCATGGGGAAATCAGATGCGCTCTTACGTTTTGGCTCCGTATCAAATGGTGAAAGATCTCCGAAACAATCATGAAACAGGGAACACGTCAGCAGTTCTCAACGGTGAAATTGATGATTTCATCGAAGCCGGTATTCGCTGGCGTCGCTCTCAAGCAATGCAATAAACCTCACACTCGATAAACCTCACACTCATTTCACGCCTCAAACTGGACTCAATTTCTATCTAAAGTCGAGTCGATCTGCGCTCAAATCCCGCAGAGTTCACCCTTGTTCCATAAACTAGGCACAGTACGGAGAACTCGGAGCACACAGCTCTGGATCCCAAAAGTCAGGCCCTGAGCTTGGCTGATCGAAGGTAAAGGGAGAAGCAGATGATTCGCTTTGAGAACGTGACTAAGACCTATCCGGGTCAAGAGCGTCCTGCCCTCGATTCAGTCAACCTTGAAATAGTTAAAGGTGAATTCGTCTTTCTCGTTGGAGCATCCGGTTCAGGTAAATCAACTTTTCTTCGATTGATCCTCCGTGAAGAGAAACCAACAACAGGTGTCATTCATGTTGCCGGAAAGAACCTTGGCAAGCTTTCAAACCATAAGATTCCTGAACTTCGTCGACAACTCGGAACTGTCTTTCAAGATTTTAGACTTCTTCCGAATAAGACAATTACTGAAAACATTGCCTTTGCTCTTCATGTGCTTGGATATTCAAAGAAAGAGATCAATCGCGAAGTTCCTGAAGTACTCGAGTTGATTGGCTTGGAAGATAAGGGCGATCGACTTCCAAACCAGCTTTCAGGTGGCGAGCAGCAGCGCGTAGCTATCGCACGCGCCTACGTAACTAAGCCAGCAATTATTATTGCCGATGAGCCAACCGGAAACCTTGACCCTGCACTTTCTGTTGGAATTATGAAGTTACTTGATCGAATTAATCGTGAGGGTACAACTGTTTTGATGGCAACACATGATTCAGGAATTGTTGATCAAATGCGTAAGCGAGTAATTGAACTTGATGGTGGTCACGTGATTCGCGATCAGGTTCGTGGTGTTTATGGATATACCGGGTAACGGTTAGGGAAAGAGGAGAAGATGCGCGCAGGATTTTTGCTCAGTGAAGTTCGAATTGGGCTTCGTCGCAACCTAACGATGACCTTTGCTGTTGTTGTGACAACAGCTATCTCACTTTCTCTGTTGGGAATTGGACTTCTCTCTAACGCCCAGGTCAATGCCATGAAAGATTATTGGTATGACAAGATCGAAGTCTCCGTATTTCTCTGCGGCCCGTTATCTGAATCAGCATCGTGTTCAGGTGGCGTAGTAACTGATGAACAACGCACTGCAATCAAGGCAGACCTTGAGCTCTTGCCAGTGGTGCAGAGTGTTTACTACGAGAGCCAGAGCGAAGCATTTTCTCGCTTTCAAGAACGATTTAAGGATTCTGCCATTGCGCAGAATGTGAGTGCGGATCAACTACCGGAATCATTTCGAGTAAAGCTTGAAGATCCCACGCAGTTTGCTGTGGTCGTTTCAGCATTCTCGGGGCGTCCAGGAGTTGATGTGGTGCAAGACCAGCGGACAATTCTTGAAAAGTTCTTTCAATTACTCGAAGTCTTGCGCAACGGCGCAATCGCAGTTGGTTTAGCTTCTGTACTCACTGCAGCGTTACTGATTTCAAACACGTTGCGAATCGCAGCATTTAACCGTCGCCGAGAAACAGGTGTGATGAAACTCGTGGGAGCTTCCTCATTCTCAATTCAATTACCGTTTCTCCTAGAAGGAGTAATCTCGGCAATTATTGGCTGGGGGCTTGCAACAGGTTTGCTGGCAGGACTCAAACAAGTCATTGATACCAATGTCGCGCCGCTGCTCACCTTTACTAAATTCTTTGGCTGGAATGAAGTGTGGGTAGCGTCTGCATGGTTACTACTCACAGGACTTGTCGTCTCAACCTTCGCATCTCTCTTAACTCTTCGCCGTTACCTCAAGGTCTAGGGTTCAGGTTCTAGGGTCTCGAGTAGCGCGATGGTTAAAGAGGTTGGTAGAAAACTCATCGCACAGAATAAAAAAGCGCGTCACGATTATTCGATCGAAGATGTTTATGAATGCGGAATTGTCCTCACCGGTACCGAAGTAAAGTCATTGCGTGCTGGCCGCGCATCGCTCATTGACGGATATGCCCATGTGAATAATGGTGAACTCTGGTTGAGTGGAGTACATATCCCGGAGTACACAGAGGGAACGTGGAATAACCACACGCCTCGACGTGAACGCAAGTTGTTGGTGCATTTAGATGAGCTACGCAAACTTCATGCACTTACCAAAGAAGGTGGCCTCACTCTTATTCCTTTACAGCTCTACTTTAAGGACGGCAAAGCAAAGATTGAGATTGCACTCGCTCGAGGAAAGAAATCTCACGATAAGCGAGCAGCGCTTAAAGAGCGCCAAGATTCGCGTGAAGTTGAGCGAGAAATTTCTAGACGCAAATCAGGGCGCGACTCTTAATCTTTGCTGTCTACTGCTTGCCGCTTACCGCTCTCGAAACGACCGGTAAGTGCGTATCTACTAAGCCAGCAATAGAATTTCTTTGCCGCCAGCAACTGTCTTTCTCGAAACTCTCTCGCTCACTTTCCACGCTTAAATTAATGCGAGAGAACGGAATTTTTGTGATGTCTGAAACGTTCTATACACTTAGAGAACAACTACATAGTGGCAACGCATAACAGTCATAAACACAGGTATAACTCTCAAATTCACCCAAGGGTGGCTCTACGAGTAATTGCAGGTGAGTATGACAATGCTTTCCACACCCATGGGGGTGAACGGTCTCGACTTTGGCTGTTGAGATAGGGGAAGCGGGCCGAGGAAGCCGGAATGATCTCGTAAACCATGAAATCCGTGCACAACTAACTGCAGACAACAGTCGCAGTGATTTCGCACTAGCTGCATAAGCTAGTCCCGAATCCGTCAGCCCAGGGGTGCTCTCGCTCTGGAATCTGGCGTCGCTAGAGAGCTCTTCATCTACATAGCGTTGCGAATATGTAGAGAGAACAGTTTCGCAAATGAGTTTGTCGAATACTCGTGTGTAAGAGATTCGGAACTGAGAAAACGATAAACACACTACGCCCGTAGAAGCCCTATTTTGATTCCGAAGGACCCGGGTTCGATTCCCGGCACCTCCACCATTTTTTCAAGAATTAATCAGAGTTCAGCGGTTCCCGGTTTTCCTGGAGTACTTCTGCGATCAACTTTTCCGATCTGATATTCCCTTTTTATTGCGATCAGATTCATGATCATTCCAGAAATCATCAAGAGCGCTGCCGCAACTGGAATCCCACTCGTCAAAATGAGAAATCCGAGAGTTATTCCGGCAAACGCAAGTAGTGAGATAAGAATTCGTCTTGTGTACCAAAGTGCAGGAATCTTAAGAGTCATATTCCAAATTGGGCCAAGTGTGAGAAGAATGCTGATCGGCCCACTAAAGATAACGATAGATAAAAGAGCTGCTACTAAAGCGGCTAGTGATTCCATATCTATATATTACTAGTGGCCAATGAGATAACGAATAGGCCAAAGCACAGGAATTGAAGTACGTTTAATTTCGACCCGTAGGAGCATTGATCGGTGGGAGTCATGTCCAGCAGGAATTACGTCGAGCAGGAATTACGTCGAGCAGGAATTACGTCGAGCAGGAATTACGTCAGGTGGTGCAAACAATTTACTCCGGCAGGTATTCCCACTCTTCTGGGATAGCCGCAAAGAGATACATATCAACCTGTCGTCCGTCATCGCGTGAGATTTTCTTACGTAGCAATCCCTCGCGTTGGTAACCGGCGGAAGCAAGTAGCTTTGTGGAGGCGATGTTCTCTATATCCACCATGGCCTCGACGCGTTTAAAACCAATAGTAGCAAAGCCATAATCTGTGAGCATTCGTACCGCCGTTGTCGCGATCGACTTTCCGCGCATGGATTCGCTCATCCAGTAACCGATCTCACCGACGCTGTTCTTTACGCTTATTGAGTGAAAAGAGATAGTTCCAGCAAACTTTCGATCATCACCATTTCCATATTCAATAACTAATGGAAGCTCGCGCTGGGTTCGAAGAGATGAATCCACACGTTGCACATAGTCGAGCGCATGAGCCATTGAGTAGTTGGCGCTGATCGCAGTAAATCGTGGAATCAAAGGATCCTGACAACCATCAAATACGGCTTGAGTATCTTTGATTTCTGGTTTACGCAGGGTAACTAAACCTCGAGTCAGAATCGGAACTTCCGTAGGCCACCAGATCATTGATTCTGCTACTAGCCAATGAGCTCTGCGCTACGAGCCTTACTTGGATCATGAGTACAGGAAAGATTTGAATCAAGGCCAGCGCAAGGATCACAGAGAAGAATCAATTGATGACATGAGGCTGTGTTGCAATTTCTGAATTGATTGGTGGAGGCCTCACACTTTTCGCACTTACCAATTACCTTGGCATGATCTGAGAATTCCATCTTCATTCGTGAATCGAAGATATAGAGAGAACCCTCCCAGAGCCCGTCATCACCAAAGGCGTTACCGTATTTAACGATGCCTCCATCAATTTGATAGACCTCTTTAAATCCGTTCTTAACCATTACTGCAGAGAGAATTTCACATCGAATTCCACCTGTGCAGTACGTGACCACAGGCTTATCTTTAATGTGGTCATACTTTCCGCTTTCGATCTCGTTAATAAAGTCACGAGAAGTCGTCACGTCAGGAACTATTGCGCCTTTGAATTTTCCAATCTCTGCTTCAAAGGCATTACGACCATCAAAGAAAACAACATCGTCACCGCGTTCTTTTACAAGTTCCTCGAGCTGATCTGGGCGAATATGAGTCCCGCCACCGACAACGCCATTCTCATCTACCTCAATTGCATCAGGATCACCGAAAGCTACAAGTTCAGATTTCACTTTAACGGAGAGACGCGGGAAATCATTTCCGGTTCCTTCAGACCACTTAAATGCGATTTTCTTAAACCCCGGATACTTACGGGTCTTAGAGACATACTTTTTGAGTGCCGCCATATCGCCACCGAGTGTTCCATTAATTCCATGTGTGGAGATAAGGATGCGACCGGTTAATCCTAAAGATTGGCAGATTTCTTTCTGCCACAACAGCATTGCATCCGGATCGCTAATCGGCGTGAAGCCGTAATAGAGAATCACCTTATTGAGTTTCGGTGCATGCTTGTTCACGAGGTGATTCTAACGCGATGCGGATAAGGCCAACTACCCGCACGATTAAAGCGATTACCCGCACGATTAAGGCCTACTACCCCGACGAATAAAGCGGGTAGGACTAACTACCCTCAAGAATCGAGCGGGCAGGCGTTTGATAGATCTTTCCCAAGGGTGAAGTCCACGTGCACGAACCATCGGCGCGAGATTCAATACTCCATCCACCATGCGTTTTAAGAAGATGATGTCGTCGACAGAGCGCACCAAGATTATCCAACGATGTAGTTCCACCATCGTCCCAACTCTGTGCGTGATCTAAATCTGATAAAGCTGCAGAACGCCTGCATCCTGGGAATCGACACGTTCTATCTCGAGCGATGAGAAAATCAATAAGTCCTTGCGGAGGTTCGTACATTTGTCTTCCATAATCTAAAAGCACGCCAGTTTGCGGATCTGTAATAAATCGCCGCCACTTTCCGTCACTTGCTAATGCACGAGCCACCGAAGCCGGTATTGCGCCATATCCGGCTAATTGTCCTGGATTTTCACTTAATCCAAGAAGCGTGGGTAGATCTATCGTTACGTTAATTGTGATTGGTCTTCTATGAAGAGCCACATCGTCAACTTTTGACGCTAGTGCAAAGCCAGCGATCGCTGTAAGGGCATCGGCACGCTTCATATCTGCGCTACGTGAATCTTTCTCATCCGCATTGTTGCTCGCACCATTGGCGCTACGTGAATCTTTCTCATCCGCATTGTTGCTCGCACCATTGGCGCTACGTGAATCTTTCTCAGTCATCTCATCGCATGACTTATGCAAATCAAGGCGATCACTTTTGATGATGAATGCTTCAATAGCCTTCATAACCGTCTGAGCATCCTCTGCTGGAAGGATTGCAACAACAGTAGACATTCCATCAATATCGTTATAACAACTCACGCGTCGACTATCCCGCGCCTTCTCAACGACCTCTTCAAATGTCTCTGGAGCAAACTTTGCAATGGCTGTACGCACCTGCTGCGCTACTTGCGAGGGAGTGTGAAACTCCGCATATGAGATCGCCCGCTCTTCAATGGAAAACACCGCAAATTCGCTTAAACCATCTCGTATTGCAGAGGCAGTTTCTTTAGCAATCACGGTTGCATGTGCTGGACTAATCTCACCTGTTGCAAGCGCCGAACATGTTTGAGGGAGGTGATTAACTAATGTGCGCGCAACATCTATGCGCATTTGGGCTGTTCCTGCAGATAGTCGCAACGCACTCGAGACATCTTCACGCTCTGACTCATCGACTCCGCTGAATGGACCCTCTGCAATCGTGGCTTCGATTCCAGCCACTGCGACAATTGCACGTTGCATCGCCGCTTGCAGCCAACTGGTCTGACGCTCTAGTGCTGCTAAGTAGTCAACACGAGCAGAGGGAGTAAGGGTCAGTGGATCGATTGCGATCAATCCAGTGAGTGTTGCAATTCCCGGCGCAGCCGCAAGGAGCAGAACAACATCCTCTTCAGGAGAAGCTGTAAGTGCGGTTGCGAGGTTCATGTGGCGATAGTGGTGGGAGGAGCTGACATGAAAGTGAGGGAAAGGGGAGTTATCCCCAGTTATTCAGATAGAAATTGCCGAAATAGAGAAAAAATCAATTAGGAGCGGGAAATTCCCCCAGTGGAAAGAGAGTCCTAAAGTAGCGAGTACTTCTCGAAGTAGAAACGAATTAATACTCGCTTGATTCTAACGCGAGGCGGGTAGGACTAACTACCCTCAAGAATCATGCGGACTAACCGAATTAACGCTCGCTTGATTCCTGCATATCTGTTGGCGCACCGTGCACATCGAGAACCGCGGCGGAATCACCAGAACCAGCAGAACCACCAACCGAATCACCCTGCAATTTATCTGTGCGATTAAGCGGAGCTTTTGGCTTGGCATCTTCCTTATAGATAGCAGGAATGGATCCCAGCAAACCCTTTTGGAAATCTTCAAATGCCTGCAGTACTTCGCGCTTTGTATTCATAACAAATGGCCCCATCCATGCCACCGGCTCTTTAATGGGTGCGCCACCTAGAATGAAAAGTTCGAGATTTGGTGATCGTGATTCTTGATGTTGCGCTGCCTTAACAACAATCTCATCACCTTCGCCGAAGACAGCGAGCTGCCCCATTTGAATTGGTTGTGATTGTGCACCAACGAAACCATGTCCAGCCATTGAATACACAAGTGCGTTGTAATCACGGCGCCACGGAAGTCGTAATTCGGCGCCAGGTGCAACGGTTGCATGAATCAAAGTGATCGGAGTCTGCGTTGAACCAGGGCCCATATGGCCATCAAGTTCACCTGCAATTATTCGAACAAGTGCGCCACCATCATGAGTTGTCAGTAGCGCAACATCTTTTGCACGAACATCTTGGTATGCAGGAGGCGACCACTTCTTAGCCGCAGGAAGGTTTACCCATAATTGAAATCCGTGGAAGAGACCACCGCTCATGACCAAACTCTCAGGCGGAGTTTCAATGTGAAGAATTCCACCACCGGCAGTCATCCATTGAGTATCGCCATCTGTAATCGTGCCACCACCACCATTTGAATCTTGGTGATCAAAAATTCCATCAATAATGTATGTAACAGTTTCAAAACCACGATGTGGATGCCATGGAGTTCCCTTAGGTTCTCCCGGTGCATATTCAACTTCGCCCATTTGATCCAAGTGAATAAACGGATCAAGTTCTGCTAGATCAACGCCAGCAAATGCGCGACGTACAGGAAATCCTTCACCTTCAAAACCTTGCGGCGCAGTTGTAATACTTTTCACGCGACGAGGCTGACTCCCTGCCGCAACGGAAATACGCGGAAGGACGGTGATATCGGAAACTGTTACTGCTGGCATCGTGGCTCCTTGGTGATGGCTTCAGAGTAATTGAAGTTTCAACTACCTGCAACCTGAAATCAAAGTTAACTCAGTCGCGCCTAGTGAAACCTAGAGAGCTTTAAGGGCTGAAACAACCTTTGTGAGCGAAGCCTTTGCATCTCCGAAGAGAAGCATTGTCTTTGGATCATAGAGAAGCTCGTTTTCAATTCCAGCAAACCCTGGGCGCATGGAACGCTTTAAGAATATGACGTTTGCAGCATGTGAAACTTCCAAAATTGGCATTCCATAAATTGGGCAACCAGGAGAGGTTTGAGCAGCTGGGTTCACAACATCGTTGGCACCGATAACAATTGCAACGTCAGTCTGACCAAATGTTGGATTCACTTCTTCCATCTCAACTAGCTGATCGTAAGGAATGTTAGCTTCAGCAAGTAGCACGTTCATATGGCCCGGCATGCGACCGGCAACTGGGTGAATTCCGTAAGCAACATCGATGCCCTTGGAAATCATTAAGTCTGCAAGTTCGCGCACAGTATGTTGTGCCTGCGCAACAGCTAATCCAAAGCCCGGAACGATTACTACACGACGTGCATAGTTGAGCAAGATTGCAACATCATCTGGTGATCCGCTGCGAACAGGGCGATCTTCCACCGCCCCACTTGAATCTTGTGGCTTTGCAGTGAATGCACCAAAGAGTGTTCCAAAAAGTGAACGTCCCATTGCTTCAGCCATCATGCGCGTAAGAATTGTGCCTGATGCGCCAACGAGTGTTCCAGCAATAATGAGAAGTGTTGAATTGAGAACGTAACCACTTGCCGCAACTGTAAGGCCGGTAAATGCATTGAGAAGTGAGATAACAATCGGAACATCCGCGCCACCCACAGGGAGAACGAAGAGAATTCCAAATGCGAGAGAGAGTCCTGCGACAACTAACAATGGGGTAGTGCCTAGTTCGACAACGACCCAGACCGAAGAGCCCAATACGGCAGCCAGCGTGGCTGCAATAACAAAGCGGCCACCTGGGAAAACAACCGGGCGAGTAGTCATCAGTTCCTGCAACTTCAAGAATGTGACAATCGAACCGCTGAACGATACGCAGCCAACAACAACTGTAAATACTGTGAAGATCACGACAGCAGTCGTAGCTTTTTCTCCAAGGTTCAAATATTCAACAATTGCCACCAGCGCTGCTGCGCCACCACCCACACCATTAAAGAGTGCGACAAGTTGTGGCATCTGTGTCATCTGCACCTTGCGAGCTGCAGGTACACCGATGATTGTTCCAACAGCGATTGCTCCCAGAATCCATCCTAAATTCTTTATCTCACCGTGGAAGAAGACAACAACAGTGGCAACTCCCGCACCGAGTGCTCCAAGGAGGTTTCCGCGTCGAGCGGTGCGCGGATGTGAGAGACCCTTGAGCGCAAGAATAAAGAGAACGCCGGCAGCTAATCCGATGAGGTCGTAGACGAAGTCACTCACTTTTCGACCCCTTTCTTGCCCTTAAACATTTCGAGCATGCGGTCTGTGACGACGAATCCACCAATCATGTTAATTGTGGCTAGGATGATTGCCGCTATCGATAGAGATAGCTCAAGAGTTGTTGTGGAATGTGAGCAGACAATGATCGCTCCAACCAGAATGACGCCGTGAATTGCGTTAGCACCTGACATCAACGGGGTATGTAGCGTTGATGAAACTTTGGATACAACTTCAAAGCCAACGAAGATTGAAAGTGTGAAGATCGAAATTACCGCAATTGCTGTCAGATCCATCTTACTTACCTGCCTTTCGGTCAAGACCGGCGTGTGTGACTGCAGATCCATCGATAATCTCATCATCGAAGTTGATATCAAATGCCAGCGCACTTCCTTCAACAGAAGGCTTAGTCAGTAGCGTTAAGAGATTGACCACGTTGCGTGAATAAAGGCTCGACGCATGGAAAGAGAGTTGGCTAGGGACATCTTTACCGCCCCAAATGCGAACGCCCTTTGCAGTTGTCACAATTTCACCAGGTTTTGAACCTTCAGCATTTCCGCCAGTTTCAGCAGCAAGATCAATGATGACAGTTCCTTCTTGCATCGAATCAATCATCGCAGCTGTCATGAGGCGAGGTGCGGTGCGACCTGGAACAGCCGCCGTCGTTATGACTACATGTGACTTCGCAATATATGGAGTTAAGAGTTCGCGCTGTTTTGCCGCACGCTCTTCTGTCATCTCCCGCGCGTATCCGCCAGCACCCTCAAGTGATTCAAGTTCTAATTCAATAAAAGTTGCACCCATTGATTTCACTTCATCGGCAGATGATGGACGAACATCGTAGGCACTAACGACGGCACCTAATCTGCGGGCAGTTGCAATCGCTTGCAAACCTGCAACACCGGCTCCGAGCACAAGTACCTGAGCAGGGGTAACAGTTCCAGCAGCCGTCATGAGCATTGGAAAAAATCGTGGTGAAAGTTCAGCGCCAACAAGTGCAGCGCGATATCCGGCACATAGGGCTTGTGAAGTCAGTGCATCCATAGATTGCGCGCGAGAAATTCGCGGAACGAGTTCGAGCGAGAATGCAGTGACTCCTGCCTTCACAGCAGCCTCAACGTTTTCGCGCTGATTCACAATAGAAAGGAAAGAGATGGTGATTGCACCCTTTTTTAGCGTTGCAATCTGGGCCGGGGTAAGAGCCGTTACCGAGAGGACAACATCGGCGTTCTTTAGAACATCTCCAGCGATAACCTGAGCACCAGCTGCGCGATATGCATCATCGTTTGCTTGTGCGCCAAGACCGGCACCAGATTCAATCGCCACATCTAAACCAAGGCGAGTTAACTTATTGATGATGTCTGGAACAAGGGCTACTCGTAATTCGCCATCGCGAATCTCTTTTGGGACGGCTACTAACATGGGGTAAAGAGTACTTAGTTACCCTTAAGTTCTCCACGCGAAGCGTGATAAAGAATCGACTGAATCGTGGTTCTGCGGTGAAATGCCTGGCGCCAGATGACCGAACGAGGCCCATCAATCACATCTGCTGCAACCTCTTCACCTCTGTGAGCTGGCAAGCAGTGCATAAAAATCGAATCTTTGGCGGCAAGACCCATGAGGTGGCTGTTAATCGCATATGGTGAAAGCGCTGCCATCTTTGCGGCACGTTCTGCTTCGGGATCACCCATAGACATCCAGACATCTGTATAGAGAACACTCGCTCCGCGGGATGCAACTTCCGGATCATGCACAACTTCGACTGTGCCACCTGTCTTTGCTGCAATAGATTGTGCCTGCGCAATTACTTTCGAATCAGGTGACCATGAACCTTCCGGAGTTGCTGCAACAACATGTGCACCCATAATTGCACCCATGATTAACCAGGCATGAGACATATTGTTTCCATCACCGAGATAAACAAACTTCCTGCCAGTGATATCGCTGCCAAAGTTCTCGCGAATCGTTAACCAGTCAGCAAGTAACTGCGTCGGATGATCAACATCTGTTAACGCATTGATCACCGGAATAGATGCATGCGCGCCTAACTCATCGACATCAGACTGTGCAAAAGTTCTCACAATCATCGCATCGCAATAACCGCTAATTATTCTTGCGGTATCGGCGATAGTTTCTCCTCGCCCTAATTGAAGATCATCGCCACGTAAAAATATCGGCGTTCCACCCAGATGGGCCACAGCCGTTTCTGAAGCTAGGCGTGTGCGAGTGGAGGGCTTAGTCATATAGATCGCAACACTTTTATGTGCGAGGGCATCGCGGGATCTCAGCGGATTAGAAGCAAATTCTGTTGCTGTTGCCAGAAGCATCTCAATATCATCGCGCGATAAATCTTGCGTGCGTAGTAAGTCCTTCATCGAGAAATTGTATCGGCAACTAGTATCCTTTGGTGCATGGGTTTATTTTCACGCGGCAATCGAGGACTATCCCTTGAAGGTGATACCGACCTTCTGACGCGCCCAGAACTCGAAGATGACGAGGGTGGTCATGATCGATTTGCGCATTACATTAAGAAAGAAAAAGTTGTTGAATCTGCCATAAGCGGAAAAGCCGTACGAGCCCTCTGTGGCAAGAAATGGGTTCCTTCGCGCGACCCAGAGAAATATCCGATCTGCCCGGCATGTAAAGAAATTTACGAATCCCTTCCCCGTAAAAAAGAATCGGAATGAAGCGCAGATCCTCGCTGAGAATATTTCTGGCGATACTCCTTTTTGTTCTACCGCTTTCTCAGGCAGAAGTGGCGCGAGCTGAAAACCCACCAAGAAAAATTCTTACTGGTTGGCTTCCTTATTATTCAATGAAAACGTATCTGCCAGCAGTTCTTGCAAATGCAGATTTAATCAAAGAAATTATGCCTTTCTGGTACACCCTCAGATATGACGGTAAGACAAAGAAACCGGTCGTAGTTGATGTGTATAAGACCGCCAACCCAAGCGTTCCTATTGCAACTCCGCTGGCAGCGCTAAGAGGTGCGGGAATGACAATAATTCCGACAATCACTGATGGAACAGACAAGGCGATGCTGGCCAATTTGATTTCAAAGCCCGTAAGTCGAAAGCAAGTGGTCGATGCAATTGTTACAACAGTTACTTCGCAAAATTACGATGGTATCGATCTTGATTTTGAAGGTTTCGCATTTATCGATTCGCCTTCAACGTGGAAGGCAACTGCGCCTAATTGGGTTCTCTTCATCAAGGAACTGAGTAAGGCACTTCGTGCACAAAATAAACTTTTGTCTGTGACGACTCCGTACGTTTTTAATCCAGCAGAGAAGCAGAAGGGTTACTTTGTTTACGCATGGGCAGATATAGCACCGTTTATAGATCGCTTGCGCATCATGACATACGACTATTCAACTTCACGTCCAGGTCCGATCGGTCCTATTGAATGGACTGAGAAAACAGTGAAGTACGCAATTTCAATTATGCCGGCATCTAAGGTCTATTTGGGACTACCGGGATATGGAAAAGATTGGGTTACTAAAGTCGAGGGTGTATGTCCGGCAAACCTAGCAAAAATCATTACACCAAAAGCTAAAGCGGGAACATTTCTCATGCGCGATGCGGCCAGCATTGCTGCAACGTACGGAGCGGTGCCGACATATAACGAGAAATTCGCTGAAGTCACTTTCTCTTACACACGCGAGTACACCGGACAGACAAGTAGCGGACTCTCAACTACATGTACCGCAAGTCGAACTGCATGGCACCAAAACGCCCAAGGTTTTTCAGAACGCGCCAAATTAATTGCTAAACATCAACTAGGCGGAGCTGCGCAATGGGTGATTGGGCAAGAAGAACCTTTGGCAATGGTCGCTATCCGCGAAGTCGCAAAATCGATTGCTCCTGCTCAGCTTGAATCAAATCTTACCGCCTCAAAAACTGAAGTTTCCTATGGAAACCCGGTCACTCTTACAGGTCAAATCACGCTGAAAGATAAAACACCTGTCGCCTCCTTAGCATTTGCAGTCGAAGGCACCTATCCAGATGGAACAGTGCGCACGTTAACGACGGGCGTTACTGCAATTGATGGAACGTATGTATTACCTATGCTCATTGGTAAGTCCGTCTCTCTTCGAGTAATCACCGAGCCATCATGGGAACGCTCCGCATCTGCAACCCAACCGATAGCAATCACGGTGATGAGAAATCTCATTATCGATCCACCGACATCCGTTAAAGCAGGATCGCCGTTGACGATATCCGGATTCATACTTCCTCGCATCGCTGGTGCCAGTGTCAACCTCACAACAGCGTCTGGAAAAGTGATTGGAGCGCCAGTCCTGACAGATGCACAAGGGGGCTTCACATTCACAGTTCCTGCTCAAGCGCGTGGAATCAGCGCATACCAAATTGCAGTTGCTGCAGATACTCAGTGGCCTCTACTGAAAAGTGAAACATTCTCTATCATTATCAGGTGATGGTAAAAACCGCGACTAACATAGAAGAAGAGATTGCTGCAATCTTCTCTGGTAACACTCCGTGGGTGACAATTGTTTGGGATGATCCTGTAAATCTCATGACCTATGTGACATATGTATTAATGGAGTTATTCGGTTTTTCACGGGAAAAAGCGCATGAGCTCATGATGAAGGTCCACACAGAAGGTAAAGCAGTAGTGTCAACGGGTACCCGGGAAGAGATGGAGCATGATGTTGCGATGCTTCACGAATACGGACTGTGGGCAACTCTGCAACGAGGTGATGAGGGTCTATGAGTGCAGAGAAGGGCTTTAAGCGACATGGCTCGCATTCATATGTAGCGCAATTTGATGAGAGCGAACGCGAAGTTTTACTCAATCTCATTGAGCAACTTATTGAATTGTTATCAGAGCGGGTAGATCACGGTCACGAAGACCCACTTGCCGCAATGGTTGGGATTACTTCTCATGATTCTCTCCCTGAAGATGAAGTACTGCGACGTTTACTACCGAATGCATATTCCGATGAAGTTCAGTCAAGTGAATTTAGGCGCTATACCGAATCAACTCTTCGTGGAAAAAAGCAAGCACATGCAATGTCTCTGCGGATGCATATCAAGAGCAGTGATGATGGAATTGTTGATCTCGATCATGAGAATGCAAATGCCTGGCTTGGCGCACTCAATGACATTCGCCTGGCACTCGGTGTGAGATTGAAAGTGGATCAGAATTCTCCTGAGCATTTAGAATTGCTTTCACCGGATGATCCAATGCGCGGTGTCTATGCCGTGTATAGGTGGTTGGGGTGGCTACAAGAATCTTTACTCGATGCACTCATGGATGAGTAAGGCTGTACTATTCATCCGTGCTTGAAATATCACGTGAGTTTGTCGATGCGATCCTCGCGCAGTCGCGAGTGGAATACCCCGATGAATGTTGTGGTGTGATTCTTGGCGCTGCAGGATCGGGTAAAGCAACGCGCTTAAAGCCGATGATCAATGCTGCACACAGTCCAACTTTTTATGAATTTGACTCAAAAGATCTATTGGCTCTCTACCGCGAGATCGATGACAATGATGAAGAGATAGTCGTGATTTACCACTCGCACACAGAGACTGAGGCGCGCCCTTCGCGGACCGATATCGCCTATGCCTCTGAGCCAGAAGCCCACTATGTCCTCGTCTCTACACGCGAAGAGATTGCACCTGCCACTGAATTTCGCTCTTTTCGCATTATTGAGGGCGTCGTGAGCGAAGAAGAAGTTTCGATTACCGAATAGCGGATTTCTTCGTCATAATTAACCCATGGCTATTGATGTTCGAATCCCAACAATTCTCCGCCCCTACACCAAGGACCAGAAGAGCGTTCAAGCAACTGGTTCTAATTTGGGTGCACTGATTGCAGATCTCGATCTCACATATGCAGGAATTGGCGAGCGACTTCTTGAAGATGGTGCACTACGACGTTTTATCAATGTTTATATCAATGATGAAGATGTGCGTTTCCTTGGCGGTCTCGACTCTCAACTCAAAGATGGTGATTCTGTAACTATTTTGCCTGCAGTTGCTGGCGGTTAAGTAAGTGGCGCGTTTTGATTCACTCGCCGACTCAGTTGGGCACACTCCTCTAGTTGGACTTCCGCGACTCTCTCCTTCACCACAAGTGCGTTTGTGGGCCAAGCTAGAAGATCGTAATCCGACTGGTTCCATCAAAGATCGAGCAGCGCTATCCATGCTTGATGCTGCAGAAGCGAGTGGAGATCTAAAGCCCGGCTCAACAATTTTAGAACCCACAAGTGGTAACACTGGAATTTCGCTAGCGATGGCAGCCAAAGTTCGCGGCTATCACTTGATTTGTGTAATGCCAGAGAACACAAGCCCTGAACGCAGACAGTTACTCGAAATGTGGGGAGCAAAGATCATTTCATCCCCGGCGGCCGGTGGATCAAATGAAGCGGTGCGAGTAGCAAAGGAACTTTCTCTTGCAAATCCAGAATGGGTATTTCTCTATCAATATGGAAACCCAGCAAACAGTGCTGCTCATTACAATTCAACTGGGCCCGAAATTTTTGCAGATCTACCTACAATCACTCATTTTGTCGCAGGGCTTGGAACAACGGGAACATTGATGGGTGCAGGCAGATACTTGCGCGAGCAGAATCCTGATATTCAGATAATTGCTGCAGAGCCGCGCTACGGTGAATTGGTGTACGGACTTCGAAACATTGATGAAGGATTTGTGCCAGAGCTCTACGATGCATCAGTACTCACGCGACGCTTTTCTGTTGGCGCTGAAGATTCTGTACGTCGAGTGCGAGATCTCCTTGACATAGAAGGAATTTTTGCAGGAATATCAACGGGTGCGATTTTGCATGCAGCGATTGCAATCGGTAACGAGGCTGTTCGCGAAGGAAAGAGCGCAGATATAGCCTTTATCGTCTGCGATGGGGGATGGAAATATCTCTCGACAGGCGTTTATGGTTCCAATGTAGACGAAGCGACGGAGGGATTAGAAGGTACCCTTTGGGCATGAGCTCGGCACCAATTGGCATCTTTGATTCTGGAGTCGGCGGCTTAACAGTCGCACGTGCAATTCTTGATCAGCTTCCAAATGAATCAACTATTTATATCGGTGACACTGCGCGCGGACCATATGGACCTCGGCCACTTGCTGAAGTTCGAGATTTCTCATTAGAAACAATTGATTTCCTAGTTGATCAGGGCGTGAAGGCAGTTGTTATTGCTTGCAACACCGCCAGTGCTGCAATGCTTCGTGATGCACGCGAACGGTATTCAATTCCTGTCATTGAAGTTATTCAACCAGCGGTACGTCGCGCAGTTGCAGCAACGCGTACAGGCCGCATTGGTGTCATTGGTACTGCAACAACTATTGATTCCAGAGCGTATCTCGATGCATTTGCGGCAGCACCACAACTCGAGATTACAGATGTGGCATGTCCGAGATTTGTTGAATTTGTAGAACGTGGCGAAACTTCTGGAGCTGAGATAACAGAGATAGCGCGCACATATCTTCAGCCAATAATCGATGCGGATGTCGATACTCTTGTGCTCGGTTGTACTCACTATCCCTTATTAACCGGCGTCATCTCCTACGTTGTTGGAAATGGAGTATCGCTCGTTTCCAGTGCTGAGGAGACTGCAAAAGATCTCTATCGCACCTTGGTTGAGAGCGATCAATTGCGAAGCTCTACCGCTGGCCCTGCTGAACATGCATTCTTAGCAACTGGGGATGCAAAGAGCTTTGAACTCTTGGCCCGCCGCTTCTTGGGACCAGAAGTGACTCACGTAAAGCACCAGGAACTTTAGATTCACCACCTTCTACGAATAGGGAAAAAATGACACGCATAGACGGACGCACCAACAATGATTTACGCGAGATCAAAATTACTCGTGGGTGGTTAGATCATGCCGAAGGATCCGTACTTGTTGAATTTGGTAAGACTCGAGTTCTCTGTGTTGCATCTTTTACCCCAGGAGTTCCTCGATGGCTTAAGGATTCTGGAAAAGGGTGGGTCACATCTGAATATTCCATGCTTCCTCGCGCAACCCACACACGCTCTGATCGTGAGTCAGTGAAAGGAAAACTTGGCGGACGTACGCAAGAAATTTCACGTCTGATCGGTCGTTCCCTCAGAGGAATCATTGATGTCGCTCAGTTGGGTGAAAATACAATTGTTATCGACTGCGACGTATTACAAGCTGATGGTGGAACACGCACGGCTGCAATCACTGGTGCCTACGTTGCTCTTGCCGACGCAATTGCATGGGCACAGAAAGAGGGGCATCTCAAAGCAAATGCAAAACCGCTAGCTGACTCGGTCGCTGCAGTAAGTGTTGGAATCATTGATGGTGTTCCTATGCTCGATCTCTGTTACGAAGAAGATGTGCGCGCTGAGACAGATATGAATGTTGTCTGCAGTGGTGATGGCAGATTTATTGAAGTGCAGGGAACTGCAGAAGGCGCACCGTTTGATCGTGCTCTCCTTGATTCACTACTTGATCTCGCTGTCGCTGGTTGTGCTGATCTCACTCGACTACAAAGCCAAGCTCTAGCAAAGTAATTGTCATCTGTGAAGCGACTTCTTCTTGCAACACGAAACAAGGGCAAAATTGAAGAGTTTCACCGTATTCTTGAAGCGATAGCGCCAGGAGAAATTGATCTTGTTGGCCTTGATCAATTTCCTGATACCCATGATGTAGAAGAAACGGGCAAGACTTTCGAAGAGAATGCACTCCTGAAAGCAAGCCAGATGTGCAAAGCAACAGGGTTACCAGCTATCGCAGATGACAGCGGACTCTGCGTTGATGCACTTGGGGGAGATCCGGGAATCTTTTCTGCACGCTGGGCCGGCCAGCATGGAGATGATGAAGCAAATCTGCAGAAAGTTCTTGCGCAGGTAAAAGATGTGAAGGGCGGCGACAGATCTGCATATTTCATCTGCGTTGCAGCAATAGTTCTCCCGGACGGCACGAGCCATTGCGAGGAAGGTCGCTTCTACGGGACGCTACTAGATCACCCAGTGGGTGAGAATGGTTTTGGCTACGATCCCATCTTCCAGCCTCACGGTTTACTTATTTCCAGTGCGCAGATGCTTGCGGCGGAGAAAGATGCAATCAGTCATCGTGGAAAAGCTCTGAGGGCAATCGCACCGCATGTAAGAAAAATGGTCGCAGGGCTAGGCTAAACTAGGGCTACCCAAAGCAAGGAGTGATCGTGGCCGTTAAGAAGAAACCTGCTGTCAAGAAGACAGCCGCAAAGAAGAAGCCTGCTGTCAAGAAGACAGCCGCAAAGAAGAAGAGCGCAGCGAAGAAGTCTGTTGCCAAAAAATCTGTTGCTAAGAAAAGTGCAGTAAAGAAGACGGCAAAGAAAGCCGTGAAGAAATCAGCTGTTAAGAAATCAGCTGTTAAGAAGCGTGCTGTTAAGAAATCTGCTGTTAAGAAGCGTGCAGCATCTGCCTCATCAATTGTTATTCCTCCAGTTCCATCATCAGTAGGTGCCGGACGCGTAGATGTGAGCACAGCTCCAAAGCCAGCTTCACGCGGTGCTGCAACACCTGCTGCACAGACAAGTAAGCCAAAGGAAGCTCCAAAACAAGGAGCATCAGGCAAGGTACTTATGGCAATTATTGTTGCCATTATTTTGCTCGCAGTACTTGTGATTACTCGCCCGGATAGCGAGAGTGATGATGTGGCACCTGCTCCAACTCCTGCAGCGTCTGCTACTGCCAGCGAGGAACCATCGGCTGAACCAACAGAGGAAGCTACATCAGCCCCTGTCACAGATGTTGAAGGACCACAAGCAGTGGGTAATTGGAAAGATTCTGCAAAGAGCGTGATGACAATTTCTTGGAAAGCTCCTGCAGCATCTGCAGGACTGACCGGCTACAAAGTTGAAATTCGCGTTAATCGCGGCGAGTGGGCAGTTAAGTCTGAAGTTCCTTCAGATCAACTCGCTATCGATTTCTCAAAGACTGATTCAGCGGGAGAAACTTCATTCCGCGTTTCATCGGTTTACTCAGATGGACAAGAAGCAGTTGGAAATTCCTTTGGGTTTAGTGGTGTATTCGAATAAATCGAAGTAGTTAAAAAACCCGCATCGGAGATGGTGCGGGTTTTTTATTTGAGCGCCTCATCAATTGCCATTACATAAGCGGTGACACCAGTAGGAACTAAGTGGACACCATCAGGAGCGAAGTACTCTGGATGGTCTTTCGAAATCTCATTCCAATCAACAACCCTCACATTTGAAAATTCTCGAGCTATATCTTCAATAATCTGATTATTTGGATCTTTGTAGGGGCGCGGCACGGCGGTATTTACAACGACGATGCGAGGGCTTTCGTTGGCTAGAGTGAAAATCGCTCGGACCGTCTCTGGCTGAAGAAGATCATTATTTCCAAGGTCCATGACAACGGTTGCACCTGCCGCCCTTTCTACATCTTTCTGCATCTCTTCCAGGAGCTCTGGTGCTTGTCGCCCCACCCGTGCATTCACGATGATGATGGGTTGAATCGCAGAGAGAGCATTACGAATTCCAAGAATGACAGAATCGCCAGTAAGCCAAATTGCCTGAGAAGGGTTGATAACAGCAGTCTCAGATTCGCTTATGACAGGTTCACTTGTGAGAGATTCTTCTAATGCCGCTGTTGCTCGATTACTCGAGATGACAGCATTTGTTGAAAGCGCTGATAGTGAAATCACAAGGATAGAAATAGATGAGATAACAAGTACTTTCTGTCGTTTGCGCACGGAGGCGGTTCGATACTTCATTCCTTTAAACCAATACTCCACTGCGCCACTTCGAATGGGGAGTTCAACTAATTTCAACGATATATCTGCAAGTGCAAGGACGATAAGTATTCGCACCGCAATAAGTGCCCAATCTTCACCTTCGATATCAACGCTTGGACGAGAAATTTGGAAAATCACCCAGTGCCAAAGATAAATAGCATAGGAGCGCTCTCCTACCCATAGAAGTACTCGGTTCTGCAATATTGGTGCAAAACGTGACGCAGGATGAACAATCGAAGTGATAATGGCTACGCCAAATACTGCAGAGAGCGGAAAGGCAATTTTGTAGGCAGTGGGTGAGCTTTCATCAATCAGCAAAAATGAAGCGAGAATTCCGATAAGGCCAAAGACGCCAATAAAATCAATAAAGTTCTGAGCGCGCTTACTTACTTCGCTCTTGAAGTTCTGTGGAATCCAGCTAACGGCAAGTGCTGACCCAAGAAAGAGGCCAACGCTATGGGTATCTGTCCCAAAGTAGATATGACTGACATCGCTAGAGGCATCGAGCTGGAGGGAAACATAAAAGAGGAGAGATGCTGAAACGAGAGCAATCAAGAGCGCAGCAAAGGGAATGATTTTCTTACCAAAGCGCTTGAGTACAAGTAAGAGAATGATCGGCCAGATGAGATAGAACTGAGATTCAACGGCGAGTGACCATGTGTGCTGCAATAGAGGAGGTCGCCCGATTGCTTCAAAGTAATCTTGCTCTTTTGCCACCAGCCACCAATTAATAGTGCCGGTCAGTGCAAAGGGCACATCCGTCACAAATCGTCGTACGGAATCTTGGGCCCAAATCGTGATGTAGAAGCCTGTCACCACGATCATAAAAATCATCGGTGGCAGCAATCGTCGAGCGCGGGCTTTATAGAAACCTCTGAGGTCTAATCCACCACTTCGCTCAATTGAATCTAGAAGTAAACGCGTGATCACATATCCGGAGATAACAAAGAACAAGTCAACGCCAAGGAATCCACCAGGTATCCAAGAAAAACCTAAGTGATAGAAAATTACGGCAGTAACTGCAACGGCACGTAAGCCGTCAATTGCAGGAATGTGCTGGATACCTCTAGTGGTAGCCATGATGCCTACTTACGTTTGGTAGGAGATTTCTTCGCACTCTTTTTTGGAGCACTCTTTTTACGCGGAGCTTCAAGAGCCGGCTTGGTCCGCTGGCTTACAACTTTTTTAGGAAGCTGTGGCAAAAGCCCGCCGTCTTCTCGCAAGTTTTCTGAGACCTTATTCTGCAAATCGTGCAGACGAGAAAATGCCGTTTCAAGACTTGTACGCCCCTGTGCAATTGCATTTTCGGCGGCTTGGAGAGATTGTGTTTGAACGCGATGAAGGCGATCAGCATCTGAGATCACTTGCGATAACCACTGGCGGTATTCGATCACTTCGTTATGTGCCTCAGAAATGATTCGCTCGCCTTCACGCCGTGCCGCCAGAGCTAGCGCAGTTACCTCGCGCCGTTTTTCATCAACAATTGCTTGAGCATCAGCAGTTGCCTGAGAAAGTATGTCTTCAGCTTCACCTTCAGCTGTGCTGATGTACTTACGACCACGCGCTTCGGCACCGGCAAGAAGTGCGCGTGCCTTTGTTTCGGCAGATTCAAGAGCTTCTCGAGCAGTCTTGCTCGCCTCGCTTACTAAACGCTCGGCGGAAGAAGAGGCTTTCTGTTCGCGTGCCTGTGCAGATTTGATCATCACCATGGCAGTTTCTGTTGCCAAGATTTCAAACTCTTCTTTGCTCAGCGATGTGATGTCGCGACGAGAGCGCAAGTCAGATAACTGGGCTTCGAGTTCGCGGATACGATCAACAGAATTTTGTGTTGACGTTTCGCCCTCTTTAAATCCAACCCAATTTAGAAAGGTGCTCTTTTCGTTTGCCATGGCTATAGATTAGGGCACCGCATGGAATCTCCAAAAGTGTGCAGGGGTGAGATTAAATCAGGCGCAGGGCTAGGCTCGATAGATAGCGAATGAGACTGCTAGGTATTGCGAGATCCACGCTGCGAGCACAAAAACATGGAAGAGCTCGTGGAAACCAAAGTATTTAGCATGTGCCCCTGGCTTTTTGAGGGCATAGAAAATCGCACCGACCGAATACAAGAGCCCGCCCAGTAAAATTGGGATAAGCACCCAGAGCCCACCTTCTTTATAGAGTTGTGGGGTGTAGAAAATGGCAACCCAGCCCAAGGCAAGATAGTTAATGACATAGAGCCAGCGTGGGGCGCCGACCCAGAAGATGCGCATGGCAACACCAACGAGTGCGCCAATCCAGACAACGCTTAAACAGATCGTCCGATCGCGCCCTTCCAGGAGAGTCATAGCAAAGGGCGTATAGGAACCGGCGATGAGCAGGTTGATATTGGCGTGATCCCAGCGGCGCCAGAACTTCTTCTTCGCTGGCGACCATGGAACCCGGTGATAGATCGCAGAGACGCTAAAGAGTGTGATCGCAGTCAGGGAGTAGAGCGCTACCGAAAATTTCAGGGACTCTTTGCTCAAGATAAAGAGCACAAGTGAGGCGGCGAAGACGGCCGGGGTCGCGCCGAGGTGAAACCACCCTCGTAGTTTGGGGGGTAGCGCTGGAGGTCGTTGCGCAGTCTCACGAGTAGCCATGTCGATAACAGTAACCACCTTGTCTGGTTTTAGGGCTGACCAGTGATGACCGAAAAGGCGGAAATCTCGCCATGGGTCAGGGAAAACGGGTGATGGTGAGCGTGTAATAGAAAAATAGTTTAGAAATTATTGGAAAATATGTCCTGATATAGGTGCAAAGTCATCGCAAGAGGTTCACAATCATACCTATCGATCATCGGTGATGTTCCTCGAGGACGGCACCGGTTCCACGATTTCACAGGCCGCCTGGTCTGTGGAGCTTAATAAGAGGCCCCACGGAGGATCTTTTACATGGATACAAGCGTTATTTTGAATGAAAATCAATGGAACCTTGTCTATAACGTTTTCTCGTTTGGATTAGTTTCAATGCTCGCATGTACTGTCTACACATTGGTGTCACAGGCACGCGTTCTTCCTAAGTACCGTAATGCTCTCGTAATGTCATCGATGGTTACATTCATCGCTGGATACCACTACTGGAGAATTTTCAACTCATTCTCAGAAGCATCAGAGGGCGGATTGACTGTAAACCTTTCAGGTGAGCCAGGTTCATTTAACGAGGCATATCGCTACGTTGACTGGCTATTAACTGTTCCACTACTTCTCGTTGAGGTAATTGCAGTTCTTGCACTGGCAGCAACAGTGTCAAAGTCATTGATCATGCGTCTTGTTCCAGCATCTGCTGCAATGATCGCACTTGGATACCCAGGTGAAATCGCAACAGCGAAGGGTGACCAGATTCTTTACGGTGTTCTTTCAACACTTCCATTCATCTATATTCTCTACGTACTCTTCGTAGAGCTCACCAAATCCCTTGATCGTCAACCAGCAGGCGTTGCAGCAACTGTAAAGAATCTGCGTCTTCTTCTGATTGCAACATGGGGCGTATATCCAATCGCGTACTGCTTCAACGTTTGGGGCGACGCTGGCGCTGATTCATTTGTGGCGATTCAGCTTGGATACACAATCGCAGACGTATTGGCGAAGTGCGTATTCGGTCTTACAATCTTGAAGATCGCACGCATGAAGTCACATGCTGAAGGAATGGCTGCAGATCACTAATTAACTGCAGTAAGTAGTAAGTAAGGGTGGGCGCGTAAGCGCTCACCCTTACTTTTTTATACTTTTAAATATAGTATCGCGCAATGACATCACATCGCTCACCAATATTTGCTCTCTCTGATTCATACGTTGAAAAATCTGCGCGACTGAGTCCGATGAGTTCCACCTACTTAGGAATCACCGATCTCAACGATCAACTCGATGATTTTTCAATCGCCGGCAGAGCGGTTGAGGCAGATTTAACGCGCAGAACACTGGCTGAGCTAGCCGCACTCACGCCCATTGATGAGATCGATCGCGTAGCAAAATCGGTGATGCACGAGCGTCTCACATCAAGCCTTCAATTACATGACTCATTTGAATCACATATCTCATTTAACGTTCTTACATCACCTCCTGCTGACATCCGCCAAGTTTTTGAGATGATGCCAACGGAAAGTGCAGAAGATTTCGATAACATTGCAAAGCGTCTCTTGGCGGTAGAAAAAGCCCACCTCAGTTGGATATCAACAATTGATACTTTGGCAAAGAAAGGAAAGACGGTAGCCCAACGTCAGATCGATGGCATCGCAAAGCAACTCGAGGGATATGCCGATGGCGGATATGCAGGCATGGCCACAACGTTTGATCCTGATGGAAAGTACCCAGCAATTCATGAAGCGGCCAAATCAGCAGCGAAGTCTTCGGCAGAGACGGCTCGCTATCTGCGCGGTACCTACATGGCTCTGGCTACACCCAATGATGCCGTTGGTGCTGAGCGATATGCAGTGTGGGCACGTTATTACACCGGTGCCAATCTAGATTTACGCGCAACGTACGAGTGGGGACTCAAGGATCTCGCCGAGATCAATGCCCGCATGTGGAAAGTCGCTGCAAAGATCAAGCCAGATGCTAAGACTCTTCGAGAAGTTGCCGATTATCTAGATAACGCTCCTGAATATAAAATTCACGGAAAAGAAGCCATCATTAAGAAGCTCCTTGATTTCACACAAGCGGCTGTCGCTCAAATGGATGGCACGCACTTTGATATCGATGATCGAATGAAATTCTGCGATGCGCGAATTGCACCTGAGGGAAGCGCATCTGCCCCGTATTACATGCCGCCAAGTGAGGATCTTTCTCGCCCTGGCACAACATGGCTGCCGCTGATGGGCAAAGAAGAAGTTTCTTGGTGGCACCTTGCATCGACGTGGTATCACGAAGCAGTTCCTGGTCATCACTTACAGATCGCAACGTCTGTGATCGAGCGCGATCGCCTCTCACGATTCCAACGATTTGGTGCGTGGATCAGCGGATATGGCGAAGGGTGGGCGTTATATGCAGAGCGCTTTATGGATGACCTTGGAGCCTTTGACGAACCAGGAATCGAAATGGGATTCCTCTCGGCACAAGCACTTCGCGCTACACGTATTGTCATTGATATCGGAATGCACCTTGGTTACACAGATGAAAACGGCCGTGTATGGGATGCAGTCTCTGGTCGTGAAGCGCTCATGAATAAAGCACTGCTTGATGAAGAAAGTGCAACCAGTGAGACCGATCGTTACCTAGGCTGGCCCGGACAGGCAATTTCCTACAAGGTGGGAGAGCGCGAATGGATTGCTGCTCGCGAAAATGCGAAGAAGCGACTCGGCGCAGAATTTTCACTGAAGAAATTCCACGCACATGCACTTCGTATTGGCCCAATGGGGTTAGATACCTTCGCTGAAGAACTATCAATCTGGGATGGAAAATAATGAATAACATGGTGCGCAATAACTATCGTATGGGCGGCTATCTCCTACTCGCCCTAGGTCTGATCAATTGGCAATATCAGAATAATGATGCTGACGTTGTCACGCGATCGCTGCTGATCGTTATACCTGGCGTGGTGGTCATCCTTATGACTTTCATTAAGCCGCTCGATTCATTCCTAGCTAGTCGAGTAGGAATGTCTGTAGTTACTGTGATCGGCGCCCTGCTAGTAGGGCTCTCATTTCTGAATTAAGAGTGAACTTAACTTCGCGTTCACCGCTGATTCATCATCGAGAAGTACCTTTATTTCTATGACGAGCCCTTCTGAACAGACTTCTACAAAGCCAAGCGTTCTCTTTGTCTGCGTACATAATGCGGGTCGCTCGCAGATGGCGGCAGGATTTATGACTCACCTCGGACAAGGGCGAGTAGAAGTTCTCTCTGCTGGATCAGCCCCAAAAGACTCCATTAATCCGATAGCAGTTGAAGCGATGGCCGAAATTGGTATTGATATTTCACATAACTCACCGAAGGTCCTCACTACTGATGCGGTTGAACAATCAGATGCAGTGATCACAATGGGTTGTGGCGATGTCTGTCCCTTCTATCCGGGCAAGCGTTATGAAGATTGGGTACTCGATGATCCAGCCGGACAAGGAATCGAAAGCGTGCGAGTTATTCGTGATGAAATCAAGGCGCGCGTTGAAGCGCTACTGGCAGAGCTACTAGGCTAATCAGATGAGGTTACGCGCATACCTGGCAGAATTTTTAGGCACGGGACTCATTACCGCGACCGTAGTTGGTTCTGGGATCATGGCGCAAACACTTACTCGCGATGTTCTTCTGCAATTATTTGTCAATACTTTTGCAACAGTGATGGCCTTAGCTCTCGCGATCTGGCTCTTAGCACCTGTCAGCGGTGCTTATTTCAACCCAGCCGTTGTCTTTATCGCCTTTCTGCGAAAGAAAGAATCTCTGGTCACAGCAGTGACTTTTTCAGTAATACAAATTGTGGGTGCTGTAGGAGGAGCGATTCTTGCCCATGCACTCTTTAGTCGCGCCCTGATTGATCCTTCAACACATGTGCGCGACGGCAGTGCGCTCTTTATCAGTGAAATCGTTGCAACTGCTGGACTCATTGCCACAATCTTTATCGCCAGCAATCAAGGGCGTGGAGAGCATGCTTTCTGGTTAGTACCTTTGTGGATTGGTAGCGCATATGTGTTTACATCGTCAACCAGTTTTGCTAATCCGGCGATCACGCTTGGTCGCTCTCTGACCGATAGCTTCTCTGGAATCGCCATCGCTTCAGTGCCTCTTTTTATTGTAGCCCAGTTCATTGGAGCACTTTTGGGCCACGTGATTGCAAACTTACTCGTCAAGCCAGTTCAGAAATAGTCTTACTTACTTCTAAACTGAATATCGTTCTTCTTCATCTCTGAGACGAGAATGCGAATCACATTTGGGCCAACGCCGTGTAGCTCTTTAAGGGCTGCAAGCGATGCTTTACGGAGATCTGAAATCGTATAGAAACCTTCGTCAATAAGTGCACGTCGTGCCGGAGCGCTAATTCCCATAGCAAGCCATTCTTGATCGACTTCAGAATACGGATCGTGCTCTGCTTCTCCACGTGTGACCGCAGATTTGCTGGCAGCTTTTTCAGCGCGACGAGCAACGGCGGCAGCCATCGCCTCGGATTGTAATTTTTTAACTTTCGCCCGTGAAGGTTTTGCCATAATTTTTACTCTACTCACATTGGAAAACGGTGAAACTGGTAGTACTGGTGCGGGAGGCGGGACTTGAACCCGCACGTCCGAAGACACAGGTTCCTAAGACCTGCGTGTCTGCCATTTCACCACTCCCGCAAAAGAGCGACTTTCGTTGCCGTACAAATAATGTTCGTCACAGAATTGTTATTTCAATCCGGTGGCTATTGCCCTAGGTTACGGGTAAGTTCGCCTTTGCTCCAAACTGATACAAGCGCCACTCACGACCACGGGAGAAAACCATGTCTATTACGCCAAGCCCAGCAGATAAATTCACCTTCGGCCTCTGGACCGTCGGTTGGCAGGCGCGCGATCCCTTCGGAGATCCGACGCGTGGACCACTTGACCCCGTGCGCACCGTAAACGAACTCGCAGCTCGAGGCGCTTATGGAGTGACCTTTCATGATGATGACTTGATCCCATTTGGAAGTAATGACTCAGATCGTCACGCACATATCGACCGATTTAAGAAGGCGCTTGCTGAGACCGGAATGAAAGTTCCTATGGTGACAACAAACCTCTTCACACATCCAGTCTTTAAGGATGGAGCATTCACATCTAATGATCGCGATATTCGTCGCTATGCAATTCGCAAAGTCATGCGAAATATTGAACTTGCGGTAGATCTTGGGGCAGAGACATATGTCTTTTGGGGTGGACGAGAAGGCGCTGAATCAGATGGCGCGAAAGACGCGTATGTAGCACTTGATCGCTTCCGCGAAGCATTTAATGTACTTGGTGATTTTGTCGCAGATAATGGCTACTCAATTAAATTTGCACTTGAACCAAAGCCAAATGAACCTCGTGGCGATATGTTCTTGCCAACAATCGGACACGCACTTGCATTTATCAATTCACTTGATCGACCAGAGATGGTGGGCGTTAATCCTGAAGTAGGTCACGAGCAGATGGCGGGACTTAACTTTGTCCATGGAATTGCGCAAGCGCTCTGGCATGGCAAGCTCTTCCACATCGATCTCAATGGACAACATGGTCCAAAGTACGATCAGGATCTTGTCTTTGGCCATGGCGATCTCAAATCAGCCTTCTTCCTTGTTGATCTACTTGAAAGCCATAAGTACTCAGGACCTAAGCACTTTGATTACAAGCCAGCTCGCACAGAAAGCGATAAGGGCGTGTGGGAATCAGCAACAGCAAATATGCGCACCTATCTCTTACTGAAAGAGCGCGCACTTGCATTCCGGAGCGATCCACGTGTGATTGCGGCCATGAAGGATTCCAATATTCCTGGGCTCACCGAACCCACTCTTGCAAAGGGTGAGACATGGAAGTCACTTACTGATGCCGATAGCTTTGATATCGAAGCTGCCGGAGCTCGTGGGTATCACTATGAAGCTCTCGATCAGCTAGCTCTTGAGCACCTAATGGGAGTTAAGGGCTAAACCCACTCATCTCTTCTGTTTAACTTGACGCGGATGTTCGCTTTCGCGATACCGCATCAACAGTTGCAGCCATGATCAAGACTCCACCAGTAACGAGGAAGTTGATTCCAGCCGGCAAACCGAGAAGGCCAAGTCCGTTATCGATAATTGCGATAACGAGCGCGCCGACTGCTGCATGAATCAAGCGACCACGACCACCGAAGAGGCTTACGCCACCAACGACTGCTGCTGCAACGCCTGACAGAACAATCGCTTTTCCTGCCGTAGCTTCAACAGCGCCCACGCGACTGGCGTTAAAGATTCCCGAGATGACAGCGAGTGAAGAGCAGAGCATGAAGGCAATAATTCGGATTTTTACTACCTTGATACCCGAACGTCGGGCCGCCTCAGGATTTCCACCGACTGCATAAAGGTGACGCCCAAAACGTGTGCGATCGAGCAGCAATGTACCCAGGAAGAGAACGGTCAGCGCAATTGGCACAACAATTGGAACGCCACTAATTTCTTTAATGGATTGGCTGCGGTTGGTGTTAAGCAGTGCAACAAGAGAAGCACCAATGACAGCGGAGATGCCTAACTTGGTATACATCAAAGATATTGGACGATTTGCAAGACCGTTACGTGCGCGAACGCTACGGTCATAGAAATTCAAGAGCGCCATCACTGCGATTGCAATCGCCAGGAATGCCCAACCCATCCAACCAGGGAGATTGTCATTCATAATCGCTCTGATCTCTGGAACTTCAATTCGGTAGATGCCACCATCACCAAGAAGTGCGAGCTGCAAACCTTGGAAACCAAGGAATAGACCAAGGGTTACCACGAAGGATGGAACTCCCACTTTGGCGACGAAGAACCCAATAAATGCACCGATAAGAACACCGCAGAGCAAGCCAGCAACAATTGAGATGCGCCAATCTATTTCCCAGCGATTTGTCATAATAATAAAGAGCGCCATCGCCACACCAGATGTGACACCGGCAGATAGATCAATCTCTGCAAGCAAAATGACGAATACCAGCGCCATTGCAAGCATCATCAAGGTGGCTGTCTGGGTCAAAAGATTGGCAAAGTTACCTTGGGTAAGAAAGTATGGATTGAGCGCTGCAAATAAAAATGTAAGAACAAAGAGTGAGAGCACTGAAGGAAGTGCGCCCATCTCTCCACCTTTAACTCGTGCTTTGTAAGCAGTGAGTTGCTCGCGAACATTTCCCTCGTGACCTGAACCAATTGTGACGCTCATTCTTGATCTCCCATCGTGCGAGAACCGGTGATGTATTGAACAACGTCGAGGTGGTTAGTCTCTGAGGATTTAAGGTTTGCCACCATCTTGCCGAGATAAAGAACAGCAATATCATCTGCCACCTTAAATACATCTTGCAGGTTGTGGCTAATGATGATGACAGCAACTCCTGAGTCGGCGAGGCGACGTACAAGGTTAAGTACCTGCTCGGTCTGGGCTACACCGAGAGCTGCGGTTGGCTCATCGAGAATAACGAGTTTTGCATTGCGCAGAACCGAACGTGCAATCGCAACTGTTTGGCGCTGACCACCTGAGAGCGATGCAACTTTCTGACGCACAGATTTCACAGTTCGCACAGAGAGTCCGGTCAGGGTCTTTGATGCTTCAAATTCCATTTGTGGTTCATTGAGAGTAATACCAAGCATGCTCTCGCGACCAAGAAACATATTTTGAACAATATCTAAATTTTCACAGAGAGCGAGGTCTTGATAAACAACCTCAATACCAAGGGCTGCAGCAGCACGTGCACTAGGCAGCTGAACTTCCTTACCTTCGAATTTAACAACGCCACCGTCGTACTCTTGTACGCCTGCAAGTCCTTTAATCAGAGTTGACTTTCCGGCACCGTTATCACCAACAAGTGCGGTCACCCGTCCGGCATATGCGGTGAAATCAATTCCCTTGAGAACATCAACGGGACCAAAACTCTTGGTAATTCCGATGAGTTCAACAATCGGCGTTTGCGATGTCATGTCAACCCTTTCACAAAATTAGTTTTAATCTCTTCAATTCTTTCGTAAAAGCCTCCGCGCCGGCACATCAAGTGCCGGCGCGGAGGATCTACTTATTGCTTAATTACGCTGTGACGCCGAACTCTTCACATGCAGCCATTACATCAGCTGTACAGACTTCGTCGTACTTAGCATCTCCTGCAGCAACAACATCCTTGACCTGATCAGGTCCAACAGAGTTAGGAGTTACCGCAATGTATGGAGTTCCATCAGCAAGTGCCTTATCAGCTGTTGGTGTCTCGCCGTTAAGGAGAGCAATTGCCAAATCTGATGCAGCTGTTGCGATCAGTGTGTATGGCTTCCAAACAGTTGTGGTCTGCTTGCCAAGAAGAACATTCTGGAGACCAGCTGGTGAAGCATCTTGTCCTGAGACAGGAACCTTCAAGCCAGCCTTATCAAGAATTGTGATGATGTTTGCAGCGTTGTTGTCGTTTGGTGCAAGGACTGCATCAACTTTTCCACCAACAGCTGTAAGTGCCTGCTCGAACAATGTTCCGGCCTTTGCGCCATCCCATGTTCCGGCCATGCTAAAGATTGGCTTTACGCCAGCTGGCTCAAGAACTGAGAGCG
>Ga0315904_10001759_pt1 | contig 34281 bp, 19 predicted proteins | sample LakEriMetagenome_6_FD_203529 | JGI IMG/M metagenome (GOLD analysis project Ga0315904, IMG submission 203529) | Freshwater fungal communities from buoy surface, Lake Erie, Ohio, United States - Buoy 12 MA120 | ecosystem: Environmental > Aquatic > Freshwater > Lake | place: USA: Lake Erie, Ohio...
GCGGCCGTCGCCGGCTACGCCGATCGTGGCCGAGCGGCCGACGTAGTTCGTGATCCGCTGCCACGCATGCGTGCCCGTCCGCTCCACCACGAACCGCGGCACCTCCTCCAGGATGGTTCGCACCGATACGGCCGGCGGCTCCGACCGACACGCGGCACGAAACACCTGCAGTGAGCCCCGCGGTGCTTCCGGGAGCCAGCCCGCCCCCTCGGCCCGCGGCGGGGCGGTGAGCCAGCCGGCGTCGGCAAAGTGCTCGTCGGCGTAGCCGCGGCCGTAGAGGTAGTCGTAGTCGCGGGCATGCGGCCCGGAGAGCCGCTGCGCCGGGCCAAACCAGTGTGCGGCAGCGGTTCGCCAGGCGTAGCCGAGCGCCTCGTCGGCCTCGACGCGGGTGTCGATTCCGGGCGCGTGGTCGGCGATCAGCGCCAGTGAGTCGAGTGACACACCAAGGTAGGTGGGGCACAGAAACTCCGTCAGCCCATGGGTCCGCGTGAAGTCGAACCACTCCCGCCAGGCGGCCTCCCCCTCCGGCCGTGCATCGGGTTCGGCAAGGTCGCCAAGGGCCAGTAGATTCCAGATCCGCATCAGTCGAATGTTGGTGTGGCCCGGCTGCACGGCATGGCGGCGAATCAACGGCAGTGCGTCGCGGGCCATCGCCTCGACCAGTTCGCGGCTCCGGGGCGTGAGCCGCCGCCCCACCGGCCGCGGCACGAGCCGCCCGTCATCCTCGAGCCTGAGCACCGCAAGCAGCTGCCCGGCAAACTCCACGGCGTTGGCGTCGCGCACGCCTTCGTCACCAAGCCGCCAGCGGAAGTTGCCGCACTCGGAATCGGCCGGCTCGACCACCTGCATCGACCGCGCCAGTGCGAGCGCCTCCTCCACCGCCTCGGCATTCCAGCCCCGCCCCGCCGCTTCGACGGCAAATCGGAGCACTCCCCGGATGCCAATCTTTGGATCCCGCGACCGCACGATCGCCGCCTGGGCCTCGAGGTCTGCAGCTCCTGGAATCGCTCCCGCCTCGCGCCGCACGCGGAGGTTGCGAAACCTCGCCGGGCCGCCGTGGTTTTGCAGGGCGATGAATCCTGAAAGCGGCTTGCTGCGGATCGCCTGCACCTCGAACTGATCGACGTCGTGGATCACCCGATCGTTGAGGGTGACGCGGATCCGGGGGCCGATCATCGCCAGTTCGAGGGTATTCCAGTCACCGCTGGGCCCGAGGGCGTGTTCCCGGGGAGCGACGTAGCGGTAGAGCGCCCCGCAGGCATGCGTGGAGGGAGCCGCCTCCGCCTCGTCGAGCAGCTGAAGCTCGTAGCCGCGGATCGACGGCCGGGTCGCCTGCGAACGACGCTCGTCAAACGCGACGGTCCGCAGCCCGATCCCGGAGTTGCAGGAGCGGCGGCCCGCGGGCTTCTGCAGCTGAAACTCCAGTCGCAGCGTGAAATCGGCAAACGGCTCCCGCGCGTACCGCAGAAACCCGAAGCCGCGGCCGTCGCAGACGAGTTCGCCGTCGCGGGCCGACCACACAGGTCGGCCGTCCGGGTGCGATTCGGAATCGGCATGCGACTCGGCCACCCAGCCGTCGAGGTCGTGGCCATTGAACAGGTCCGTGAACTCCCGGTCGGCGGCGGGAGCGCCGCGGCCCGCTGCCGGCTCCAACCGCTTGCCGCCGCCGCGCTTCTTTTTCTTGACGGGCAGCCCGTCGAGCGGGGGCGTGTCGGCGAAGTCGGGGATCCGGAAGCCGATCGCCGCGGCCTGCTCGTCGTATTCGGCTTCAAGCCGCCGCCGCAGCTCTCGCTGGGCCGGGTCGGCGGCGAGGTTCGTGGTCTCGTAGGGGTCGCGGCGAAGGTCGAAGACTTCCGTCCAGTCGTCGTGGCCCGGGTATTTGATCAGCTTGGCGTCGGCGGTCCGCACGGCGGTCGTGGTCGGCGTGCCCTGGTTCTCCTCGAAGAAGTAGCAGTAGAAAAAGCTGTTTCGCCAGGGCGTGTTTGGCCTGTTCTCAAGCAGCGGCTTCCAGCTGCGGCCCTGGATCGCGGCCGGCACGGGCTGCCCGGCAAGGTCGAGGAGGGTGGCGGCCGGATCGATGTTGAGCACGATCCGGTCGTCGGTGCGACCCTGGGGCACGAGCCGCGGATAGCGCACGAGCATCGGCACCCGCATCGACTCCTCGTAGGCCGACCGCTTGTCGCCGAGCGTGTGCTCGCCGAGGTAGTAGCCGTTGTCCGACGAGAAGATCACGACCGTGTCGTCGGCGAGTTTCAGCTCGTCGAGCAGGTCGAGGAGTCGTCCCACGTTGTCGTCCACCGCATTGATGCCCCGAAACATGCCGAGGTTCGTCGGCACGGTCACCGACTCGGTCGAGGATGCTCCGCGCTTGCTGGCCGCCGCGGCGGCCGGCTTGTAAGGGGGCACGGCGTCGAGGTTGGGAACGCGTCGCGCCTCGGCTCCCTCATATGCCAGCGCCTGCCGGGGCGGAGGCGTGAAGGGGCCGTGGCAGGTCTTGAAGCCGAGCATCATCAGGAAGGGCCGGTCCTTGTTGGCCTTGATGAACGTGGCGGCGTAGTCGGTGGTCACGTCGTCCACAAACCCCGTGCTCGGCGTCGTCACGCCATCGACCTCGATGGGGCAGTCGAAATAGCTGCCCTGGCCGACGAAGCTCGCGGACGTGTCGAACCCGGGCCGCGTTCCCGACTGCCTGCCGTGGTGCCATTTGCCGAAGTAGCCCGAGACGTAGCCAGCAGGGCGGAGGAGGGCGGCGACGGAAATGTTGCCTACCGGGTGCGGCGTGTGATTGTTGGTGACGCCGTTGACGTGGCCGTATTGCCCCGTGACGAGCGACGCACGGCTCGGGGCGCAGAGCGCGTTGACCACGAAGGCGTTGCGAAATCGCACGCCCCCGGCGGCGAGGCGATCGAGGTTCGGGGTGGCGAGCCAGGGAAAGCGGCCCCTGTCGCCCTGCTCACGCTGGACGACGCCGAGGGCGTCCCAGCGTTGGTCGTCGGTGAGGAGCACAATGAAGTTCGGCGGCCGGGAGTTTGGGGGCGGGGCAGCCACGCCGGCCGCCGGCCACGCGCTCAGGCACCACGCGATCAGGCAGAAGACCGCCACCAGCCAGGCTCGCGTGCCGCACGAGGAATCGATCGGGTCTCGCCTCATCGCGGCCGGCCTCCGGGGCAGTCGTTCAGGGTGCGGCAAACATCTGCTGCAAGACCTCGAACCGCGAGTCGGGCGTCTCACCGGGCGCCGTGAACTGAAACAGCGACTCCTGAAAGAAATAAACGACGCCGTTGTAGCCGAAGTCGCGCACCATGTCGGTCTGGGCACGCACCATCTCGATCGGCACGGGCTTCGGCTTCTGACCTGCCAACACACCGATCGCCAGCCGCGCCCTGCCTTTGAGCCTGGCGAGCGCAGGACTGCGAAGTTCCCCTTCGAACCGCTTCAGGTCGTCGCGATACACCTGCACGACCACCTCGTCCACGAGACCACCCTCCACCCACGAAGGCCAGTCCTGCACGTAATTCTTGTAGGACCAGGGGTAAGGATTGGGCGACACGGAGAGTTCGATCCCGGGTCGGGCCGCCTTGATCGCCTTGGAGATGCGCGACACGAACTGCGTCAGCTTCGCCGCCCGCCAGGCGAGCCACTCGGTGTCGGTCGGGGCGGGCCGGGCGGTCTTGCCTGCTTCCCGCTCGTAGAGCGAGAGCGTGAAGGCGTCGTATCCGAAGGTGCTCTTCAGCGAAAAGTGGTCGTCGAACTGGATCGCCGGGACGTCGTAGCGGGTGACGAACTCCACGACGAGATCTTCGTAGAACTGCTGGACGTCCGGATGGACGAAGTTGAGGTACGAGGTCGCCGTGCCATCCTGGTCGAAGGCACGCCGGCCGGCGTCGTCGCACGACAGCCATTCCGGGTGCCGCGTCGCGAGGGGCGCGTCGGCCGGCACCTTCAGGCCCCATTCGAACCACGGAACGATGTCGAGCCCATGCTCGTCACCGAGAGCGACCCAATCGGCCATCGGGTCGCGATCGTCGTGGGCAAGGCCGTAGCGTGCCGACATCCTCCGGCCGCCGTACGTCACCATCACATCGCTCGGATAGAACGTCTCGCCTTGGCTCCACACCACTGGATAGAGCGCGTTCATCCTCAGCTGCGACACCCGCGCCGCCAGGGATGCCATGGCGGCACGCGAGTTCATCACCTGCGAATCGACGTCGCTCACCCACACCCCACGGAGCTCCGTCGTGGGCGTCACCCGCCGCTCGCGAGCCCGCCGAACTGCGGCTTGGCCATCGTCAGCCCGGGCCGTGGCGGTGCCGCCGACGGGCCCCTCGCTCGTAAAGACGGCGAGAGCGAGCAGGCCCACGACGACACGAACGAAGCCCACGAAGCATCTCCGTGCCCCCCCGTGGGATGACCTGCGAGCGACGGAATCGAACGACGCTGTCACGCGGAGATCCTCCAGGCTGCAGAGACTAGGCCGACACCCGTGCCGTCTCGTCGGTTCGCAGGTGGCGAAACCAGAACCAGTACACGCCGGCCGAGAGTACGGCGAACGCCACCAGCAAGCCCGCGAACGCGTCCCACTTCCGCAGCACAAACACCATGCCCAGCAGGAACAGCACGAGCTGCCAGGGCACCGCGAACGCGATGGCCGCGAGGTCGCGGCGGGTTTCGCCGCGGATGGCCTCCCGCTCCTCGCGCGGCAGCTGCCCCATGATCGTCCCCCAGAACCCGAACGGCCGTGTCACCTTGACGAAGTTCAGCAGCGTTTCACGGGAGGTCGGCGCCGTCAGCAGCGACCCGAGCACGCAGCCCACGAGCGAGATCACGCTCGGCACCACGAAGCTCATCGCCTCGGACAGTTCGACCTTGAACACGCGGATCAAGACCGCCGAAAGCATGCCGCAGAGCGTCCCCAGGGCGAAACCGTAGCCGTTGTACCGCCACCAGTACCAGCGGAGCAGCAGCGGGATGAACAGCCCCGTGCCGAAGGCCATGGTGATCCAGCCCCAGATGTCGTTGATGTTGACGCTGTCGAGGCTGAAGGCCAGGCCGAGCAGCACGATCGCCACGGTCGCGACCCGCGAATGCCAGACCAGCGTCTTGTTGCTCGCCTGCGGGTTGATGAACGTCTGGTAGATGTCCTTCACCCAGTAGGCCGCGCCGGCGTTGATGACCGCCGTGAAGGTCGACATCGCGGCGGCCATGAAGCAGGCGATCACGATGCCCTTCATCCCCACCGGCATGTATTCCGCGATCACGGTGGGCAGCACGAGTTCGGGATCGATCACCTTCCCGGTCGTCATCCCATAGTGGATGCCGAGCATCGCGAGACCCATCACCAGCGGCCAGCGGAACGAGAGCAGCAGGATCCAGAACAGCGACAGGAGCCCCGCCTCGCGGTCGCTCTTGGCGGCGAAGTATCGCTGGCTCGTGTAGCCGCCGGCTCCGGCGAAGCCCTCCACGCAGGTCTTCACGAGGTAGAAGAAGATCGTGATGCCAAACGCGTTGTACCGCGAGTATTCCCCCGGCATCTCGATCCTCGCCGGCGGCATGACGGCCGACCACTCGGCGAGCGTCGTCCTCACCGCCTCGAAGCCACCCTTTCCATCAGGCACGGAGACCATGAACTCCGGCGGCAGCACGACCTGCGTCATCGCGAGCACGATCACGTAGAGCACCGCCACGAGGATCAGGCCGCCCTGCACGACGTCGGTCCAGACCACGCCGTAGAACCCGCTGGCCGCCGTGTAGGTCATGGTCAGCAGGATCAGCGCCATCGAGGCCACGCGGTCGTCGATGCCCATCAGACTGCCGAAGAACTTGCCGCCGCCGACCGCGAAGTAGCTGATGATCCAGATGGAGACGACCAGGTTGGCCAGGGCGCTGATCAGCCGCGCCGTGCGGCCTTCGTGGCCGTCGCCGAACCGCAGCCGCATCCACTCGGCGAGGGTCATCACCTGCGCCCGGCGGGTCCACTTGCCCATGAAGATCATGAAGAAGGCCATGATCAGCACGACGCCACCGCGGATCTCGATGAAGAATCCCTTCACGCCCATCGAGTAGATGAGCGCGGTGATCACCATCGTGCCGGCGATGTCGGTGTTGCTCGACATTCCCGAGGCGCCCAGCGCCCACCACGGCAGGCTGCGGTTGCCCAGGAAGTAGGCGTCGATGTTGTCTCGCGCCTTCCGCTCCAGCCAGAGGCCGAGAATCATGATCCCGACCAGGTAGGCGGCAATGAAGCCGTAGTCGAGCGGGGCGAGCACGTTCGTGCCGGTAAACCAGTTCATGATCGTGGCTCCGATGAAGGTCGCTGCTCCAGTGTCTCGAGAAGATTCCGGCACAGCAGGAGCGCCCGCGGCACGTGAAAGGCGCACTTGTAGGCGCCCCCCTTGAACGACTGGCTCACGCGGCCCTCACGATCGAGATAGCCGTACCATTCGCCATAGGTGCGGTCGGGGAAGTGGGCGAAGGTGTAGTTTCTGGTGGCCTCGAACAGCGACCAGTCGGCCTCGCTGCCCGTCACGCTGTAGTTGAGCAGGTGGGCATAGAGGGCCTCGCAGTGCGGCCACCAGAGCTTCATGTTCCACTCGAGCTGCACCGGCGAGTGGCCGAGGGCGTCGAGGAAATAGAACAGCCCGCCGTGCTCTTTGTCCCAGCCCTCGGCGTGCGACCAGCGGACGATGTTGACGGCCAGTTCGGAGAGCGCGGGATTGTCCTGCCGCTGCGCCCAGTGCTGCAGAAACCAGCCCGCCTCGATGGCATGGCCCGGGTTCAGCTGGCGGCCCTCGGGCACGTCGGTGCAGAGCGACCCATCCGGCCGAACAAACTCATAGACCCGCTTCTCTTCGGGCTTCACGTGCCGCAGGAAGGCCTGCTGGCACTCCTCCAGCTCCCGCTCGTAGGGAGCGGCCTTCCCGTCGGTGAGCTCCTCGATGAGATTCATGAGGATCATCGGCACGGCGAGCGACTGCAGCGGCGTCTCACCGGCATAGGACGGCCTGCCGACCTTCTTCCAGTCGAACGCCCACTCCCAGACCAGCACGAACATCCGCCGCGCTTCCTCCAGGTAGCTTTCGTCGCCGCTGGCGCGCCCGTATTCCGCCATCGCCATGATGTAGAAGCACTCGCTGAAGATCTTCCGCTGCACATAGATCGGCGTGCCGTCGGCCGTCATCCGGAATGGGATCCGGTCGTCGGGTGTGAGGGCCTTGAAGCGGAGGAACTCGGCCCCGCTGCTGGCCATCGCCAGCCATTCGGGCTTCTGCTCCACGGTGCGGTAGAGCTTGCTGAACAGCCACGTCTCGCGGCCCTGCAGCCAGCCGTACTTGGTGACGTCGAAGACCGTGCCGGTGCGGTCGAGGCAGTTCCAGAAGCCGCCGTGCTCTCGATCCCAGGAGTGCCTCTCCCAGAAGGGGATCACGCTGCCGAACAACTCGTTCTCGAACTCGCTGCGGAGGCCGCGGAGGGTTTCGGTGGACACCGAAAACCGATCCGCAGTGATTCGTGCACCGCCGGTGTGCTGCGTCATGTCAGAGATCCTCACCGCGCCACCACTCCTGGTAGCGCTGGTAGAGCTGGCGGGCGGCCAGGTAGGTGGAGTTGGGGCTCATGAAGTGGGAAAACTCGAAGGTGATGAGTTTATCCACCCCGGCGGCCGACGCCTGCTCCGCCTTGTAGAGCAGCTTGCGGATGTCGGTCGGCGGGAACTTGATCGGCATGTCGCGGTCGAAACTCTCCAGGTTGCTCCAGCATTGCAGGCCGTGCCGGACGGCCAGTTCGCGATTCACCCTGAGATACTCGGGCAGTTCCAGGAACGACATCTGCCCGTCCTGAAACGCGACGATGTCAACCTTCCCCTCCAGGTCGCGGAACACAGCCCCCCATTCCTTGACGTGCTCGTCGAGCGAGATCGCCCCCGCCCCGAACTGCTTCACGCCCTTCACGTAGGGCGACATCAGGATGGGCACGTCCTTGAGCGACCGCAGGTGCCGGGAGAGCTCGTCGTAGACCCGCATCATGCCGGCGTTGAACGTGTTGATCTCGTGGCTGATGTACCAGCCGGCGAACGCCGACCGATGCCCGTAGCGCTCGATCACCTCGCTGCAGAAGTCGCGATTGAGGTCGCTCTCCGCCTGGTAGTTGCCGTTGATCCAGTGGTCGCCCGAATCGTAGGTGCCGAAGAAGAACCTCATGCCGCAGCGTTCCGCCTCGCTGAGGAACAGATCGACGAGGTCCTGGTAGGCCGGCAGGCACGGGCGATGCTTCCCGATCACCCGGGAATCGAACGTCAGCCGCTCGCGATAGCCGGCACGGATCAGGATCACGGTGTCGATCCCGATCGCCCGCATGGCGTCGAAATCGGCCGCCCACTCCCGCTTGCCCCAGTTCTGCGGCGGAATGTCGTGGGTGATCTCGTCGATGAACGTTCCCGTGATCCTCAGCATGGTGCGATCTTCCAGGTTTGGATTTCGAAGGGCCTGAAGGTCAGCGATAGCCGCCGCTCGATCCCGAGGCCGACGGAGCAGAGCGTCGTCGTCTCGTCGAGCTTCACGCGGGTGGCCCGAAAACTTCCAGCAGGCAGCCCAGGAAGCAACACGGCCGTCGTGACGTCGTCGCCGGTCGGATTCAGGAGCCGCAGGACGAGCCCCTCGCCCGCTGCCGGCTTCAGGCTCATCAGTTCGAGCGGTGTTGCGCCGATGTCGAGCAGGGATGCCGTGACCGCGTCAGGCCCGCTCGCCGACTTCACCGGCACGACGGGGCACTCCTGGATCCAGCAGGGATGCAGGGCTTCCTTCAAGAGCCGCATCGCCTCGACGACGTTTGCTGCACGGCCAATGGCGAGGACGTGGTCGAGCCGCGTCTGCATCTGGGCGTCGGGGGTCGGACGCTGCGGCCCGGCCTGGCACGACCGGATCCGGCCACCCCGCACCGAGAGCGAGCCGACCGCGCGGTGGAGCGTGAAGGCCGCGGCCGGCACCGCCGACGAAGCCGACGCCACCAGCTCGAACTCGTGCAGGCCCACGCCGCCGGCGAAGGGACTACCGGTAGTGGCATTCCAGACGATGCCGTCGTTGGCGTGATGCACCGGATAGGGTTTTTCGCCCGGGTAGGCGGGCGTGGCGAGCGGGCCGTCCCAGAGCTCGTGAGCGGCGGCCGTCGCCGGCAGCGACCACCACTGCGCCTGACCGTCCACGACGACATGATCACACGCGCCCAGTCCGCCGCCGGTGAGCGTGTGCGGATCGACCACCACCCGCAGGCGGCTGTCGGCACACCCGTTGGTATAGGAGACCTTCAGTTCCCAGACGAATGACCGCTCAGACGCCGCCGGCGGGCCCCAGCGCCGCTGGGCCCGCACCGAGATCGGCATCGTGACCTGCGGGCCGAGGCATTCCTGCAGCGGCCTGCTCGCGAGTTCATCCCGCGAGATCGACGCCGGGCCGCAGATCTCATAGGCAAGATGAAAGACATTTGCCATCTGGGCATCTGCTGCTGCCGAGACGAGGCGGGCACGCTGCACGGGAAGCTCCGCGCATGGCCCGTGCGAGTAGCCGTCGCCGAGGTCGGCGTCGAGCTCGAATCGGATCGCGTCGACGAGAGCCTCCGGCACGGGCGAGGGCTTCGCAATCACGGCGAGTTGGAGTGCTTCGCCCGTCTCGCTGAACGTGAGGAACTCAAAGCCGAGCGGGGGCAGGTGAAACTCCGTCTGCACCTCGTAGGCACGCCCCCAGGTGGTTTCCAGGTAGCGGTTGCGGATCGCCTTGCAGGAGCTCGATAGGACTCGCACCGGGATGTCCGCGCCAGCCGCATCGAGTCCGTGCAGCCCGCGCGCCGCCGATGGCTCGGAGAACTCGCCTCCTTCGTCGGGCAGAAGGATACGGAAGCCGGCGGAGACCGCGACGGGCCACGGATGGGGATTGAAGGCGAACACGCGGGCGGAGCGGGGGGAGGGGAGTGCCGGCAGCCGCCGCTGGGCGACGTGCTCGATCTGACGGGTGAGCAGTTCCTGGCCGAGCGCGAGGACCTCGTGGAATCGCTGGACGTCGTCGAGATGCACGTCGTCCACGCTGCACCCGCAGATGTCGTCGTGGGCGTGGTTCTTCAGCAGCGCATCCCACGCGGCCTGGAGCAGCGCCGGCTCAGCGCTCGGCAGGCCGTTGATCCTGGCCCAGGCGGTCACGGGCTCGACGACGCGGGTGAGCAGCGACTGGGCCCGATGGTTCAGGATCTTGAGATCGACCCGCGAGGAGAGCACGTTGCGGAGCAGCGGATGGTCTGCCTGCCCGAGGAGGTCGCCGACATACACCGGAAGCTCGTCGGGCGACGTCGTGGCCCGGAGTTCGGCGAGATAGTCTTCGAAGCCGCCGAACCGCAGTTGCACGTCGGCCTGCGTGGCATTGAGGTGCTCGACCAGCGGCTTCAGATCGCCGCGGGCGGGCAGATGGTCTCCACCCGCGGGCAGCACCACGACCGGCTGCTTGTGAAAGGGGAGAATCCTCGCGAGCGTGTGGCTCAACCGCTCCCGCGCCCGCTCCTCGCTGGCGGGCAGACCGTCGTACCTCCCGTGAAAGCTCTCCTGCCCCAGCGCGCCCAGCGGAAAGTAGCCCTCGCGGAGATAGGTGGCGAGCACCTCGGATCCGTCCGGCGCCCGCCACACGAAAATGCCGCCGTCGCGATCGCGAAGCTCGACGGGCATGCCCCGCATGAAGAGAAACGAGTCGATGCCGAAGCCGGAGAGAATCTGCGGCAGTTGGGCGAAGTGCCCGAACGAGTCGGGTACATAGCCCACCCGCGAGGCTCCGCCGTGCTCGACGGCCGTGCTCAGGCCGCGCTGCAAGTTGCGGATCAACGACTCGGGCCGCGTCAGGAAGCAGTCTGGCATGGTGTACCACGGGCCGAGCGTGATCCGCCCCGCCTCGACGAGGGCTCGGATCCGCCCGCGGTCCTGCGGACGGATCGCGAGGTGGTCTTCGAGGATCACGGTCTGCCCATCGAGGACGAAGTTCGGCAGGCCGCCGGTTTCGAGCAGGTCGAGTAGTTCGGCCACCATCTCGACCAGCCGCAGCCGGTAGGCCTGAAACGGCAGGTACCACGCCCGGTCCCAATGCGTGTGGGGAACGACGATTCCGGTGCGCTGCATGCTCATGGCCGATAAACCCAGGTCCGACTCCGGGCTCAGCAGCCGCCGGACTCGTTTCCCGGCCTGTTATGCACCATCGACGCGGTTTTGAGGAGAGGAAGGCCACCCCAGGAAGCCTCACGCCGTAAGGCGCACCTCAAGGCCGCAGGAAGCGTAACGCCGTAAGGCGTACGGCTGCCCTCCGTTGGCCGCTGCCCCCATCGCTTACGCGATTGGGCTTCCTGAGCCCGCAGAATGCCTCACGCCGTAACGCGCACCTCAAGGCCGCAGGAAGCGTAACGCCGTAAGGCGTACGGCTGCCCTCCGTTGGCCGCGGCCGGCGCCCAGCAGCACGAACTGCGGCAGCAGCAGGAGCAGATGAATCCCCACTTCCTCTTGAACGCCCTCAACGCCGTAGAGGCCATCAAGGACGACCCCGACGCCGTGGAACGGGTAACGCAAGACCTCTCCGGATACCTGCGGTTTGCCCTTCGCGAGGCCCGTGCGCTCGAGCCGCTCGTGCTCGGTCGGCTCGCCGCCATGAGGCTCAGAGATCTCCATAGCGCCGGCGGCGACGACCTGCCGGTGACCAAGTAGACCGGGCCGGAGCCGATCGAAATGCGTCGCACGAGCCGGAAGCCCAATCGCGTGAGCGATGAGGGCCGAGTCCAGCGGCGGGCAGCCGTACGCCTCACGGCGTTACGCTTCCTGAGATCGGGCCGTACGCCTTACGGCGTTACGCTTCCTGCGGCTGGCTTTACGGGGCCCACGAGATTGGGCCCTCGAGGCCGCGAACGAAGGCGGCGAGCAGGTCGGCGGTGCGATCGGCATCGGTGAGCGAGATCGTCTCCACCGCGGAGTGCATGTAGCGGTTGGGCACGCTCACCAGGCCCGTGGCCACGCCTGACCGCGTGACCTGCAGGGCATTCGCGTCGGTCGGCGTGGCTCGTCCGCTGGCCGCCAGTTGGATCGGGATCTCCCGCGCCTGCGACGCCGCCAGCAGCCGGTCAACCACGTGCGGGTTCATGTTGGGACCGCGAAACACCACCGGCCCCCGGCCGAGGGCCACGTCGCCCTCCGACTTCTTGTCGATCGTCGGGCAGTCAGTCGCGTGGGTCACGTCCACTGCAATCGCCACGTGCGGATCCACGCCGTGGCAGCTCGTCTGCGCACCGCGAAGACCGATCTCCTCCTGCACCGTCGAGGCCACGAACAGGCCGCAGGGCAGGGGGCCGGCGGCCACCGCACGGCGGAAGGCCTCGAGCACCACCCACAGGCCCACCTTGTCGTCCATGGCGACGGAGCAGCAGAGGTCGCGGCGGAGCTGCCGCACCTCGAGTTCGAGCGTGATGGGGTCTCCCACGCGCACGACGCTCTCGCAATCGGCCTTATTTTCCGCGCCGATGTCGATCCACAGATCCTTCATCTTCGGCACCTGCTTCCGCTCCTCCTCCGTCAGCAGGTGGATCGGCTTGCGCGACATCACGCCCGTCACGGGGCCGTTCTTCGTCCAGATTGTCACCCGTGCCCCCACCAGCTGGATCGGATCCCAGCCGCCGATCGGCTGCACCGAGATGAAGCCGTCGGAATCGATGTATTGCACGATCAGCCCGATCTGGTCGCAGTGGCCGGCGAGCAGCATCCGCGTGGTGGCCGACGCGTTCGCGGCGCCGATCACGTTGCCGTGGGAATCGGTCGTGACCGTGTCGGCGCAGCGGCCCAGATACTCGCGAACCAGTGCCTGGATCGGCTGCTCGTAGCCGGAGGGGCTGGGCGTCTTCAGGAGGCGGAACAAAAACTCGCGGGCGGCGGCTTCCACGGCAGGCTCTCCAGGGTTCGGGGAACGACGCCGTACCCCACGAACGTGCGACGCACCGGCAAAAATCCGGGGCCCATCATTGGTTGGGAGTCAGACATCGACGCAACGGGGGAACCGGTGCGGGCCCCACAGCGTACCGGTCCGGCGGAATTCGCGGAACCATCCGCGGGGCTGATCACACCGTGCGCCCGGTGATCAGCGGCGACGAGCTGGTGGACGTGCTCGACGTCGCCTCATTCCAGGCGTCTGGCCTATTGGATGCCGGGCTCGTGAGCCCCGGGATGCTGGCCGGCGGCAGCTGACACAGCCGTCACGATCCGCACCACCGGCAGGCGCTGTTCCGCGGGGGGACCGTGGCCGCGCTTTCCGGTGTGGCCTAGGCTCATTACGATCGTCGGCTGTCGCGTCATCCCGCCCTCGGAGCCTGCCCCACCATGCCAGATCCCGTCCGCGTCGGCGTCGTCGGTCTGGGCACGGTCGGCTCCGGTGTCGTCCGGCTGCTGATGGAGTCGGCCGACCACATCACCCGGCACGCCGGCAGGCCGATCGTCGTCGAACGCGCGGTCTGCCGCGACGTCGGCCGCGACCGGGGCCTCCGGCTCGCCGCCGACCGTGTATCCACCGACATCCGCACGATCTCCCGCGACCCGACGATCTCCGTGGCGGCGCTCCTCGTGGGCGGCCTCGAGCCGGCCCGGTCAATGATGATCGACCTGCTGGAGAACGGAAAGGACGTCGTCACGGCCAACAAGGCGCTGCTCGCCGAGCACGGCCCCGAGCTCTTCGAACTGGCCCGGAGGAAGGGCCGCTCGATCGCCTTCGAGGCGGCGGTGGCAGGCGGGATCCCGATCGTCGCCGCGATCGGCGAGTGCCTCGCCGCCAACCGCATCGACAGCATTCGCGGCATCCTCAACGGCACGAGCAACTTCATCCTGTCCACGATGGAGGAGGAGGGGGCCGACTACGCCGAGGTGCTCGCCTTGGCGCAGGCGAAGGGCTACGCCGAGGCCGACCCGGCGATGGACGTCGATGGCACCGACGCCACGCAGAAACTCGCGATCCTCGCCCACCTCGCCTTCGGCGTGTGGGTGCCGTGGGCCGAGATCCCGCGGACGGGCATCGAGGGCGTGGACAGCGACCTGATGGCCTCGGCGGCGGAACTCGGCTACCGGATCCGGCTCGTGGCGATCGCCAGCCGCAGCGACGACCGGCTCGCGATGCGGGTCGCGCCGGCCCTGGTAAAGATCGGCACGCCGCTCGCCGAGACCCGCGGGGCCTTCAACGCTGTGAGCATCGTCGGTGACGCCGTCGGGCGGATGTTCTTCCACGGCCTGGGCGCCGGGCAGATGCCGACGGCCTCGGCGGTGGTCGCCGACATCATCGACACCGTCGTGGGCCGGGCCGCGATCACCTTCCGCACGACCGGCGTGCTCGACGCCGAGAGCCCGGCCGCCCGGATCGGCGGCGTCGATCTCGTCCAGAAGCACTTCCTACGGGTCCATGCGGACGATCGCCCCGGCGTGCTCTCGCGGATCACCGGGATTCTCGGGGAGCACGGCATCTCGATCGCGTCGGTGATCCAGCGGGATCCGGCCGGCGCCGGCGGCGTGCCGCTGGTGATCATGACCCACGCCTGCGGCACCAACGCCGTGGCGAAGGCCCTCGCCCACATCGACGCCTCCGACGTCGTCTCCGGAACGACCGTCTGCCTCGGCGTGCTGGACGACTGACGCCCGCCGCCCCGGAGCCTTCCCCCATGAAATACGTGATCGTGATCCCGGACGGCGCCGCCGACGCTCCGCAGGAGTCGCTCGGGGGCCGCACGCCGTTCCAGGCCGCCCACACGCCGGCGCTCGATGCCTTGGCAGCCCGCGGTCGCGTCGGACTCACGAATCACGTGCCCGACAGCCTGCCGCCGGGCTCCGAAGTGGCCTGCATGAGCCTGATGGGCTACGACCCGCTCACCTTCTTTACCGGTCGCGCACCGCTCGAAGCGGCGGCGCAGGGCATCACGCTCGGCCCCGACGACTGGGCGGTGCGGTGCAACCTCGTCACGATCGCCGGGCAGACGATGGAGGATTTCACGGCCGGCCACATCACCACCGCCGAGGGCACGGAACTCCTCGCCGCCTGCCAGCGCGGCCTCGCGGCCGAGTTTCCCGGCCTCGCGGCCTCGTGGTCGTTCGTGCCGGGCGTCAGCTACCGCAACCTGCTGATCCACCGGGGCGCGCCGGGTACGGCCCCATTCGACGGCAGCCTGCGGGCCACGCCGCCACACGACCTGATGGACAAGTCCGTCATCGACGATTTTCCCAGGGGCACCGGCAGCCGGCTGCTCACCGAGATCATGTCACGAAGCGCCGACTGGCTCCGCGACCATCCCGCGAACCGGGCGCGGGTCGCCGCCGGCAAGCGGCCGGCGACGCACGTCTGGCTCTGGGGCGTCGGCCGGGCGCCGGCATTCGAGCCCTTCACCGCCAAGTACGGCATGTCGGGCACGATGATCACGGCGGTGGACCTCCTCCGCGGCCTCGCGGCCCTCGCCGGCTGGAAGCGGTTGGAGGTCGCCGGGGCGACCGGCTACCTCGACACCGACTACGCGGCCAAGGGCCGGGCGGCGATCGCCGAACTGGCCGCGGCCGACCTCGTCTGCGTGCACGTCGAGGCCCCGGACGAGGCGAGCCACGAGGGCAATGCCGTCGAAAAGGTGAAGGCGATCGAGGAGATCGACGCCAAGATCGTGGCGCCTCTGGCCGCCCATCTCGGCTCGCTCGGCGACCACCGGATCCTCGTCTGCCCCGATCACCCCACGTTCATCACCACCAAGACCCATTCCCGCGGCCACGTGCCCTTCGTCATGGCCGGCACCGGGATCGCCCCGTCCGGCCAGCGCACCTACGACGAGGTGGCAGCCGCCTCGTCGGGGCAGCGGATCGAGCCCGGCTGGCGGCTGATGGGGGAGTTTCTGAAGTCTGGTTCCTGAAGCCCCGTTCTCGAAGGAAGCCTGAAAGAGGAGTTGGAGCAGCAGATGGCCCTTGTTGTGCAGAAATTCGGTGGCACGAGCGTCGCCGACGCGTCCAAGATCAAGGCAGCCGCCGCCAAGGCGATCGCCCGCCATGCGGCCGGCGACCAGGTCGTCGTGGTGGTCAGCGCCATGGGCCACCAGACCGACATCCTCGTCGATCTGGCCAAGGAGATCACCGACCGCCCCAGCGGCCGCGAGATGGACATGCTCCTCTCCACCGGCGAGCAGGTGAGCGTGGCGCTGTTCGCCATGGCCGTGCAGGCGGCTGGCCACCAGGCGGTGAGCCTCACCGGCGCGCAGATCGGCATCCGCACCGACAGCACGCACGGCAAGGCCCGGATCCGCTCGATTTCCACCGATCACGTGAAGTCGTTGCTCGACTCCGGCGCCATCGTGATTGCCGCCGGCTTCCAGGGGATCGATCAGAACGGCAACATCACCACGCTCGGCCGGGGAGGCTCCGACACCACGGCCGTGGCCCTCGCCGCCGTGTTAGACGCCGACCTCTGCGAGATCTACACCGACGTGGACGGGATCTACACCACCGATCCCCGCATGCTGCCCGACGCCCGCCGGCTGGGGTCGATCTCCTACGACGAGATGCTCGAACTCGCCAGTCTCGGGGCCGGCGTGATGCACTCCCGGTCGATCGAGTTTGCCAAGAAGTTTGGCGTGAAGGTGGTGGTGCGGTCGAGCTTCAAGGACATCCCCGGCACGCTCATCCTCGCCGCCGATCTGGCCGTGAAGCGGCCGGTGAGCGGCGTGGCGCTCGCCAAAGACGAGGCCCGAATCACCCTCGAGGGCGCACCCGACCAGCCCGGCTCCAGCCACGCTCTCTTCTCGGCGCTTGCCGAGTCGGGGATCGCGGTTGACATGATCGTGCAGAACGTGGGGCAGGGGGGCCGGGCCGACATCTCGTTCACCGTGCCCGAGGACGATCTGGCCGACGTCCTCGAGCGGACCGAGCGGGTCGCACGGGCCATCGGCGCCGAAGGAGTGTCGCACGACCACCGCATGGCGAAGGTTTCGGTGGTGGGCGTGGGCATGGAGGACGAGGAGGGGGTGGCCGGCCGGATGTTCTCCGCACTCTCGGCGGAGAAGGTCAACGTCCACATGATCACCACCAGCGAAATCAAGATCTCCGCGCTCGTGGATCGGACCGACGGCCCCGCAGCAGTGAAGGCGGTGCACAGGGCCTTTGGCCTGCACGATGCCGGCGGCGAGGCAGTGGACGCGACCGCGGGGGGAGCGCTTCCCAAGTCAACCCCGCTCGACGTCGTCCGCCGGCTCGAGGGAATGGAGGATCTGGCGATCGAAGACTGCCATCTCGACTCGTCCCAGGCACTCGTCATTTTCACCGACCTTCCCGACACTCCCGGCGTGGCCGCCGATGTCTTTCGCGAGGTGGGCAAGGCCGGACTGCTCGTGGACATGATCGTCCAGAGCCATCCCAGGAACGGCCGGGCCCAGCTGTCGTTCACCGTTCCGGCCGAAAGCCGTGACCGGGCGATCGAGGTGGCTGGAGCCATCGCGGCGGCTCGCGGCGCAACCGTGGCCGACGTCCCGCACGTGGCCAAGCTCTCGATCACGGGCGTCGGCATTCGCAGCCACGCGGGCGTGGCCGACCGGCTCTTCAAGCCGCTCGCCGACGCCGGCGTGAACATCGACCTCGTGAGCACGAGTGAAGTCCGCCTCAACGTGATCGTGGCGGCCGAGCACGGCGAGACATCGTTGAGGGTGCTGCGGAAGGCCTTCGGCGTCTGACGTCACGCCTGGCAAGGGCTGTTGCCCAGGAAGCCCAAGCGCGTCAGCGATGGGGGCCTGCGGCTCCATCGCGCAGCGAGATTCGCCGCCCCGACGAGATCGACTGGGGCCCCACGAGCCGCACCCGATACGTTCCCGCCATCACGCCGTCGCCTTCCTGTCGCCCAGCGGCGTCGCACGACCCACGCTGGCTCATGTGCAGGTTGACAACCGGCACCTACGGGACGGCAGGAAGCGTAACGCCGGCAGGCGTACGCCACTCACGAGTGAGCCACGTCAGCCGCCGAGCACGTTGTCCAAAACTTCTTCGGCGACGTAGATCGGGAGGTTTGGCTCGCTGGTCACCGCCACTGCGATCGCGTCGGAGGGCCGCGAGTCGATCTCCACGACCTCGCCGTCCTTGAGCACGCGGATCACGGCGTAGTAGGTGTGATCCTTCAACTCAGAGATCACCACATCCTGAAACTCGCCGCCGAGCAGCTCCACCGCCGCCACCAGGAGGTCATGGGTGAGGGGCCGCGGCGACTGGTGATGCTTCACCCGCCGATCGATGCTCGTGGCCTCGAAGAGGCCGATCAGGATGGGGAACGTCCGGTCGCCCTCGACCTCCTTCAGGTAGACGACCTGCTGGTCGTTGATCTCGCTGATGATGATCCGCGAGAGTTCCATCTGGACGCTCATGAGACGTTGCTCCACAACGGGCAGGGGCCGCAGCGGGGCGACTTGCGGCCCCGCCCGGGTGTCGAGTCTACCCGACAGCGACCGGCAGCCAGAGGGGTCAGGCGGGAGCCTGCCGCCGCCGCAGGTCGTCGAGCGCCGCCCGCCCTTTGGACAGCTTGTCCTCGAGTTCGGCCAGCTGTGCCCGCTCCTTGGCGATCACGGCCTCCGGAGCCCGCGACACGAACGACTCATTGGCGAGCTTTTGCCGTTTGGCGGTGAGGAAGCCCTCGGTTTTCTCGTTTTCCTTGAGCAGCCTCGCAATCTCGGCGGCCACGTCCACGAGGCCCGCCAGATCGACGAACACCTCGCAGCCCGCCGCTGAGGCCGTGGCCGCCGAGGGGGGCGCCGAGGCCGTGGGCCCGAGCGCCGCCAGGTCGGCCACGGCCATCGATTCGATCGCCGCCCGCATCGGCTCGAGAAGCGCTGCCGTCTCCGCCGACGCGCGGACCGCAGCAGTCACGCGGGTCTTCGGCGGCACATTCTGCCGCGCGCGAATCTCGCGGATCGCCGACACGACCGCCAGGAACGTGCCAAACCGCGTCTCGGTCGCCTGATCGATCCAGGCCTCGGGCGGAACCGGCCACCGGGCCACCATCAGCGACTCTGCCAGCGGCGATGACGGATCGTCCCACGGCATCCGCCGGCCACCGGCCGCCGCGTGCAGGTGCTGCCAGATCTCCTCCGTCACGAATGGCATGATCGGATGAAGCAGACGGAGGATCGTGTCGAGCCCGAGGAGCAGCATCGCCTGCGCCCGCTCGCGATGGGCGGGCTCAGCCAGCCGGGCCTTGCAGAGTTCGAGGTAGGCGCTGCAGTAGTCGTCCCAGGCGAAGGCGTAGAGCTCGCGGGCGAGTTCTGCGAACTTGTAGTCGGCAATCGCCCGGGTGGCGTTTCGGGTCACGCTCGCCAGCCGCGACAACAGCCATTGGTCCTCGAGCGGGAGAGAGCTGACCTCACCCATTGCCGCGAGCGGACCGGGCGTGGAGCCCTCGAGGTTCATGAGCACGAATCGGGTGGCGTTCCAGAGCTTGTTGGAGAAGTTGCGACCGGCCTCGAACTTCTCGCTCACGGCGGGTCCGCGGGGCAGGTCGAGATCGGCCGCGGCGTTGGCCCACTGTGTGCGGAACGGCTTGCCGCACTTCGGGCAGTCGATCCTGGGCTTCACGCGGTTCTGCACGGTCTGCTCGACAAGGTGACCGCAGGCCGGGCACTGGAAGTCCACCGGCATCCGCACGTCCTGGGTCTCCGTGGCCATGCCGGCCAGGGCAAACCGCAGCGCGTCGGCGCCGAGCGAGTCGATCACGTCCACGGGGTCCACGCCGTTTCCCTTGCTCTTGCTCATCGTCTCGCCGTAGCGGTCGAGGATCTTGGGATGGATGTAGACCTCGTGAAACGGGATTTCGCCGGTGTCGAACACGCCCATGATCACCATCCGCGCCACCCAGAGCGTGAGGATGTCGCGGCTGGTGACGAGTGCGGCGGTGGGATAGAAGGTCTCGAGCTCCGCCGTGGCGCCGGGCCAGCCCAGCGTGGAGTGCGGCCAGAGGGCCGACGAGAACCAGGTGTCGAGGACATCGGGGTCGCGCACCAGCGGTTGCCCGGCCACGCTCTCCGTGCCGAGCGACTCCTCGGACGAGCAGACGAACCAGCCTCCCGCCTCGTCGCTCCGCCAGGCGACCGTGTCGCGGCCCGCGAACGACTTGGCGAGGTCGGCCTCGCTCACGCCCGCCACGTGCCAGATCGGAATCCGGTGGCCCCACCAGAGCTGGCGGCTCACCGGCCAGTCGCGCTTCTCGGAGAGCCAGTCGAGGTAACTCTTCGCGTAACGCTCCGGCACGATGCGGATCCGCCCCTGCGCCACCGCGTCGAGCGCCGGCTGCGCGAGTTCGTCCATGCGGATGAACCACTGGTCGGCGAGGTAGGGCTCGATCGGTGTCTTCGAGCGGTCGGAGTGGGCCAGCTCGATCAGCCGGTCTTCCACCTGCTGGAGCTGCCCGGCCGTTTCGAGGTCGGCCACCACCTTCTCGCGAGCTTTCCGGATCGTGAGCCCCTGGTAGGGGCCGGCCTCGGCGTTGAGCGTGCCCTCGGGGTTGAGGATGTTGAGCATCGGCAGCCCGCGGCGACGGCCGACGTCGTAGTCGTTGGGATCGTGCGCGGGCGTGATCTTCACGCAGCCGGAGCCCATCTCCGGCTTGGCCCACTCGTCGGCCACCAGCGGAATCGCCCGGCCGAGCAGGGGCAGGCGGACGTGCCGGCCGGCCTTTGCCATCGCGGCGAGGGTTTCGAGGTGCGGGAGCAGGTCGCGGCGGCGGGCCGCGAGGTCGTCGATGGCGGCGTCGATCTCCGGCTGCTCCTTCGCCGCGGCAGCCGCCCGCTTCTCGCGGAGCGCCGCCGCGGCGGCGTCGAGGGCGAGGGCAGGGGAGGGGTGCACGGCCACGGCGGTGTCGCCGAGCAGCGTCTCAGGCCGCGTGGTCGCCACGGTCACGCTCGTCGGCTCGCCCGGCTGGGGGTCGATCACCTCGTAGCGAATGTGCCAGAAGTGGCCCTTCACCTGTTCGTGAAACACCTCGTCGTCGCTGACAGCGGTCTGCAGGAACGTGTCCCAGTTGACGAGCCGCTTGCCGCGACGGACGAGCCCCTTCTGGAAGAGTCGCAGAAACGCCTCGCGGACGGCCGTCGCGCAGCGGTCGTCGAGCGTGAACCGCGTGCGGTCCCAGTCGCAGCTCGCGCCCAGGTCGCGGAGCTGGCCGAGGATCCGCTTCTCGTACTGCTCCTTCCAGGCCCAGATCCGCTCCACGAGCTTCTCGCGGCCGAGGTCGTGCCGGGAGAGTTTCTCCTCCTCGAGCAGCCGCCGCTCGACCACGGCCTGCGTGGCGATCCCCGCATGATCGGTGCCGGGCATCCAGAGCGTGAGGAAGCCCTGCATCCGCCGCGTGCGGACGAGGATGTCCTGCAGCGTGTTGTTGAGGGCATGGCCGAGATGCAGCGCACCGGTGACGTTCGGCGGCGGGATCACGATGGAGTAGGTGCGGCGGCCGGCCTCGGGATCGGCGTGCCACCAGCGGCCCGTGTCCCAGAGAGTGCGGCAGCGGGCCTGTGCGGCCCGGTGGTCGTATTGCTTCGGCAGTTCGTGCATGAGGGTCCTCGTCGCGGCCCCACATTCTGCCGACGCCACGGAAATCCCGCCACCGCAGGTCAACGGGTCCCCATCGCTCACGCGATTGGGCTTCCTGACGCCTCAGGAAGCGTCACGCCGTAAGGCGTACGGCCCTCAGGAAGCGTAACGCCGTAAGGCGTACGGCTCTCAGGAAGCGTCACGCCGTAAGGCTTACGGCACTCAGGAAGCGTAACGCCGTAAGGCGTACGGCTGCCCCCATCGCTCACGCGATTGGGCTTCCTGGAGCTCACTTCGTGGCGGCGGGAACGAGCTTGAACACGCCCTGACCGGTGGGCGACGACGTGCACACATAGAGCTCGCCGTCGGCATCCTCACCGAAGCCGAAGATCGGCAGGCCGCTCCACGGAATCGACACGTTCGCCGTCGGGCGACCCGCCTCATCGACCGAGAGGGCCCACATCCGCCCCGTCACGTGATCGCCGTAGACGTAGCACCCGACGAGCTCCGGGATCGCCTTGCCGCGATAGACGCGGCCGCCGGTCACCGACCTGCCGAGCTGATGGTCGTATTCCCACACGGGGTCGATCAGCGGTCCGGCGACGGCCTCCGACCCGAAGGGCTTCGTGCCCTCCATGGCCTTCCAGCCGTAGTTGCCCCCCTTCACGATCAGGTCAACCTCCTCCCAGACGTCCTGTCCGACGTCCGCCGCCCAGAGCCGGCCCGTGGGCCGGTCGAATGCCAGCTGCCAGGGGTTGCGCAGCCCGTAGGCGTAGATCTCGCCGCGGGCACCCTCGCGGCCGACGAACGGATTGTCGGACGGGATCGCGTAGGCCAGCCCAGCGTCCCGGTGATCGACGTCGATTCGCAGGATCTTCCCGAAGAGCACGTCGAGCCGTTGGCCGTGGCCAAAGGGGTCGTTGCGGCTGCCGCCGTCGCCAAGGCCCACGTACAGCAGGCCGTCCGGACCGAACGCGATCGAGCCGCCGTTGTGGTTCCAGAATGGCTGCTCGATCGCCAGCACGACCTCCTCGCTCTGCGGATCGGCCCGGTCGGGATCATCCTTGGAGGCGCGGAACCGCGTCACGTGCTGCATCCGCTTCACGCCCGCAGCGTCGTCGCCCTTCATGGTCTGGCAGACGAAGAACTCGCCATTCTCCTGAAACCGTGGGTGGAAGGCGAGGCCGAGCAGTCCCTCCTCGTTCCACTTCGTCCACGGAGCGGTGCCGGCACGGAGGTCGAGGAACAGCTTCGCCTTCGGCACGCCCGGGCGGATCACGTGGATCATGCCGCTCTGGTCGGGCACAAACAGCCGGCCCGTGCCATCCCCGGCATCGGTCACCAGCAGCGGCCGCAGGGGCTCGGCCGACTTGCCGTCGTCGGCCTCCGGCTGCCAGTCGTCCCACGTCATCTCCGGGAATGCCGGCACCGCGGTCACCGCCGCCGTGCCGTCGTCCGCCCAGGCCACCGGCTTGCCCGGCGCCAGCTCGCGGATCTTGATCGAGCGGAAGGCCACCTCGTCGCCGTGATCCTGGAGGCAGAGATGCCCCTTCCCGGCCTTCCCAAACCCCGGAAACTTGGCGAACTTGCTCTTGGCCACCCGCTCGTTCCACTCCTTCGACCCGACGCGGAAGTGGTAGTAACTGACGCCGTTGAGGCAGACCTCGCCGCTGCCCGGCGCCACACGCAGGTAGAGGTGATTCCACTCGCCGGCCGGTCGCGTGGCATCGACCGTCTCGGGCGGGCTCAAGCCGGCCGCCTGCTCCATGGTCCGGGCCCAGCCCGGGTTGAGCGGCTGGTAGAGCTGGTAGAGCCAGCCCGCGTGCTGCGGATCTTTGCCCTTGGCGTTGTCGATGATCTGCACCTCGGGTCCCGAGTGCCAGGGCTTCACCGAGTCTTCGGTCACGTGGAACATCACCCCGCTGTTGCCGCCGGGGCTGATGCGGTAGTCGAGCTGCAGCTCGAAGCCTCCATACTCGCCCTCGGTCACGAGATCGCCGGCTCCCGTGCCGCTGCGGACCAGCGCCCCGTCCTCGACGACCCAGCCGGGCGCGACGCCCTCTTTGCGGTAGTTGCGAAAGCCCTCGGTCGAGCGGCCGTCGAACAGCAACCGCCAGCCGCCCCGCCGCTCGGCCTCGGTGAGCGTGTTCGGAGGCGTCTCGGCACTGACCGTGCCACCCACAAGCGTCAGCGTCATCACCAGCAGGATCACGGGCAGGATCACGCGACGCAGCGTCATGTCGGGGGTCATCTCCGGGACAGGAAGTAATGGAAGGAGTCGGCGAGCGCCAGCCAGCTTGCCTCGATCACATTTTCGCTCACGCCCACCGTGCCCCACACGCTCTCGCCATCGGTGCTCTCGATCGAGACGCGAACCTTCGCCGCCGTCCCCTCCTGGGCGTTGATCACGCGGACTTTGTAATCGAGGAGATGCATCCGATCGAGCACGGGGTAGACGGCCGCCAACGCCTTGCGGAGCGCGGCGTCGAGGGCATTCACCGGGCCGTCTCCCTCGGCCACCTCGTGCCGCAGTTCGCCAGCCACCCTGAGCTTCACGGTCGCCTCGGTGCGAACCTCGTCCGATCCTGCCGCGCGGCTCTCGACCGCCACGTTGTACGACTGCTTCTCGAAGGCGGGCTGAAACGTGCCGGCACAGCGATCGACGAGCAGGTCGAACGACGCGCCGGCGGCTTCGAACTGCCAGCCCTCGTTCTCCAGCCGGCAGACCTCGGCGAGAACCGTGTCGAGCAGCTTCCGGTCGTTCTTGACGTCGGGCCGTGTGACCATGGCAGCGATGTTGGAGCGGCCGGAGAGTTCGCTCACGAGGATCCGCCGCGAGTTGCCGACCGCCTCCGGGGCGATGTGCTCGTAGGACTCGGTCGCCTTCGCGATCGCGTGGACGTGCATGCCCCCCTTGTGCGCGAAGGCGCTGGTGCCCACGAACGGCTGGCCTGGCCGGTAGGTCATGTTGGCCGTCTCATAGACGAACCGCGAGAGTTCGGTGAGGTGGGCCGTGCCGGTGCCGCCGAGCACCTCGTGCCCCGGAAGCTTGAGGGCGAGATTGGCCACCACCGAGATCAGGTCGGCGTTGCCGCACCGCTCACCGAGGCCGTTGATCGTGCCCTGCACCTGCACCGCCCCGGCCTGCACGGCCGCCAGGGAGTTGGCCACGGCGAGGTCGCAGTCGTTGTGGCAGTGGATCGCCAGAGGCGTGGGCACGGCGGCCGCGGCGAGCGCCGCCGCCGCCTCGCGAACCATCCGTGCGACCTCGTCGGGCAGCGTGCCGCCGTTGGTGTCGCAGAGCACGATCCGCGTGGCACCGGCCTTGGCCGCGGCACAAATCGTCTCGGCCGCGTAGGCGGCGTCGAGCTTCCAGCCATCGAAGAAGTGCTCGGCGTCGTAGAACACCTCGCGGCCCAACCCCGTCAGGTGCGACACCGTGTCGGCGATCATCGCGATGTTTTCCTCGCGGCTCACGCCGAGCACCTCGGCCACGTGGAAGGCCGACGTCTTGCCGACGATCGTGACCACGGGCGTGCCGGCGTCGAGGAGGGCCTTCATGCCCGGGTCCTGCGCCGCGGCCATGCCCCGGCGGCGGGTCATCCCAAAGGCGCAGATCCGCGACCGCTTCAGGCTCAGCCGGCGGGCCTGCTCGAAGTACTGCGCGTCCTTCGGATTGGAGAGCGGGTAGCCCCCTTCGATGAAATCCACGCCCGCTTCGTCGAGCCGCCGGGTGATCGCGAGCTTGTCTTCGAGGGAGAAGTTCACGCCTTCGCCCTGCGAGCCGTCGCGGAGGGTGGTGTCGTAGATTTCGATCGTGCGCACGGGAAAACCGGGGCGAGAGGATCCGGCCGCTGCCATCGGCCGATGACCAGTAGCGTAGTCTGCGGCCGCGTGCACCGGAACGGCAGGGCGGTCGCGTCCGGAAGATAGGACAGTCAACGGCACTCCCGGAATCGCTCGCCGCTCTTCGCGAGCCGGCATCAACTCCAGGTTTGGCCTCTCCGACCTGGCACCAACACTCGACGACGCCTGACGGCTCGCGCAGCGAGCGTTCCCACCGCCCCGGCGAGCATCGCCATCGCCGACGGCTCGGGCACGATCACCATGATCTCGGAGCGGTAGAACGACAGGTCGGCCGCGTAGGTGGCGTTGCCGAAAACCGACGTCGCTCCCGGATCGGGCTGGCCTGAGTAGCCGCCCACCGTGAGCATCAGCCCGGAGAGTTCCCAGGCCGAGCCGTTCTTGTGAAACACCGCCCCGCCGGAGTCGCCATAGGCGGCCTGGGCCTGGTTTGACGGCGAGCCTGAATAGGTGAAGTTCGTGGCGAGCATGTTCACGTCTCCGAAGCCGTCAGCGACCCAGAATCCCGAGGAGTCAACGGTGTTCTCGCCCCAGCGCATCGATCGGCTGGCGATGGTCTTGTAGCCCGCGGCGTTGCCACCCGACGACACCTCGGTCCAGACCCAAGGCGTGGTCCCGGTGTTGACGCTCCACTGCGTGAACGCCCCCCGATCGCGGCCCGAACCGATCATCGTCACCGCAGCGCCCGGCGCGGCCGAACTCGATGCGATCGTGATGCTGGCGAGCCCCGGCGGCGTGGATGCCAGCTGGAACATGTAGAGGTCGGTGGTGACGCTCTTCCCCGGAGCACCGTTGTTGGTCAGCGTGGTGCCCGAACCGGCGAGCATGGCATAGGTGCCACCGTTGAGCACGATGCTTCCGCCTCCGACGTGCGCGGCGGTGAGCACCCAGTTGTTGCCGAGGTAGACGCCCGTGCCCACGCCGAGCACGCCGACATTGGCCCAGCCGGGATCGTCGGCCGGTGCCGAGGTGTTGCCCGTCCCGGTGAGCGTGTCGATCACGACGGCCCGCGCCTGCCCCTGCGTCAGGGCTGCCGAGAGGGCGATGGCGAACGCCACCTGCAGCACCCCGGAGATCCGAGCCTTCCCGATCCGAACCATTCGCTCACACGCATGCATCGTGCACGACTCCACGTGGTAGAAACAGCACCTCTCTGTGCATGATTCACCGTTCCACGTGACGGGGAAAGGCGTCGGACCGAAAAAGGGACGAATCGGGCACCGGTAGGGACGAATCGGGCGCGCCGGGGGCGCACACCGAAAAAAACACCCCTCCCGAGAAGGGCCTGCAGGCCGTCGGCTCCCGACGGCCGGTCAGGCAGGAACCGCGGCGCGGAGCGCCTCCCGGGCCTTCCGCAGCGCGTCGTTGCCCACGGCACCGGCCGCATCCGCACTGAACTCCGGCTTGAGCCGATCGAGGAAGAACATCTCCACCTCGCCCTTGCCCTTGACCTCGATCCGGCCGCGCGGTGTGCACTCGAACCAGGCCGCCACCGCCGCATGCGTGGCCGCCGACACGTTGATCCGCCCGGGCTCTCCCTTGCTCTCCATCCGGCTCGACGTATTGACGGTGTCGCCCCAGAGGTCGTAGAGAAAACGCTGCTCGCCGATCACCCCGGCCACGAGCGGGCCGGTGTGCAGACCGATGCGGATCGGGAAGATCGGCAGGCCCTTGGCCTGCTGCTCGCGACCGATCTCCGCCACCGACTCGCGCAGTCCCAGGGCGAACAGCGCGGCGTCGAGGGCGTGCGAGCCCGACGGTTCCGGAACGCCCGCGGCGGCCATGTAGGCGTCGCCAATCGTCTTGAGCTTCTCCATGCCGAAGTCGGCGAGCAGCTGGTCGAAGCGAAGGAAGTAGCGGTCAAGGTTGGCGATCAGCTGCCGGGGCAGCAACGTCTCGGCCGTCTTCGTGAAGCCGACGAAATCGGTGAACAGGACCGTCACGGAGTCGAAGTGCCGCGGCTCGCTCTGGCCGGTGTCTGCGAGCTCGTCGGCGATCCGCCGCGGAAACACCTTATAGAGCAGTTCGCGGGTCTTCCGCAGGCTCTCCTCCACCTGCCGGTTGGCTTCGCCCAACTCGCGGTGCATCTCCGCCAGCTTCGAGTTCTGCTGGAGGATGTTCTCGTAGGTCGAGAGGAGCAGGTTGAGCAGCTGTCGCCGGGTGACGTCGAGCTGCAGGCGGTCGCCGCCATACTCGAGTTCGAGCGGCTCGCCAGGGCGGTCCGACGCCGGATCCTGCGCGAGCAGGTGGTCGATGCGCTCGAGGATGTGCGGCGGCTCGTAGGGTTTGGTGACATAGGCATCGGCACCCTCGCGGAGCCCTGCGAGAATGTCGCTCGTCGCGGCGAGCGAGGTGAGCATCAGGACAGGGATGCCGCGCAGCTCGGGATCAGACTTCACCGCGCGACAGAGGGCGTGGCCGTCCATCTCGGGCATCTCGACGTCGGAGATCAGGATCGCGGGCCGGTGCTCGCGGACGAGCGCCAACGCCAGGGCCCCGTTGGCTCCCCAGTGCACGGTGTGCCCGCGCGACTCCAGGGCCTTCTTGAGGATCATCGCCGGAACCCGGCTATCCTCGGCGATCACGATCGTGCGGGCGGTGGGCTGCGTCATGCCGCGAAGGATACCGCGAAGTCGCGCGCGGCGCGAAATCGCTGCGATCATCAGCCGTGCCCGAGCCGACCACCGTGGCCATCCTGATCACGTCTCGGCCTCATCGAAGGGAAGGAGCGTCTGTCGGTCGGCGCGAGGCACATCGCCGTCGCCACGCTCGACCGCCAGTCGGCGGCGGACCGGATCCTGCTGCATCGCCCCCCGGCGATCCCTGCGGCTGCCGTGCCGCTGCGCCACCGACCGGGCCTCCGCGCGGGCTTCATCGCCGTTCCGCACCGCGGCCAGCCGCCGCTTCGCCGCCCGCACTGCCGCCGCATGGTCGACGATCGGCGGCGGATAGTCGCGGCCGATCACGCAGCCGGCTGCGACCTGAGTGTCGTGCGGCATGGTCCACGGCATGTGCACGTGGGCCGCGGGTACGCCGGCGAGTTCCGGCAGCCAGCGGCGGATGAAGATGCCCCGCGGATCCTGGTCGAGAGCCTGCTTCGTGGGGTTGTAGATTCGCAGCGTGTTGATGCCGGTCGTGCCGCTTTGCATCTGCATCTGCGACCAGTGGATCCCAGGCTCGAAGTCGAGGAAGTGTCGGGCGAGGTGGAGTCCCGTCGGCCGCCAGTGGAGCCAGAGCGAGTAGCTCGCGAACGACACGAGCAGCGACCGCATCCGGAAGGTGAGCCAGCCGGTGGCCAGGAGGCTGCGCATGCAGGCGTCAACGAGCGGGTAGCCGGTGCGCCCCGCCTGCCACGCGGCCAGCCGCGCCGCCGAGATCTCTCCCTCGCGCAGGCCGTCGGCGGCCCGCAGCATGTTGCAGGCCTCGATGGCCGGCTCGTCCTCGAGCTTCTGCATGAAGTGGCAGTGCCAGTGCAGTCGCGATTGCATCGCCTTCAGGCTCCGCTGCCAGGCCCGGAGTTCCATCCGCTCCCTGGGCTGGAGCATCAGCGACGCTGCCGCAGCAACCTCCAGCCGCCGCGCCTCGCTCGCCTGCCAGACCCGCCGCATCGAGATCGCCCCGAACGCCAGATACGGGCTCAGCCGGGAGCAGCTGGAGGCTGCCGAGAGCGGGCTGCTGATGCCGCCGGAGTAGTGGCGGCCGCGCCGAGCGAGAAAGTCGTCGAGCACGTCCACCGCTGCCCGCTCGCCGCCCCGCTGCCGATCCCGCGACTCGGGGGCCAGGCCGAGATCTCGGCAGCCGAGGATGCCGGCGGAGTCGAGCCGCCGGATCGCATCCAGCCCGCCGCGGCCCGTGCTCCGCGGGACGACGGCCTGCGGCGACTCCATCCGCTCCTCCCAGGTACGGTTCCAGCCGTTCCGGGAGGCGAGCCTGCGAACCACGCCGGTCTGCGGCAGCTCAACGAACTCCACGCCCGCCTCGCGGGCCCAACGCCGCACGCGGCGATCGCGGGCATACGTCACGCCGGTACCGGTCTCCTCGTGGGCGACGAGCACGCCAAAGCCCGTCTCGCTCCGCAGCCGCTCGAGCATCGCCACCGCCTCGCCCTTCCGGGTCACGAGCCGGACGCCGAGCTGTCCCAGGGCGGGCTCCAGATCGGCGAGGCACTCCCGCTGAAACTCCGTGTGGCTTGAATCCCACTCAGGCTGCCCGACCACTTCGGGCTCGTAGAGGAACACCGCGAACACCGCCCCACCTCGCGAGCGAGCCGCCGCTTCTGCCAGCGCGGCATGATCGACGACGCGAAGATCGCGCTTCAGCCAGACGCAGACAGGAGGCGTCGTGTTCATCCACGGATCATAGGCCGCGACCATCGGCCGGCGACTCGCACGCAGCATGAAACCTGACGATCGCCTTCAGGGCTGCACGAAACGGAACAGATGCCGTTCGCCACGCACGAGGAGCGAGTCGCGATCCAACGCGGGCGTGGCATCGACCCCCTCGCCGACGTCGTTCTCGGCCACCACGTTCAGCGTCGAGCCGTCCTCGATCACGGTGATCCGGCCGCTGCGATCGGTCAGGAACACGTGGCCGGCGGCTGCCACCGGCGACGCGTACGTCCGGGCGACGCCCGGCACTCGCACGGTGTCGTAGAACGCCACGCCCGTGGTCGCGTCCACGCAGGTGAGCAGGCCGCTCTTCTCCTTGTAGTAGAAGAGCCGACCACCCGAGAGCAGCGGGGAGGCGACGTCGGGCGTGCCCGCCTGCTTCGTCCAGAGCACGTGCACGCCGCCCTTCAGATCGCCGCGGCCCGCGAGGTCGAAGGCCCCGAAAAAGGATCCGCGGAATCCGCTGCCGATGAACGCCTTGCCGTCGGCGGCCACCGCCGACGCGCAGGGCCGCTGGGTCTGGCCGCCGCACCGCCAGAGCTCGCGGCCCGTCGCCAGGTCGTAGCCGCGGGCGGCGTGCTCTCCGTTCATCACCACCTGCGTCGTGCCGCCGGCATCGGTCACGACGAGCGGCGTAGCCCAGCAGGTGGGCTCGTCGCGGGGCGTCTCCCAGACAGTCTTCCCCGTGCGCGCGTCAACCGCGAAGAGCATCGAGGGCCCCTCGTGATCCCACGGCACGAGAATCGCGTCGCCGGCCAGCGTCGGCGACGAGCCTTCACCAAAACCGTTGCGGACGGTCATGTCGCCGAAGTCTCGGCTCCAGAGGTGCTCGCCGGCCACCGTGAAGCAGTGCAGGCCGCGCGAGCCGAAGTGGGCGTAGACCCGTTCGCCATCGGTGCAGGGCGAGGCCGACGCAAAGCCGTTCGTCTCGTGGGTGCCCTCGTGGGGCACGGCTTTCACGCATGATCGCGACCAGACCTCGCGGCCGGTCTCGCGGTCGAGGCAGAGCAGCCGGAAGTCGAACTTGCCCGCCTCCCCCTCCACGGGTACGGCCGTCGTCACGAAGACGCGGTCGCCCACCACCACCGGCGACGACGAACCGCGGCCCGGAATCTCGGCCTTCCAGCGAAGGTTGCGTTCCGGGCCAAACGTGACCGGAGGCTTCGCCGTGAGCGACACCCCGTTGCCGCCGTCGCCCCGCCAATGCGGCCAGTCGGCCCGAGCCGTAGCCATCGCCGCGAGGGCGACGAGGAACACTGAAAGCCACCCACGCTGACACCCGCGCATAAAACGTTCTCCACGTCCATGAAACGGGCCGATCGCCGCCCGGCGACACCGTAGCCTACCGTGGGAGAGGAAAGGGCGATCTCCGGATCGGTGCGGAGCAGGAGCGGCGCCCCGATCCGGACCATCCACTCGAAGGCCGGCAGGGCCAAGGGCACCTTGTGCCACGGTGCCGCACGCCGCAGGTATCGCGGTCCGGTAACCCCAGCGGCCACCCCTCTGATACGAGTCCAACGTGATGCTCGCGCGTCCACTCGTAAAAGCCCAACGCCGTGAGGCGTGGGGCGAATCGCGACCAGACGCCGTGCTCAGCGTGGTCAGCCCGCGGCCTCACGGCCGGTCGGCTTTCGCTCCGCACTCGAGCGCGAGGATCACGTGTGAGCCGTGTGACGCATGATACCTGCGGAGAACCAGCGAGTCCCCGGCACGGGCACGAACTCAGCGCGGGGCTGCCCATGCGCCGGAGCCGGCGTATGCCGCCAAGCGGAGCCAGGATGGCGAAGCGCAGGCGGCATCCGAGTGAGCGGCGGACAGGATGTCCGCAGCGAACGTCCGGCGACGGGGCGTGGGCAGCCCCGAGCCCACGCGACGCGCCTGTGCAAGTTGACAACCTGCACCCACTGTCGTGCGACGCGCGTCACTGCGCACAGGCGTGGCCGAACCTCACGATGATCGCCGAGCCGAGAAAGATGAAAACCCCGCCCACGATCACCGGCCATTCGATCGGCTGGCGGTAGAGCAGCCAGGCGAACACCGCCACGAAGAGCGGGTAGGAGATCTCGAGCACGGCGGCCCGCGAGGCCCCGAGCGCCTGGATCGACGAGAAGATCGCCAGGCACGCAAGCACCACCACCGCCATCGTGGCGAGCACGAGAGGCAGCCCCACGCCGGGAAACGAGAGCTTCAGGAGTGAGGCGGGCGACTCGCCTTGGGCGAGCAGCACGATCCCGGCGACGGCCACGCCCGCGAGCGAGTGGAGAAAGTAGAGCCGGTAGATCGAGATGCCGGCCAGCAGCCGTTCATCGAGCACGTAGAGCAGCCCCCAGAGGACTGCGGCGGCGACGGCGAGCAGGTATCCGTGCATGGGGGATGGGACGCGGCTCACCCGCGGCCCCCGTCGTCATCGTCGTCATCCGGGAAGCCGTCGTCGTCGTCGTCCTCGGCGAACGCGTCGTCGGCGTCGTACGAGTCGTCGTCGGCATCGTCGACGTCGTCGTCCTCGTTGACGACGGCCGGTGCCGCATGCGGCTGGATCTTCAACTTCCGCGGCGCCGGATCTGGGGGCAGGGGAGCGGTGCCGTTGCGGGCGGCCCAGTCCTCCAGCGTGATCAGCACCTCGCGGGCCTGGCTTCCGGCGTACTGTCCGACCACGCCGTCCTCGGCCATGAAGTCGATCAGGCGGGCCCCGCGGCCGTAGCCCACGCCGAGCGCCCGCTGCAGGAGCGACACGCTGCCGCGGCCCTCGCGGATCACCACCTCGACGGCGGCATCGTAGAGTTCGTCCTTGTCCTTCGGGCTGGCGCCGCCGGCCTTGCCGGCATCCTCGGCACCGGCCGGCTTGAGGTTCACCAGCTCCGCCGCGTACTGGGGCTCGCTCGTGCCGATCACCGACATCACGCGACCGATCTCGTCGTCACTGAGGAACGTGCCCTGGCCGCGGAGAATCTGGCTGGTGCCGGGTGAGAGGAAGAGCATGTCGCCGTTGCCGAGCAGCCGCTCCGCCCCCATCTCGTCGAGCACCACGCGGCTGTCGGTGCGGCTCGCCACCTGGAAGGCGATCCGCGCCGGCAGGTTGCTCTTGATGAGGCCGGTGATCACGTCCACCGTCGGCTTCTGCGTGGCGAGGATCAGGTGGATGCCCACCGCCCGGCTCTTCTGGGCGAGCCGAATGATGTGGGCCTCGATCTCCTTGCCCGCCGTCATCATCATGTCGGCGATCTCGTCGGCGATCATCACGATGAAGGGCATCGTGGTGGGGATCGCGGCGGCCTCCTCCTCGGTCTCCGGCTTCATCCGTTCGAGGATCGTCTCGCGGCCCAGCGCGTTGTACTGCGTGAGGTGACGGACGCCCACCTTCGCGAGTAGGGCGTACCGCTCCTCCATCTTCTCCACCGCCCAGGCGAGGATCGCCTCGGCCTTTTTCATGTCGGTGACCACCGGATGCATGAGGTGCGGCAGCGACTTGTAAGGCGTGAGTTCGACCATCTTCGGGTCGATCATCAGCATCCGCACCTCGTCGGGCCGACGCGTCATCAGCATCGACACGATGATGGAGTTCAAGCAGACCGACTTGCCCGTGCCGGTGCGGCCGGCGATCAGGAGGTGGGGCATGCTCGCCATGTCGACCACCATCGGGTTGCCCGCCACGTCCTTGCCGAGGAAGATCGGGATCTTCATCGTGCGGCTCTTGGCCTGCGTCTCCTCGATCACCTCGCGGAGGCGGACCATCTGCCGGGTGGTGTTGGGCACCTCGATGCCGACCGAGTTCTTGCCCGGGATCGGAGCCACGATTCGCACGCTCGGCACGCGGAGGGCGATCGCCAGGTCGTCGGCGAGGTTGGTGATCTTCGAGAGCCGCAGGCCGGCCTCGAGCTCGATCTCGTACTGCGAAATCACCGGACCAGTCTCGATCTCGACCACCTTCACCTTGAACCCGAACTCGCCGAACGTCTTCTCGAGCACCTTGGCCCGGTCGCGAACTTCCTGCTCCTGCTGGTCGAGTTCCAGATACTCCGTGGCCAGCAGCAGATCGAGGCTCGGCAACTCGTAGTCGGCGGCCGGATCGGGCGAGAGTTCGAGCGTGGCCTGCGGCTTGCGACGACTGGAGAGCGTCCGAATCGGCACGAGCGGCTGGGCCGGCGTCGCGACGGTGCCCGGCTCTTCGTCGGCCCCGTCGGCGTCCGTCGCCTCGATGGGTTCGTCGTGTTCGCCGTCTCCTTCCGCCTCGTCGGTCACGGGCGTCTCGCGACGCTTCACGCGGATGGTCGGCTCGTCGTCGAGGCTGTCCGCATCGTCCTCGGCCTGATCGCGATCGGCAGCGGCACCGAATCGGCCTCGGAGGCCGGGGAATCGCGCGGCGATGTCGGCGGCGTCAAGCGACTCTGGCTCGGCCGCCCGGCGGGCGGTGAGTCGGCCAACCACGGCCCCGATGCCGCTGGCAGCCATCGCCGCCGCTGTGCC
>Ga0315904_10001762_pt1 | contig 34267 bp, 29 predicted proteins | sample LakEriMetagenome_6_FD_203529 | JGI IMG/M metagenome (GOLD analysis project Ga0315904, IMG submission 203529) | Freshwater fungal communities from buoy surface, Lake Erie, Ohio, United States - Buoy 12 MA120 | ecosystem: Environmental > Aquatic > Freshwater > Lake | place: USA: Lake Erie, Ohio...
TCGGGCCGATCCCGCCGATCTGCGTCAGGTCATCCGGCTTTCCGTCAACCGGCTTGTCCATCGGCATCGGCCGCACGCGCGCAACCTCTTGCGCGGCTTCTGCTTCGGCGCGCTCATCGGCGGCTTCAAGCTGACCAAGGATCGCTTCGGATACACGCTTCGGTTCGGCGGGCGCGGATTCTACGGAGGCTGGCGGCGCCGCTTCGCTTTCGCCGTTGCCTTCGAAGTAGGCGAGGCGCCCTTCGAGGAACCGCACACGCCAGCGCAGGCGCGCGATTTCTTCTTCTACTGGCGCAGCCGTCTCAGCCGCAGGCTCCGCAGCGACCGGCGCGGCTTCGGTAACCGGTGCCGGCGCCGGCGCCGGCGCGGGTACTGGCACAGCCGCCAATTCCGTCTGCAAGGCTTCGACGCGGGTGCGAAGGTATTTTACTTCCCACTCCAGCTTCGCCGTATCAACCGGCGGCGCTGCATCGACGGCCGCTGCAGGCACGGGCGCGGCGACCGGCGCGGCCGTTGCCTTCGCGAGTTCGGCTTCCAGATGCACGACGCGGCTTTCAAGATGGCGATTGCGCCAGACCAGCGTCTCGTCCACCTGCCCCGCTTCGGGCACCGCAACCGGCGCCGCCGGCACGAGCGGCGCGGCGGCCGCCGCCGTCTTCAATGCCTCGATTTCGGCCGACTTGCGGGCGAGTTCTGCGGTCAGCGATTCGACCTTGCGGACGAGGATGGGATCCTGCGCCGGCCCGGCCGGGGCGTCGCCATTCGAGAGCTTCCGGATCTGCGTGAACAGCTTCTCGACTTCTTCGCGCGCGCTGGCGAGCTCGACCTTGACCATGTCGCGCTCGACGATCGCCTGGCGCATCTTGCCGGACAGCATCATGCCGCGGACCGACCAGCCGAGCAGCAACGTCAAGGCGCTCGTGGCCACCAGCGCGATCCACATATGCGTCACCAGCCAGGTCATTGTCCGCTCCGCTCCCGTACCGTGAATTCGATTGGCCGATCTGAACCTGCGGCCGCGCCTGTGTCCATAACCCGGCCCCCCGCAGCCGGGCCATAGCTGATTGCAGCAAGGCGCGGCCGCGCCGCGCCGGACCGCTCCAGATAGTCCGCCACGGCCGCCGCGCGCGCCTCAGTCAGCGCGTCCCCGTTTACCTCCAGCTCGAGCGCCGCGCCCTCACTACAAAGCCGGGCAATCGCGGCCAGCTCGTCCAGCGCCTTCGCATCCTGCCGGCGGAATTCGGCGCTGCCCGCCACGAACCCGACGCTCGCGCTTTCCAGCATCCGGTTCATGTCCTCGGCGCACGTTGCGGTTCCGGCCGCACCAGCCGCCGCGATCTCCGCGTCCGCCACCTGCGCCTTGGCCGCAATCACGAACCGCCACGGCCCCGCCGCGCGAAGCATGTCGTCATTCAGGAATTGCAGCGTGCTGGCGGGCGCCTCGCCTTCAAAGGTGAACCCGTTGATTGCCGGGTCGAACGCCATGTTGCCGGACGCAAACGCCGCGAAATGCGTGAGCCCTGCTTTCGCGCCGTCAATCCAGCCGTCTGCCGCGGTGTCTGCAACAATCATCTCGTCGCGCACGCCGCCCTCGAAGGCGCGCCGGACAATCGCGAGCAAGGCCCGCCGGTCCGCTTCGCCCGGCACGGCGCCTGACAGGACGAGTTCCCCGCCCGCGAGGCTCGCCGACCAGAGCGGCACGCCCCGGATCAGCGCGACGCCCCGGAACGGCGCCGCCACAGCGCCCGTCGCGCCCGTCACCCGCGCCCGCAAGCCGTTATCCATCGACTGGCCGCGCACCGTCAGCACCGCACCTTCAAGCGCCGCGCTGCCGGCATCCAGTTCGGCGAGCTGGCGGATCGCCAGCGCCGCGATGCCCTGCCAGTTGCCCTCTGGCGCGCCCGCCGCCACGATCATCCGGTCTTCGGCCGGGCCCCTGGACACCGCGCCGGCCTCCAGCATCAGGGCGGCGCGTACGGCTTTCGACGGCACGTGACCCGACAGCACCAGCTGCCCGTCCGCCGTCTTCTCCGCGGTCCAGATATACGGGCGCACGGGCTCAGCCGTGTGGGCATGGTTTTCCACCTGTGAAATCCCGCCGAACAGCAAGCCGCCCTGTCCGCTGCTGTGCAGCACGACCCGGGCCGCCTCTTCGGCTGCGTCACCCGAAGGCGCCCCGCCGGTCAGGATCGCCGTCTGCCCGTCCATGTCGACATTCGCCCAGTCGATCCCGGCCAGCTGCAGCGCCTGGTGCGCCTTCGCCTCAAGCCGGGCTTCCAGCCTTGCGGCACTCTGGGGGGATTGGTTGACGCTCCACCACGCGATAAAGGGCAGGGCAAGGAGCGAAACGAGACCCGTCAGGTAGTCAAGCAGGCGCACGACGTCGCTGACCTCCTGTAATCATTGTCCCTTCTCCGACGGATGCCCTATCCGTTAACGAACCGCAAGACTGACCCCGCAGGCTCCCCGACCCATGAACCCACCGCCCGAAACCCTGACCAGCCCGTCCAACCCGCTGATCAAATCCCTCAAGAGCCTCGAGCGCAAGAAGGAACGCGCCGAGACGGGCCTGTTCCTCGCCGAAGGCGCCCGCATCGTCGGCGAGGGCCTCGCGCGCGGCTGGCAGGCCGAGACTGTCGTGATTGCTGCAGACATGGCGGACCGGCCGCACATCGCCGCCCTCGCCCGCGAGGCCGCGAACACCGGCGCCCGCGTCGTGCTCGCGCCGGAGCGGCTGATGTCGAAGATCACCCAGAAGGACAATGCCCAGAGCGTTGTCGCCGCCTTCCGCCAACGCCGTCTCGCGCCGGAGGCCCTGCCCGCCCCGAAGCGCGGCGCGCCGCTTTATGTGGCACTTTACGAAGTGCGCGATCCCGGCAATCTCGGCACCATCCTGCGCACCGCCGACTGCGCCGGCGCCAGCGGCGTCATCCTGATCGGCACCTGCTGCGACCCCTACAGCTTCGAAGCCGTGCGCGCCTCCATGGGCTCGCTGTTCGACATGCCCTTCGCCAATGCCAGCTTCGCCGTCTTCGACAACTGGCGCCAGAAACAGGGCCTCGCCCTCACCGCCGCCAGCGTCAACGGTACGATGCGCCATGACGCAGCGCCCTTCGCCCAGCCCTCGGTCATCCTGATGGGCAACGAACAGGCCGGCCTTCCGGCAGAGGTAGAAGCCGCCTGCGACCACCTCTCCCTCATCCCCATGCGCGGCGGCGCTGACAGCCTGAACCTCGCGCAGGCCACCGCGATCATGATCTACGAAGCCTGGCGCCAGCGGGGATATGCCTGATGCAGACCGAAACCCGCCTGCTGATCGCCGATGACTGGGAAGACTACGCCCTGCTCGACAGCGGCCACCTGCAGAAGCTCGAACGCTTCGGCAGCCAGACCGTCATCCGGCCGGACCCGCAGGCTTTCTGGAACCCGGCAAAGCCAGTGCAAAGCTGGAAAGCGGATGCCCGCTTCGCCGCCAGGGGCCCGGACGAAGATGGCGCCGGCCAATGGGAGATCCTTTCCCCGCGCGCCATGGACGCCTGGCCGATGCGCTGGAACGGCCTCACCTTCACCGCTCGGCGCACTGCCTTCCGCCATATGGGCCTCTTCCAGGAACACTCCGTCCACTGGAGATTTGCGCAGGATCAGATCCGCGCCGCCGGACGGCCTGTGAAAGTGCTGAACCTGTTCGGCTATACCGGCATGATGTCGCTCGCCTGCGCCGCTGCCGGCGCCGAGGTCGTCCACCTAGATGCAAGCCCGAAATCCAACGGATACGGCAAGGACAACCAGGCGCTCTCTGGCCTCGGCGGGCAGACCATCCGCTGGATCGCCGACGACGCGATGAAATTCATTGCCCGCGAAGCCCGGCGCGGCAGCAAGTATGACGCCGTCGTGCTCGACCCGCCCAAGTTCGGGCGCGGCACCAACAACGAGACCTGGCGTTTCGAGGAAGACCTGCCTGCCCTGCTCGACGGCGTGCAGGGCCTGCTGACTGACAGCCCCCTCTTCGTCATCGCGACCGCCTATGCCGTGCGCCTCTCCTATCTCGCCCTCGCCCAGACGCTGGCTGACCGGATATCGCCTTATGGCGGCGTCATGGAACAGGGCGAAATGGCGATCCCCCAGGCAGGCGCAGACCGCCTCCTTCCGACGGCGCTTTATGCCCGGTGGCGGTCGGCTGCCTGAAGACCAGCCTCAGGGTTGTGTAACTGAAATGTTCTGGCGTGCCTTCCCGATCCAGTCCGGCCCCTCGCTGATCAGTGCCGCATCCGGCAGCACCGCACCCTTGCAGTTGATATCCGCAGCCTTGCGCAGGGACGGCCCATAGATCGGCGAGAAGTCCTGGCTCGTGTCCGTCATCATGACACTGCCATCGGGCTCATACCGCGTGCGCTGACCGAGGCGTGCGGTATCTGCCTCGCAATTGACCGTAATCTCCGGGTACTCCTGCCAGCCTACATCGGCACCTTCGTACTGAACCGTCCCAGGCATGTAGACATAGACCAGCCGGAAAGTCGCCGTCTCGCCTACTTTCGGCGCGGCCGGGAAACTGGTGAAGATTGCGAACCGTTTCTCAACCTGCTCCAGCTTCAGCCAGCTCGGCCGGGGCCCCGCATCCGGGCTGACAGCAGTCGAAGCGCATCCTGCCAGGATAAGCGCAAAGGCCATACCTGCCGCCAGCGCTGTATTCGGTCCACTGAACGTCACAAGCCTCATCGCGCGTATCCGCTGAATCACACACAAACTACTTCAGAGCAGGTCGCCGATGCAAGCAGAGCCGGTTTAGCAAAGGTTGAAGCAGCGCAGGCGCCCTGCAAAGGGCGGGGGGTGCGAAGGGCATGCGCTGCCAGCCTCTCAGTGCCGGGAGACTGCTCTCAATAAGGGCCCAAGTCATTTGCCCCAGCTTGGCGTGTGAGCCGGTCTCGCCGCGGCGCACGAGGCGAGACGCGGCGTTTCGAGGATCACATGCCCGCCCCGCCTGCAGGGGCCGCTGACGGGCAGAGCCCCCTCTTCGTCATCGCTGCCGCCTGAGCCGCGCGCACTCCGCTCCAGACACTGTCAAGCCGGATGCCCCCCTTGGCGGCGTCATGGAACAGGTCGAAACGGCGATCCCGCAGGCGGGCTCAGTCCGCCTCCTGCCCACCGCGCTATGCGCCCGCTGGCGCGCGGGCTGACACGGCCTTCAATTCCGGAACAGCATAAAAAAAAGTGGGCCCCTTTCGGGGCCCACTTCGACTTTGGAACAATCGGATTCGACTAGAAGCGCGCGTTGATAGCCAACGTGAACCGGCGACCAAGAACGTCACCACGGCCAGCGCCGTTCGAGTCGAGGAAGGCTGGCTCATCGAGGAACTCGTTAAACAGGTTGTTCACAACGACGCGAACTTCAACGTTCTCGGTGACCTGGTAGCCGAGATTGTAGTTATACATGTTGAACGCTGGTTGATCGAACGAAAGTACCTCCGTCACAGGCCCACGCGCTTGCAGAACGTTGCCGACAGTGCCGGAGTCCCGGAACCATTGCAGAGTCTGCGAAAGTTTGCCGATGTTGTGCGAAACGCTGAGGACTGTGCTCAGACGCGGATCGGTGTGCTCACCTTCGTTCGGGTTTGCCGTGCTTCCCGGACGGCCTGGCTCGATCGCAAACCGGTTCAGGTCATTGATATAATAAGCTGAGGCGTTGATGTTCATAGCACCCCAGTTGGCCGCTTTCGTACCAAACAGGTCTTCGAGGTCGAACGCATAACTGGCTTGTGCGTTCACAGCCTCGAGCTGGGTGGCGCCCAGGTTCAGCGTGTCGAAGTACGTGAACGTCGAGTTCAGAGCAGCGTTGGTCTGAGCCGGTGAACCAATCTGAGCCGGCGGCCGCACCGGGTTACCCGTAATGGGGTTGACGGCGGGCACGATGAACGCACCCGGATTGTTCGGGTCCGGAACACCGAAGACAACAGCGTCGCAAGCGTTGATGCCGTCAACAATGGAGTTCGGGTATTGCGGTGTGTCGAAGCATTCACTTGCAATCGAGGTCAGGGCGATTGCGCCTGTCAGCTCAAGGTCATAGTAGTCTGCCGAAATCGTCAGACCAGGAATGAAATCAGGCTGGTAGACGAAGCCATAGGTGAACGTTTCAGATTCCTCGTTGTTCAGGAACGGGTTGCTGGCACCAGCCGCCGGAGGGCTTGCTGAGGGAGACTGGAATGTAGCCAGGAAGTTCGAGGGAAGACCCAGAGCCGCTGCAAAAGCCGCGCAGTTTATCGGGCGGGGACCACCCGCCCCCCCCGGACCGTTATTGATAGAATCCACGTCGCAGGGGTTGCTGTTACCCGTCATTGCTGCGGAGAAGCCTTCAATACCGGCACCGAACAGTTCCACGATCGAGGGCGAACGGACGCTGGTCGACAGCGAACCGCGAAGGGTCAACGTGTCGAACGGCTGGTAGCGGCCGCCGTAGCGGTAAACGTACTCGGTCACGCGCTCTGACTCTAGATCCCGAGAGACGCTTTCCCCAACGCGGCTCACAGCACGGTAAGCACCGTCCAACTCAACCAGCTTGACGAAGGGCAGCGTGAAGTCTTCGCCAAAGATTGGAATATTGGCTTCGATACCGCCTTCCATGAACTCGAGCTGGCCTTGCGAACCGCGGCCCGTGGTCGCGCGGCCGAGGCCGAGGCCGAAGGTGCTGCCCGGAACGAAGGTGTTCTCTTCCTTCCGGTATTCGCCCTGCAAGCTGAACACGGCTGTGCCGCCCGGCAGGTCGATCAGATCGCCGCCGAACTGGGCGGACGCAGCGAGCTGCTCGCTTTCGTTGTAGGATGCTGTGGACGACGACACATAGTCGATAGCCGCCTGAGACGGGGAGCCCGCGCCGAACAGGTTCAGCGGAACGCAAGCTGCGACTTGTGCGGCCGTCGGAACACGCGGTCCGTTAACAAACGCAAGCTGCGGCGTCCGGATGCTGATGTCCTGAGGTGTCGCCAGCGTCTGCTGGTGGCAGCGCAGGTTACCGTTCGCATCGCGCACGACGTCGCTGGCAAGGGCGAACTCGATGTCGAGCAGCGTGTCGGCGCCGTTGTTGCGCTCAACCTTGCCCCAGGTAACGCCGGCATCCCAGTTGAAGTCACGCGACAGCGCTGCAAACTCACCTTCGACAGACTGGACGACGCGATAGAATTTGCTGTCCGACGTTTCATCGATACCGCCATCAATGTCGCTCAGAATGCGGTTCATGTACAGAACGCGCTGGCCACCGATCGTCGGGATCGTAAGGCCTTGGGCTGCAAGACCATTCAGTGTCGTGATCGCTTGGGCACTGAGCAGCGGGTTCTGATCGATGTAGATCGGAATTGCGCGCGTACCGCCAGTCGTTGAACCGAAGGAACCGTTCGAGTTCGTTCCGTCGATCGTCGCGCTTTTCACGTCAGCATAATAGTATTCACCTTTATAGGTGATGTTCGGCGTCACGTCGAAACGTGTCATCATGTTCGCAGAAAAACGCTGCTGGGCGCCGCGGTCCGAGCCGAACGCATCGACGGGCAGGCCGTCACCGCCCGGAACGGAATTCGAGTCTGCCAAGATGCCCGGACCGATATTCCCGATGTTATAAGGGACCAGATCACCGTTGCTGTTGAACTGAAGCGGCACTGCAAGGCGCGGCAGCGAACCGACAGTGGCGGCGTTCGGGTTAGTGATCGACGTGAAACCACCCGGTTGGCCAAAGGATCCGACGAACAGATTAGAATTGAGTGCACGACAAGCTGCGGTCGTGCAGAAGAAGGGCTGCGCACCGAACTGCGTGTTGAAAGCGGTGGCACCAGTGCCGGGATAATAGAAGCTGTTGGAAGAACCGGTTACGTTTGGCGCGGTCACCAGAACACCGTTCACCGAGTTGAACGGGTTCGTATATCCACCAGCGAAAAGTGTGGTTGCGCCGGTGTTGAACGGCGAGATGAAGGCCTGCTCGTTGCGACGGGCCGGACGTGCCGCATCAACGGCTACGCGGGCCGAGTCAGCATACTCAAGGCCGATCGTGATGTTTGCACGATCGTCGAAGAAGTTTTTGCCGTAAAGGCCAGACGCACGGAACGTTTCACCATCGCCAAGAGAGGTGATGCCGCCTTGAAGCGAAAGATCAAGACCTTCGAAGTCATCCTTAAGGATAAGGTTGATCACACCGCCGACGGCATCAGCGCCGTAGGTCGAAGCGCCGGCACTGCCGACAACCGCTTCAACACGTTCGATCAGCGCAGGGTTGATGAGCGTAAGGTCGACCTGAGCGCCGTTCGAGTTGCCCGGAACGAAAACTGTTGCCTGGTTGGAGCTTACGAAGCGGCGGCCGTTGACGAGGGTCAGGGTGCGGTTGGTGCCGAGGTTCAGCAGGTTGGCGTTGGCTGTAAAGTCGTTGTTTGTGAAGTTGGCACCTTCCAGGTTGGTGCCGAGGCTTGCTGCTGGCAATTCCTGGATTGCGTCAATCACGTTGTTGAACGCGCGCTGATCAATATACTCAGCGCCGATGGTCGTAACCGCAACGGGTGTGTCAACCGACCGCACGAGGCGCGAGCCAGTGATGACCACTTTGTCTTGAACAGCCGCTTCTTCTTCACCCGTTGCAAGTGCCACCGGCGTGTCGGTCGCCTCTTGTGCGATTGCAACGCCTGCAACCAGCGAACCACCAATGCTTGCGAACAAGGTCGTCGCAAGCATGCGCTTTTTCCACGAAAACTCAGTCAATCTAGCCTCCAAAGCCAATAAGCGCCCACAGCGCAGAACTTTCCGCACTCACACAGAGTGTCGGGTCCGACTCCCCGGACCTTAAAAACTATTCATGAAGTTCATTCTTCCCCAGTCAACCACGGTTCCGCCCCAGTTGTAACAAATTCCGCCAAGTGTGACTTATTCGCTTCAGGTTTGTGACTGCTGGGGCAGGTTCGGTCTTGCTTTCGCCAAAGGCGGGGGATTGATCCCTGCCTTTGGCTTTGTGTGAGGCCAAATCATGCGCTGAACGCCGGTTTTTGCGAAACAGGGCAGCCGCATGATCGCCAGGGCGTCCTCGCGCGATCGCTTGCCTCCCCTTCTTGCACCTGCCCGTCGGGCCAGGCCTTCCGGGCAAGCCTGACCGCAAGACCGTTAGCGGCCTCTACTGTGTCGCACCCGACATCTGGCCGCATCGGGACGGCTGATCTCCAGGCACTTAATGCCCGCCTCGCTGACATACGCATTTCCGCGCTTCGGCCCAAAACCTTGACGCCCTTTTTGTGACAGGCCTGGCCTGCCGGCAGGGTACAGGCCTTGAAGCTCGGCGATGCAATTGACTAAACAAAATCATGCGCCATGATCATATCGAATATCATGAAGGATCCGACCAAGATGCTGCCCGAACGAATCCGCAGACTCGCATACGTTTCAGCTGCCGCGTGTGCACTCGCTCACCTGTCGAATGCCCAGCCAATTCCGGTTGAGGACATCGCGCGGCTGCCTGCAATGTCTTCGGTTTCGGTATCCACCGACGGTAAAACTATGGTTGCGTTGATTGGCCCGTCCACCGGCAAGGATACCGACCGTGCCGTGATCGCTGCCTGGGACCTGACGGACCTGTCGAAGCCCCCGATCACGGCTGCGCCGGATGGCAAGGAAGCGGAGTTCATCGGCGTTCGGGCCCTCAAGGACGGCAAAGTCGAGGTCTACGTGCGCCAACCCTTCACCGGACGCCTTTCAGGATGTGATGAAGGTAACGCCATCGGCACCACCCGGACCTGGACCCGCAAGGCGTTGCTCACCGACACGACCTTCAAGAAGTTTGAAGAGCCCTTCATCAATCTTGGCAGCACCCGCGGCATCGGCAAGTCCACGGAAGACTGCATCCGCATTACCGCCCGCGGTTCGGTCACCGCCCGCCTGCCGCTGGATCCGGACAACGTGCTGATCTCGCGGATCAATTCGGACTTCAACTCGGAAGTTGGCCTGCTGAACCTCAAGACCTCGGCCTTCAAGTCACTCTACAAGGGTTCAGGCGATACCGGCGCAGGCTATACAGACCCGGCCGACGGCGAAGTGATGAGCGCGTCTGGCGTCGACGAGAAGCGCAAGTCGTTCGAGCGCTACACGCAGCTGAAGGCCGCCAAAGGCGCCGACCTTGAAGACCATGACGCGCTGACCGTCGACGAATCTGCCCTGCAGGAAATGTCGGTCATCCACCGCGACCGTGCAACAGGCCTCTACTACGTCCTCACCAACAAGTTCTCGGACAAGAAACAGATCTTCACGTACGACCCAGCCTACAGGGTGCTGAACCCCGAACCCGTGTTCGCGCATCCGGACTTCGACGCCTCCGGCATCGTCACCTCCACCGCGATAAATGATTTCGGCAAGATCCTCGGCTATGCCTTCGATGCGGATGTGACCCGCTATGAGTGGCTGGATGCGGAATATGGCGGCATTGTTCTCGGCCTTGAGCAGCAGCTGAAAGCTGAAACCGTCGACATCATCTACCGCAATGACGATTACAGCCTGATCATCTTCAGCGCGTCGGGCTCCAACATGCCGGCCCGCTATTATTTGCTGCGAGACCGCTCGAAACTCGAGCTGCTCGGCGCCGAACGCCCGTGGATCGACACCAAGGGCCTCTCGCAGACACAGTTCATCTACTACGCCGCCCGTGACGGGCGCGTTCTCCCCGCCCTCCTGACACCCCGCCAGGGCTGGAAGGAAGGCGAAGCGCCCGGCAAGGCCGTCATCCTCCCGCATGGCGGACCCTGGGCGCGTGACTTCGGCGGCTGGGACAATTCCGGCTGGGTGCCCTTCCTCACGTCGCGCGGCTACACCGTCCTGCAACCCCAGTTCCGCGGCAGCGTCGGCTGGGGCACGGATCTCTGGCGCGCAGGCGACGGCGAGTATGGGTTCAAGGCGCAGGACGACAAGGATGACGGCGCCGCCTGGCTCGTCTTGCAGGGCTATGCTGCGCCGGACAAGATGGTGATGTTCGGTTATTCCTATGGTGGCTACGCCGCGATGGCCGCTGCAACCCGCAAGGACAGCCCCTACCAGTGCGCGATTGCGGGCGCCGGCTACGGCGAATCCGACAAGATCAATATCGGGATCGACAGCAGCCGCTTCGGTCGCATGGCCATTGGCAGCAAGCTGTCAGGCCGCGATGTGATCAAGGATGTCGCCAATGCCGAAATTCCGATCCTGATCTATCACGGCGACCGGGACGTGCGCGTGCCGGACACTTACGGAAAGGCATTCTACAATGCGATCCGCAATTACACGACGGCGAAGTACCTGAACGTTCCGGATATGCCGCACAGCCTGCCCTGGACGCCGGACCAGCAACGCCTGACGCTTGCCGAGATTGAGAAATTCCTCGTCGGCGAATGCGGACTCAACTAACCAGGTCTTGCCTGGCTGAAACGGCAAAAGGCGCGCCGCCCGGCGCGCCTTTTGCTTTTGCAGGGCCGTCTGTGGACGGCAAGTTCCTGACCCTGAAGGATCAGTCCCGGTAACCGAGCAATGCCCGCATGCCGGGCATGGCCACATCCACCAGGCGCTTCTGGATATCCGGCAGCACCGCCGGGATACGGTCATCATCCACCGACAGGTTTTCCCGTGCCGTGGCGCTCTGCTTGCGGTCCGATCCGATCAGCACGCGCTGTTTCCAGTCGGCCGGCTTCTCGATGCCGCAATCGTCCAGAAGTTTCGCGAAAAACGCTTCGGCTTCCGGGCTGTCGATGGACTTCAGTTGACGGACAATCTCCTCATACTGGTAGACGACCGTGCCAGTGCCGATCCAGGCGGCGGCATTGAACTGGTAGATGTCCAGCATGGGCGGCGCCTTGGTATGGATGCCGAAGATCATCATGTTCAGCAGGGCTTCGGGAGAGATCTGCGGGCCCTTGAGGTGCTCGAGGCCCGCCTCGAAATTCTCCGAGACAAAGAACCGCGCCCGCGCCAGCACCCAGGTATACGGATCGCGCACCAGCAGGATGCGGCGAGCCGTCCGGGTCGCCATGACAGATTCATCCGAGAACAGAAGATGCCCCCAGCTCAGCATAGGCTTGGCCGGATGAAAGACTTTCGCCGCATGTCCGCGCAGGTTCGGGATCTGGATGAAGGTCTCGTGATACTGCTGCTCCACCGGCACGAACATCCGCATGATGTTGCGGATCAGGTGGGTGCCGCTCTTCGGCACTGAGTTGAGGAAGACCGGCGTGCGCAGCGGCGCCTGCACGAACTCGCCATTCCGGTCGTTCAGGTTGTCCTGCTTCATGGTTATGGTCGGCACGTCGCTCACTCCTGTTTAGCTTTCCGGAAACGAAAAAGCGGCGGGGATGTTAACCCGCCGCTTTCGTGTTTTTGCTGCGTGAAGTCTAGAACTTTTTGTTAACGTTCACGAAGAACCGGCGGCCGAGCCAGTCATACTGGGACGTGAAGGCCGAGGTGCCAACGGTGGAATACTCCCCGAGGCCCAGCGTCGTCACCGCCGGCGGATTTTCGCCGAACAGGTTCGAAACACCTGCCCGGACCGTGATGTCGAACGGCAACTCCCGGCTCAGCGAGACGTTATGATACGTCGTCTGTTCGGTCTCGAGCTTGAAGGTCACCGGCGCACCCAGATAGGTACCCGTATTGCCGCCATAGCTTTCGACGTTCGAGGTTTTGCCGATGAAATCGACGCCCCAGAACAGCGACCAGGGTCCGCGGTCGAGGGTGGCGCTCACTTCGCCAACCCATTCCGGCTCCCCGAACTCGCCATTGCCATCGAACGGTGCGCTCGTCGGCAGAAGCTGCACTTCGTCGGTAAGCTGGAACGTGTGCGACGTGTTCATCGTCAGCGTGGCGAAGCTGAAGTCACGGCTGTACTCGGCCGCAAGGTCGATACCCTGGTTCGTCTGCTCGGCGATGTTGATGAAGTTATTAGTCACACTGTTGACTAGGAACAGCGACGGGTTGCGAGTGAACAAGTCACACAGCGGTTCGGTTGCGAAATTGTCGGAACTGTAGCAACCGAACAGGATGTTCGCCGGTCCGAGCTGTGTAATCTGGTCTTCGATCTCGATCGAGAAATAGTCGACCGAAACACGGAAATCCGCAAAGCTCGGCGACCAGATCGCCCCCACGTTGAAGGCTTTCGAGGTTTCGGCATCCAGGCTGCCGGCGTTGCCGCTTTCAAAAACGGTCGCTGAGGAGCCTGCACCGTTGTAGGTTGGCAGGATTCCGTCCGCTGCGCAGTTGTCGGCGAGGCGCTGGGAAATGTCGCCATTCGCCAGGTTGCCGCCCCAGTTAATGCAGGGGTCGATGCTGCGTTGGGAGGCAAAGCTCGTCTGCGAGTCGAGGTAGAGCTCGAACAACGCCGGGGCGCGGAACGAGGTGCCGTAGGTGGACCGCAGCCGGAATTCGGGCGTGACCTGCCAGCCGAGACCGGCCTTGTAGGTCGTGTCCGAACCATACACGTCGACGTCCGTCAGGCGCGCTGAGAGCGACAGGTCCAAAGCTTCAGCGAAGAGCTGGTCCTTGAGCAGCGGCATAGAAACCTCGCCGAAAATGGCGCGGGTGGTCTTGCGGCCGCGGGTGATGCCTGCGCTCGACGAGCCCCAGGCGTTACCGGCCTGGAAGGTTTCGCCCGGCACATCGTTGATGCGTTCGGCAATCCGGCTGAAGCCGATACCGCCGATAACCTGGCCGGCCGGCATCGCAAACAGCGGGCCATCGAGAAACACCTCGAACTGCGCCTGCTCATACACCGTGTTGCCGGTATCGACGCCGAACAGGAAATCCCGGTCCGTTTGCGAGATATTGCCTGCGAGGAATTCCGGGCTGTACCAATTGGGGGTGATACAGGCAACGCCGCGCACATCGGTCACACCGTCCGGATCATTGGCGCAGCTGCCATAGGTGTTGAACCACTGATAAGGCGTGATTGAGTCGTCGAAAATCACGTCCTGAGTGTAATCGCCGTCCGAACGGGAGAACTGGAAGAAGGCGTCCCAGTTCCAGCCATCGACGGCGAAGTCGCCCTTCGCACCGATCACCGCGTTGACGTAATCAACGGAAACATTCGTATCGCTGTGGTCGGTTATAGCCGTCGGGCTGAATCCGATGAAGTTGCCCGTGGCGGAAGGAGCGGACACGAAGCCGTTGGCAATTGCGCTCGGGTTGTTTGTGTAAGTGTAGCCGAAATAATTGTAGGCATAGTCATACTGCCAGAACTGGCGGTAACCGTTCACTTTGGTCTCGCGGCGGTTCAGGAGCACCTCGCCGTAGACTTGCATTGCATCCGTAACTTCGTAGTCGGCGCTGGCAAAGAACGTCATTCGCTCCGTTTCCGGAATCAGTGATTCTTCGTCCTGGAAGGGATGGTCTGAGTTGAGTAGGGCCTCCGAGAGGCGCGCAGTCGGAGAATAAAACGGATCGTTGACGGCGCCGGGGAGCAGCAGTTCGCCCAGACCCACCGGGAACCATTGTGGCGGAAGCGCAAGGCCAAAACCGTTTGGACCCCACGGCGCAAGGCCGTTGGCGGCGAGCGAACCGTCATAATCATACTGCAGTAGTTGCGGGCGGCCCTGGAATGGGCGGCCGACGAGGTTTGGAGCGTCATAATTGTAAAGCCAGACATGGCCCCATGGCAGGTCGCTGCAGGCAAAACTGTCGGTGCGCGGGTCAATCAGGTCAGCGCGTTTGCCGTCTGCGCCGTAGATATAGGCTTCACCGCAATTAAAATAGTCGCGCTGGCCGCGGGCTAATTCTTCGCGCTTCGTATAGTCCAAAGATACTAGCAGGTTGCCGCGATCCGTCACCGCGCCGCTCCATGTGCCGCTGGCACGAAGCTGTTCGCCGCCTTTTTCTTCCGGGCCGCTATAGAAGAAATCGACTTCAGCGCCTTCATCCCGCTTGGTGATGATGTTCACAACGCCTGCTACGGCGTCGGACCCGTAGATTGACGAGGCGCCGTCTTTCAGGATTTCGATGTTCGAGACTGCCGAGAGGGGAATGGCGTTAAGGTCGAACGCCGACACACCGCCGCGTGTACCTGCGGCGCCTGCCCGGCGGCCGTTGATCAGCGTCAGGGTGCGGTTGGCACCGAGGCCGCGCAGAGAAATCGTTTCCGAGCCCACGCCGCCGTTCTGAACGAAAGCCGACGAAGTGGCCGAAGTCACCTGCGGCGAGCCGGCTGCGACCGTGGCGGTCTGCAGCAGGGTGCTGATATCGCTGATCCCCTCAAGGGCAGCTAGGTCGGCCGAAATGATGTCCATCGGCGCGGTGCTGGTATAAGGATTGGCAAGACGCGAGCCGGTAACACGCACTGTCTCGAGGACGCGGCCGTCTGGGCCCAGCGCCGTTTCGCCTTCAGCTACGGGCGCGGTTGTCACAGGCGCCTCGTCGTCGCCCTGGGCATTGGCGGTAAAAACAATGCCGGTGCAAAGTGCGGAAATCGCCGCAGTGCGGAAAAGCAGGTTGGTGTTGAAGTGTCTTTTCATAATTTACCCTCTTCTATTTCCAAGACATGAATGAACGCCGATTCCGGAAAGTCCTCGACACTCAGCCGCCGAATTTCACAAAGATTTAATCTGGCTGCCACAAATGCGGCTCACGCAGCAGGATTGCAACCCTAAAACTTCGAACTCCGCAGATGTACACAGGGATGTGCCTTCAGTGCCACATGGCCCGGTTTCAAAATGCCGGAAGCTCAGGCAACGCCTCGCGTGAAGACGGGCGATCTCAAGTCAGAGCTACAGGTGCGCGCCTGCATTGATTTAATATTTCAGCTCCTTCGTGCGTCAACTAAAGCGCGCAACCCGCACAACTTCTGACATAGCTCAAACAGCTTCGCCCTGACCACCCGCGTGAGCAGCTCGCTCTCGCACTCGCTGTGCTCACGCTCGGGATACGCTGGGCCTGTTTGGCGCCCTGAGGGCGTGAAGAACGTCGCAACCATTCAATTTCGCTACCTCCTGTGCGGCCAGACGGCTTAGCCCGCCACTGCGCACATCAGCGCGGACGGGAGCCAGGACTTTACTGGGGTGTCATGCCCTCCCGGCAGAGGAAGCGGGAGCGGTGGTTGTCCTTGGCATTGTCGACCCAGCCGGTCAGCGTGGGGTCAACCAGGTTCTGCGTGACCTGCACCCACATCGGGGTGATCGGATACTCCTCCAGCATCAGCGTTTCGGCCTGCGCGAAAAGTTGCGCGCGCCTGGCGGGGTCAAGCTCCGCGTTCGACTCGGTCAGCAAGGCGTCATAGGCCGGGTTGGCGTAACGGCCATAGTTCTGCTGGCCGGTGGTCGATTGCAGAAGATAGAGGTAGTTGATCGGGTCATCGAAGTCGGCCAGCCAGGCGCCGTCGGATATCTCGAAGTCGTTCTGGCGCAGGCGCCCGTATAGGACTTTCGTATCCTGCTTGATGATCACAGGCTGTACCCAGTCGGCGATTTCCGACCAGTTCTGCTGGGCCACGGGGGCAACCTTCGGATTGTCACCGGTGGAGCGATGTATGAACTCGAATTTCAGCGGATTGGAAGGACCATAGCCGGCCTCTTCGAGCAGGCGCTTGGCCTCTGCCAGACGATCGGCGCGCGGCTTGTCCTTCCAGCTGACCTGCGGGCGCTCCACATCATAGTTCGAAATGCCCGGCGGCACGAAGGCATAGGCCGGCTGGAAGCCCGGTGTCAGCACATTGCGCACCATGAATTCGCGGTCGAGCGAGAGAGAGAGCGCCTTGCGTACACGCACGTCGTCGAAGGGCGGCCTGGTCTGGTTGAACGACCAGTAGGTCGTCAGCAGGCCGGGATAGGTGCGCGGCCAGCCGGGGAACTTCGCTTCCAGTTCCGCTTTGCGGGGACCCGAGAAAACGTTGTTGATGTCGAGTTCGCCTGCCGCAATCTTGTTCTCGTAGGCGGCTTCGTTCTCGATCTCGAAATAGGCAACGCGGTCAAAGCAGGCCTCCGCGGCACCGAAGCCGGTCGGGTTCTTCTCGGCCACCAGCTGGTCACCCGTGCGCCAGTAGACGAGCTTGTAGGGTCCGTTAACGACGATGTTTTCGGGCTGGATCCAGGCGTCGCCAAACTGCTCGACCGCGTGCTGCGGCACCGGGAACGTCGTGTAGTGGCTGAGCAGTCCCGGCAGGTAGGGCGCTGGGTATTTCAGCGTCAGTTCGAGCGTCTTGTCGTCGATCGCGCGAACGCCGAGGTCTTCCGGCTTCAGCGCGCCGGAGTTCACCTCCTCGGCATTCTTGATCAGCCAGAGCATCGAGGCGTATTGCGAGGCGATAGCCGGGTCCTGGATCCGGCGCAGCGCGAACACGAAGTCATTCGCCGTGACCGCCGCGCCGTCGGACCAGACGTAATCCCCGAGCCTGAAGGTCCAGACCAGGCCGGCCGGGTCGACCTCCCAGCTCGTTGCCATGCCAGGCACCGGTTTGCCGCCAACATCATCGGTCGTCAGGCCGATCATCATGTCGCCGATGACAATGTTTTCCCACTGCGCCGAAGACTTGTGCGGATCGAGCGTATCGACCTTGGCGGAGATGCCGCGCCGCAGGGTCGGCACATCGCCCGGCTGCTCCTGCACCCCTCCCCCGCCGCACGCTGCAAGCGACACCGCAAGCAGCGCGAGGATGGATGCGCACAGGACAGAACGGCGGGTGGTCATCAGCTTCAGTCTCCCAGGTCTCGAAAGGCCATGGGCGCGCCTTCGCGCCCTTCCTTTTCGGAAAAAGAAAATTTCCTGTCTCTTGCTGCCAGAGGACTGGCCGGTTGCAAAGCCTTCAGGCTCTGCAAACCCTGTGCGACGCGCCGGAATTCAGGCGCGTGCAGGCGCGAGGTCGAACCGGGACCGAGGTGTCGGTTCGGCGTCGGGTGTGGTCACCCTGCCGCGCTCGATCAGGTCCAGCATGTGGCCGAGCACGCTCATCGCTGCGGCCGGATGCAGGCGCTGGTCCACGTCTTTGTACATCCGCGACACCATCGCCGGGATTGAGGTTTCTCCGCCGCGCAGTTCGGCGATGATCGAGGCTTCGCGGGCTTTGCGGTGACTGGCATATTCGTCGATGAAAGTAGCGACGAACTGCCGGCCGCGCACCGGGCTGCCATGGGTCGGCCACAGGATGTCGAAGCCTTTCGCCCCGATCTTCTCAAGGCTTCGCATATAGTCGCCCATGTTGCCGTCCGGGGGCGCAACCACCGTGGTTGACCATCCCATGATATGGTCACCGGAGAAACAGGCATTCTCTTCGCGCAGCCCGAAGCAGATATGGTTGGCCGTATGCCCCGGCGTCTCGATCACATCGATCGTCCAGCCCGGACCGGAGATGACCACGCCGTCGCCGACCTCCACGTCCGGGACGAAACTCAGATCGTCCTCGCTGCCCAGTTCGTCCTTGGCGGTATGTATACCGCGATATAGCGAATAGGTCTTGCAGCCCGCCCATTCCGCCAGCGGTGCAGCAAGCGGCGAGTGATCGGAATGACCGTGGGTAACGAGCACGTGCGTCACGCGCTCGCCCGCAAGCGCCGCCTTCAGGGCTTCGAAATGATCGGGCAGCATCGGACCGGGATCGATCACGGCAACATCGCCTTTGCCGACGATGTAGACGCCGGTGCCCACATAGGTGAACGGGCCGGGGTTGTTCGCGATCACCCGGCGGATCAGCGGCGAGACCTGGTCGACGCGGCCATACTCGAATTCGATGCCGCGGACGTAGGGAATGGCCATTCGCTCAGAAACCTTCAATTATCGGACGAGCGGCGAATCAACGTTTCTTCGGTGCAAACGTCTCTGCGAAGGCCCGGGCCATGCGCCGCGTCGCGCGCAGCTTGCTCCCGAGTTTCAGAGCGACCGGCGGACCCATGTCGGTCTTGTTCGCATCGACGATGTAGATTCGTCCTGTCGAGCGATCGCGTAGGACATCCACCCCGCCCCAGTCGAGACCGATCTCTGCAGCAAAGCGCTCGATCACGCGTATTTCATCGGGAGAATAGCAATTCCGCGGCTCGTCGAGCAAAACTTCAACATTCTCGTTGAGAAAGCGCCGCTCCAGCGGACGGCGCTTGCGGAACACGACAATCGGTGTCCCGCCCACGAGGCAGCAGCGCAGGTCCTCGACGAGGCCGCCGGCAATCTCGTTGTCGATCAGGCGCTGGTAGGCCTTGCCCGGCAGGGCGGCGCCGAGCGGGCCTTCGATCACCCGGCCGTCATGGGCGGCATTCGCTTCGGCCTTCTCGACCATCCGGCCCCTGAAGGTCAGCGGATCGACGGCCAGACAATACCCGCTGGCCCTCCCGAAGGCTGCGGCAACATGCGACTTGGAAATGTCGTTGCACCCGAAATTAATCGGCCGCGCGCCGGCCTTGACCTTCGGCGCGCCGTGCCCGGTTTCGGTGGAGTCGTCGAACTGCATCACGATGTCGGCATCCGCGACATCTTCCACCAGCTTGGCGCCGGAGACGTGCATCACCGACCAGATGAAATACCAGGGCCGCGGCTTGTCGGGAAAGAAGGCAATCGTCGGGCGCTTGTGCCCGGTAATCAGCCGCCAGGTGCGCCAGTTCTGGACGAAGAAATAGAAACAGAACCAGGTGAACACGCTGTGCAGGAGAGCCAGGTCCGGCACGATCCGGGCGCCGGTCTTCTTGACCAGGATCACGCCCTGATCGAGCTTGAAGTCGTCAATCCACATCCGGCCTGACATCTGCACTGCTCCCGTTTCGCCGCTTACGCCGGCGGGTACATGTTCGGGGCCCGTTTCCGGGCCGGTATCAAGGATAGTTTCGCCTTCAGGCTTCGTCCCGGCTTCAACACCCGCTTTATGGCGTGACTGTGTCAGCTGAAATGCCTCACAGCAGTTCGCGCAGGCTCGAGAGATCGTACCCCGCACCGGCTGCGGCGTCGATAATATCATCCCCGGCGCCCTGTCCAGCGTGCACGAGCGCCCAGGCTGTGATCGACCGCGTGCCGGTGCGGCAATAGGCAAGCACCGGCTGGGGCGCCTCGTTGAGGATATGCCCCATCCGCTCAACGATTTCGGGTGTCGGCGCGCCCGAAAACGGCAACGCGGCGAAGGTCAGGCCCAGGGATTCGGCTTTGGCGCGAATGGCGCCCATGCGCGGCTGGCCCACCCCGCCTTCCCCATCGGGGCGATTCGCGATCAGCGTCTTGAAGCCGGCCTTGGCCACAGCCTCGATATCTGCCTCGGAAAGCTGCGGCGCCACCGCGAAATCAGGCGTCACCTGACGGATATCGGCCATTTATTTGCTCTCCCCGAGTGCAACGTGTCGCTTGATCGCTACGCCTCACAAGCTAAGGAATGTAAAGGCCCCTGCCAAGCGGGCGATGCCGTGCGAGACGTTTAACCTGTTGTGACCAGAGGCTTTTCACCACCGTGACGATGCTGCAACGTGCATTTCGCAGGATTCCGTGGGGCTACACGTTCCGCCGCCTCCTGATCGCGATCCCGACGATGCTGGCCATCATCACGGTCGCCTTCCTGATGATGCGCGCCGCCCCCGGCGGCCCGTTTGACGGCGAACGCAAGCTGCCTGCCGCCACCGAACGCGCCATCGCCGAGAAGTTCGGCCTCGATAAACCGCTCCACGAGCAATACCTCGACTATATCGGCGGCGTCCTTCAGGGCGATTTCGGACCCTCCTACAAGACCCTCGGCAAGAGCGTGAACGACCTTATCGCGGACGGCCTTCCCGTCTCGCTGACCATCGGTGCCCTCACCATGGTGATCTCCCTGATCCTAGGCACCGCGCTCGGCATCTTCGCCGGCCTCAGGCAAAACTCGGCGACTGATTACGGCGTCATGGGCATCGCCATGGTCGGCATCTCGGTGCCGAGTTTCGTTATCGGCCCGATCCTGATCCTGCTTTTCGCCCTCGGTGCCGGCATCTTTGCCGTCGGCGGCCTCGGCACCTATCCGAATATCGGCATGAGCTGGCACAACATGACGCTGCCGGTGCTGACCCTTTCGCTCGCGCAGATCGCCATCATCTCGCGCCTGATGCGCGCCTCGATCATCGAGACCATGCGCGCCAACCATATCCGCACCGCCCGCGCCAAGGGCCTCAGCGAATGGGACGTGATCACCCGCCACGCCCTGCCCTCTGCCCTGCTGCCGCTCGTCTCTTATGCCGGCCCGGCGATGGCGCGGGTGATGACCGGCTCGGTGGTGATCGAGAAGATCTTCGGCCTGCCCGGCCTCGGCTCCTACTTCGTCGACGGCGCCCTCAACCGCGACTACACGCTCGTGATGGGCGCGATCATTGTCTATGCGGGCCTCATCATCCTGCTCAATCTCGTAGCGGACATCCTCTACGCCATGCTGGATCCGAAGGTGAAATACGACTGATGGCGCATCTCGATCCGGTTCTTGATCCGACGGGCCGCGTCCAAGCGGTGACCCAGGCAATCCAGGGCGGCCGTTCGCTGTGGGACGACGCCCGCGCGCGCCTCCTGCGCAACAGGGCCGCTGTCGTCTCGATGATCCTGTTCGGCATCATCGTGCTGGTCGCCGCCATCGGCCCCTTCGTCTGGGTCCACGATCACGAGACGATCTCGGACCTGCGCACCATCCCGCCAACCCTCGAGAACTGGCACATCCTCGGCACCGACCTGCAGGGCCGCGACCTCTTCGCCCGCTTGCTGATCGGCCTGCGCATCTCGCTGATGGTCGGCATCGTCGCCACCATTGTCAGCCTCGTCATCGGCGTTACCTGGGGCGCCGTAGCCGGCTATCTCGGCGGCCGCATCGACAATTTCATGATGCGCATCGTCGACGTGCTATATGCTCTCCCGTTTATCTTCTTCGTCATCCTGCTGCTCACCGTCTTTGAACGAAACATCGTGCTGATCTTTGCCGCCATTGGCGCAATCGAATGGCTGACCATGAGCCGGATCGTGCGTGGCCAGACCCTGTCGATCAAGAACAAGGAATTCATCGAGGCCGCCCGCGCCGCCGGTGTCTCGCAGGCCGGCATCATCACCCGCCACATCCTGCCGAACGTCATCGGCCCGGTCGCCGTCTACGTTACGCTGACCATCCCGGTCGTCATCCTCGCCGAAAGCTTCCTCTCCTTCCTTGGCCTCGGCGTGAACGAGCCGCTGACATCGCTCGGCGTGCTGATCGCGGACGGCGCCGACATGATGGAAGACAAGCCCTGGATGCTGATTGCCCCGGCGGTCACGATGTCGGTCACCCTGCTCTGCCTCAACTTCATCGGCGACGGCCTGCGCGACGCGCTCGACCCGAAGGAACGCTGAGCGCCTGCGCGCTACCTTGCAAGCCAAGCGACTGGCGCAGAGGTTATTCTGATTGCAGGCGTGCGGTCTATGGCTCCTAAGCCGGGGCAGACAACCGGCGTTCCCGGAAAAGGAGCTTCACGGGACTTGCCGCAAATCTCCAGAGCAAGGGCCGGCTTTCACCGACAAGCCCGAACCCATTCCGCTCGTACATCGACTGCGCGGCCGCTTCATTCGAATCTGTCGATGTGTAGAGCCTGAGGAACTGTCGTTTTTCGGCTGATGCCTTGCCAACCGCAAAATCAATCAGGGCCTGCCCGACCTTTTGCCCCCGCGCTTCGGGAGAGACGCAAAACCAGCCAAGCCAGAGCGCCGAGGCTGCGTCCTTAGGCGTCGAATAGAGCCCGACGGTGCCGATGACCGCGTCGTCCTTTGTCGCCAGCCAGAAGCGGCCATCGCGAATCCCACCGAGCTTGAGCAGCCAGTCCCAGCGGGTCTGGAACACGCGCATGCTAAGGCGCTCGACCAATCCTTGCGATGGAAACACCCGGTCGACGAGGCGGATGACCTCCTCGCGGCGGGTCTCTTCAAAAGGCACAATGTCAAAGGACAAGGGACACACTCCTGCAACGGCTGCAGGACTAGACTTGGGATCGCTTTGGCCGCCAGCAAGGGGCCGGTCAGCCGCCGCCGGATCCGCCCGCGGCCTCGCCGACGCGCCAGGGCGGGAACCGGCGGTTCTTGCCGGCGGTGTAAAGGCAGACGCGGTTTCCGGCAGGATCGCGGAACCAGGCCTCGGTCCAGCGCCATTCCTGACGCTCCGGCTCGCCCAGCGGATGGATTCCATTCATGCAGCGCCCACCAACTTCGATGAACACGTCTTTCACTTCGAAATAGACAGCGGGCCAATCAACTGCCAGCGGCGCTTCCACCAGATGGATTGATAGCGTCGCCGGCTCTTCCCCTTCCTCCGCCGGACATTCAAACCGCGCGTATTTCGGCGGCGAGTCGACGATCAGCTTCAGGCCGAACCGCTGCCACCAGGCCACGCTGGCAGCATAATCCGTACAAGGAAGGGTAACCTGGTTGAGGCGCATCGGCTGTCTCCGGATCGGGTCTTGTCCCGGTTGGTCGAACCCAATTGTAAGCCGTTGTCACGCTCGCTGGCAATCGCTGCCCTCAAGCGGGCGCCACAAACGACACGGCAACACTTTGGCCAACCAATGTCGCAGCGCCGAAGATTGTCATGAAGCTGATATCGGTTGCATCGCGGCCAACGGCGATGCGCACAAGGCTGTCTTCGGCGGCAAGACGCGTCGGATCGATCAGGTGCCAGCCATTCTCGAGCCAGACTTCGACGACCGCATGGAAATCCGGCGGTTGGATCCCCGGCGCATAGGCCGAAACCATCCGCGCCGGAATGCCGACCGCCCGGCAGAAGCTGATCAGCGTATGGGCAAAATCGCGGCAGACGCCGCGGCGCATCAGGAACGTATCCGTCGCCGTCGTCGTCGCATCGCTGGCGCCGGGGGCGTAGTCGAAATTCTCGTAGATCCAGTCCGCCATCTCCAGCACCTGGCTGCCGCCCTGCGCGCCGGAGGAGAACTGGGTCTCGGCAAACGGCGCCAGCCGGTCGGATTCGCAATAGCGGCTCGGCATCAGGTAGGTGATTACCTCATGCGGCAGGTCCCGCCGCGGCGGCACATAAAGACCCGCGATGCTGACATGCCCGCGCGTAACATCGACCAGCGCCTGGTATCGGATGTTCACATCGCCGACTGCCGTCGCCCACTGCCGCCGGCCCATCAGCTCCGGGCCATCCGCGAGCGCCAGCGGACCCGTCGGCGAGAGTGTCAGCTGATCAGAAACGATGACCTGATCCTGCGCCCGGATCGCCTCCAGCGCCAGCACGACATCCGCCGGCTGAGCAAAATAGTATGACAGTGAAGCGTCGATCTTCACGCGCATGGGGACAGTCCTGATTTCCGGGTTGGGTCGATCTGGAGGCGGGATTTGCTGCACGAGAACGCCCGGCGCGCGGGTGAGTTACCTGAAACGCAAGAACAAATCCTGAATTTCCGCGCGGCGCACCAGTGTCAGCTGTTCGGGTTCCAGTCTTCCCGCCCGTGCCGGATGCGGGTGATATGCACCTCGCCATCTCCCACCCGATAGAAGATCAAGTGCGCCTGGAGGCGATGGATGCGATACGGTTTTGCAAATTCCTCGCGTGCCCGGTTTGCGTTCGGGAATTCGGCAATGAACTGGAAAGCCTCGTTCAGCGCCTGCTGGTAGGCGGTCGCTTGCCGCTCTCCGAATTGGTGAACGCCTTGACGGTAGATGGCTTGCAGGTCGCTGAGCGCCTGCCGCGAAATCCGAACATTCACAGGCCAGCCCGTGCCCGGACCGTCTGGAAAATCTCTTCTATAGACATCTCGACATAGCCGCTGGCCTCGCCCTCATCGAGAAGGACCTGCATCGCCGCAATCTTCTCCTGCTTGATCTGTTCGCGGCGGATCAGGTCGCGGATCAGGTCGGAGGAGTTGGCGTATTTGCCATCGGCAGATTGCGCTTCGACCCAGGCTTTCATCTGGTCCGGCAGGGAGATGTTCATCGTGGCCATGGCGGGGCTCCTTTGAAGGGAAAATCGCGGTTATGACAAAGTTTGTCAATGCTTGATATCTGGCGTGATCGGCTGATCGTCTTCCAGAACCAAGCGGTGACGGGTCTCCGGCGAGGGCAGGTAACATTGATCCAGCTTGCCAAACAGGTTGTAGCGTTTGTTTGCGAGCCGGGCATAAACCCAATCCCGTATTGGCAACGGGACAAAGCGGAAGTTCCGGACCCAACGGGCCGGCCCTCCGACCCGTTTCGCCATTGCAAATACCGCGTCGGAGAGCAGGTAGGATCTATCGCCGTCAACAGATATGAACGTGTGCGGATTGTCAGGATCAACGCGGTTACCGTGGGCGATCCGGCGACCTTCCAGGGACTTTATCGCAACGAACCTGACGGGCGGGCTGGAAAGATCATGGCGCAGCACATAGTGCATCGTGCGTGAGCACAGTACGCATTCGCCATTGTAGACATAGGTCGGCAGCATGGACATTCGCTGATTATGCTTGTCCTGCTGCATTTGCTAAAAGCGGCGCAGCGCCGCGCTATACAAAAAGGGCGGCCTTTTGGGCCGCCCTTTGGATTTGGATCAGGTATCCAGGAAGCTTCGCAGTTTCCGGCTGCGGCTCGGGTGCTTCAGCTTGCGCAGGGCCTTGGCTTCGATCTGGCGGATGCGTTCGCGGGTGACCGAGAATTGCTGGCCAACTTCTTCAAGCGTGTGGTCGGTGTTCATGCCGATGCCGAAACGCATGCGCAGGACACGTTCCTCACGCGGGGTGAGCGAGGCGAGCACGCGGGTGGTTGTCTCGCGCAGGTTCGACTGAATGGCGGCGTCCACCGGAAGCAGCGCCATCTTGTCCTCGATGAAGTCGCCGAGGTTTGAATCCTCGTCGTCGCCAATCGGGGTTTCCAGCGAGATCGGCTCTTTCGCGATCTTGAGGACCTTGCGGATCTTCTCGAGCGGCAGGCCGAGCTTCTCGGCCAGCTCTTCCGGGGTCGGCTCGCGGCCGATCTCATGCAGCATCTGGCGCTGTGTACGGATGATCTTGTTGATCGTCTCGATCATGTGCACCGGGATTCGGATCGTGCGGGCCTGGTCCGCGATGGACCGGGTGATCGCCTGACGGATCCACCAGGTGGCATAGGTCGAGAACTTGTAGCCGCGGCGGTATTCGAATTTATCCACGGCTTTCATCAGGCCGATGTTGCCTTCCTGGATGAGGTCCAGGAACTGCAGGCCGCGGTTGGTGTATTTCTTGGCAATCGAGATGACGAGACGGAGGTTGGCTTCCACCATCTCCTTCTTCGCGATGCGGGCTTCGCGTTCGCCCTTCTGCACGGTTTGTACGATCCGGCGGAAGTCATCGATCGGGATACCGATCTCGGTGGCGATCTCGGTGATCTCGGCACGGACGATTTCGATTTCGCCGCCCTTGCCGTCGATCAGGCGTTTCCACTTGGCCGAAAGCGCGCGTACGCGCTCGGACCAGTTGGGCTCAAGCTCGCAGCCGATATAGTTCTCGAGGAATTCTTTGCGCGGCACGCCGTGCGCATCCGCAAGACGCATCAACTTGCCTTCAAGGCCCATCAGCTTCTTGTTGATCGCATACAGCTGCTCGACCAGCGCCTCAATACGGGCGTTGTTGATGTGGATCGTCTTGAGGTTTTCGACGATCAACAGCGACAGCTCGTCATACTCGGTCTGCGCTTTCGGCGTCAGATCCTTGCCTTCGAGGCGGCGGCCGACGAGGCGGTCCTGAAGCTTGCGGAAGCGGCCGAAGGACTCGGCGATCTCGTCGAGCTTGGCGAGCACGCCTTCGCGCAGTTCGCCTTCCATCGCCGACATCGACATGGCGGCCGCGTCGTCTTCCTCTTCCTCTTCCTGCTGTTGCTGGCGCAGGCGTTCGGCTTCGACTTCGTCGATCTCTTCCTGGCTCTGGCGCTTGCCCTTGCCTTTCGCGAGGGCGACCGGCTCGGGCGGCTTCTCCTCGATCACCTTCGGTTCCGGCGGCGGGTTTTCCGCGCCGTAGGTGGCTTCAAGGTCGATGAGGTCACGCAGGAGGATGCGCTCGTTCATCAACTCGTCGCGCCAGACCATCATGGCTTCGAAGGTCAGCGGGCTTTCGCAAAGGCCGCGGATCATCGCGTCGCGGCCGGCCTCGATACGTTTCGCAATCGCGATCTCGCCCTCACGGGAGAGGAGTTCCACGGCGCCCATTTCGCGCAGGTACATGCGTACCGGGTCGTCGGTACGGTCAGAGCCGCGCGCGTTGCCTTTCTTGGCGAGGACTTTCTTGTCCTCGAGCTTGGTCAGCGCCTTTCCCTGCTCCTCGGCTTCTTCCTCGGTCTCGACAACGGCAATGCCCATCTCGGAGATCTGGGACATCACGTCCTCAATCTGGTCCGAGCTCATGTCCGAATCCGGGAGCAGCTGGTTGATTTCGTCATGGGTAATGAAGCCGCGCTTCTGGGCGCGCTTCAGAACCTTTTTGACGTCTGTCGCATTGAAATCGACAAGACCCGCTTCGGTCTCTTTATCGTCTTCGCCCTCGCCGTCGCCGGCCGTGTTTTTTTTCTTTTTCGTGGCTATCGCCATAGTCCGGTTTCTCCCTGGCGAAGGTGGCCGCCTGTTGCCGCCCCACGCCTTTTGCCAATCGCCCTGCCGTCAGCTGTCGCTGCGTTTGCCTGCTGCCTCGTTCATGCGGGCTTTGAGGGCCCGTCGCTCCGCGACCATTTGGTGCCTGCGCCGCCAACCCGAAGGCGACGTCGAGGCTCCCCCGCTCGCATCATCCATGCCAGAGCCGAGGTTTTCCTGGCCGGGACGCCCGGCTGCCACATACTGCTCGAGGGCGATCAGCCACTCCCGTGCCTCGGGCCCATCGGCCGCTATCTGAGACGTTACGGGATAATCTTTGAGCAAACTGGCAGCACGCATGAACCCAGTTTGGGTTAAATGGGCGGTCAATACCGCCCGGTCAATAGGCTTTCCCGCATTTGCGAAGTCGAGAAGCACATCGCGGATTTTGACCACGTCCGCGTCGGCCAGCGCGCAGGCCGCAAGCGTTTCGGCGCCGATGGCCAGCAGGTAGGGGCTGTCGATCGCCATGGCGAGGGTGCCGAGACCGCGCAGCTTGGCCGGCGCCCCTTTCTTGAGTTCGGTCTGCGCCGGCTCGCCTTCGAGGAGAGTCTGTCCCGATCCGGGCCGGCCCTTCCTGTAGCTCGCACTACGCTTTGCGTCGCGCAGGGCCCACATATGGTCGCGCAGCCGGGACTTCAGGTCGCGCTCGTAAGCGGCCTTGACGCCGCCATGACGGATCTGCCCACAAGCTGCCATCAGGCGCGCTTCCAGACCGGCCTGGCGCTCGGGCGTATCGAGCAGTTCGGCGTCGCGTTCCCGGCGCCAGAGCAGTTCGGACAGGGGCAGGCGGCGCTCGATTTCTTCGCGCATGGCCAGCGCCCCGCGTGCCCGAATCAGGTCGTCCGGGTCCATGCCGTCCGGCAGCAGCACAAAGAACAGCGAGCGGCCCGGCTCCACGAAGGGCAGCGCCCGGTCCAGCGCGCGGTAAGCGGCGCCGAGGCCGGCGCGGTCGCCATCAAAGCACATCACGGGCTCGGGACCGGCCTTCCAGATCAGCTGCAGCTGTTCCTCGGTCAGCGCCGTTCCGAGCGGGGCAACCGCGTGACCGAAACCGGCTTCCGTCAGCGCGATGGCGTCCATGTAGCCTTCGCAGACAATCAGCCCGCCGCCTTCGCCGGCGCCGAGCGCCTCGCGGGCCGCGCGGTAGCGATAGAGCACTGTGGACTTGTGAAAGAGTTCGGTATCGCCGGAGTTCAGGTATTTCGGCTTGGCATCCGGCGTGAGGCCCCTGCCCCCGAACGCAATGACGGCGCCGCGCACGTCGGTGATCGGGAACATCAGGCGGCCGCGGAAAAAGTCGAACGGCTCGCCGCCCTTGTCGCTTTCCTTGATCAGGCCGGTTTCGATCAGTTCCTTGTCGGTGAAGCCCTGCGCGTTGAGGAGTGCGCGCGTACGGCGCCAATCGTCCGGCGAATAGCCGAGGCGGTGGCGCTTCCAGGCGGCGGGATCGAGGCCGCGGCCGTCGAGATAGGTGCGCGCGGCGGCGCCTTCGCCAGAGAGGAGCCGCTCCTCGAACCAGCTGGCGGCGGCTTCGCAGACGGCGACGAGCCGCTTGCGGTGGTCATAGGCCTCGACGGCTTCCGGGCTCGCCTTCGGGAGCTGCATGCCGGCTTCTTCGGCGAGCTTCTCGACCGCTTCCATGAAGGAGAGGCGCTCGGTCTCCATGATGAAGTTGATGACGTCGCCGCCGGTGCCGGAGGAGAAGCATTTGAAGATGCGCTTCTGGTCGTTGACGTAGAAGCTGGGTGTCTTCTCGTTGGTGAAGGGCGACAGGCCGACCCACTCCTTGCCCTTCTTGGTAAGTTTGACCTTCCGGCCGATCACGTCGGAGGGGCGGATGCGGGCTTTCAGCTCCTCTACGAAGCCGTCAGGGATGCGGACTGTCTGAGACATGCAGGCAGTCTACCGCTTTCGGTCCTGAGGGGAAACGCAGCAAATCAACCGTTCCAGAAAGAATCGGGCCAGAAAGAGTCGGGCCCATAAGAAAAGGGCCCCGCCTTTCGGCAGGGCCCTCAAGCTCAGACAAACGCCAGACTATTCCCGGGGGTACTCGGGAGCAGAAGCGAAAGTCTGGGCATTCAGGTCAAGCACCAGGCCGCCATCCGTGTCGCCCTGGGCGACAGTGATGGCGTTCGCATCAACCACGATCTGGTTGATGCTCACGAGGTCCGGCGAGATAACCGCGTAACGGGCTTCGCCGGTTTTGGTGAGGATAAGGTCGTTGATACGGGCCGATTTCCCGCTGAACGAGAGGCCAACCGTCGTGCCGATCATCTCGGAGGCGAGGCGGAAGTCATTCTCGTCCACCTGCTCGAATTCCGGCAGGGTTTCGAGGGTTTCATCGGTCAGGCGGACGATCACGTCCGGCTCGTCCCCGCTGGTGCCCGGATCGGCGGCGATAGTCGCCGCAGAATAGGCCACGGTGCGCAGTTTGCCGCCGACGCCGGCAATGCCGCCGTCACGCACGACGATCATCGGCGCAGAACCGTTGGCGCCAAGCCAGATGTCCGCAACGGTCGCGATTTCCTCGCCGGACGGGTTGTGAACCGACGCGCCGATCAGGTCGGACGCTTCGTGCTCGCCGGAGGCCAGCATATAGGTCTCAACTTGGGCGTCCGTCGTTGCCGCGGTGTCACCGTCGACGGTCTTCTCGGCCATCACTTCCGGCGTATTGATTCCAGCCGTGTCGGCCGTGTCACAGGCACCCGCTGACATCATGAGGGCGAGAGCGCCAGCAGTAGCAAGAAGGGATTTCATGTGCGTGTCCTTTCAATAGGATAGGTACACGCACAACGAATGCCGCACGGATGGGTTCCGCCGGTAACGGCATTTTTCAGACTCGCGGCGGAAACAAGGCATGCCCGGCAGCGCCGAGCCATGCCGCAGGCCTTCAAGCGTCAATCAAAGGGATTTGCTGAGCGCGGTCCGCACGGCCTTGCCGGCGCTGGAGGCTTCGACAAGGCCGGGATAGCGCTGCTTGAGCGCAGTCACGCAGCGGCCAAGGTCGGTCAGCTTGGAGGCGCCGAGGTCATCGACAATCTGCTTCACCGCAATCTCGAGCGCCTTGCCGGACAGCGGCTTCGGCAGGAATTGCTGGATGATTTCGATTTCGCTGCGCTCGCGGATCGCGTCGTCGATGCGGCCTTCGTCTTCATGCTCGCGGGCCGAAGCTTCGCGCTGAAGGACGAGGGTTTCGAGCACGCGGCGGACGTCTTCATCCGGGCAGCCGGCGCCCTGGCCACGGCCGCGCGCACAGACATCCCGGTCACGGATCGCGCACTCGATGAGACGCAGGGTTGCCCGCTTGGTCTCGTCGCCGATAGAATCCGATTCATCCTTGAGCGCCTGCAGAATGCGGGCTCTCAGGCCCATACACGCTGACACATCTTCGCGGCCCATGCCGTCCACTGCCTTTCTACGCCTGTACCTTGAGCACATTGCTTGACGGTACAGAGACTCAGCCCCAATAAGCGGCCAAGTTTTAGCCAGACTGGTTAATGATGAGTCAACCAGATCCAGCGCGGTGAGGTAAGCGGTCTGTGAGCAAGAATCAAGATATGGACTCAGCCACCGGGGCCGTGGCCCTCGCAGATGGAACGATTTTCGCCGGGCATGGCGCGGGCGCGGCAGGCACTCGAAACGGGGAGCTCTGTTTCAACACCGCCATGACCGGCTATCAGGAAATCCTGACAGATCCCTCCTACGCCCAGCAGCTTGTCCTTTTTACCTTCCCGCATATCGGGAATGTCGGCGTCAACCCCGAAGACCATGAAGACTCGACACCGCCGGCTGCGGATGCTGCCCGGGGCGCGATCTTCCGCGAGCCGATCACGGCGCCGTCCAATTGGCGCTCGGCGGAAGACTTTGGCGTCTGGCTGGCCCGCAAGGGGATCATCGGCCTGTCCGGCGTCGACACCCGCGCCCTGACCCGCCGCATCCGTGAGCTGGGCATGCCCAAGGCCGCGATCTGCCACCAGCCGGAAGGCGGAATCGACTTCAAGGCCCTCGTCGCTGCCGCGCAGGCCTGGGCCGGTCTCGACAATGCGGACCTTGCCGCAGATGTCGTGCAGGAAGAGCCTTTCGAGCATACCGAGGGTCTTTGGAAGCCAGGCAACGGCCATCAGGCGATGGGCAATGCCGAGTTCCATACCGTCGTCGTCGATTTCGGCGTGAAGAAGAACATCCTGCGCAATCTCGCGAGCGCCGGCGCGCGCTCGACCGTGGTGAACGGGGACGCAACCTCCACCGAAATCCTCGCACTGAAGCCGGACGGCGTCGTGTTCTCCAACGGCCCCGGCGATCCGGCGGCGACCTATGTGCGCTCCGGCGCGATGATCGGTGAGCTGATCGCCTCAGGCATCCCGATCCTCGGCATCTGCCTTGGCCACCAGATGCTCGCCCTCGCGCTCGGCGCCAAGACGATGAAGATGGCGCAGGGCCATCACGGTGCGAACCATCCGGTGAAGGACCTTGCGACCGGCAAAGTCGAGATCGTCTCGATGAACCACGGCTTCACCGTGGATGTCGCAACCCTCCCCCCGGGCGTCGCCGAAAGCCACCGCTCGCTGTTCGACGGCACCAACTCGGGCCTCGCGGTCGCGGGCAAGCCGATCATCTCGGTACAGCACCACCCCGAAGCGTCACCGGGTCCGCAGGACAGCTTCTACCTGTTCGAGCGCTTTGCGGGACTGATGCGGGATCATCGCGGGAAGTAGACGCCGTCTTCGGAGGCGCAGCGAATTGTAATCTACAGTTAACAACCCGCTTGACGCGCCAGCGTGTGTAAACTATAGATTACAGATGATCGACGTCCGTCAAACCGACAGGTCCAAGGATTGGCTTGAAGCGCGTCGTGACAACAACCCCGCAGCAGGATAGCGGCCCGCATCCGGCGAATGGAAAGCGGCAACTTCGGCGACGTAGAACCCGTGGATGAAGTCGTGAGTGAGATGCCGATTCACTACGGGCCCGGATACCGGGTCTATTTTGTCCGGCAGGTGCAGGAAGTGGTTGTCCTGCTCTGCGGCTGCGACAAATCCAAACAGGACCGCGATGTCGCGAGATCCAAGGACATGGCGAAGGATATTTGAGGTGGCACTGAAAACGAGCAGGTTGGACATTCAGGATCACCTGAAATCATCTGAAGACCGCGCGGCCTATCTCGCGGCAGCTTTCGAGGAGGGCGATAGCGAATTCATCATTCAGGCCTTGAACGACATTGCGCGCGCCGTCGGCATGGCCGAAGTCGCCAAGGCAGCCGGTGTGACGCGCGAAGGGCTCTACAAATCCCTCGGCGAGAATGGCGACCCTAAGCTTTCGACTTTGCTAGGCGTCATGCATGCCCTCGGCGTGAAACTGTCGGCAACGCCGGCAAACTGACCGCACTGTACCGGAACATTTCGTCATGTGTGGCCGTTTTTTCCGCGAGAATGTCAGCTGGGCCGAGTATTATGCGGCGCTGAACATTCTTGGTGATCCGCCGGAGCGCGTCGAGCCGCCGGACGCGACCTACAATGCCGCGCCGACACAGATCCAACCCGTGGTGCGACTGAACGAAGTGACGCGGGCGCGCGAGATGGTGCCGATGCAATGGGGGCTGGTGCCGTCCTGGTGGACGAAGCCGCTGTCGGAGAAGAAATTCACGACGATCAATGCCCAGTCCGAAACCGCACACGAGAAGCCCGTGTTCCGCGGCGCCTTCCGGCACAAGCGCTGCCTCGTGCCGATCTCCGGCTATTACGAATGGTCCGTGAGCGGAAAATCGAAGACGCCGTTTGCCTTCAAGCTGAAGAACCGGCGCTGGTTCTGCGTGGCGGGCCTCTGGGACGCCGCGCTGATCGACGGTTCCGAAATCCAGACCTTCACGATCCTGACGACCCGTCCAAACGCTTTCACGGCCGGCATCCATGACCGGATGCCGGTGATCCTGTCGCCGGAAAATTATGGCTGGTGGCTCGATCCTTCGAAGGGCGACCCCACGCCCCTGTTCGAGCCCTTCCCCAGCCAGGACATGATGGCCTGGCCAATCGGGAACGCTGTCGGCAATGTGCGCAACAACTCTCCCGAACTGCTGGATGAGGTTTAGCGCAGGCCGCGCAGCAGGCGCTCGAATGTCAGGAAGGCCTGGTCCGGCGTGATCTCCGGCGTTTCGGCCGACAGCGCGAAGCCGGCGCCATTCATGGCGCCCTGCAGCATCAAGGCGGCGGGCCGGGCGAGGTCCAGCGGAAAGTGGCCCCGGCGGGCGAGGAATTCGGTGCCGCGCATCATGTTTTCGCTGCCGAGCTCGAAGTCCAGCTTTTGCCAGCGCTCCATGCCGAGCACTGCAGGTCCGTCAATCAGGACAACGCGCTGGTAGTCCGGCCGGGTGGACCATTCGAGGTAGACCCGGCAGCCCGCGAGAAAGGCGGCGTAGGGGTCCGCCTTGGACCGGCTGCGGATGGCGGCCTCGGCTGCAGCGGCGTCCATTTCGATCTGCAATTGCCGCCAGACTTCGAGGAACAGGTCTTCCTTGTTGTCGAAATGGTGGAACAACGCGCCTTTGGTAACCCGGGCAGCCTCGACAATCCCGGCCAGACTGGTGCCGGCGTAGCCATGAGCGGCAAACAGGCTGCGCGCCGCTGCGAGGATGGCCTCGCGCGTTTCGGCAGCCTGCGCTGATGTGCGTTTCGCCATGCGTTTGCCTCTTGAGGCGCTATGATACCAATGGTATGTATAATCCGTAACTGCTTTATTTTGCGGGGACAACTGCTCTTTTTCTGACACTCAAGTTTGCAGGCTGGGGGGGGCCCG
>Ga0315904_10001763_pt1 | contig 34261 bp, 45 predicted proteins | sample LakEriMetagenome_6_FD_203529 | JGI IMG/M metagenome (GOLD analysis project Ga0315904, IMG submission 203529) | Freshwater fungal communities from buoy surface, Lake Erie, Ohio, United States - Buoy 12 MA120 | ecosystem: Environmental > Aquatic > Freshwater > Lake | place: USA: Lake Erie, Ohio...
TGATGATCCATTCCCGTAAAGCAGATGGCAGGAGTAATTTGCTGCGCTATCGTCGTTGAAGCGAACCCACACCCCTTGGTTGCTGGACGAAAGAAGTCCCATAAACCGAATCTGCAAATGTTGGAAGCCGCTAGGGATTGAGGCAAACTCAATACTTGATGCCCCGCCGCTGCCCACCGTCACCGTGGCGATGGACTCGAACGCGCCACCAGGGAACATGCCGAACCCCGCCAGCGAACCGAACTGACCCACAATAGGCATCAGCGCATCACCTGTACTGCGCCCAAGCCCCAAGCACCGTGTACGTCGGGGTGCTTGCGGTCTTGATGATCGTAAACGTGAAGCTGTCAATCCCCGCTGTCTGATTCGCCTGAGCCGCCGTAGGCAGCGACGACCCGTTCAACCAGCGCGGCGTCACCCCAGTGCCGTCGATTTGGATCGTCGTCGGATAGTAGGCCGTCGTGCCATTAGCGATAATCCACGAGACCGTGATGGCGTCACCTGTCGCGAGCAGGCTGTTCAGCGTGTTCGACCCGTCCCCGCGAATGTTGATCGTGTGATTCGCGGTGGCGTTGGTCGAGTAGAACCAGACCCCAGCGGTGAGGACGTTGATAGCGATGGTGCCCGTGGCAGCCGACGCCACCACATTGAAGCGTTCCTCAGGTGAGAGCTGAATGATGCCCGTGGTCACGTTCGTCCACGATGCGTTAGTGCCGTCAGTCGTGAGGAGGCGGTTCGCGTTGGAGGTCTGACTGGGCAGGCTGACAGGGGCGGCAGCCCACTTGAGGCCCGTCGCCGTTGAGGAGTCAGCCGTTAGGACCGTGTCATTAGCGCCCACCGTGAGGGTGGCGGGGGTGCTGGCAGCGGTCGCCGTGATGAGGGCTGCCTTGTTCGTAAGTAGGGCATTACTGACGGCCCCGACGTCGGCCGCCGTGGGCATGGCGTGAATGTGGTCGCCCCTGGCGGCGGTGGTCGCGGTGCCCGCAGCTGCGGTCCCGAGGGCAGCGGGGGTTGACGAGCTGAGGGTTGTGCCCTCGTGGACGTGGTCCGCTCGGGCTGGGGTGACTGCCGTGCCCGCCGATGGGCTGCCTACGGCGAGGGGAGTGGCGTCGGAGAGGACGACGTTGAGCGTCCTCGAGGTCGACAGGTCCCCGCCGCCAGTCAGGGCGGTGCCGGCTGTGATGGCGGTGGCCGTTCCTACGGCGCCGACGTCCGCTGCGGAGGGCATGGCGTGGCGGTGGTCGCCGCGGGCGAGCTCGACGCTGGTGCCGGCGCTGGCGACGCCGAGCGCCTGGGGCGTGGCATCGGAGAAGTCAGCGACCAGAGTGCCGCCGGTTGCGGTGCCGAGGCCGGCGCCGTAGCGGAGGCTGAATTCGGAGCCGACGTAGGCCAGGGGTGCGGCTGCGGTGAGGTCACCGATGGCGCCCTGGGGGCCGCGCACCAAGACGAAGTCGAGGACAGCTGAGCCGGAGGTGCCGGAGTTGGTGACGGTGCCGGGGCCGGGGTAGTCAACGAAGCCGACGGTCCCGAGCGTGACGGTGGCTGCGGACCCGGCCGCGCCGGTCGCGCCCTGGGGTCCGGTGTTGCCGGGGACCAGGACGAAGTCGAAGACGGCCGAGCCGCTGGTGCCGGTGTTGGTGACGGTGGGGGTGCCGCCTGCGGTGCCTGCGGTGACGTTGCCGACCTCGATGGTGGCGGCTGATCCCTGCGGACCCTGCGGCCCGGTCGCGCCCTGCGGCCCGGTCGCGCCGGTCGCGCCCGTTGAGCCGGTAGATCCCTGCGGCCCGGTGGGGATGCCCAGGTTAAGGGTCTGGCTGGGGGCGAGCCCGGTGATGGTGGCCGTGGCGGCTGATCCGGCGGCCAGCGTGGTGACCGTGCCGATGGCCAGGCTCGAGGCCAGGGAGTAATACTCGGGCCCGGCGGGGGCGACGGGCGCCAGGTCCGCGAGGAACACCGTGCCACCCGCCGCTACGGTGCCGGGGATGGCGATGTTGTAGGACTGGGAAACCCCGTCCACGACCTCACTGACCGAATACACCCAGCCGCCCGGGGACAGGTCAGGGTCATCGGTGATGGGCAGCGTTGCGGAGAAATTGCCCGCCGTGCCGAGGGTCTTGGTGACGCTCGAGTTGGGGATGGCGACGTTGGCGCCGGAGTTGAGCAGCCATGAGGACGGCGTAAAGCTGACGGTGCCCGTTGAGGGGTTGCCCTCGGGGGTCAAGAACGTGCCGAGCACGACGACTGTCGTGACATTGGCCGGCATTGCCATTACGCCTCCAAGGCTTCTATGCGGGCGCGCAGGTCGGTGATGGTGGCTTGCTGCTGCTGGACCACCCAGAGGAGGGCGGCAAGGATGGGGCGGTCTTCGACTGCCGAGGGCAGGCCGTCGTCATCCCAATTGGCTGCCCACGGAAGTTTGGCGGCAACGTCCTCAGCGATGAAACCGAGGTTGCGGCCGTCGCCGTCGGCGGGGGACAGGCTGCGGAACTCGGTAGCCGTCAGCGTGAGCACGTCATAGGGGTCAACGCTGGGCGGGAAGTCCGCCAACTTTTCGGGAGGTACGCCGGTGAGGTTGTCGTCAAGCGGTGTGAGCTCGTCCTTGAGGCGCACCGTTGACGTGGATCTCAGGAGTTGAGCCGATGCACCGACGCGGACATTCGCTGCGCTTGCGGTGGTGTTGTCGTCAATGCCGTAGGAATAGACGTCGTCATCTTGAACACGAAAGGCTGGATTGCCGCCCGATGCGCCAAACGTTGAGTTTCCGTTAGCGTCAAATGCGCCGTTGGCTGTGAGTGCGCCCGTGACCTCGAATGTGCTGGTGCATGTGCTCGGACCAACCAATTCAGCGCCGCCGGTAGAATTGCCGATTGACGTTTTAGTGCCCGTCACAGAAGCAAGCCCCACGCCGCCACCGAGGGCAGTGATGAGCGAGCCAGCGAATCCGCTGGAGTTGTAGAGGGATAGGGCTGAGAGGCTGCTGTAGAAGTTGCCCATCTCAAGGCGGGCGCCGCTGCTGGCGGTGCGAACCGATGCAGAATCGAGGACGCCGCTGACCATGGTGCCACCGGAAATGTAACCGCCCGTGATGGTGCCGCCTGTAATCTGCGCGCCACTAACGGTGCCACCTGTGATGGTTTTGCCGGTGATGGCGTCGGCAGCGATAGCACCGGCGGTGATTGCGCCCGCGGCGATCTGCAAGGCAGTGATCTGCCCGGCCGCGATGGAGGCCGAACCCCAGGCGTTCGTCACCCAGGTTGAGCCATTCCAAATCTTGTGAATGATGGCGGTGCCCGGTGAGGAGTCCAGCCAGACGTCATTCAGGTTGGGGCTGGTAGGTGCTGTTGCGCCGACGGTGTTGGTGACGCCACCAATTTGCCTGGCATTGAAAGACACTGCTCCGGTGCCAATGGTAGCGGTGCCGTAGTCGCTTGACGTGGTCAATCCGGTTTGGCCGCTGGCCGTGTCGCTGGGCGGGGTGACGTTTCCGGCGGGGTCGGCGCCGACAAAGCGGAAGTGGTAAGTCGTGCCAGCGGTCAGACCGCTGACGGTCAACCCTCCTGGTCGAGCCAGGCGGCCCTGCAATGTGGCGGTGCCCGGCGTGAACGCGGTGCCGCTGGTTGCCATGTGAACTTCAATGAAACTGGTGTCATAGGGCCACAGGTCACCGGCTGAGTTGAGCCCATCCCACAGGACGCGAATGGACTGCACGGAGCCGAGGAGCTGCGGCGTGGAGGGCTTGATAAACGCGCCGGGGGGTGGGCCTACGGGCGCGGGCTCGGTGCCACCACCGGAACCAGGCGGCGGTGTCGGGGGCACGACGGCCGTGGTGTCGCCACCGGAGGAAAGTCCCACGCCGAGGACGCTGGTGGTGCGGGCCAGGCGTTGCTCCCACAGCTGCGGCGGTCGCCGCATTTCGCCGCTAGGCATCGGTCAGCACCTCCAATTCTGGCTGGAAGGACACGCCGCCACCCTCGTCCTTGAGCGCGATGGACAGGATGCGGGCCTTGGCGGGCAGGCCAGCCCCGGCCGGGTTGGCGATGGAAACTAGGTCGCCGATGGTGAAGTCCACATAGGGCACCGCGCCGTCGACGACCGCGACCTCAACACCGGAGGCGACCACCTGGGTCTTGCCGGTGCGGCGCAGCACCCGTTGGGCGTTGCGTCGGGCCGCGTCCTCCGAGGCCGTGTTGCCGTACTCCAAGAAAGTCTCGCGCCAGCCGTTCGCGTCCCGCAGCGTGTTGTCGGCGGCCCGAAGCCAGCCGTCCTTGGTGCGGACCACGGCCACGGTCTTGATGGGCCGTTCCACGGTGGAGGTGAACCTGGCGAGGTTGTGGCCGGTGTCGAGCAGGACGGTGGCGGACCTGTCGGTGCCGCGGGTTTCCCACGCGTCGAGCTCAAGCGTCGTGGGGTGCAGGTAGAAGTCGTGGCCCAGGTCGACCATGTCGTCCAGGACGGTGAGCAGCGTGGAGCCGACCTTGAGGGTCAGGTCAGCCTCGGTGGTCCACGCCCCGCTGGTGGGGGCGGTGATGTTATAGCCGAAGGTGATGCCGCTGAGGCGGTAGACGCCGCGGGTAGCGGCCTCGGAAGTCAATGCCCGCAGGATCATGGCGGGCCGCCAGTAGGGCTCCGTGGACGACGCCTGCCAGGAGGTGTTGGTGCGGACGACGACGGCGCCTTCCTTGCCGTTGTCGTCGACCTCCAGGCCGGTGAGGATGAAGCCGGCGGTGTTGTCCACCTTGAGGCGCAGATCCACGGTGCCCTTGGTGGTGACGTTGACGATGGTGCCGTCCGAGTTGCTGGTGGCCAGCTTGAAGTCGTCGTCGGTCTTCTGGCGAACGAAGTAGTTGTCGCCCTTGGTGAGCCCGGCGGCGCCTGACTTGTCGGTGATGGTGACCTGGGTGCCGTTGGCGAGGCCGTGACCGGAGCAGGAAACCTTGTCGTCGGTGGCAACCTCGAGGTCGTACCGCTGCCACGGCTTGTCATTCTTTACCCGGGCAGCGAGGGTGTGCGTGCCGATGCCAAGCCGAATCGTGAAGCGGGCCATTTGCGTGAACGACGCGGCCTCTTTGTCAAAGTCGCTGCTGGACATGATCTGCTGGCCGTCAAGGTAGACGTCCATGGCGTTGTCACAGGAGGCGTAGAACTTGATGCGCTTACCCTCGGTGAGCGTGAAGTCCCGGTAGAACCAATTCACGGTGCCGCGCTGCACGACCGTTTCGGGGTTGGTGCGCCAGATCCATTGCGCCTGCGGGTCCTTCCATCGGACAGGCAAGCCGTCGCGGGAGGTCGTGTCGTCTTTCCACTGCACGCCGAGGGCGGCCTGGTAGTTGCCGGAGGAGCGCCAGTCACCCGGGCCGCTCGCGTAGTTGAAGGGCCGGTCGGGGGCGAGGAAGTCGGCAAGCCCGCCCTGCGGATAAATAATCGCGTCCTCGAGCCAGGCAAGCAGGCCACGTCCCGACGCAGTCAGGGTGTACTGGTTGCCATTGTCCGCAATGGTGCGTTCGCGGGTTTCCACAAACCACGCGAAGCGAACCTCGTCACGGTAAATGACGCGCACAACGGCGTCCTTGACCAGCAGCGCCGCGTCCGCAGAGTCCAGCGGAACGGTGACCGTACCCGCCCCGGGCTGGTTGTATTCGTCGACAAACTCGGAGGACAGGGCTGCGCTGAGGGTGCCCTGGTAGGTGGCGTTGGTGGCGTCGTACACGTCCAGGCGCAGGTGACCGCTCACAGCCAGGCAGCCTTGTAGGAGAGGACGACGTTGCCGCCGCCCGTGACCGTGAGGACGTTCTGGCCGGGCACCAGGGTCAACCGGCCCAGGCCAGGAAAGGCTGCATTACTGACACGCTGCGACCCCGCCCCAATCGAATAGGTGAGGGTCACGCTCTGCGTCGGGGCATCCCCCGCCACGGTGACCGTGCCGCTGGTCGTGATCGTCCCGGCCGTCGTCGCGGCCGCATCATAGAAGTAGCCGTCCAGCAGGAGGACGTCGAAGGCGACGCGGCCGACCCGGTTGGACAACTGCTCCGCCACCTCGAGCCCGCCCGCGTACCGGGCCGTGGCCTCCGTCGTCTGCGTGCTCGGGGTGCCGGTCACGTCCAAGGTGCGCTCGAGCTTGAACGTCTGGCCGGCGTTGTGAACCAACTTGGCCAGGCTCTTGAGGTTGGACTGGTAGGCGATGCGGGTCGAGCCCGCCACGACGCCACCGAAGGTGACCACACGCGGACCCCACCACGGCGTAGCCGCGATGGCGCCCGTGCGGCCCGGCACGACGTAGTCGTCCTGGCGCATCGGCGGAATCCCGATGCTGCCGTCAATGACCTGCAAATGGGTGAGGAAGGTCGTGACGTCGGTTGCGTTGATCTTGTACGTCTCAGCCATTCATGCCTGCCAGGAAGGCCATGCGCCGCAGCGCACGGGGGAGGGATGTATCTGCACGCTCACCCGCGGCCGCGTGGACCGTGATGCCGCCGTTGATCGTCAAGCCGCCACCGCCGCCGGCGCCCGGCGCCGACATGCCCGCAAGCGGGTTAATGCCGCGGTTGAGCTGCGAGAAGAAGCCGGCGCCGAATTGCTGGACCGCTGCCTTGCGCACCACGAACTCGCCTGGGGTGAGCATGGCGGGCACGGTGTCCGAGCCGCGGGTGCGGCCGGTGCCGTAAATCGGGCCACCCGCTGCCCGCATGTGTGGCGGGATGCTGTCTGCGTTATTGACGACGATGTCATAAGTAAACGTGCGGGTGCCCGTGGGCAGACCCTCCATGCGCTGCTTGAGGTTGTCCGCGAGGGTGTTGTTTTCGCGGAACTTGCCGATGAGCAAGTCAAAAGGCTCAAGGAGCGAGGCGCGCACGTCGGGGGGCACGCCCATCTTCTGGAGCACCACGTTGGCGTCCCGTGACGCCTGCTCCATGGTGCGGATCTTTTCGGCCGCGGTCTGCTGACCCTCAGCCACCTTCTGTGCCGCGTCAAAGATGTCGTCCAGGGCGTTAGCGTTTTCCCGCATTTTCGGGTTCGCGTCGCCGAACTCCTTGCCGTTGTCCTTGATGGACTTCCGCAGGTCGTCGAGGGCTTCCTGGTAGCCGCGGACCGCGTCATTCTTGGAGGTGAGATCCCCGAAGATCTTGAGCTCACTGTTGAGGTTCTCGAAATACTGCTCGGTTTCTTCGGCCTCGCGGGCGAGTTTGCCCATGTCGTCGGTGGCCTGCTGGATGCCCGAGGACACCGTGCCCGAGAGTACGTCGGCCATGTCCTTACCGCGGTCAGAAAGGACGTCGGACTCGTCCGCGCCCAGACCAATCGCATCGGCAAGCATCTGCCAGGGGCCAATGTTGTTGACGACGGCGATGTTGACCAGGTTGCCGAACAGCTCAATGGCGCCGGACATTTTGCCGATGGTGCCGGCAAGTTTGCCGATGGTGCCGCCAATCTGCTCCATTTGCGGCTCAAGCTCTTGCAGGGTGTCCATGAGGTCTTCGGTGCTGCCACCGAGTCCTTCTTGGAACGCCTCAAGGAAGCCCTTGCCGAAGGCTTCCATGAGTTCGTCGGCGGCGATGGTGAGCCGGTCAATGGTGCCGGCGAACGTGTTGGCGCGGGCTTCGGCCTGGCCGCCGAACAGGCGGGTGAGCTCGCCGGTGATCTTGGTGAGGTCGCCGGTCTTGAGGACCGCGCCGTCAATGCTGGGGGCGAGGCGGCGCAGGGACGTGGTTTGGCCGTTGGCGGCTTTGGCGAGTGCGGCGGTGACGCTGGTGAGGTCGCGGCCGGTGCCGGCGGACACGTCAAGCGCCAGGTTGAGGAGGTTCTGGGCGTCGTACAGGTTGCCGGTCGCGGCGGCTAGTTGGCCGAGGGCGGGGCGCAGTTGGTCGTCGGCGACGCCAGACGCGCGCTGCGTCTTGTCAATGAAGTCGTCCACGACGGGCATGGCGAAGCCGAGGGCCAGATTGTCCAGCGCCATCTTGAGGCGGGCAACGGACTTTTCTTCCTCGATGGCGGCTTGGACTGCTTGGACGCCGAGTTTGATGGCGAAGCCTGCGGCGGCTGCGCCAGCGAGGGCGAACGCCGGGCCGAGTGCGCCGCGCAGCGTGCCGCCTAGTTGCTTCATGGGGCCTTGTGTTTTGGCCGCCTGCATCTTGAGCCGGTTGAGGTCAGCCTGCGCGCGCTTGAGGTCCTTGTCGTTGTAGTCAGTCCCGACAATGATCTGGATGCCTTTGCCAGCCATTAGGGCATCCTCCTGTTGATTGCGTCGACTGCCCGGTCACACGCTTTCTGGACGTCGGCGAGTGTTTGCGGGTAAAGCTCTTTGACTGCCGCGCGCGCGAGGCGGCCCTTCTTCTTGCCTGACTGCACTAGGCGCCCATGACGGCTGACGTTCCGCACGAATTGCTCGCCCATGGGGCTTGTCACGCCGCCGGGGTTGACCGCGCCCGCCGACTCGAAAATGGCGGCCGAGGCGCCCGTGCTTGTCACGATGACGCTGGTCTTGCGGCGGCTGACACTTGCACCAATGGGCGCCCAGGCGGGCCAGCCGCGTGACGTGCCTCGAGGTCGCGCGGGCAGATCCTCGCGCCAGCCAGACATCGGCGGGTCAGACGGTGCCTTCTGGCGAATGTAGGCGGCCATGCCGTCGCCAGCCTTCTTGATGTCCTTGGCGACCTCTTTGGCCGTTTCCGGCTCAAGTTTCCGCAAGCCTTGAAGCACGGCGTCAACGCCGGTGAGCCGCACCATCATGGCCTAATTCCTCCCGGCTGATTGCTGCGCACGCCACGACAGGTACTTGCTCATCGTGAAAATCATGCGGTCTGATTCGGCAAGGACTTGTGACGGTGCGAGGCCGTATTCATACGCCAGGTGGACTATGTGCCAGTGGGCGTTGTCGTCCCCTCCAAAGGGACGATCTTGCCCTGCCCAAACTCCACGTTCTCCACGCCAGCCAGCCAGGCATCGAAGTCCAGGCCGGTCTTGCCTGTGCGGTGAAGTGAGTGCCACGCCAGCCAGCACGCATCCGTCAGGCGGAAGTCATCGGCGAGGCGGGCAATGCTGCGGTCGTGCTGCTGCTCAAAGGCGACCTGGTCGGCGACCGAGGCCGTGGCCTCGGCCGCCGTACCGTCGGCGTAAGTGATAGTGAACTCGATGCGCAAGGTGGGCCTCCTGGCCTAGAAGGTGCCGGTGGTGGACTTAGTGATTTCGCCAACCGCGGGCCACGTCACGTCAAACGTGGTGAGGTCGCCGACCTGGCCACTCACAGGGGTCTGGGAGGCGCACAAGACGGGCACGGTGTAGAGCGGAGCAGTCGCAGCTGCGGTACCCTGAGTGGTGGACGTGCCCGCGAGGATGACCACGCTGGCCGTGCCACCAAAGACCGAGCCGAGGGTGGCGTTGACGCTGGAGGCGTCGTAATCCTGGTGGAACGAAATGGTGACGGAGGCGTCCTTGAGGCCCGCGATGCGGCTGCGCGCGGACTGACCAAACGCGGTGGTCTCAATTTCGTCGACGGTCTCAGTGACCTCAACGCTTGCGATGTTCGTCGTGAGCTCGGTCCCGCCGACCTTCACGCGAAGATTCTTTCCGATGAACTTTGCCATTTGTGCTATCTCCTTAGCCGGCGGCGATCACGGTCACGTTGAACTCGGCCGTGTGGTAGGTGACATCCCCAATGGCCAGCGACCCTTGGTTCGTCATTTGGGTTACTCGGCAATCCAAGGCTTTGCCCCCTAGGGTGCGGTCGCCTTCAATTGCCGCCTTCACCGACGCGCTACCGCTGGAAGCGCAGTAGGCGTCGAGGTTGGTCTGCGATGCCCGGTCGGCCACGCGGCCAACAATGAGCATGATGGTGAACGTGTAGTCGTCCGAGCCGCGCCCAAACGCCGTGTCATAGGTGATGCTGCCGGGCATGACAACGGCGACCGGGGGCTGCGGGTTATCAGGAATGTAGGCGCTGGAGCGCAGCCCCGTGATGGTGGCGAGGCGGGTGGCGAGGCCGTTGCGCAGATCGGTCAGTGCGGTCACGCGACACCCCGGAAGCGGCGGTAACCCTCGATGAGCTGGGCGACGTCGGGGTCCAGGCCACGGCTCACGCGCATGATGCCCATATCCCCGAACCCGGCCACGCCGAGGGGGGACTGCAAGCGGGTGAAGATACGGGAGGACTGGAGGATGCAGGCCTGGGCCACCGTGATCGGCACCGTAGGCCAGCCATAGACCGCAGTCACCTTGACAGTGGTTTCCCGGTCCACAGGGAAGACGTAGTCGCCGATGGCCCGCAGGCGCGTGTAGGGCCAGGTCAAGCCACCCACGTAGTCATTGAGCGGCTCAGGCTGAATGTCGCCGGTGTGGGCCGTGAGATCCCAGGTGACGTCATAGATGCCATCTTCGCTGCTCGAGGTCTGCACCTGCGCGATGGAGCGCGCGTCGTCAATCTGGACGACGTAGGGGTCATCGGCGTGGAAGTAGCGGGTCGTGGCTGCGGTGCCGCCATAGATAAAGTTGCGGGAGCAGTAGGCGTCAATCAGGCGGGACGCGGACTCCACTGCCATTTCCAGCAGGTCGTTGTCGGTGGCGTCGGCTGAGGGGATGCGCAGCGCAGACTTGATCTGCGACAGCGATGCGTAACCGTTGGAGATTGCCACGGTTTAGCCTCCGATTTCGTAATGCTTCCGCATCCAGTCGACGGTGAGCGGCAAGCCCTGGGCGAGCCGTGTACGGGGAACGTGATGGAGCAAGGCCTTGGCCTTGGAGATGTCGGGCTTCTTGCTGGTGACGTTGTGCTTGTCCAGCGGGAGCCGGTTCACTAGGGAGGGGTGTGCGCCGGTGATGTCGAGGAGCATGTTGGCCATGTCCTCCACGCTGACGTATTCGTCGCCGCCGATGTTGACGGTCTCGCCGGGCACGAAGTTGTCGGCTGCGTTGGCCAAGGTCGGGATGAAGTCCCCGGCGTACAGGAATACCCGGTGATAGCCCTCATAGACCGTGATGGGCTTACCCGTGAGTAGCCGGTGAGCGAACAGGCACACCACTGAGCGATAGTCGTGATACCGCTCGCCCGGCCCGTAAGCGTTGAAGAACCGCAGCGTCATGGTCTTAGTGCCGTAGCGGTTCGCGAAGTTGCGGACCTGATCCTCATTCACGCGCTTGGAGATCGCGTAGTCATTAGTGAGGGGCGGCTGGGGGTGCTCGAGCAGGTAGCGCTCGTCAATGGCCTCGGCGTCGGCCTCGCCATAAACCTCGGAGGAGGAGGCGAAGACGTGGCGGAAGCCGCGTTCGCGCTGGAGCTCAAGCACGTTGCGAGTGCCGATGGCGTTGGTGCGCCAGACCTGCTCGTAGTGCTCCTCGCCGTTGATGCGCCCGAACTCGGCGGCCAGGTGGAAGACCAGGTCAAAGTCGCCGATGCGGTCAAAGGCGGCCCGCAGCTGCCGATAATCACCGACGTCGGCGCGCACCGTCTGGGGCAGGCCGGTGTGCTGCAACTCCACACCCCAGACGTCGTGGCCGCGTTCGCGCAACTCGGCGACGAGGGGGCGTCCTAGGGTGCCGGCGGAGCCGGTGACAACGATCTTCATGGCAGGGGCCTTCCGGTGCGCAGGATGTTCCAGAAGCGGGTGGGCTGCTGGTGGAGAATGTCGATGGGGTCGCCGGGCTCAAGGCGGCCGACGAGGGCCGGGTTGGTGATGACCTGGCAGCACGCCAGGGTCGCCTCAATGACGACGAGGGGGCAGGCGTCGCGCTCTTTCGGTAGGTGGACGAAGTAGCGGGCGCGCGCCATGTGGTCCAGCACGTCTTCGTGGGGGGCGTTCTCCAGCTCGACCAGGCGCACGCCGTTGCGCTGCGCCCAAATGCGGGCGTTGAGTTTCCCCTTGGCGGGGTGGGCGCGACCGGCGAAAAGGGCGAAGTCTTCTTTGGCGTCCGCGGGTCGCACGCAATCGACCGGCACGGGCGAGTGGATAAACAGGTCCCGGCGGCCGGTCCATTCGGCTTCCCATTCGCGGTGCGCCCGGCTCATCGTGATAAACCGTTCGGCCTGCTGGAATAGTCGCGCCTTCGCGGGAGTGCGGTGCTGGGCGTGCTGCACCCAGACAATCGGCTTTAGACCCGCTAGGAAATTCATAGCGGGCTCGGAGAGTTTGTCGGTGCCTCCGACTACTACCCGGTCGTATCGGGCGTCAGCGGCGCTCTCAACGGCTTCGGGCTCAACGTAAGTGACCTCAACGTCAGCCGGTGCCGCGGTGACCATGTAGTCGGTGTTTCGCTCCGCGCCGCCCGCGTACTTACCGGGCAGTAATGCAGAGTGCCGCGCCTCCACCTTCGGAATGTGGTGCGTGACCCACGCGACCTTCACGGCGCAAGCAGGATGTCGAGCGCGGGACGCCAATACTTGTCAAAGACCCGGTCGGCGTCATAGTCGCGGGCAAAGTCGATGGCCTTCTGCGACCGGCCCCGACCTCGAGCGATAGCGGCCTTGAGGTTGTCCACAATGCTCGGGACGGAGGGTGTGAAGAACCAGCAGCCTTGGGCGACATCCCATTGCGGCTGGACCTCGCAAAGCCAGCCGTCGCCGACGAGCTCAGGCTGGGCGGTGGCGTTGGACACGATGACGGGGGTGCCGCAGGCCTGGGCCTCAATGGCGGGGATGCCGAAGCCTTCGCCTCGGCTGGGCTGCAAGAACACATCCATGGCGGTGTAGATCGCGGCAAGGGCTTCCTTCGGGATGCCCATGCGGTAGGCGTAGTTGTCAGGAAACTTGACCCGATCCTCGGGGACACCCGTCGCGGCCAGCAGCGCACGAAGGTCAATGCCGGTCATGGCGGCGGTTGGCTCGGTGTGGAGGTAAAGCCACACGTCGGGGTTTTCCTGCATGACCATGCCAGCCGCAAGGAAGGACTCGGCAAAACTCTTGCGGTCCACGGTGCCCTTATTCGCGGACACCATGCCGATGACGAAGGCGTCCTCGGGAATACCCATCCACTGACGGGCCGGGACCTTGCCGTCGCTGCCCTCAATGAGCTCGGTGGGCTTGAAGACCTGCGTGTCAATGGCGTGCGGAACGTAGAGCGCTTGGACGCCGGCGCGCTCAATCGCGTCATGGCCAAACTTGGACATGGCAATCGGCGTCACGTTGGGGCGAGCCAGCCACTCAATGACCGGCTTAGGTGCGGGGAAATGATCGACGGGCACCCAGGAGGCGACGCGCTCAAGGACGTCCCAGCCGCCACCCTTGAAAACCCAGCAGTCAAACAGGGTGATGACGAGGGCCTGCTGCCCGGTGGGGCGGCCGAAGTCCATGGCGTAGGCGGGGATGACGTCGTTGGAGTAGACGTCTAGGCCGCGCGGGTAAACCGGCAGGCCTTCCCACTCCATGATGGAGCCCTCGAGCCCGTAGTTGGACGCGATGGCTACTTCGTGCCCGGCTTTGGCGAGGCGGCGCGTGACTTGCTGCGTTTGCTCGCCGTAGCCGGTCGGGGTCCAGGGAGCGTTGCTGGCCCAGAGGATTCTTCGCGCAGCAACCCCAGGCGCAGTAGTTGCTCCCTCTCGGGCGGCGGCACGTCGACTGGGGTTCCCAGAGCGTGCAGGATTGCCGGTTCGCTTTTCTTTCGTGGCATGGGCCACCTGTTTCTCCTTGTGTGCGCAGGGGGTGTGGATGGCCCCGCCCCCCTGCGCAAAGGCGGGGCCATCCACGACTAGGTGCCTAGTGACTAGGCAGTGCCGCCAGTGAACCGCTTGACGTGCGACGTCTGCGGCAGGTTGCCGTCGACGCGAATCTGGAAGCGGAGCGTGACCTGGCCCGTGTTGAAGGCGAAGTCATCCGAGCGGGCCACGTCGATGCCGCCCACAGTGCGGACGTAGTACGACGGGAAGTGACCGGCCAGGACCGAGCGAGCGCCCGAGCCGACCGAAGCCAGCGCCGGGTTCTCAATGAGCGAGTAACCCAGGATGGAGTCGGGCGTGCCCGGCTGGATGCTCGGCACGAAGACGTAGTCGCCGGACGACGTCTTGAGCTTGCGCATGGCGCCGATGCTGGAGCCGTTGGCCATAACGCCGAAGCCGGGGAGGCGGCGAGCCGCACCGTCAAGGGAGTAGACCAGGTCAATGAGGTTGTCGGCGGTGAAGCCGCCAGTCCCCATGGTGGAGGTGGCGGTGCCACCAGTGACGCCAGCGGCAGCCGCAGTGGCGATGCCGTTGGGCTCCACAGTCGCGGTGCCAAGCGTGAGCTTGTCGTTGACGGCGTAGCCGATGGCGTTGCCGGCCTGCTGGCCGAGGAAGCCGATCACGTCAATGTTGCTGTCGGCCAGGAACTCCTGCGACACCTGCACAATGAAGGCGTACTTGTAGGCCTTGAGCGTGGTCTTGCCGAAGCCGGGGTCCGACTCGTCAATGGTGGCGGCCTCAGCCTCGAAGCCGGCTGTTGACCAGCTGGCGAGCGACGGAAGGACCAGGTCCTCACCGGACGCCGTGTTCAGCACGGTGACAACGGACGGGTCAAGCATGGGGCCGACGAGGCGGGCCTGGTCAATGACCGCGTCCGAGAAGGACGTGGGCACCGGGGCGTTGCTGGTCGTGCGGGCCAGGTCGCGCTTTTCGAAGTTGAACGTGTGAGCGCGCCGCTCACCCATGAGCAGTGAACGGAGGATGTCGGCGTCAGTCTCGGCCGCGACGGTGCGGGCCTCAACGGGGCGGGCGACGTCCTCGAGCCCACGCATGGACTCGGCGATGTCGCGCTCACGCTTCTCCGCCTCGATGAGCGTGTCAATGGTGGCGCGCTTCTCGTCCAGCTCGGCAAACGTGCGGTCGACGAACTCGCGCTCCTCGGCGGACAGGCTGCGGCTCTCAGCTGCGGCCTCATCCATCTTGGCCTTCGCTGCGTGGTACGCCGCCTGGCGGTCGTCCACAAGCTTCTTTAGGTACTCGGACAAAGCAATTCACCCCTTCCTGGGGTACTCGTAAGGATTGCGCAGGTGATGGCAGTCCCGCCGAGGCTCCTCAGAGCGGGTAAACCCTGGCCGCGGCTCCGCGGCCAGGGAAGTATTTAGAGCGCCTTGAAGGCGAGGTCGAGCTTGGTGCGCAGCAGGTCGGTGTCGTCCGCGACCGCTTCGGGCTCCGGCTCCGGTGTCGGCTCAGGTGCGGGCGCCAACTTGGCGACAACCGCAGACAACAGCCCAGCCTGGTCAAGCGTCAGGGTGGCGCCACGCTCCAGCGCCTCAAGCGCGCCATTGAGTGCGTCGGCGTCCTCGCCGGTCTTCTCGGCCAGCATGTCCAGGCTGCGCACGCTCGCTGAAGTCGCTGCGTAGGCCGGGAACGCCACGATGGAAGTCTCATGCAGGCGCACCTGGTTAAGCGTGCGCTGGGAGCCGTCCTCACTCCAAGAGTCGCCACCGCGCGGGACCGAGAAACCGAAACTCATGGAGTCGATCACGCGGGCGTTGCCGCCGGCACCCATGAGCACCGCAAGGTCACGGCCGTCCGTCGTATTCGGCAACGTGGCCTTGACCAGCAGGCCGCGGGAGTCCTCCTCAAGTGACATGGTCTTGGACCGCGTGGAGGCCAGAGGCCGGGCCGGGTCATGGTTGACCAGCAGGAAGACGTTATTGCGCGAGCGGATCGTGCGAGCGAACGCGCCAGGCGCAATCGTTTCGGTGAAGGGCAGCGGCTCACTGGGCGAGTTGAATACGGCGGCGTAACCCTCAAAGGTCATCCCGTCCGCTGCCTCGCGCACCTCAATGTCGTCGACAGTAAATGTGCGGGTTTCCATCTTGGTCATGTGTCTCCCTAGACCTGGGCGTTCTCGGCTGGCTGCAACTGGTTAGACGCCAGCCCGGTATGCCCGATGGCAGGCAAGCCAAGGGCGGAAAGAACCTGCGCCGGGTCGTAGCCCGACTGGACAAGCTTGGAGGCCATGTCAACGCGCTGCGCCTCCTCAATGAGCGACGCAGCGCCCACCGAAATGTTGGCGAGCGGGACGCGCGGCAGATCCCCACCGTCCACGGGCCGCATGTCCATGAGGCCGCGCACGTCGTTGACGCTCATGTAGCCGGCCTGCATGGCGGTAGAAAACACCTGCGCCTGCGTAGCGGAGTCGCCGCGAAGGAGGCCGTCCATGTTGACGCGCATGAAGGCGTCCCCGGTGAGGAGGCGGTTGTGGGCTTCCTCAATGGCCGTGATGAGGGGCACAAGTGAGAATCTGACGAAGGCCAGAATATTGTGCTCAACGGAGGCATACGACATCGCGCCGGGCGTGTTGAGTCCGATCATGGACGGCGGCACGCGGAACACTCGAGCGATCTCCTCGACCGCGAACTGCCGTGACTCAAGCATCTGCGCCTGCTCGGCGTCCGAGCCGATCTTCTGGAACTTCGCGCCACCGGACAGGACGCCCGGCTTGTGCGACTTCCGCAGACCCTTGTGCCCCGCCTCGAAAGCCTCAACGACGTCCTTGGCCTGCTCCTGCGTCAGATTGCCAGGGAACTCAATGATCCCGCCCGCGTTCGCACCATTGGAGAAATACCGGGACGCGAACTCGTCCAGCGCCTTCGCCAGCCCCAGGGTGTTCTTGACCTCCTCAATGCGCGAAGTCCCCATGACCGAGCCGGGCTTGCGCATTTCACAGATGTAAAGCACCTGATCGCCAGGCAGCACCGTCTTGCCGTCAATGACAAACTCGCGGCCCCGCGTCGCAGCGTTACGGCGCACCGTCACCCGCGTCGGGTCAAGCGGCTGCAACGCCACCACGTCACCATTGCCACCACGAATGATCTGAATGACCGCGCCATGGGACAACAGCATCGACACCACGACCTGCTTGTAATACTCCACGCGCGAGGACCCGGGACCCTCGGGCTCGTAAACCCACGCAGGCCGGGGACGGAAAGGCAGCCGGTTGCCGTCACGGCGAATGAACGTGTCCACCGGCAGGCTCGAGATTGTGTCCGCAAGCAGACGGGTGCAGGCATACACCGCGCCGATCTGCGTCGCGTTGTTGATGCTGACCGACGTACCCGCCCACGTTTGCAACGTGGACACGTCAAGACCCGCGCCCCAAATCTGCTGGTAAGACAGGTCCCGAGACTCCACCTCAGCGCCACCAAACAGGCGACCAAGCATTAGGCCTCACTCCTCTCACGCGCCACGCCGAACGCGGTGATGATGAGCCCGCCGACGATAAGCCCCAACCACGGGGCGATAAGCGCGCAGCCCGCCGTCAACAGGACGGCGCCCGCGATCTGCAAGACCAGGGCAACGCGCATGAACACTCCTAGAAGCTGAAAAATTGCGGGACAAGTGCTTCGGGCTCCGCCTCACGGCGATGCGTCGCACGGTCAAAAGCGATGATGGCCGCGACCGCGGCGTCAATCTTGCGAGGCGAACCGCGGTGCTCCTTCACTACGCGCGGCCCTTTCCCATCCACCTTGACAACACAGTTGTCCAGGTGACGGGCCAGCGTAGGGTGATGGTCGTGCGACACCTGGCCTGAGACCACCGCGTCATAAAACTTGGCCGTGCTCGGGACCATACGAGCCGGCGAGCTGGACGGATACTCCACCACAGGGACCCCGGCCTCGGCCAACGCCTCCATTGAGCGAGCCCACCGATACGGGTCACACGCAACCTCCACCACCTGCCACTTTCCGCAGGCCTCGAGGATGCGCGCCTCAACCGCGCCAATGTCTACGCGCCAGTCGTCCCGGTCGCCCGGCTGCTTCTCCCAAATGTCCACCAGCCACACCCGCGGCTGCTCCTCAACCGTCACCCCGACAATCGCCGTGGTGTCGTTGTTGAAGGAACCGTCAAAGCCGAGCACGACCGGCGTGCCGTCATCCGGTGGCGCAGACTCAGGCAGCGCAGCCCACTCCCCATGAGGAAGCCACGCCTGCTGCGAGCTCACAAAAACATTGGTCCGCTTCGTGCGAAACTCAGCCTCCGGCGTTCGCTTCACCGCGGACTCAAAATCCTCGGGGTCTTGAATGTCACCGAAACCAGGGTTGGCCAGTTTCCACGAATCCGGCGCACGGTGGTCGCAATCCGCTGACGCCTGCCACCAAGCCGCAAAGAAGGACTGGTCCTCAACCTCGCCAGCCGCGACCCGCTGCGCATACTGATAAAGCCCGTAAGCGACCGAGTCCTGCCCGGTGCTATCCGTCCGCACCCCGGCCGTCGTGATCGCCAACGTCAAGGCGTCATAACGGGCAGCCTGCGCCAAAGTCATAACATCCCAAAGCTCACGATTAGGCGCCGCGTGCAACTCGTCATAAACCACCAAGGTCGGCGACAAGCCTTCCTTCGTGAACGCCTCACTTGACAACACCCGGTAAACCGAGCCAGTCGACGGGATCTCAATGGCGTCCCGATACAACTTCGCCTGCTCCGCGAGATCCGGCGACATCTCCACCATGGCCTTAGCCATGCCGAACACGATGCGCGCTTGGTCCCGATCCGCAGCGCAGGAGTAAACCTCGCCACCGCGCGGCCCCATAAAAAGGCCATAGAGGGCGATGCCCGATCCCAGAGCAGACTTACCGTTCTTCCGGGGTAAGCCGACCAGGGCAACCTTCGCGCGCAGCCGCTTATCCGGCCGGCGAGCGAACAGGTTGTCCACCAGTTTGCGCTGCCAAGGGCGCAGCAGCAAAGGCTCACCAGCCCGGCCGCCCACAGAATCTTTCACCTGGGGGCACAGGGCTTCAACAAACTCAGTGACCAGCGGACCGTCGCCGCGCTTCACATCGGCCGGCGGCACCGGCGTCAAGATTGCCGGGGGCCAGCCCTTTACCTTTCGGGCCGCCATGCGCAGGAGGCTCCCTACTTGTCTCGTTTCGCCTGCAACTTCTCCAACGTCGAAGCCGCCTTAACCTCGGCCAAGCCAAGCCGGGCTCGAGCCGTGGGGTTGAAACCAAGGGCAGTCAGCCAGTCGGCGATCTCCCGGTTGAGCTCGCGCAGCTGCTTGCGCGCCTCGGTCGAGGATTCGGCCACCGGCACCAGGCGGGCGCGCTCCTCAAGCGACTCCCGCAGCATCGACAGTTGGATGCCGTCAGTGCGGGCGAACCACGCCGAGCCCGCGTCCATGATCTCGGTGAAAAGGTCCGCCGGGGACTTCTCATGCGGCGCCTGGTCCACCGGGGCGACCGCCACTAGCGGGCCGCGGTTATGCCGCGAGGCGTCAAAGGTGCCGGTGCGCTTGTGCTGCTCAACGGGCTTCGGAGGTCGGCCGCGCGGTGCCATCGGAAAACCTCCACATAAAGTCTGAATTTCGCGGCGCTATTTGTACGCATACTAGGCGGGTAATCAGATCGCACTCCGGTCCAGTTTCCGACCCGGTCCCGGTCACTGCCGGGGGAGGGGGGTGGCCCCTCTGCGGCTGTTACACGACCTGTGCGCCTTCGCTAGTGGGCTCGCCGGGTCACCTGGAAGCAGATGGTCAGCCGTCCAGATGTCACCAGGCATGAGGGTGTCGGTGCCGCAGATCCAGCATGGTCCTGGGGCGCCGCGCACTGCTCGAGCCCGCTTGACGTAGTCGCCTGCGTAGTGCGGGCGTGGCCCGCGTACCCGTGCCCGTTGCTGCTTGAGTCTGCATGGCTCGCAGCGGGTGGCGTTGCCGGTGAGGGTGCCGCAGTCCAGGCAGGGTCGGGGTCGCCTAGTCGGCTTCACGGTATTCGGTTGGGTAGATCACGCGGCGCTCGCGGGCTGGGCCTGACCGGGCGATGCGGTTGCGCTGGTCGAGGAGGGCGTCGGCCCATCGGTGCCAGTTGTCGTCGCGGTTGGCGTTGAGGCTGGTGTAGACCAGGGCTTCGTCGATGTCTTCAACGGTGACGATGGGCTGGGCAGGGTCGGGCTTGGCGCGGGTAGATGTTCGCTGCGCCATGTCCTCTCCCTTGAATGACGAAACCCGGCAAGCCGTGTCGGCTAACCGGGTGAAGGCATACTGCGCCACACCCAGAATGATGGACGAAATGCGCATTGTCAAATCGCTGACTGCATTAGTCCGAGTCTGCGGAGCTCTGTCTCGCCCCAGGTTTCGCCGCATCGTCGGCAGGTGACACTCATGCCGCCGTAGCGATCCTGATAAAGCTTGCCGCCACATTCGCCCGCATCGGGGTGGACGACGGGGCAGGTGCCGACGGGTCGGGGCGCGTGATCGCCGATAGCGGAGTGCAGTGCGCTCTTGACTTCGCGGATCTCACGCGCGAGGTCGTCGACCCAGGGTTGGCAGATGATCCAGTCAATGTGGCCGAGGAGGGTGCCGGCCTCGGAGGTGACGGTGGCTTGGCGGCGGCAGGGCTGGAGTTGGCGTTCCTCTCGGATGAGGCGCGCCCAGGCCTCGAGGATGGCGAGGACGGGGACGATGTCGCCGGGGTGGCGGGCGACGGTGCGCTTGTCGAGGAGGGCGACGACGTCAAGGCGGACGGGGGCGGGGGGGTCGACGCGCTTGCCGCGGACTTGCTGGCCGTCGTCTATCGCGGTGCCGGGCTCGTAGAAATGGGGGAGTAGGGCGTAGGTGATGACGACGTCGTCAATGGATTCCCTGAGCCAGCGGGTGTGCCCAGGGCAGACGAGGGTGCCGTGGACCGCGGCTTTGGGGTCGCGGTGGGGGAGCAGGCAGTTGGTGTCCATTTGGCTCCTAGAACGGTGGTGGCCCGTTGGGGTCGCCAGGGTTGGTGGCTGGTGGGGTGGGGCGGGCGTGGGTTCCGTAGGTGGTGCCGCAGGTGTGTTGGGCGTGGCGGGGGACGCGGTCGGGGTGGCTGATTTCTTCGAGGTGGCGTCGTCGGGCGGTGCGGTCGGGCCACAGGTCGTAGGTGGGAACCTGGTCGGCGAGGGCGGCGTATTCGGTGTGGTCGTCGAGGGTGGTGGGTTCGAGGTGGTGGGGTAGGCCGTGGATGGTGCCGGTGATGGTGATGGCACCGCATTTGCGGCAGGTGGAGGCGGTGAAGTGTTGGGTGGGGTGCGGTCCCGTGCCCCCGTTCCCCCCTATGGGGGGGGAACTGGGGACCACGAGCGACAACTGGCGGGGCACGTTGGGGACCACGGCGGGGCACAGTGGGGCACGTTGGGGCACAGCGTGCCCCGGGGGGTGCTGATTTGGGGGTAGCGTGCCCCGCGTCATGCGCCCTCCATTGCAACGATTTGGAAGTCATCTGGGATGGCGCAATAGCGTTCCCAAATCGCCCTGGTGAGGGTGTCGTTCTTGAATGAAATCCCGGCGCCGCGGGCCGCTTCGCGGACCTGGCGGATAGGCATTTCGGGGTCTTTGGTGAGGCGTGCTTGGCGCATCAGGTCAAGTAGTTCCTCGCGCTTGGCCCGGTATCCGTCGCCGACGACTTCGTGCCTGAGCGGCTCCTCGAGCCTGCGGATGGTGAGTTGGCGTTCGGTGATGGGTAGACGGTTGGCCTCGCAGATCAGGTCAAATAGGTCGTCGCTGGCTTTGCTCATGCGCCAGACGGCGTCAACGTCGCCGGATTTGGCTGACCCTCCGCGTTGGCCTTTGCTTTCGTCTTTACCGGAGTGGTCGAGGCGGATGAGGGCGACACCGGCTTGCTTGAGTTTGAGGCCGGTGTGCCGGAAGAAGTCCAGCCAGGTGTCGTTTTCGTTTTCATCCCCGGCGATGGAGCGGCTGACGGTGTCGATGATGACGACTTCGGCGCCATAAACCTCAATGGCGGACATGAGCTCCTGGCTGCCTTTCTCGCTGTCCAGGCTGGACAGGTTCGGGTAGGACAGGAGGGTCAGGTTGTCGAGGTCTGTGGGGCCGTAGCCCATGTTGGTGAGGCGTTCACGGATGTCGGTGCGGGGGTCGTTTTCAAAGTCGACGTAGAGGATGCGGCGGGGTGTGGGGGTGGTGCCGAGGATGGGGCGGCCGGAGGCGATGGCGGCGGCGAGTTCCAGCATGAGGAGGCTTTTGCCGACTTTGGGGGCGGAGTAGAGGGCGATGAGGCGGCGGGCGGGGAGGAGGGGTTCAACGATCCAGTCTTCTTCTGTGTTGTCTGCCCAGAGGGCGTGCCAGTCCTGGGCGGGTAGGTGTTCGAGGACGTATTCGCGGCGGAGTTGGAGGACTTGGTCGGCTTGGTCGGGGTCGCTGGGGGTGTGTTCGGGTGGTGTCCAGGCGGGCAGGTCGGGGTGGGTTTGTTCGGTTCCGTAGCCCTGGTCGCGTAGGTGGCGGCTGGCGGCTTGGAGGTCGCCGTCGTGGTTGTAGTGGGCGTGGACGTAGAGCTTGCTCATGCCTTCGCCGGCGGGGAGGGTGGTGGAGGTGGTGAAGACGTAGAGGGGGCCTTCTTCGAGGCTGGTGGCGCTGGTGCCGTCGCGCTTGTCTTTGCCGGGTCGGGTCCAGTGGGTGCGTTCGTCGGGTGCGGTCCAGGTGTATTGCCAGCCGTGGGGGGTGAGGATGTCGGCCCAGCTGGTGCGGTTGGCCCAGTCGTCCCAGGGGGTGAGGTCGGGGGTGGTGGCGCGGGGCGTTTTGGGTTTGGGGGGTTCGGTGGGGGTGTCGTGGCGTTCGTGGAGGGCTTCACCGATGAGGAGGTGAAGGAGGTCGCGTTCTTCACTGGTGATGTTGGGGGTGTTGGCGGGGGATGTGTTGGGTTGCAGGGTGTAGACGCTGCCCTGCCGGTGGCCTTTGCGTGCGGGGGTGGGGGCGACGATGACGAAGCCACCTTGGCCGCGAGTTTCGGCGAGGACTTTGTCGCCGTGCATGGCGAGTTTGGTGTTGCCGAGGGCGGGGCCGTCGCTGACGCGAACGAAGATGTGGAAGCCGCCTCCGGCGCTGGTTTCGGCGCAGCCGTTAAAGACGCGCTGACAGAGTTCGGGTAGCCCGATAGTGGCGTATTTGTTGAGGGCAAGGTCGATGACTTTGCCGACGCGCATGGCGAGGTCTTCTTCGGGGCCTTCGATCTCGAGCATTTCAACGTTGCCGCTGGCTTCGCCGCAGATGACACCGATGCCGGTGTAGTTGCCGCTCGTAATCCATTCTTCGGTTTGCTGCCAGGTGGGGCGTTCCTTTTGGAAGCGTGCCCAGTATCCGGCGGGCCGTTTTCCTCCGTCTTCGTGGCTGGGGACGACGCAGTATCCGGCGTCGTACCAGTTGAGGGCAGCCTTGAGAAGTTTGGAGGTGGTCACGGTTCTCCTTTGCGTCAGGGTGTGTTGTCCCCACGCCCGACTTGAACGGGCAGCGCGCCAGCGCAGGCATACGCGGGTGGGGGGCTTGGCGGGGTGTTACTTGCGGGCGCCGAGCTTGCCGAGTGCTGCGGCGAGGGCGGGGTTGTTGGAGTCGGCGGCCAGCTGCTCAACCTCGGGGTCGCTGGCGAAGGCGTTGCCGGCGATGGAGTCGAGGTAGGCGGTGGCGGCCTTGACGCAGTCGTTGTCGGTGGTGGCGTCAACCAAGATCCACGGCGCGGACTGGCCAGGCTTCGCGGTGCCCTTGCCGAGCACGGCCAACACCTTCTGCCCGATGCGGCCCTTGAGGGAGCCGACGAGCACCTTCGGGAACCACAGGACGTCCTCGTAGGTGGCGGTGTCGGTGATGTCGTGGATGGTGACGCGGACGGCGTCTTTGTCGCCCATGGAGGTGGGGATGGAGGCGACGTACTCAAGGGGCTCCACGATGAGGAGGTGCCCTTCGAGGTCGGCGGGTCGGACGTCGGAGCCGCCTCCGGCGGCGGGTGCTGCGAATACGGTCATTGCGGGTTCCTCTTTCTATGCGGATGCGCGTGCGGGTGCAGGCGCAGGGGTGGGCAATTTGGTGAGGGGCTTGGTTTTGTAGGCGGCGCGGACGGCCACGGCGGCTTGGGCGAGTGCCCAGCCGTGCTCGAGGTCGATGAGGTACAGGTCGCAGGTGCCGCGTTCGGCGGGGAGGTGAATGAGGAGGCCGACGTCAGTGCGGACACCGAGGTCGGCGAGGGAGGCGATGCGGCCTTGGTCGGGGTCGTACAGGTGGCCGTGGGCGTAGATGCTGATTTGCTGGGCGACGCCGTGGGGGTAGTCGGGTTCGTGCTGCCCGGTTTTGAGGTCGGCGACGACGAGGCCGACGTCGGGGACCTGGAGGAGCCGGTCGAAGGACCCGGCGGCTTGGAGTTCGTCGCAGACCACGAACAGTTCGGCGGCGGCCATGGCCAGGTGCCGGGTGGCTTCCTTGTACGCGCACAGGTCCAGGTACAGGGGGTCGGTGTGGGGGACGAGGTCGGCGGGCTGTTCACCGGCGTCGATGCGTTCGGTGAAAGCGTGCAGGGCAGTGCCGACGTTGGCGGCCCGATCACTGGCAGCGGCCGCGAGGGCTTCGTCGACAACTTCGTTGAGGGCGCGCCGGTCTTCGCCGACGGCTGACGTCTTGGTGACGAGGTCGGGGCGGCGCGCCAGCCCGATGGCGGTTTGGCGGCACTTCCATTGGGTGAGGGCGGTCTTGTCGTCGAGGGCTTTGGCGAGGGTGCTGACGCGGGTGTAGGGGATGGGTTTGCCACCGTCAACGGGGTCGATGAGGGGGCGGCCCCAACGGTCGCGGGGGATCTCAGTCGCAGGTCGGGTGAACATTCGGGCTCCTTATCGGGTGGCTTCGAGCAGGGTGCGGCGGCGGGCTTCGATGAGGTGGGCGGGTTCGGGAGGTGTCAGGGCGTGGAGGTGGCGGGCGTGGGTGCGGATGCGTTCACCCCAGGCGGCGAGGTCGCGGGAGCGTTGCGCGGCGGCGGCGTCGCAGATGTCGGCGGCGGCCTGGTCGAGCTCGAGGGCGATGCGGGCGATGGCGCGGCGCACTTTGGCTTTCTGGGCGGGGGTCATGCGGGTGAGGTCGTCGGGTGTGGGGATGAGGGCGGGCATTAGGAGGCCTTTCGGGTGCGGCGGGCGGCGGCGAGGGCGTTGCGTGCGGCGGGCAGCAGTCCACCCCAGATGCCTTCGCGCTCCTTGTGTTGCAGGGCGTAGTCCAGGCAGAGGTCGCGGACGTTGCAGTGCCCGCAAATGTTCAGCGCCATGGGCGTGTTGCCTTTGCTCGTGTCGCCGGATTCGGGCCACCACCATTCGGGGTTAGTGGCGGGGTCGTTGCAAGCGCCGTGTTCCATCCAATTAGCGATGGGCCGCAGCATGTCGTCGCGGCACTCGCGGCAGTAGTTGGGGCGGGCGGTGTGCTGGACCCGCACTTTTCCGCAGCGTGCGCAGGGCTTGTAGTCGGTGGGGTGGCTGCTCATGACAGTTCCGTCCGCTCGATGTGGCTGACGAATAGCCACAGTTCGTCACTGATCACGGGGTCGGGGTGACGCGAGGCGAAGGTGGCGAACTGGTCGCGTATCCGGTCGCGCATCTCCTTGCGCCCCTGGAGGCGTCCCTCCTCGCGGGAGGTCCGCGCGGGGTCGAGCATTTGCTTGACGTTGTACAAAGTCATTCCAGGCCTCGCAGAAGTCGCAGGGTTCGCGGGCGACGCAGCCGTGCCCGTCGGGGACGTAGTTCCAGCCTTTGCCTGAGCAGACGCCGCAGCTCATCGGCACGCCTTCGGGTATTGAGCCCAGTACCGCTCGAAGGGCTCCACGATCCAGTTCTGGTGGTGCCAGGAACTCCACCCCGAGTAGGCAGAGAAGTCGTAGGTGACGACGCCACGCTTGACCCGCAGCCCCCAGGGCTGCCAGTTCATGTCGCGGACCATGCGGCGCATGGCGGTGAAGGACTGGACCGGGTCGTAGACGTTGTCGGGCCAATACTTCGTGTGCTGCCAAGAGGGCGCGTTTAGTTGCACGATGCCGAGGTCGGGGTAGGACGACTCGTGGGGGTTGCCGTTGGACTCGCGCTGCGCAATGGCCCACGCGACGCGGACATTGGTGCCCTTGAATCCGGCTTCGGTGATCCAGGCCACGACGCGGTCCTTGCACGGCTTCGCTTTGACGGCCGGCGCCGGGGCCACGGTCATGCTGGCCGCGAGTGCGGCGGCCGCGAGGGGTGCGAACATCAGTCCTCCAATGGGGTGCCGTAGCCTGCGGCGCGCAGCAGGGCGATGAGGTCGTCCAGGCACATGACCGCGGGCCAGGTGCCAATGGAGGCCTCGCCCATGCCGTCGGGGCGGATCACGCCGACACCGAGAACACCGTCCTCGGCGCGGGCGTTGAGCTGCTTCATCAGGCCGACAAGGTTGAGGTCGCGGCGTGCCTTGACCTCGACGTCAATGCCGACCAGGCCGACGATGTCGGTGCCCGCGCGCCCCGCGCCCACCGGCTCGGCGTGGGGGAAGCCGTTGGCGGCGAACCGCTCGGCGACCACACGCTGGGACCGGTAGCCGCGATGCTTGCGGTGCTGGCTCACGCCTGTCGGGCCTCGTTGTAGGCCAGCGTCACGTCGGCGGGGATGCGGCCCCGCTTGCCGACGTAGAGGCCGCGCTCGAGTGCCCACGCGCGCACGGCCTTCGGGGTGGGCTGGGAAGGCTCCACCAGTTCCCGATAAGCGGGCGGGTAGGTGTCGTCATCCTCGGCGGGGCTGTCGTTGAGGTTGAGAGTCATGGTCAGGCTCCTTCGGAATTGAGCAGGCGCAGGTGACGCCCGGCAGGGTGGTGGTGCACGGCCATGTCGGTGAGGACATGGATGGCGTCGTCCAGGTCGTCCAGCAGGACGGCCTCACGGGCCTTGTGGCGTTTCTCGGCGATGCCGACGCCGGCCCAGTAGGCGACGAAGGCGGTGACGGTGCTCATGGCGGCCGCGAACAGCACGACCGTGAGGGCAGGGTCCATGGGTTATTCCTCCCGCTTGTCGGGCAGAGGGGGGGTGCGGCCACCGGCCCGCATGGCCTCCTGGAAGCGGCGCAACTGGTCGCGTTCGGACCATTCGGCCCGGGCGTTAATGCCCAGGACCAGGCCGACCGCGCACAAGGCGACGCCACCGAGGAACACTGCGAGCTCGAGCATCCGGTGCCCCCTCCTCCCCTGGTTGGGTGAAGTGGCGGGGGCGGCGACCAAGACGGTCGACCAACCGGAAGGGAAAAGGTGCCGCCCCCGCCGTGTCACCGGGCTCGGGGGGGATGCCGCGGCGACAGGCAATTGGTACCGGACTTAGGTGACGTGCGGATTTGTCAATAGGGCCAGCGGTCAGAAAGGGTCCTTGACAGGTCAGACCGACGGCGGTAACGCATTTCCCACAGACAACGCCAAGGTTGCCGGGCTCCCTAAATCACCAAAAACCGTGTAAACATGGGGGCAGTAGGTCGACCGACCCACCGACGCGATTACGAACACCGGGTAAGAATCAGTAACCGAGTGGTTCCTGGTTCGAGTCCAGGTGCGGGAGCAATAAGGAGCGAACCGGACGTGAATTCTTTTTCATAACGAAATTGTTATGAAGGCCCTATTGGGCGTGTCTCTGTCCGGCATTTCTGACTTGTCCCGTATCAGGTTTCTGCCAATCGCGTGCCTGCGTTTTGGAAGGGCAGTAAATGTGGACGTCCGAAACCATCTATGGGGGGGAGAGCCATGGCCCGGAGAGAGAGAGAGAGAGAGAGAGAGAGAGAGAGAGAGAGAGAGAGAGAGAGAGAGAGAGAGAGACCCGGGGGGCGTCGAAATGACCACACCAGCCTTTCCCGAATACGTTTCCTGGCTTCGCGCCGGGGGGCTCAGTGAGGGGACGGTGCGCCTACGGGTCCACCACCTCGCCCGCTTCTCCAAGCAATACGACCTCATCACCGCGACCACGGAAGACGTGATCGCCTGGCTGGAGAATCCAGGCTGGAAACCGGCGACCCGCCTCGCAGCCAGGTCCAGCCTGCGGTCCTATTACCGCTGGGCTGTGGAGACTGACCTGGTCGCCAAGGACCCGACGGCGAAGACGCGCACGGTGAAGGTGCCCCCGCGGGCCATTAAGGAAGCCCCGCAGGAAGCGTTGCTGACGGCGTTGGAGTCGGTGGGGGAGCGGGACCGCTTGGCGATCATGCTGGCGGCCTATGCCGGGTTGCGGCGGGCGGAGATTGCCACACTGCACGCCGACAACATCGGGGACCGCATGTTGACGGTGACGGGGAAGGGCTCCAAGGTACGCCGGGTGCCCATCCACCCGTTGCTTGAGGCGCCGCTGCGGTCAGCGAAGGAGCGCGGCGGGTACGTCTTCCGCGGCGCCGATGGCTGGTCCCCGGTGACGCCCGATGCGATGGGGCGCCGGATCGCTCGAGCCCTGCCCGATAAGTGGTCGGCCCATAGCCTGCGGCACTACTACGCGGGCCACGTCTACCGGGCCAGCCATGACATCCGGGCGGTCCAGCAATTGCTCGGCCATGCGTCCATTGCGACGACGCAGATTTACACGATGGTGGACGATGACGAGCTGCACCGCGCGGTCGGTGCCTGGGCGTCGTAGAACGCAGCAAAGCGGCCCCCCTTCCCCTTGTGAGGGTTGGGGGGCCGCTTTGCGTGTTGGGGGGTTAGGCGTCGTCCGCCTCCCCCTCCTCGTCATCGTCGTCGTCGTCCTCCTCGTCGTCCTGGCTCATGCCGAGAACGCCGTGGGCTCTGAGTTCGCCGATGGCTTCGGTAAAGGAATGGAGGACGTGTTTGGCCATGTCGGCGGCCACGTCGGGGGCGTAGTGGGAGATGTCGTCGGCGCTCATGTTGACCTCGAGCTGCCCGAAGCGCAGCGAGAGCCAGAGGTTGACGGGCTGGGCCATTAGTCCTCCATGCAGGCGTCAAGGGTGAGCGAATATCCGATGAGGTCCACGACGTTGTCGCGCGTATGCCGGTTCATTTCGCGGGCAATCTTGACTTGAATCATGCAGAGGGCGACCTGCTCCGGCGTGATGTCAACGTCAAGGACGATCGACCACAGGTTTGCGATGCGCTGGAAATTGACTTTGGGGTGGGCGTAGTCGCGCTGCCTCGGCCCGGTGACGGCTTGGACGGCGTCGGCGGCGAGGGTGGGGTCAATCGCCTTCACAGGATTTCCAATCCGGTCCAGTGACCTGCGCGGGTGAGGAGGGTGAGGACTCCGGATTGCGGGCCGCCACCGTTCTTGTTGTCGAACCAGGGGGAGCCGGGGTCGACGGTGGGGGCTTGGATGTGGACGCGGCCTGAGTCGTCGGTGACCCGCAGATGGTGGAAGTGGCCGCTCATGAGGATGTGGGCTTGGCCGATGCGCTTGCGGGCGTGGCCTTGCTTGGCCCACCAGTCCTGGGCTTTCTCCGGTCCGCGGAATTGGTGCCCGTGGGCCATGCCGATGACGGTGCCTTCGGCCTCGATGGTGACGGTGAGGTCGTCCACGTCGGGGGTGATGAAGGTGACGTGGTCGTAGCCGCCGGCCAGGTGCAGGGCGTCGGCGACCTGCATGGCGGCGTCAACGGCAAAGGAGTCGGTGGCGGCGGCGCTCATGCCCATGAGGCGATAGGCCTGGTCATGGTTGCCGGGCGCGGTGGGGACCACCAGGCTTTCGGCGAGGGGGGCGAGGGCTTTGACGTGCTCGAGGAGGAGGCGCCGGATGACGCGCAGCTGCTCGGTGAGGCCGAGGTCGCTGGACAGGGCGACGCCGCCGTTTTGGCTGACGACGCCTTCGCAGAGGTCGCCGAGGCTGGCCAGGACGATGGTGCCGATTGGGCGCCTTTTGTTCTCGCGTTTGATGCGGGCGATGCTGGCCTCGAGCCCGTCAAGGATGCGGCCCACGGTCTGCTCGGTGCCTTGCCCGTAGGCCTCTTTGCCGATTTGCCAGTCGGCGATGGCGTGAACGTAGGCCCACGTTTCGCCGGTCCTTGGTGAAGGTTGCGGGCGTTTCTTTCCTATGGCGGCCACCAGCTCGTCGACGTCCAGCCCGGCCGAGCGGGTCGGCTCCACGACGTAGCGGCGACGGGTCACCGGCTCGGTCGTGGCGTCGTCGCCTTGCTGGTGCCGCACCCAAGCGCGGGGATCGTGGCGGACCTCCACTAGCCGGGCCTGCCAGCCCGGCGGTACGTCGACCCCTAACGCGCGAACCTCATCGGTCCAGGTCGACTCATCACCGGGCTGGCCGGCGCCGAGCACGACGACCTCCGCCCTACCGGTGGCGTCGTACTGAACGGACGGGGACCAGCCAGCCGGTAGCGAATAGCCGGGGTCTACCTGTCCGCCGGGGGAAGCGGCTGCCAGGTCTTCAAGGTTCACGATCCTGAGCACCTACATTCGCGGCGACGATGCCGCTGCACCACATGGCTTGAAGTGCGGTGCCCGAGTTCCCCCAGCGCCACGCTGATCTTTGTGGAGGGGGCGTGCGGGTTGTCCAGGGCAGCCTGGAGCGTCTTACGGGTCTTGTCGTCTAGCTGCTCGAGGACGATGCCGAGGCCACATTCGGGGCCGCGGGGTGGGCGATAGTCGGGACTGGCGAGGTTGTCTAAGAGGCCCACAGGTGGCCTCCTTCCTTTGTCTAGCCCGTGACGATGCGCTTGGCGGCTTGCCAACGCAGGTGACGCTTGACCCTGCGCTGCCACCAGGACCGCGGCAGGAGGGTGTCGTTCTTGCGGCCGGGAGCCCAGTCGGCGTGATTGAGGACGCATGAGGCGTCCACGCCCATGAGCTCGCAAATGGTGGCGGCAAGGATGGTGGCGGCCTTGATCTGCTCAGGGGTGTAGCCGTCCACGTCGGTGACTTTGGCCTTGGTGGTGGGGTTGGTGCCCTTGGACTCAATCTCAATGCCAAAGGTGGCGCGGTTACCGTGGCTGCCGCCGACCCAATACTTGCCGAGTTGGATGCCACCTTCGGGGAGCGTGGTCGCCCCTGCGTGGTAGGAGCCACGCGCCGCAATAATGGTGACGAGGCCGTCGCGCCCGATGTTGCAGTGGGCCGCGCGCACCGGGTAGTAGGTGTTGCGGATCTGCCAGTAGAGCGACGGGTTGTTGCCCTTGGCGCCACCGTTGGCGGTGTGGTGCATCATCACGCCGGCGTAGGGGGACACGCCAAAGGGGTCGATTTCTTTGGAGTCCCAGCCTTCGGCGTAGGCGACGTTGAGGCCGGACTTGCGCAGTGCCCGGCGGAGTTGGGTCGCGGTGTAGGACGCCATTACTCCTCGTCCCACACGTCGAAGGGCTCAAAGTCAACGACCTGGGCGCCCCGGCCAAACTCGATGTCGGCGGGGTTGAGCCAGCGCAGCACGGTGGGGACGGCGGAGGCGAGGGCGGCGATGACCCAGGTCTGCCAGGAGGCGAGGTTGATGCTGCCGTTGGCGACCCAGTCGGCGACGGCCATGGACAGGGCGACCGCGAGGAATACCCGCAGGGCGCTGGCGAGGGGTGACCGGGCGAACCAGTCAGCGAATGTCGGCATTAGCGGTCCTTATCTGTGAGGTGCCAGGCGATGTGGTCGTCAACCTTGGCGCGCACGTCGCGCACGTCGACTTGGATTTCGGCTTGCTTTTCTTCAATGCGGTCAATGGCGTCGCGGAGTGAGGAGCCGCCGTTGCGGTGCAGTTGCGAGGAGATCCCGTCCAGGCGCTTACTGAGGCTTGCTGTCAGGAGGCGGTAGAGGGCGGCGAGGCCCACGCTGATTGCGGTAATGGCTACGACGACTCCGGCGGCCCAGATTAGGAAGTCGTCTATCTGTGGGGTGTCCACGGTCCTCTAGCTCCTGTGTGATGGGTAGGGGCGCCCCGTCGCAGCAGGGCATCTTTTGGTGGCACGCAGGGCACAGCCAGCGGGTGCTGGTTGGGTCGAATTCGTGGTCGCAGTTGTCGCAGGTCAAGGCAGGCCCCCTGTTCTCAACGCAGCGGTTAACGTCGTGTCCGATTCGGGCGGTCTAGAAATTGGTCGGAAATTGTGTGCCGATGGCCTTGCATGGTGTACCTACACCGGGGTACGTTGTACCTACACCCGCCAGACAGGCGGCACAGACAGGGGGACCAAATGAGCATGAGCAAGGAATTTCTCGCGCAGATTCAGCCCGCCATTGACTGCCCATACAGCATCAAGACCGACGCAATCCAGCAGAACCTTGACGGCAGCGTGTCCACTCGCACCTTGCTCCACATTGGCAAGCGTGACGGCAAGACGCCGCGCCTCCTCGTCGCCGTCATTTATGACGCTGGCGACGGTGGCGCGCCGCGTTTTGACTTCAACCCCGATGAGCCTGAGCGCGTAGCCGCTTGGCGCGAGTGGCTTGCTGCGGCTTACCCAAATGAGACCCGTGGCTGGGCGCAGGAGTGCGCTCTGAATTGGCTCATCAACGATGAGGCTGACTGGGACGCCATGATTTCGGCGGCGTTGCCCAATGCCTAACGCGCCTAAGACCCCTAGCCGTAACGTGCGCGTGCCAGATGACCTCTGGCACGCTGCCATGTCCAAGGCACTAGACCGTGGTGAGTCCCTGTCGGACGTCATACGGCGTGCCCTTGAGAAGTACGTCAAGGGCTAGAGCTGCCTGCTGGGGCACCACGCCATTCCCTAGCGCCTTGAGTTGGTCATTGCGGCTGATACCGATAGCGGGGTCTGTAACGTGCCCATCAGGTAGGCCCATCATCCATTCCACGAATCGTGGGGCTAGGCGGGGTGCGCCAGTCCGTCCAGGCTCAGTAGGTGAGGGTGCGGGTCGTCCGATGACGCGCTCCCATCGGGAGATAGCGGGGCCGTAGTCGCCCCAGGCTGTCCAAGTAGGGACGCCACCTCCCGAAGCGTCTGATTCGGGCTGTCCCAATTGAAGTCGCCGCGCACGCCGACCTTGTCTTGCGTCGTCGGAGTGGGTAGCAACGTCACCGCTGTCCGCAGATCGAGCCCTCCATCTCCGTGACGGCCCGCCCCATTCGTGTCCGAGGTGCGCGGGGTAGGCAACGATGAACAGTCGCGCCCGCTGGTGGGGAGCTCCGGCGTCGGCAGCTCGAATAACTCCCCATCGTGCAGACCACCCCACGCGGGCAAGGTCAGCGAGGACAACGTCAAAGCCCAAAGAGAGGTGGCCTCTGACGTTTTCCAGCACGACAAGTTGGGGTGCCAGGACGCAAATGGCTCGGAGGACTTCGGGCCATAGGTGTCGTTCATCGGTAGCGCCTTTCCGCAGGCCAGCGTGACTGAATGGCTGGCAGGGGTAGCCGCCCGTGAGTACGTCCACGGGCTCCACCTTGAACCAGTCCACGGCGGTCACGTCGCCGAGATTGGGTAGGTCGGGGTGGTGGTGAGCAAGGATGCGGGATGGCGCCTGGTCGTACTCGACGTGCCACGCGACAGCGCCGCCCAGCACCGAGCTGACGGCCATGTCTAGGCCGCCGTAGCCGCTGAATAGCGAGCCGATTCGCACAGGTGATACCTCCCCGACTGCGAGGATGACACAGGCGGCTGACATTGCGGCGTGTCGCGGGGTTGTCGTCAATTGGCAAGTTATTGCCGCCACGAGTCGGGCGGTGCGTCGTCGCACGGCCACGGTTTCTGGCAGGCGAGGCAGTAGACCCAGCGGTCGGGCGGTAACTCCAGCACGAGGCTGGGGCGGTGAGTCACGCTAGGACGGGCTGACTGAGCCGCTTGGCGATGATCTCGCAGTATCGCTCCTCCAGCTCGACGCCGACGGCCTGGCGGCCGAGGTTGGCGGCGGCGCTCAGGGTCGCGCCCGATCCAGCGAACGGGTCTGCGATTACGCCGTCGGGGCACTTGGCGATTAGTGCCTCCATGAGCGGCACGGGCTTGGGCGTGGGGTGCCCGATTAGTCGGGGCTGCATGTGGCGCGGCTCATCGGTAGTAAAGACGTTGGGGGTGGGCTTGCCGACCCAGCCGCTCCCGATGAGGTAGATCTCCTCCTCGACGGCGTAGAAGGGGTGGGGGCTGACGCCTGGGTAGCGGCCCTTCTTGTGCCAGATGAGGCGGTGCTTTACGCGGTCGGGTCGGGGCTGGCGCCAGGACCCGAAGACGACGGCTGGGCGGTCGCGGCCCCATAGAGCGAGGACATCGTCGCGGACCTGGGTGTCCTCGTCGCCCTTGATGGACTGCACGGCCTGGTCGCGCTTGCTGCGGTCGCTGTGGAGTCGACCTGCGGGCCACGCGATCCCATAGGGCGGGTCTGTGACGAGCACGTCGGCCTCTAGCCACTCGGGCACCTCGCGGCAGTCTCCGAGGTACAGGGTGACGAGCTCGTCCCGGTAGTACGGCTCCATGAGTCTCCCCAAATGGAAACGCCCCCGACGTGGTCGAGGGCGTGTGGCAGGTTCTATTCGGTTATGGGCGTACTACTCCACGGCCAAGGGTGGCACGGTGGCCTGACGGTCAGTAACTCTTACGTTACGGACTGAGGGAATCAATCCCTAGGTTCCGAACTAGACGCCCAGGAGGGCGGCGGCCTCGTCAGCGGTGAGGCCGAGGGCTTCCAGCTTGGCGACAGCCGACGCCTTAGCGGCAGCCTTAGCCTCCTCCGCAGCCTGTCGCT
>Ga0315904_10001765_pt1 | contig 34239 bp, 28 predicted proteins | sample LakEriMetagenome_6_FD_203529 | JGI IMG/M metagenome (GOLD analysis project Ga0315904, IMG submission 203529) | Freshwater fungal communities from buoy surface, Lake Erie, Ohio, United States - Buoy 12 MA120 | ecosystem: Environmental > Aquatic > Freshwater > Lake | place: USA: Lake Erie, Ohio...
GCCAGCCGGCGCGCCGGGCGGCGCGGGGGTCCGCCGGTGGGCGTACCTCGGCGGCGGTCATGCCCGACCCTCACGCATGAGCTGCAGCTGCTGGGACACCGCGTCGGCCGTGACCTTGCCCGGGTAGCGCGCCCGGATCACGCCGTTGGGATCGATGATCCAGGTCTCCGGCACCTGCACGACCCCGAAGTCGATCGAGACGCCACCGTCTGGGTCGCGCACGATCGGCCAGTCGCCGCCGTTGTCGTCGAAGAACGCCTGCACCGACTCGTCGGTGCCGCGGTTGATGATCGTGTACAGCTCGGCGCCGTCGGGGATCTGCGACTGCTGCTCGTGGAGCGCGATGAGCTCGGGGTGCTCCTCCACGCAGGGCACGCACGTCGGGTCGAAGAAGTTGAGCACGACCCAGCTGCCCTTGCGCCGGCTGAGGTCGAACGGCTCGTCGTCGAGCGTGGTGCTCACGACCGACGGTGCGGGCCGCCCGATGTTGAACGACGACGCCATCTCCGTGTCGGACGGATCGCTGCTCGCCAGCACCACGAACAGCGCAGCCAGGACGATCGCGACCGCGAGCGCCACGAACGGCGCCACGCGGCGGGGCGGGGCGCCCTCGCCCCCGGCGGGGTCCTCACCGGCCGCGTCGGTGCGCTCGGCGACGGTGTCAGACACGGGCGACCTCCGGCTCGTCACCGGTGCGGGCGTCGCCCACCGGCACCGGCTCCGACACCGGCGCTCGCGGGTCGCGGCGCCGCTTGCCGGGGAACGCGGCGAGGATCGTGCCGAGCGAGACGAGACCGCCACCGATCCACATCCACAGGATCATCGGCTTGATGAACACCTTGATCTGCGCCTCGGACGCCCCGGCCTCGGTGACCTTCTCCAGGGTGAGGTAGATGTCCTTCGTGAGACCGGTGCGCACGCTCGGCGTGCCGATGTCCATGCCCTGCAGGGTGAACCGTGTGATCGCCGGGGCGTACGCCTGGCCGCCGTCGATGCTCACCTGCGCCTTGAGCCCCTGCGACCGCTCGGTCTCGAACGCCTCCACCTCGAGCAGCTCGAACGTGTGGCCCTCGAACGACACCGGCTCGCCGACCTTCATCGTGAACTCACCCACGCGGGTGTAGCCGTTGGAGGCGGCGAGCGCGACGGCGATGAGGATGATGCCGAGGTGCACCACCATGCCGCCGTTGGCCCGACCGACCAGGCCGCGCCACCCCTGACGCCGCGTTGCCAGCACGAGCTGGCGCAGCGCCGCCCCGGCGGCGAAGCCACCGAGCCCGAACGCGAGCAGCGACGCCCACGCATCGGCACCGACGGCGACGGCGACGGCGAGGCACACCACGCCCAGGCACGCCGGGACGAACAGCCGGTCGCGCAACAGCTCCGTGCTCGCCTTGCGCCACGGCAGCACCGGCGCGACCGCCATCAGGAACAGCAGCACCAGACCGATCGGCATGCTCAACCGGTCGAAGAACGGCTGCCCCACGGCGATCTGGCGGTCCTGCAGCGCCTCGACGATCAGCGGGAACACGGTGCCGAGCAGCACCACGAACGCGAACACCGTGAACAGCACGTTGTTCGCGAGGAACGCACCCTCACGCGACAGCGGCGAATCGATCGTGCCCGGCGAGCGGAGCCGGTCGCCGCGCCAGGCGATGAGCGACAGCGACACCACCACGATGACGCCGAAGAACCCGAGGAGGTACGGACCGATCGTGCCGTCGGCGAACGCGTGGACGCTGTTGATGATGCCGCTGCGGGTGAGGAACGTGCCGAGGATCGTGAGCGCGAACGTGGCGATGAGGAGGCTGATGTTCCACACGCGCAGCATCCCGCGACGTTCCTGCACGAGCACCGAGTGGATGTACGCGGTGCCGGTGAGCCACGGCAGGAAGCTCGCGTTCTCCACCGGATCCCACGCCCACACACCGCTCCAGCCGAGGACCTCGTACGCCCACCAGCCGCCGAGCAGGATGCCGATGCTGAGGAAGCCCCACGCGAACAGCGCCCAGCGACGGGTCTCCATCAGCCATCCCTCGCCGACGCGGCCGGTGATCAGCGCGGCGATCGCGAAGGCGAACGGCACCGTGAACCCGACGTAGCCGAGGTACAGGATCGGCGGGTGGAACATCACGAGGATGTGGTTCTGCAGCAGCGGGTTGGGACCCGGCCCGTCGGTGACACCGGGCTCGCCGTTGGCGAACACGTCGGTCGGGCCGAAGGCGATGAAGAAGAAGAACGCCGTGACGACGAACATCACGACGAGCGCCCACGCGATCAGCGGGTCGTCGAGCCGCTTGCGGTAGCGCTTCATGATGTACGCCGTGTAGCCGGCGAGCGTGAGCAGCCAGAGCAGGATGCTGCCCTCGAGCGCGCTCCACAGCGCAGCGATGTTGTAGAGCATCGGCGTGCTGCGCGACCCCACCTGCTGCACGTACGCCAACCCGAAGTCGTACGTGAGCAGCGCGTTCATCATCACGACGGTCGCGAGCAGCGCGGTGCCACCGGCCACCCACGCGTAGTTGGGGATGGTGCGCAGCAGCTTGCGGTCGCCGGTGATCGTGGCGTACGCCAGCGCGATCGCGCCGAAGACGGACGTGACGAGCCCGACGATGAGGGCGGAGTGGCCGACGAGGCCGTTGACGCTCGTCGCGGTCAGGCCTGCAGCGAACATGCGCCCTGGGCCTCCTCGATCCGGTCGGAGTTCTGCGCCTCGTACTCGTTCGAGTGCTTCACCTCGACCCGGTCGCCCAGGAACACGCCGTCCCCACCGAGACGACCGTGCACCACCACGGGGATGCAGTCCTGGAACACACCGCCCGGATCACCCTCGTACCGCACCGTGAGCTCGCGTCCGCCGTACGCGATGAGGAAGGTCGTCGCGTTGCCGTCGAGGGCGATCGACCCCTCCTCCACACTCCCCTGCACGCGCAGGCGGCGACCCTCCTCGCAGCCGTCCTTCGAGCCGAGCTCGTCGACGTTGCAGTAGTAGTCGATCGCGTTGGAGAGGAACTGGGTGACGAGCACGCCACCCCCGGCGAGCACCAGGACGATCACGGCGATCGCCGGCCAGCGCTTGCCGCGCCGCCGTGGTGGCGGCGGGGCGACCTCGTCGTTGCGGGGGCTCAGATCCATGGCTTGTCCTCGTCGGGGAGCTGCCGGCCGAGGGCCCTGCCCCGCCGGACGACGTACCACGCCAGCGCCGCCGAACCACCGAAGGCGGCGATGTAGCTGGCGAAGATGAAACCTGCGTGATCCATCAGCTCACCGGGTCCTTCGTCGGGACCGTCGAGGCCGCCGAGACCGTCGCGGTCGGGGTGGAGGCCGCGGTGGTCGGGGCCGCTGCCGAGGCGTCGGGACGACCCTCGCTACGACGCTCGGCGAGCGCGAGGTCGAGCCCCTTGTCGTCGAGCAGGTCCTGCAGGTGGAGCACCCGCTGGCGGTGGAGCACGTACCACACGTAGAGCATCGAGAACGCCACCGTCGCGAGCAGCAGCGTGAACAGCATCGTGTCGTCGAGCTTCACGTCGGTGTTGCCGGTCGCGACGCTCGCGTCCTGGTGCACCGAGCGCCAGATCCGCACGCTGAAGTGCACCAGCGGGATCTCCAGCACGGCGAGCAGCGCCACGACGGCCGAGCGCCGGGCCCGCTGCTGATGGGTGCCGCCGAGGCCACGCACGGCGAGGTATCCGATGTAGGTGATGAACAGGAACGCCGTGGTGGTGACCCGGGCGTCCCACACCCAGAACGTGCCCCAGGTGATGCGACCCCACAGCGAGCCCGTGAGCAACGTGATCGCCATGAACAGCACGCCGATCTCGGCGCTCGCACCGGCGATGCGGTCCCACGTGAGCGACGAGGTGCGCTTCCAGAGGTAGGCCGCCGACGACACGGCGGTGACGACGAACGCCAAGTACGCCACCCAGACGGTGCCGACGTGTGCGTAGAGGATGCGGACCGTCTCGCCCTGCACCACGTCGGGCGGGGAGATCACGAGTGCGAACAGGGCGAGCACGCCCATCGCGACGAGGGTGAGTGCGCCGAGGATGCGAGTGAACCGGGTGCCGGTGCCGGCGCCGTTGCCGACCGGTGACGTGGCCGCCGAGCCCGGGCCGGTGAGTGGGGTCTGGGTGGTGGCCACGTGTGCGCTGTCCTCGTTCCCGTGCTGCTCGTGCTGCTCGTGCTGCTCGTGTTGCTCGTGTTGGCGGGGCTGCTCACGCCCCGGTCGCTGGCGCTCGCTCACCGGTCACTCCTCGATGAGTGGGCCGAAGGCCAACGTGCCCCCGACGCCGAACAGTGCTGCGAAGACGAGCAGCATGCCGACCCACGGCCAGCCCTCGTCGATCGCGGCATGCCCGACCCCGAACGCCGCTTCCGTCGCCCGTGTCGCACCGATCAGCACCGGCGCCACCACCGGGAACAACAGGAGCGGGAGCAATGTCTCCCGTCCTCTCGCCCCGGCAGCGAGACCGCCGTAGAGCGTACCGACGAAAGCCAGACCGGTGGTAGCGGGGAGCAGGGTGGTGACCAAGAGCACGGCGCCCGTCGCGGTGAGCGTCGCCTCGTAGAGCACCACCGCCAGACCGATCAGGAGCAGCTCCAGCACCAGGAGCTGCACGGCCAGCGCGAGCGACTTGCCGAGGAAGATCCCGGGCGGGCTGACCCCTGCCACCCGGAGGGCGTCGAGCGCCCCGTCGGCGGTCTCCACCGCGAAGGCCCGCTGCACCACGACGAGCAGGGCGAAGATCGTCGCCAGCCACACCAGACCGGGTGCCGTGCGCTGCAGCACCTCGTCGTTGTCGAGCGCGAACGCGAACAGCACCATCACCAGCGAGGCGAAGGGCAGCACCTGGTTCACGATGACGCGGCTGCGGCGCTCGATGCGCAGGTCCTTGCCCGCGACGAGCCGGGCCGTGCGCCAGATGGACGCGGCAGCGGGCGACCCCGACGCAGGCGATCCCGAAGCAGGCGACCCCGACGCAGGCGACGCGGTGTCGTTCACGACGCGCCTCCGGATGCGGTCGTGTCGGATGCCCCCGTGTCGGGGGACACCTGGCCGGCGACGACGTCGACGACCCGGGTGGCGAGGCCGCCCGCCCGCTCGAGCTCGTGGCTCGCCACCATCACCGTGGCGCCCGCGGCGACCGCGGCCCGCAGCGTGGCGTCGAGCTCGTCGCGACCGGTGGCGTCGAGGCCTGCGTGCGGTTCGTCGAGCAGCCACAGCTGCGCACGCCGTGCCACCAGGCACGCGAGCGCCGTCCGCCGCTTCTGACCGGCCGACAGTCGTCCGACCGCCACCCCGGCCAGGCGGGAGGCGAGACCCATGCGATCGAGCGATGCGTCGATCTCCACCGCCGACGCGCCCACGGTCGCACCCCAGAACTCGACGTTCTCGCGCACCGTCAGGTCCGAGTACAGCCCGTTCGCGTGGCCGAGCAACCCGACCCGCGACCGCACCGCGTCGCGCTGGGTGCGCAGGTCGCACCCCACCACCGTGCCCTCGCCGCGCTCGAGCGGCACGAGGCCGGCGCAGAGTCGCAGGAGGGTGGTCTTGCCGGCCCCGTTCGGGCCGCGCAGCAGCACGATCTCGCCGCGCCGCACGTGGAGGTCGGCACCGGCGAGGGCGGGGAAGCGACCGAGCACGGCGACCGCGTCCCGCAGTTCGACCACGAGTCCGGCGGCGTCGGACGACGAGGGCGCGCCAGCCGGTTCCACGACCGGCGACGCTACCTCGCGGCCTGCGTCGCGACCCAGGTGACGCCCGCGACTCCGACGAGCCGTGCGACACGTCACGCACCGCGAACGCGCAGTGGGCGCACCACCGGTGTGCCGGGCCACCCACCCGTCCAGCCGGTAGCGTTCGGCGCCGTGGTCCCCGGCGATCCCCCCTCGCCATCCGGCGACGCCTCGGCCCCGGGGGCGGCGCCCGACGAGCCTGCGCGAGCGCGGACGAACCGGTTCGACCGGCCGCCCGAGCCCCACGACTGGCGCTGGGCGGTGGGCTGGACCGGCCGGATCCTCATCTCCGTCGGTGTGCTCCTGTTCGCCTTCGTCGCGTACCAGCTGTGGGGCACCGGCATCCAGACCGCCCAGGCGCAGAACCGGTTGGAGGACGAGTTCGAGGCGCTGCTCGACACCGCCACCTCGCTGCCGCCGACCCCCACCACCGCACCGCCCACGACGGCACCCCCGACCACCGTCCCGGACGGCGCCGCGCCCACCACCACCGCCGCCACCGACGCCGCCACCACCACCTCGTCCACCGTTCCGCCGGCGGTCATCTCGCCGCCGCCGCTCGGCGACCCCCTGGGACGGCTCTCGATCCCGTCGATCGGGCTCGAGAAGATCCTGATCTCCGGAGTGCGTCCGGGCGATCTCGAGGACGGTCCCGGACACTTCCCCGAGACGCCTCTGCCGGGGCAGCTGGGCAACGCCGCGATCGCCGGCCACCGCACCACCCACGGCGCGCCCTTCCTGCGCATCGACGAGGTCGAGATCGGTGACGACGTCGTCGTGCAGACCCTGGCGGGTACGTACACCTACGTCGTCACGGGCCAGCAGATCGTCGCGCCGACCGACTACCAGAAGGTGATCCCCACGGTCGATCCCAGCACGGCCACGCTCACGCTCACGTCGTGCCACCCCCGCTACAGCACCCGCGAGCGGATCGTGATCACCGCCACCATCGACCTCGCCCGGTCGTCGCTCGTCACCCAGCGGTCGGTGATCCCGTTCGACCCCGCGCTGCTGCCGGGTGTGGGCGCCTCCCTGCCGGACGAGGCCAGTGGCGGAGGCACCACCGAACCGGCGACCACCGTGAGCGAGTCGACGGTGCCCGCGTCCACCGTGCCCGCGACCACCTCCCCCGAGGCCACGGCGCCCCCGACCACCGACCCTGCGACCGCCGACCCCTCGACCACCGCCCCGGCGGTGACCGAGGGCGCCGACCCCAGCGTCGGACAGGCGGGCGTCGACGTGTTCGAGAACCGCTGGTTCAGCGACCCCGATGCCTTCTGGCAGGTGGCGGTCTGGGGCCTCGCCCTCATCGTGGTCGCGCTCGCCGCCACCGCACTCAGCCGGCGCACGCGGCGCAACTGGGTCGGGGCGCTCGTCGGCATCGGCCCGTTCGTGGTCGTCCTCTACTTCTGGTTCGAGAACGTCAACCGGCTGCTGCCGCCCAACGTCTGATCGTCCCGGTCAGCGTCCGCGGAACTCCGGTCAGCGTCCGCGGAACTCCGGTCGGCGCTTCTCGAGGAACGCCCGCCGGCCCTCGTCGGCATCGTCGCTGTCCCACGCGGCCAGCCGGGCCGACTCGAACGCCGCCTCGTCCTCGGGTGCCGGGGCGAGCCCCTCGAGGCCGAGCTTGTGCGCCCGGATGGTGAGCGGCGCCAGGTGTGCCAGCTCGTCGGCCCACACCAGCGCGTCCGCGAGTTCGCCGAGCCGGTGCACCGCGCCGGCGTGGTGCAGCTGCTCGCCGGTGGAGGTCTGGGCGGCGAGCAGCATCCCGCGCGCCACCGACGCGCCGAACTCACGCGACACCCGGTCGAGCGTCCAGCGGTCGACGGCGAGCCCCAGCTTCGCGGCCGGGATCCCGAACGAGCTCGTGGGTGCGGCCACGCGCAGGTCGCACGCGACGGCGAGCTGGGTGCCGGCGCCGAGCGCCGGCCCGTCGACCGCGGCGATCGTCACCATGGGCAACCGGGTGAACCCGCGCAGCACCCGCACCAGCGCGGCGACGAACTCGCCATTCTCCACCCCGGTGAGGTCGGCGCCGGCGCAGAACGCCGGCGGTGCGCCCGTGAGCACCAGCACCCGCGCCTCGCGAGCGGTGGCCTCCTCCTGCGCGGCCAGCAGCGACAGCAGCGTGGCGTGATCCACGGCGTTGCGCCGTTCGGGCCGATCGATGGTGACCACCACGACGCGATCGCGCCACTCCACACGTACCATGGCCCGACTGTATGTCGACCGATGCCGGCCGCCCCACCCACGATCCGAGCCCCGGTGCCGATCCCGATGCGGGTTCGGCCGGAGGCCGGGCTGCGGCGTTCGACCCGGTCCGCGCTCGCCGTGCCCAGGTGGCGCGCTGGACCAAGCTCGCGAACCAGCTCGGCTGGGCGTGCTTCGGGGTGGCGGTCGCCGCGTTCGCGCTCACCTTCGCCGTCGGGTTCAGCGGTGGCATGTCGGCGCTCATCATCGGCGCCGTCGTCGCGGGCACGGTCCTGCTCGCGCCGGCGATCGTGCTCGGGTACGCGGTGAAGGCGGCCGAGCGCGACGACCGCGAACGCGGCCTCTGACCCCGTCCGCCTCCCTGAGCCGCCCGGCGGGCACCCACGCCGCCGAGATCGTCGTCTCGGGCGACAAACGATCGGTCGCCGGTTACCCTTGGGTAACCGTTATGAACACTCGACTCCCCGCTGGCGAGCGCCGCGAGCAGATCCTCGACGTCGCCGTGCAGGTCTTCGCCCGCAAGGGCTACCACGGCGCCTCGATGAACGACGTCGCCGAGGCCGCCGGCGTGACGAAGCCGGTGCTCTACCAGCACTTCGACTCCAAGCAGGACCTCTACCTGGCGCTCATCGAGGACGTCGGACAGCGGATGATCACCGCGATCGCGAAGGCCACCGCCGGGGCGACGTCCGGCAAGGCGATGACCGAGCTCGGCTTCCAGGCCTACTTCCGCTGGGTCGCGCAGGACCACGACGCGTTCCTGCTGCTGTTCGCCACCCAGGCGAACCGCGACGCCGCCGCCACGCTCGCGATCAAGAAGATCACCTCCGAGGCCGCCTCCGCGATCGCGCCGCTGATCGACGTCGAGATCGACCACGAGAAGCAACGCACCCTGGCGCACGGCCTCGTCGGCCTCGCCGAGGGCGTGAGCCGCCGCCTCGTGGAGCGCGGCGAGGACTTCGACCCCGACGAGCTCGGCCGGCTGGTGGCCAACCTCGCATGGGCCGGCCTGCGCGCCATCGGCCCCGACAGCTGACGCGGCGCCCCGACCGGTGCCGGTGCACCGGTCAGGAGGACCGGAACACCAACCCGCGATAGCTGTCGACGAACCCTGCCGCGCGCAGCACGCCGGCCACCGGCGAGCGCGTGTCGAGCGGCTCACCGTCCACCTTGCGCACCTCCATCGACCGCGCCCGCCCGTCCTTCACACGGGCCGCGAGCGCCTCGGCCCATGCGACGCCACCCCACGGGTCGAGCGTGTCGGGGAACGTGACCAGGTGGTGCGACCGCCGGTCGAACCACACCATCGGCCGCCCCTGCCACAGCACCACCAGCGCGCCCGCGCTGCGGGCCGGCCGGCCGGGCGTGGCCGGCCACCCGAGCGCGGCACCGTACGGCTGCGCGGGATCGGTGGCGGCGAGCACGACCGCTGCGGGCACGGCGTCGGGATGGAGCTCGGGATCGGGGGACTCGCGCACGGCCCGCAACCGGTCGACCGCGCCGGGCACGCTGAACTGTGCCGCGCCGAGCCCGGCGACGAAGTAGCCGCGGCGGGTCTGGCCACGCTCCTCGAGCACCTTCAGCACCCCGTACACCCCGGCGTAGCCGCCGACCACGTTCTCGGCCAGCACCGCCTCGCGGGTGACCACGCCGTAGCGCTCGAGCATCTGCATCGCCACGGCGTGCGCCGACTCGGTGGGTCGTGGCACCGGGGCGAGCAGCGGTGCGACCAGGCTCCAGCGCCCCTGGCCGGCGGGCGGCCCGATGCGGGTGAGCCGTCCGGGTCGTGGCCGTCCGGTGGGACGCTGCCCGCGCGCCGGCCCCTTGGTGGCAGCGCCGCCGACGACCGCACGCAGCGGTGCGAGCGTGTCGTTGGTGACCTCACCGGCCCACACCAGGTCCCACAGCGCCGTGAGCAGCTCGCCCTCGGTGGCGCTCGGCGCCGCGGCGCGCAGCTGGGTCCAGAAGCTGGCACCCCGCTGCGCGAGCAGGGTACGGATGGCGTCGTGCACCGGTCCGGTCGGCGCCTCGGCGGCTTCGATGCCGGGCGCGAGGAGCGGTAGCTGGTCGGCGAAGAACAGCCGAACCCGGCCGTCGTTCGAGCCGACCGAGCCGGCACCGATCCACACGATCTCGCCCGCGGTGCACAGCTCGTCGAGGTCGGCGGGCCGGTAGCCGCGCACCCGGCCGGGCAGCACGTCGGTCTCGAGCGAGCTCGCCACCAGTGCCGCCCCCTGCAGCAGCCCGAGCGCCTCGACCACCGCGTCGAGGCCGCGCCGCTCGCCCGGGATGCCGTGCCACTGGGTGAGGAACCGGGCGTAGGCATCCGGCTCGACCGGTTCGACCTCGCGGCGGAGCATCGCGAGCGAACGGCGCCGGAGCTGGCGCAGCACGTCGACGTCGCACCACTCGCGGCTCGCACCGTCGGGCCGGAACTCGCCGCGCACCACCCGCTCGTCGGCCTCCAGTGCGGCCAGCGCACCGACGGCCCGGTTGGCCGGCACGGCGAAGCGGCGGGCCACGTCGTCGGCGACGAACGGCGCATGGGTGCGGGCGTAGCGGGCGACCAGCGACTCGAGCGGCAGCGCGACCGGTTCCGTGAACGCCCGCGGCAGGCCGAGCGGCAGCGAGCAGCCGAGCGCGTCGCGGTAGCGGGCCGCGTCCTCCGCGGCGATGACCCGCACGTCGTCGCCGATGCCGATCTCGACCGCTCGCCGGGCGCGGATCAGCTCGTCGACCCACGCCCGACCGTCGCTTCCCTCGCAGCGCAGGTCGATCTCGGCGGCGGTGAGATCGCCCACCTTGCGCAGCACGTCGTGCAGCTCGTCGGGGTCGCGGGCACGGCGGCCCTCGGTGAGGCACTGCAGCTCGAGCTCGAGGTCGGCGAGCACGCCCGGGTCGAGCAGCTCGCGCAGTTCCTCCGCGCCGAGCAGGTCGCGCAGCAGGTCGCGGTCGAGCGCCAGCGCCGCCGCACGGCGCTCGGCCAGCGGGGCGTCACCCTCGTACATGTAGGCGGCGATCCAGTTGAACAGCAGGCTCTGCGCGAACGGGGACGCCTTCGCCGTGTCGACCGTGACCACCCGCACCGCACGGCTGCGCAACTGGCCGAGCACCTCGCGCAGCGCAGGCAGGTCGAACACGTCCTGCACGCACTCCCGCGACGTCTCGAGCAGGATCGGGAAGCTCGGGTACTTCGCCGCCACCGCCAGCAGGTCCGCGGCCCGCTGACGCTGCTGCCACAGCGGCGTGCGCCGATCGGGCCGCCGTCGCGGCAGCAGCAGGGCCCGGGCCGCGCACTCGCGGAAGCGTGCCGAGAACAGCGACGTCTGCGGCAGCGACGTGAGGACGAGTTCGTCGATGTCGTCCGGATCGATGACCAGCTCGTCGATCGGCAGCTCGTCGGCGGCCTCGGGCAGCCGCAGCACGATGCCGTCGTCGCCCCACATGGTCTCGACGGGCATGTCGTAGCGATCCATGAGGCGCCGCTCGATCGCCATCGCCCACGGTGCGTGCACGGGGGTGCCGAACGGGCTGAGGATGCACACCCGCCAGTCGCCGATCTCGTCGCGGAAGCGCTCGACCACCACGGTGCGGTCGTCGGGCACCACACCGGTGGCCTGCACCTGCTCGTCGAGGTAGAGCAGCACATTGTTCGCGGCGAGCGGGTCGAGCGCGTACGACTGCTGCAGGACGGTGAGGGCGTCGTCGCGTTCACGGGCGCGGATCTCGCGCTGGAACGCGCCGAGCGCACGCCCGAGCTCGAGCGGACGTCCGGGTCGGTCGCCGTGCCAGAACGGCATCTTGCCGGGCTGACCCGGCGCCGGGGTGACCGTCACCCGTTCGAACGTGATGTCCTCGATCCGCCAGGTGGACGCTCCGAGCAGGAACGTCTCCCCCGGCCGGCTCTCGTACACCATCTCCTCGTCGAGCTCGCCGACCCGGGTGCCGTCGGGCAGGAACACGCCGAACAGGCCGCGGTCGGGGATGGTGCCACCGCTGGTGACGGCCAGCCGGCGCGAACCCTCTCGCGCACGCACGGTCTCGTGCACCCGGTCCCACACCAGGCGGGGCCGGAGCTCGCTGAACTCCTCGCTCGGGTAGCGGCCCGACAGCAGGTCGAGCACGTTGGCGAGCAGCTCGTCGCTCAGCTCGTGGAAGCACGCCGACCGGCGCACGAGCCGGCCGAGCTCGGCCACCGGCACCTCGCCCGTGCCGCCGACGGTGGCCACGTGCGCGACGAGCTGCTGGGCGAGCACGTCGAGTGGGTTGCGCAGGAACCGCGTGGACTCGATGTCGCCGTCGATCATGCGACGCACCACCACGGCCGCCTCGAGCAGGTCGCCGCGGTGCTTGGGGTAGAGCGTGCCCTTGCTGGGTTCGCCGACGGAGTGACCGGCACGGCCGATGCGCTGCAACCCACGGCTCACCGCACCGGGCGACTCCACCTGCACCACGAGGTCGACCGCTCCCATGTCGATGCCGAGCTCGAGGCTCGACGTGGCGACGATGGCACGCAACGTGCCCCGCTTGAGCTCGTCCTCGATGACCACCCGCTGCTCACGCGCGAGCGAACCGTGGTGGGCCTTCACCAGCTCGGGGACCGGCGCGTCGGGCTCGACCTCGCCCGAGGTGACCAGGCGGTCGTGGTACTGCTCGTTGAGCCGGGCCGCGAGCCGCTCGGCCTGACGGCGAGCGTTGGTGAACACGATGGTGGTGCGGTGCTCGAGGATCTGGTCGAGGATGCGCGGGTAGATGCTCGGCCAGATGCTGGTGCGGGCCGGCGCGGTGGAACCGACGGGGCCGCTGCGGATGTCGGTGGGCGCTGCCCCGCCGCCGAGGTCGCCCATGTCGTCGACGGGCACGACCACGTCGACCTGCAGGGGCTTGCGGATGCCGGCGTCGACGATGACCACCGGCCGGAGCGAGCCGTCGTCGGTGTGGCCCCCGAGGAACTGCGCGACCTCCTCGAGCGGGCGCTGGGTGGCCGACAACCCGATGCGCTGCGGTGGGCGGTTCGTCACCTGCTCGAGCCGTTCGAGCGAGAGCGCCAGGTGGGCACCGCGCTTGGTGGGGGCGAGGGCGTGGATCTCGTCGATGATCACCGTCTCGACGTTGACCAGCGTGTCGCGCGCCGACGACGTGAGCATCAGGTAGAGGCTCTCGGGTGTGGTGATGAGCAGATCGGGCGGGCGGCGCACGAGTGCCTGCCGGTCCTTCGCGGAGGTGTCGCCGGTGCGCATCGCCACCATCGGCTCGACGAACGCCTCGCCCAGCCGTTCGGCCGCGAGCGCGATGCCCATGAGCGGCGACCGGAGGTTCTTCTCGACGTCGAACGCGAGCGCCCGCAGCGGCGAGATGTAGAGCACCCGGGTACGCGCCTTCGCGTCGGGTGGCGAGGTGGTGGTGAGCCGGTCGATCGAGGCCAGGAACGCCGTGAGCGTCTTGCCCGACCCGGTGGGAGCGCAGATGAGCGTGTGCGACCCGGCGGCGATGTGCGGCCACCCCTGCACCTGGGGCGGGGTGGGTTCGGGGAACGACGACCCGAACCAGGCGCGCACGGCCGGGGAGAACCGGTCGAGCACGGGGTGATGGGCCACGGAGCCAGCCTACGACCGGGGTGCGACACCGTTCCGGGGCACCGTCCCGGGCGCGGGCGCGTCAGCGGTGGCCGGCGTACACCCGCTCGGGCCGCGGATCGCCCAGACGGGTGTAGGGGGTGACGTCGGTGAACGCCACGACCACCTCGTCGGTCCACCCGAACGGCATCGCCGACAACCGGACCCGGATGAAGTCGCCGTCGAGTCGGCGCAACCACACCATCTGGTCGCGGATCGCCTCCCCGGTCGCGATCGCTCGGCTCACGGGCCGCTCGTGGGGCGCCAGCTCCCGGAGGTCCTGGTCGAGCACCGTCCACTGGTCGAGGAGGGCATCGGGCACCTCGCCCTCGGGGGCGAGGCCGAGCAGGGCTCGCGCTGCGGGGTTCACGCGCAGCACCCCCGCGGTGGGACTCCCGAAGACGATGCCCTGCTCGAGCACGTCGAGGCACACGCGGGCGAGCTCCTCGCTGCGGGCGACGTCGGCCTCCAGGTGGCGGCGCACCGTGATGTCGGTGATCTGGGCGAGCATCACACCGCCGTCGTCGAGATCGGGCAGCTGGCTGAGGTTCAGACGGATCCAGCGGGCATCGGTCGTGGCGGGCATGCCCCGCAGCGCCGTGACGGCGCTGGGGTCGCGGGGGGAGAGGCACACGTCGGCCGCGATGGTCGTCCGCACACCCGTGCGCACCTCCTCGAGCTGGCGGTGCACCGGGTCGGCCTCCTGGAAGAAGCTGGCGAGCTCCACGCCCTTCAGCTCCTCCGTGTGCGCGGCGAGGACGTCCGCGAGGGCCGTGTTCACGAAGGTGATCCGGCCGTCGCCGTCGAGCAGGGCCGTGCCGACGCCGCCGGCCTCGATCGCTGCGGAGAGCCGTTCGGCCATCGCCGCGGAACGGCGCTCGTAGGTGATCTCGGCGGTGATGTCCTGGAACGCGGTGAACACCCCCGTGGCCACACCCTCGTCGAACAGCGGCTGGGAGTTGACCCGCATCCAGACCAGGTCGCCGTTCGGCCGGTGCACCCCCATGAGCGCGTCACGCACGGGGACACCGGTGGTGAGCGCCACCATCGCCGGGTGGGTCTCGCCCGGCCAGTCCGACCCGTCGGCCTGGACGCACCGCCACCTCGGATCGACCGACGTGCGGCCTCCCAGCTCGTCGGCGCTGAGGCCGAGCACGCGTTCGGCGGCCGTGTTCCACTCCACGATGGCACCGGAGGTGTCCTGCAGGACCAGGCCCTCGGTGAACGTCTCCAGCAGGGCGTGCTTGCTGCGCTCCAGCCGCGCGATCTCCCGGCCGGCGGCCTCGCGGTCGATCGCGACGAGCTCGCCCTCGACCAGCGCGGCGAGATCGGCCAGGAGCCCCAGCTCACGCTCGTCGAACTGCCGCGGGGCGTGATCGGCGACGGCGAGTGCCCCCAGGGCACGGCCCGCAGGGTCGCGCAGCACGTGACCGGCGTAGGAGCGGATGCGCGGGCCCTCGTGCACGAGGGGGTTGTCGGCGAAGCGGGGATCGGCGAGCGCGTCGGACACGACGAACACGCCGGTGGGCTCCAGGATCGCGTGGGCACAGAACGACACGTCCCGGGTGGTCTCGCACGCGTCGATGCCGATCCGGGCCTTGAACCACTGGCGGTCGGCGTCGATCAGACTCACCACGGCCATCGGCAGGCCCAGCGCCGTCGAGGCCACGCGCACCAGCCGCTCGAACCGCTCGTCCGGCGGGGTGTCGAGCAGCTCGAGGCGGCGGAGGGCGTCGAGGCGCGCTGGTTCGTCGTCGGGGAGGTGCGCGGCAACCATTGCCGGAACACCGTCCGGCATCTCGACCCGCCTGCATGCACGAGCACTGCGGATCGTGGATTTCCCCTCATATGCGGGGGGTCCACATCGGGTCAGGTGGAGGGGTCTGCTCGATCGGCGGCCGGCTCGGGCACACTGGAGGACCGTACCGCCGCTCCCCCGGCCGACTCCCTCACCGACTCCCCCGCCGACTCCTCACCGATCTCCGCCGCCGACCCTGCACCGACCGCCGCCACCCGTGTCCTCCCACTCGTCCGACCTGTCGACCCCGGCACCCCCCACGGCACCCGCCGGGCCGCCCAGCGTGCGCCTGCGTCCCTGGCAGCGGGCCGCGTTCGACCGCTTCGTCACCCACGACAGCCCCGACTACCTGGCCGTCGCCACCCCGGGGGCCGGCAAGACCACCTTCGCGCTCACCTGCGCCCGCTGGGCGCTCGGCCAGGAACGGCGCCGGCTGATCGTCGTCGCCCCGACGAGCCACCTGAAGACCCAGTGGGCGCTCGCCGCGCACCGGCTCGGCCTCGAGCTCGACCCAGACTGGACCCCCCAGGGTGGGCTCGCCCGCGACGTGCACGGGCTCGTCACCACCTACCAGCACCTCGCGACCGCCGGTACCGCCAAGGTGCTGCGCGGCCTCGCCACCGACGCGTTCGTGATCCTCGACGAGATCCACCACGCCGGCGACGAACGCGCCTGGGGCGACAGCGTCCGCCTCGCGTTCGGCACCGCCCACCGCCGTCTCTGCCTGAGCGGCACCCCGTTCCGCAGCGACACCAACCCGATCCCGTTCGTCGACTACGAGACCACCGCCGAGGGCGAGACCGCCCGAAGCCACTACACCTACGGCTACGCCGACGCGCTCCGCGACGGTGGCGTCGTGCGACCCGTGTACTTCCCGCGCTTCGACGGCGTGATGGAGTGGAGCGCCCCCGACGGCAGCGTGATCAGCGCGAACTTCCACGACGAGCTCGCCCGCGACCAGATGGCGCAGCGTCTGCGCACCGCGCTCAGCCTCGACGGCGACTGGCTCCCCACCGTGGTCCGCCAGGCCCACGAGCGACTCATGGCCATCCGCCAGGCACCCGGCGGGCAGGCCGACGCCGGCGGGCTCGTGATCGCGATGGATCAGCAGCACGCCCACGGCGTGGCGGCGATGATCCGGCGCCACTTCGGGGTGCCCGCCGAGGTGGTGGTGAGCGACGACCCCACCGCGTCCGACCGCATCGCGACGTTCGCCGCGACGGACGCGCCGTGGCTGGTGGCCGTCCGGATGGTCAGCGAAGGTGTCGACATCCCGAGGCTGCGCGTCGGGGTGTACGCGACCACGGTCACCACCGAGCTCTTCTTCCGCCAGGCCGTCGGCCGGTTCGTCCGCTGGCAGCCCGACCGCGGCTCGCAGAAGGCGTACGTGTACCTGCCCGACGACCCTCGGCTGCGCACCCACGCGTTCGGCATCGCCGAGGCCCGGCGGCACGTGCTGCGCCCACCCGCCGCCCAGGACGAGGTCGCCTCCGTCGAACGCGAGGCCGCGCTCGACAGCAGCACCGTCGTCGACGAGCCCGAGCAGCTGTCGCTCTTCTCCGTGCTCAGCGCCGTGGCCACCGGCATGTCGGTGCACACCGTGACCGCCGAGGGTGTCGCGTTCGACGACGAACCCGAGTTCGCACCCCTCGATCCCGACGCCGACAGCGACGACCCCGACGACCTCGACGGCACCGCGGCCGGCACCGCTCCGCTCGACCTGCACCTGCCCGAGATCCCCACCGACGCCGGCTTCGTCCGCGAGGGCTCGCGCAGCACGGCGGAGATCAAGGACGACCTCCGGGCCCGCAACGCGTTCGTCGCCCAGCGACTCGTCGACCTCACCGGGCTCAGCCACGGCAAGGTGAACGCGGAGATGAACCGCCTCGCCGGCGTGGCGAAGGTGAGCGCGGCCACGGTGGAACAACTCGAACGCCGGCTCCGATACGCCGAATCGTGGCTGCGCCGGGCACGGGGTCGCTGAGCGCGGGTAGCCTTCGCACATGCCTGCGTCCGGAGAACACCACCCGGCCTTCGAGGAGTACTGCGAGTGCATCTTCGAACTGGCGGAGGACGACGTCGACGTCATCCAGGCACGCATCGCCGAACGGCTGCAGGTGAGCCGGCCGGCCGTCAGCGAGATGATCCGCCGCCTGGAGGCGGAGGGTCTGGTCACGATCGCCGGTGGCATCGCCCTCACCGACCAGGGGCTCGAGCTGGCCCAGCGCGTCGTGCGCCGCCACCGTCTCGCCGAGCGCTTCCTCACCGACATGCTCGGTCTGTCGTGGGCCGAGGCGCACCACGAGGCCGGCAAGTGGGAGCACGTCATGAGCGACGCCGTCGAGGCCGCGATGAACCGGGTGCTCGGCAGCCCCCACACGTGCCCGCACGGCAACCCGATCCCGGGGTCGGCCTACGCGGCGCCGGAGAGCACCCCGCTCGGCTCGCTCGAGATCGGTCAGCGCTTCACCGTCAACCGCATCCCCGAAGAGCTCGAGTTCACCCCGGGCATGCTCGACTTCCTCGAGTCGTCGAGCATCCAGCCCGGTCGCAGCGGCGTGCTCACCGCGGCGTCGCCCGACGGCACGGTCACCGTCGAGATCGACGGTCGTCACATCGGGGTCGGCGCATTTGCCAGCGCCCGCATCCTCGTGATGGCCTGAGGGCATGACGCGTTCCCCCCACGCGGCCCGCTCCACGCTCGCCGTCCTCACGGCCGCTGTCGCCGCCACCGTGCTGTCGGCCTGCGGCGCCACCACGTTCGACGAGAGCCTGGCCACCACCGCCACCACCGCGGCCGTCACCACCACCACGCTCCCCACCGGCACCGCTGCCGAGCTGCTGCCACGGCTGGTCGCGGAGGCGGCGTCGCTGTCCGGCGTGATGATCGACGGTGGCGACGAGCGGTCGGTCGTCGAGCGCATGGCGGCGCTGTGGGACGCCGTCGAGCAGGAGGTCGGTACGAACCGCGCCGACCTGCTCGCCCCGTTCGACGCGAGCATCGCCCTCGCCGAGGAGGCCGTGCAGTTCGAACGCGCCGCCGACGCCGACAAGGCGTCGAAGAACATCGCCGCGCTGGTCGAGGCCTACCTCGGCGCGTGACCGCCGACCCGGGCGCCCGCCCGTGTGGGTGAGGTCGCTCAGGACGCCGGAGCGCTGACCGGCTGCATCGCCGCCGGCAACGGCGCGGCGTGCACGATCGTGAGCCGCCGCGTGCTGCGCGTGAGGGCGACGTACAGCGCCCGCAGGCCCTGCTGCTCCGCGGCGACGATGGCGGCGGGTTCGACCACCACCACACCGTCGAGCTCGAGGCCCTTCACCACGCTCACCGGGACGACGGTGATCGCCGCGCTCAGCCCGCTGCGTGTGGCGCGGCCGTGATCGATGTCTGCCGCCGCGAGCGCGGACGACACGTCGTCGACCATTGCGTCGGCGACCACGACGGCGATGCTGCCGTCGGGCATCGCTGCGGCCATCGCCTGCACGGCGCCGGCCACGCCGGCGCCGAGGTCGGTGTCGGGTGCGACCTCGACGAACTCGGGGTGCTCGTCGCCGGCACGCACGCTGATGGGGGCTCGCAGGGTCGGCGTGGCCGCCATCATCACCCGGTTGGCGAGCTCCATGATGCGATCGGGGATGCGGTAGCCGACGCTCAGGCCGATGACGCGCGACGGCTTGTTGTCGGGCAGGTGGGCGAGCACGTCGTCCCAGTCGTCGGGTGCGAGCGCGCCGGTGGCCTGCGCGATGTCACCGACGACGGTCATGCTGCCGTTCAACGACCGGCGCGCCGCCATGCGGAGCTGCATCGGGGTGAGGTCCTGCACCTCGTCGATCACGATGTGGCCGTAGGTGCGGATCTCCTCCTCGTCCGCAGGGAGGCCCTTGCGCGGCGGGCGTGGTCCGAGGAAGTTGCGGGCCTCGTCGAGCAACGCCACGTCGTGGTCGGTCCAGCGCACCTCGCTGACGTCGGCGGCGCGGGGCCGGTGCAGCGAGAGGTACTCCTGCTCGCTCAGGTACTTCTCGGCGGCGAGCTTGAGCAGCGCCTTCGAGCCGAACAGGTCGTGCAGCAGCTGCGCGGGCGTGAGCACGGGCCACATCCGCTCGAGCGCCACGCGCACCTCGGGCAGCGAGCGCACGACCTCCTTCACCTCGGACGGGTGGAGGTCGCCGTCACGCCACGTGGCGGCCATCGCCGACCACACCTCGCCCTCCACCCACTTGCGCGCCGCGTTGTGCCGGCGGAAGCGGCGTTGGGCCGCACGGACGATGCGCCCGGTCTCCTCGGCGCGCAGGCGCAGGAACCCGGTGCGGAACGGCACCACGAGGTCGTCGCGCAGCGGACGTTCGCGGTCGGTGACGGCCTTGTCGATGACGTCGGCCATGCGGAGGTCGCCCTTCACCGTTGCGGTGAGCGGGCCGTCGGCCGGATCGACGCCGGGGCGGGACCACTCGACGTCGGGCACGAGGTCGTTGAGCACGACCTGCTCGACGCCGGCCTCGCCGAGCGACGGCAGCACCCGCTCGATGTAGCGGAGGAACACCCGGTTCGGGCCGATGACGAGCACGCCCTGGTCCTCGAGCGGGAACCGGTACGTGTAGAGCAGATAGGCGGCGCGGTGGAGCGCGACGACGGTCTTGCCGGTGCCGGGACCACCCTGGACGACCAGCACACCGGCCTGCGGGCTGCGGATGATCTCGTCCTGCTCGGCCTGGATGGTGGCGACGATGTCGCCGAGCTGGCCGGTGCGGCCACGCTCGAGCGCGGCGAGCAGGGTGGAGTACCCGCGAAGCGAGCCCGGCCCCGCCTTGCCGGCGCGCTCACCGTCGCCCGCGGCGTCACCGTCGAATCCCGCGTCGCGGTCGGCGGCGACCCGTCCGATCGTGCCGTCGTCGCCGACACCGAGGTGGCCGTCACCGAACAGCTCGTCCTCGAGCCCGAGCAGGGTGCGACCCTGGACGGCGAAGTGCCGGCGGCGACGCAACCCCATCGGCTCGCGGCCGGTGGCGCGGTAGAAGGGCTCGGCGACCGGTGCCCGCCAGTCGACCACGACCGGCTCGCTGTTGTCGTCGGCGACCGCGAGGCGGCCGATGTGGAAGCTCTCGATCTCGTCGGGGCGCTCGGCGAGGCGATCGATGCGGCCGAACACCAGGGCGGCGTCGCCGAGGTCGAGCTTCGTGAGCCGGTTGACCAGCGCCTCGTCGAACACGTCGCGCTCGTACCGGGCCTGGAACGTGCCGCCCAGCGTCGCCTCACTCAGGTCGCGCAGCTTCCACGCGTCGGAACGGCTCTGTTCGAGGCAGTCGTAGGCGTGATCGATGTACGCCTGCTCCTCGGCGAGGTCGGGGTGCTGCTGCGTCATGAGTCGGAAAAGCCTACCGGGCGGTCACGTCGCGCCCACGGGGTCGGGTGAGCGCGGAACCGTCGCGGCGTCAGGTGCTGATCCAGAGCCCGCTGTCGAACAGGCCAGCGTCGTACGCCAGGACGAGGTCCGACTCCGACGTCGCGTCGGCCACCACCCACACCTCGAGGTGCTGGCTCGCGGGGATGGCGGAGGACAGCCGCCCGAGGTCGACCGTGACGAGCTCGAACGCCCCGGCGTCGGCCTCGACGTCGGCCCGGCCCGAAGCGAGGACGACGCACGGCCGGGCGTCGGTGCAGCGGGCGACGGCGACCACCACGCCGAGGTCGCGGTTCGACCCGTTCGCCGCGGTGACCCAGAGCTGCACCCGAGCGCGACCTCGGGCGTCGATCGCCGTCGGCGGATCGAAGGAGAACCGCTGCATCCGCAACGGGTCGCCGGTGGCGAGCGCGCCACCGCGGACGATGGTGAGCCCCGCGTCGCCGTCGCGGTCGGTGTCGTAGTTCGGCAGGACGAGCTGACGAACGAGGCGCTGTGCCATCGGCAGCACCTCCTGCGATGTCGTGTCGCCCTGCACGGGAGAGGTGAACAGGAAGAAGCCGGTGGTGCCGGGCAGCGTGGTCGTCGTGGCCGCCACGGTGGTGGTGGTGGTCGCGACCGTGGACGCGGGCGCCGTCGTGACGGGTGCGCCGGAGGCGGGCGCCGCCGTGACGGGTGCCGCAGTGACGAGTGTCGTGGTCGTGGCCGTCGCCGGCAGGGTCGCCGAGGGCGCCGACTGCGGTCGTGCCGGCGAGGGAGCGGTGGAGGTCGGCAGCACCGAGGCGGTGGTCACGGACGACGTGGGTGAGGCACCCGTCGTGGTGACCGAGGCGGCCGCTTCGGCCGACGCTCCCAGCGCTCCCAGCGCTCCCGGCGCTCCCGGCGCAGTGGTCGTCGACGCCGGGGTCGCCTCGGGGTCGACGGGCGCTGCACCAGACGCCGCACCGGACGCCGCGTCGAGCGGCACCGGACCGTCGACCACCGGCGCGCCCGGATCGGTCGCGGAGAACGACACCGCCTCCACGGTCGGCCGACGCGCCTCGGTCACCGGGACGGGTGCGATCGGGGGGAGCACGGCCGTGCTGACCGCCGTCGCCGTGATCGCGCCCGCAACGGCCACGGACCAGCCGGCCGTGCCCGATGCGGCGACCGGGGTGGCCGCCGTCGCGAAGACGGACTGCGGGAAGAGCGACACCTGCGCGAGCCACGACAGCGGTCCCATCACACGGCGCAGCCGGCCGATCGACAGGCTCATGAACGCCCGCACGACCGCCGGGTCGAAGTGGGTGCCCGCGCACCTGGCGAGCTCCATGCGCGCGTCGGCCGCGCTGCGCGCAGCGGTGTACGAGCGGACGGATGTGATCACGTCGAACACGTCGGCGACGGCCACGATTCGCCCGGCGAGCGAGATCTCGGTGCCGCGCAGCCCCTTCGGATAGCCGCTGCCGTCCCACTTCTCGTGGTGCTGCACCACCGCCAGCACGCTGTCACCCAACCAACCGGCCAGCGGCTCGGCCAGCTCCGCACCCCACGCCGGGTGCCACTTGATCACCGAGAACTCCTCCTCGGTCAGCTTCCCCGGCTTGTTGAGGATCTCCGTCGGCACCCGCAGCTTCCCGACGTCGTGGATCAACGCCGCCCACCGCAGGCGGTCGAGCTCGGCCGAGCGCAACCCCATCTCCTCACCGATCATCTGGGCGTACGCGCGCACCCGCTCGGAGTGCCCACGCGTGATCCGGTCGTGGCGGCTGAGCGCCGCCACCAGATCGAGCAGGTGTTCCGCCGCGGACGCGACGCTCGTCTCACCGCTGCGGGTGTACCGCTCGATCCGCTCCTGCAGCTCCACGTTCGCCGCGCCGTTGCGGAGCGCCACCCGGTACCGCGACGGCGCCTGGTCCGGGAACACCAGGGTGAGGTCGAGCAGGGTCGCGAGCGGCAGGAGGCGACGCATCAACCGGTCGACGAGGCGGAGGACCACCATCGCCACCGCGCCGATCGCGACGACACGCGCCACGAGCCGCGCCGTCGCGTCGGCGGGAGGCAGCACCTGCGACAGCGCATACGAGGCGGCCACGCTCGCCGTGAACGGGACGAGCACCACGACCACCCGGACGAGGCGCGCCAGCCCCGGACGACCCTGCCAGCGCCGGGTCGCGTCGGACTCCGGCGCCCGCCGGGGTTCGGTGCCGTGAGCCGGCGCGGTGGTGTCCGGAGCACTCATGTCCGGTGGTCATCGGGAGCGTACGTGGCGAGCTTGAGCGTGAATGCTCGGTGCTCGGCCGGATCCCTCGGAGACACCCGAGACGGGTCGGGTCCACCGGGCACCCCCCGCCGAGCCGGCGACCGGTAGCGTTCGGGACGCCATGTCGACGCCAACGCCCGCCACCACCCACGGCGCGGACGAACCACCCTTCGTCGCCGCCGCCCACGGCCGGCCGGGCCGCCACACCCCGGTCTGGTTCATGCGTCAGGCGGGCCGCAGCCTGCCGGAGTACCGGGCGGTCCGCGGCGAGGGCAGCATCCTCCAGGCGATCCGTCGGCCCGACGTCGCGGCGGAGATCACCCTGCAGCCGGTGCGCCGCTACGGCGTCGACGCCGCCGTGCTCTACAGCGACATCGTCGTGCCGGCCCACGCCGTGGGGTTCGGGATCGACGTCGCGCCCGGCACCGGTCCGGTGGCCGACGCTCCGCTGCGCAGCGCGACCGATCTCGATCGGCTCCCGCCGCTCCACCCCGACGAGCACACGCCGTACGTGCAGGAGACGGTGCGGATCCTCGCCGCCGAGCTGCCCACCGACGTGCCGCTGCTCGCGTTCGCCGGTGCCCCGTTCACCGTCGGCAGCTACCTCGTCGAGGGCCGACCGAGCCGCACCTACCAGCACACCAAGCGGCTCATGCACACCGACGTCGCGCTGTGGCACTCGATGATGGAGCGGCTCGCGCAGCACGCCGTCGCGTTCATCGACGCCCAGCTGCGCAGCGGCGCCCGCGCCTTCCAGCTGTTCGACTCGTGGGCCGGTTCGCTCTCGGCGGCCGACTACCGCCGCTTCGTGCTCCCCCACAGCACGTCGGTGTTCACCCAGCTCGGCGAGCGCCACCCCGGCGTGCCCGGCATCCACTTCGGCATCGGCTGCGACCACCTCCTGGAGGCGATGCACGAGGCGGCGCGGGGCGAGGGCCGGGCCACCCCCGTCATCGGCCTCGACTGGCGGACGCCGATCGCCGACGCCCGTCGCCGTCTCGGCGCCGACCTGGTCGTGCAGGGCAACCTCGATCCCGCGCTCGTGCTCGCCGGCACCGAGGTCGCGCTCGCCGGCACCGACGCCGTGCTGACCGACAACGGCGGTCACCCGGGTCACGTGTTCAACCTCGGCCACGGCGTCCAGCCCGACACCGATCCCGAGGTGCTCCACGCCGTCGTCGACCGGGTGCACGCCGCCACCCGTCGCACCGCGCCGACCACCGCGCCGGCCACCGCGCCGGCCACCACCGCGCTCCCCCCGATCGGACCCGCATGACCAGCTCCCACCCCACCGCCGTCGTACTGATGGCCTACGGCACGCCGCGCTCGCGGGAGGAGATCCTCCCCTACTACACCGACATCCGCCGCGGCCGTCCGCCCACCGACGAGGCGCTCGCGGAACTGGTGGCCCGGTACGAGGCGATCGCACCGCCGGGCAGCGACATCCTGTCGCCGCTCGCAGCGCGCACGGAGGCCCAGCGCGACGGCCTCCAGGCCGCGCTCGACGCGATCGAGCCGGGCCGCTACGAGGTCGTGCTCGGCCTCAAGCACGCGGCGCCGATGATCGAGGACGCGGTTCGCGACCTGGTGCAGCGAGGGTTCCGGCGGATCGTCGGCCTGGTGCTGGCCCCGCATTACTCCAGCTACTCGATCGGCCAGTACCTCGGGCGCGTCCGCGCCGTCGCCGAGCCGGCCGGGGTCGAGGTCGTGGGCGTCGACAGCTGGGCCACCGAACCCGCCTTCGTCGAGTTCCTGGCCGAGGACCTGCGAGCCCGGCTCGACCGGATGCCGGCCGACACCAAGGTGCTGTTCACCGCGCACTCGCTGCCCCAGCGCATCATCGACGGCGGCGACCCGTACCCGCAGGAGCTGCGGGCGACCGCGCAGGCGGTGGCCGAGCGGGTGGGGCTGGCCGAGTGGAGCCAGTGGGCGATCGCCTGGCAGTCGGCCGGCCGCACGCCCGAGCCGTGGCTCGGCCCCGACATCCTGCAGGTGATCGACGAGCTCGCCGACAGCGAGCACCACGGCGACGGCGAGCGCGGGCTGATCGTGAGCGCGTGCGGCTTCGTCGCCGACCACCTCGAGGTGCTCTACGACCTGGACATCGAAGCGGCCGCCCGCGCCGCCGAGCGCGGCCTGCGTTTCGACCGCACGGCCTGCGTGAACGACGACCCGACGGTGATGGCGGCGCTCGCACGCCGCGTGGTGGCGCTCGCCTGATGGGATCGACCGTGCGGCCGCGGGTCGTCGTCGTCGGTGGCGGCGTCACCGGCCTGGCCGCCGCACACGCCCTGCTCGCCCCCGAGGGCGCCGCGACCGACGGTGGGCGTGGCGAGACCGGTCCGGACGTCGACGTGACGGTCCTCGAGGCCCAGGCGCAGCCGGGCGGCAAGATCCGCACGTCGGCCTTCGCCGGCGTCGACGCGGTCGACGAGGGGCCCGACGCGTTCCTGGCCCGCTTGCCGTGGGCGACCTCGTTCGCCCGGCGGCTCGGGCTCGGCGACCGGCTGGTCTCACCCGAACCGGGTGGTGCTGCCGTGTGGTGGGACGGGCTCCAGCCGATCCCCGAGGGACTGCTCCTCGGGCTGCCCACCGACGTGATGAAGCTGTCGCGCACCCGGTTGCTCTCGTGGCGAGGCAAGCTGCGCGCCGCCACCGAACCATTGCGGCCCACCACCCCGCTCGACGACGACGCCATCGGCGCGTACGTCCGCACCCGGTTCGGCGACGAGGTGCACGAACGACTCGTCGACCCGCTGGTCGGCAGCATCTACGCCGCCGACACGGATCGGTTCAGCCTGGCGGCCGTGCCGCAGCTCGCCGACCTGGCCGCCGCCGGTCGCAGCGCCCTGCTCAGCGCCCGGTCGCGGCGCGGTGCGCCGGCGCCGGGCGGACCGGTGTTCTACGCGCCACGGGGCGGACTCGGCGAGCTCGTCGACGTGGCCGCCGCCCGGATCACCGAGCTCGGCGGGCGCGTGCGCACCGGCTCGCCCGCCACCACCCTCGAGCGCGACGGCGCCGGCTGGCGGGTCGACGGCGAGCCAGCCGATGCGGTGGTGCTCGCGTGCCCGGCGGCGCAGGCGGCGCGGTTGCTGCCGCCCGGCGACGCAGCGGACGGCCTGGCCCGCATCGAGTACGCCGACGTCGTGATGGTCACCGTCGCGGTGCCCGCCGCCGACTGGCCGGCCCGCCTGCACGGCATGAGCGGCTACCTGGTCCCCAAGCCGGTGCAGCGGCTCGTGACGGCGGCGTCGTTCGGGTCGCAGAAGTGGGCCCACTGGGAGGCCGCCGACGGCCGGGCCCAGGTGATCCTGCGCATCTCGCTGGGCCGTGACGGCCTCCCGGTGATGCATCTCGACGACGACCAGCTCCTCGACGCCGCGATCCGCGAGGTGAGCGAGCACGTCGGTGTCGCGCTGGCGCCGACGGCCACCCGCGTCACCCGGTGGCAGCGGGCGTTCCCGCAGTACCGCCCGCACCACCAGCGCACGGTCGCCGCGATCAGCGCCGAGCTGCCCTCGTCGGTGCTGCTGGCCGGCGCCAGCTACCACGGCATCGGCATCCCGGCCTGCGTGCGGTCCGGCGAGGATGCCGCGCGCATCGTGTGGGAGCGAACGCTCAGCGCGTTAGCATGACGCGCATGACGAGGCGGAGCCGTCATGTCCAGCGAGCTGGTCGCGCCGCGCGGCCCTCCCGACGGCGCGCGGCGTCGGTGCTGGCGACGCTGTCCATCCTGTCGGCGCTCGGCCTCGCCTCGTGCGGCAGTGACACCGCGATGGGATCGGCCGGGGCGATCGAGCGGGCCGGGTTCGTCACCCCCACCACGGCCGGCGACGCCACCCCCGACACCACCGCCCCCGACACCACCGCCGTCGACGACCCCACGCTCGTCGCGCCCAGCACCACGGAGCTCGCGGTCGACCCGAGCACCACCGAGCCGGCCACCACCCCACCGTCGCTCGCGCCCACCACCGTCGTCACGCTCCCGACACCGGTGCCGCCTCCGCCCCCGCGCGCCGACGAGCCGTTCGTCGAGCTCGGCCGGCTCGAGATCCCGCGGATCGGCGTCGACACGACGCTGCTGCAGGGCATCACGCTCACCACGCTCGACCAGGGTCCGGGGCACTGGCCGGGCACCGCCCTGCCGGGCCAGATCGGCAACGTGGTGGTGGCCGGCCACCGCACCAGCCACAACAAGGTGTTCCGCCACGTCGACCGGCTGCTCCCCGGCGACGAGGTGGTGTTCACCACCGGCGACGGGCGCTTCGTCTACACCGTCCGCGAGACCACCATCGTCACGCCGGACGCGATGTACATCATCGACCAGACCTACGCGCCGACGGCCACGCTGTTCGCGTGCCACCCGCCGGGGTCCACCCGCGAGCGCATCGTGGTGCACCTCGACCTCGCCTCCAGCGAACCGGCACCGGCCTCGGCCTGACGCCGACCCGTTCGCCGACCCGGGCACCGACCCGTTCGCCGATCCGTTCGCCGATCCGTTCGCCGACGGAGGCGCGCCCGTCACCACGACGTGACGTGGGGCTAGCCTTCGCCGCCGTGCCCGACGCCCCCGCTCGTGCCCGCCGGGCGTTCCCCGCGTCGGCAGCCCTCTCACTCGGCGCCGGCGTGCTCGTGGCCGCCTCGCTGCCGCCGTGGGGGTTCTGGCCGCTCGCCATCGTCGGCGTCGTGCTGTTCGAGGTGGCGCTCGGCGAGCACCCCACGCGTCGCGAGCGGTTCGTGCGCGGACTGCTGTTCGGGGCCGGATGGCTGTTCCCCGGGATGGGCTGGATGTGGTTCCTCACCGCACCCGGGTACCTCGTCGCCGGTCTGCTCTTCGCCGCGCTCCACGGCGTCGCCGCGCTCGTCGCGCCCACCGGGCCCTGGCGCGTGCTCGGCCGCCCGGCGGCGCACACGTTGGTCGAGGCGCTGCGCCTGGTCGTCCCGTTCGGCGGGGTGCCGCTCGCGACCCTGGCGATCGGCCAGGCCGGCGGACCCTTGCTCGGCATCGCCCGGGTGGGCGGTGTGGTGCTGCTCACGTGGGTGGTGTTCCAGCTCGGCTTCGCGCTCGCCGGGCCGTCGCCCTACGTGCCCGCCACCGTGCGTCGCCGGGGTGTGCGCCCGCAGTTCCAGGGGGCCGCGGCCATCGGCGCGGTGGTGCTGGTCGCACTGGTCGCCGTCGTGGCGCCGTCCGGCTCGGACACGGGTCGCTCGCTGACCGTGGCGATCGTGCAGGGTGGCGGCCCGCAGGGCACTCGCGCCATCTCCACCGACCCGCGCGACGTCGTCGAACGCCACCTGGCGGCCACCCGGCAGATCGAGCCCGGCAGTGTCGACCTCGTGCTGTGGCCGGAGAACGTGATCGACGTCGCGGTGTTCGCCGACAGCCTCGAGCGCCAGGAGATCGCCGCCGAGGCCCGCCGGATCGGGGCACCGTTCGCCGTCGGGGTCACCGAGGACGTGCCGCCCACCGACGCGAACGAGCTCGGCGGCTTCCTGAACGCGCAGATCGTCGTCGACATCGACGGCGCGATCGTCAGCCGCTTCGACAAGGTTCGGCGGGTGCCCTTCGGCGAGTACGTGCCGCTGCGCGGCATCCTGGAGGCGCTCGGGGCGCCGGTCGACCAGATCCGGCGCGATGCCGTGGCGGGCACCGGGCCCGCCGTCGTCACGCTGCCCGACGGCACCCGTGTGGCGGTGGCGATCTCGTGGGAGATCTTCTTCGGCTCGCGCATGCGCGACGGCGTCGGTGCGGGTGGAGAGGTACTGATCAACCCCACCAACGGGTCGAGCTACACGGGCACGATCGTGCAGACCCAGCAGGTGGCGTCGAGCCGGCTCCGCGCCGTCGAGTCCGGCCGCTGGGTGGCCCAGGCCGCGCCCACCGGCTTCAGCGCGTTCGTGTCGCCCGACGGCGACGTGCTGCAGCGCACCGCCGTCAGCGAGCAGGCCGTGATCGTCGGTGAGGTCGGGTTGCGCACGGGCGACACGTGGTACCGCGTGCTCGGCGACCTGCCGTTCGCGCTGCTCGCCGCGGCCGTGCTGGGCGCGAGCCACGTGGCGACGCGACGCCGGGCGGTGACGTCACCGCAGCATGCCGCGCCGGCATCGGTCGCCGCATCCGACACCGACGGGTGATCACGCCCGGGACGGCACCTCCACGAGCACCGTGACGGGCCCGTCGTTCACCAGCGACACCCGCATCTCGGTCCGGAACCGACCGGTGGCCACCGTCGCGCCGAGCTCGCGCAACCGCGCCACCACGCGCTCGACGAGCGGCTCGGCCTGCTCCGGGCGAGCGGCCGCGATCCAGCTCGGACGACGTCCCGCCGACGTGTCGCCGTAGAGCGTGAACTGGCTCACCACGAGTACCTCACGGGTCGTGTCGGCGACCGACCGGTTCATCACCCCGTCGTCGTCGTCCATCACCCGCAGGTGCCAGACCTTGTCGGCGAGCTTCACCGCGTCCGCCTCGGTGTCGTCGTGGGTGACGCCGACGAGCACGAGCAACCCGGCTCCGATCGACCCGGCCTCCTCCCACGTGCCGTCCGACCCGGCAGGCCGGAAGGTCACCGACGCGCTCTCCACCCGCTGCACCAGTCCTCGCATGCGGCGATCGTGGCAGACGACGTCGGCCTGCGTCGTGCGTCACCGAGGTGCGGCGCTGCCAGAATGCCGCCCATGGTGGAGCTGCAGGCGGGGGACGCGACGGTCCTCGTGAGTCCGGTGTCGGGCGGACGTGTCGCGTCGATCGAGGTCGCAGGTGAGGAGCTGCTGGTCACGGGCGCTCCAGGTGACGACCCCCTGCTGTGGGGCAGCTACCCGATGGTGCCCTACGCCGGTCGCATCCGCGAGGGTCTCTTCACGTGGGGCGGGCGCGAGGTGCGGCTGCCGGTGAACCTCGGCCCGCACGCCATCCACGGCTCGGGGTTCGTGAGTGCGTGGCAGGTCCGCGACCAGGGCCGTGACCACGTCGAGCTCGACGTCGACCTCACCTGGTCGCTCGGTGGGCGGGCGCACCAACACCTCCAGCTCACCCCTGGTGCGCTGGTGTGCGTGCTCACGGTCACCGCGGGCTCCGAGGCGATGCCGGTCACCCTCGGGTGGCACCCGTGGTTCCGCAAGCCGGTCGCCGACGACCTCCGCTTCGGCGCGATGTACCGGCAGGACGAGCAGGGCATCCCGACGGGTGAGCTGATCGACCCGCCGCCGCGACCGTGGGACGACTGCTTCGTGCGCCCGCTCGGTCCGCTCGTGCTGCAGGTGACCCCTCGGGTCGCGGTGACGGTCGCCAGCGACTGCGACCACTGGGTGGTGTACGACAAGCCCGAGCATGCCACCTGCGTCGAACCCCAGAGCGGCCCGCCGGACGCGGTGAACCTCGGTGTGGCCACCGTGCTGGAACCCGGCGAGATGGTGCAGCGCTCGATGACCATCGCCTGGACCACCACCGGCTGACGTGCCGCACCTCGCGAGGTCCCCCACCTGGGGTGGGACCGACCTTTTCCGGTCCGTCGTGACCGACCAGTAGCCTGTCCCGCCATGTCTGCACGGCGGTCGCCGCTCGATCCGGATGCGCCGCTGCGCATCGCGTACCTCACGTATCGCGGCAAGCCCCACGTCGGCGGCCAGGGTGTCTACACCCGCCACCTCACCAGGGCGTTGCTCGATCTCGGCCACGAGGTCGAGGTGTACGGCGGCCAGCCCTACCCGGTGCTCGACGACCGCATCCCGCTCCACAAGCTGCCGAGCCTCGACATCTGGAACGACCACTACCCCGGCCGTCTGCCGGGCTACTGGGAGGTCCGTTCGAAGGGCGACCTCGTCGAGGTGCTCACCCACCTGCGCGGCACCTTCGCCGAGCCGCGGGCGTTCAGCACCCGCGTGCTCGGTGAGCTGAAGCGGCGCACCCGTGACTTCGACCTCGTGCACGACAACCAGTGCCTCGGGCACAGCATGGTGAAGGTCGAGCAGCTGATCCCCACCGTCGTCACCCTGCACCACCCGATCACCCGCGACCGCGAGCTCGAGATGACGCACGCCAAGTCGAAGCGCAAGCGGCGCCAGCTCGGTCGCTGGTACCGCTTCGTCGAGATGCAGGGCAAGGTGGCCCGGCAGATGCCGCGCATCGTGGTGGTGAGCGAGAACTCGATCAAGGACATCCACGCCGACATGGGCGTGAGCCTCGACCGGATGCGGCTCGTGCCGGTCGGTGTCGATCCCGACCTGTTCCAGCCGATCGAGGGCGTCACCCGCGAGCCCGGCCGGCTCATCACCACGGCTTCTGCCGACGTGGCGCTGAAGGGCCTGGCCTACCTGCTCGAGGCGATGGCCAAGCTGCGCACCGAGCGCGACGTCCGGCTCACGATCATCGGCAAGCCGCGCGAAGGTCACAGCGCCGACCTCATCGACCAGCTCGGACTGCGCCCGTACATCGACTTCGTGTCGGGTGTGAGCGACGAGCGGATCGTCGAGCTGTACGCCGAGAGCGAGCTCGCCGTCGTGCCGAGCCTGTACGAGGGCTTCAGCCTCCCGGCGATCGAGGCGATGTGCACGGGCACCTGCCTCGTGGCCACCGACGGCGGTGCGCTGCCCGAGGTGACCGGTGCCGACGGCGACACGGTGCTGCAGTGCCGCGCCGGCGACGTGGAGTCGCTCACCGAGGCGCTGCGCCGCGGGCTCGACGACGCCGAGCTGCGGGTCCGCGTGGGCGCCGCCGGACGGCAGCGCGTGGTGGAGCGGTGGAGCTGGCGGCACTGCGCGCAGCTCACCGTCGACCAGTACCGCGAGGTGCTCGCGATGCCGCACAACGTCGAGAAGCTCCGCCGGAACGGCAGGATCTGACCGCGTGCTGACCATTCGGTTCGACCGGCTCGGGGTCCGCCCGGGCGATCTCGTGCTCGACGCCGGCGCCGGCTTCGGGCGCCACGCGTTCGAGCTCGCGCGCCGCGGGGCGAACGTCGTCGCGCTCGACTACGCGGCCGACGAGGTCGTCGGCACCCGGGCGGTGTTCGGCGGCATGGTGGCCGCCGGCGAGATCGATCCCGAGCGCTACGTCGGGGTGCTCCGGGGCGACGCCACGCGCCTCGCGTTCGCCGACGCCAGCTTCGACCGCGTGATCACCAGCGAGGTGCTCGAGCACATCCAGGCCGATGTCGACGCGATCGCCGAACTCGCCCGGGTGCTGAAGCCGGGGGGCACGTTCGCGGCCACCGTGCCGTCGTGGTTCCCGGAGAAGGTGAACTGGATGCTGAGCGACGAGTACCACGCCCCCAAGAGCGTGGGCGGGCACGTGCGCATCTACTCGGCCACCGAGCTGAAGGCGAAGCTCCGCACGGCGGGCCTCGAGGTGACCGGCAGCCACCGTGCCCACGCGCTGCACTCGCCGTACTGGTGGCTGAAGTGCGCCGTCGGGCCGCGCCGCACCGACAGCCGCGCGGTGAACTCGTACCAGAAGCTGCTCGAGTGGGAGATCGTCCGCCAGCCGACCGGCATGCAGCTGCTCGAGCGAGGCCTCGCTCCCGCGCTGGGCAAGAGCTACGTGATCTACGCGCGCAAGCCGCTGACCGCGCCGGTTGCGTCGTGAGCACCGTGCCGCACCTCGAGGGTGTGCTGAGCGCCGACGAGGTCGTGCAGAGCGGTGCGGCGATCGCCGCGCTGCAGGTGGACTCGGGGATGATCCCCTGGTTCGTGGGCGGTCACTGCGACCCGTGGAACCACGTCGAGACGGCCATGGCGCTCGACGTCGCCGGCTTCCACGACGAGGCCGAGCGGGCCTACGAGTGGCTGGTCGATACGCAGCGCGCCGACGGCAGCTGGTGGAACTACTACCTGCCCGACGGCACCGTCGAGGAGGCGAAGCTCGACACCAACGTGTGCGCCTACGTGGCGACCGGGGTGTGGCACCACTGGCTCTGCACCTGGGATCGCGGCTTCGTGGATCACCTCTGGCCGACGGTCGAACGTGCGCTCGAGTGGGTGCTCGGCATGCTGAAGGACGACGGCACACCGTTGTGGGCGCGCACCGAGCACGCCCGGCCGTGGGACTACGCGCTGCTCACCGGCACGTCGAGCATCCAGCACGCGCTCCACTGCGGCGCCCAGCTCGCGCAGCTCATCAACGAACCCCGGGCCCACTGGTCGGCGGCGGCCGAGCGGATGGCGCACATGGTGGCCCACCACCCGGAGGCCTTCGAGCCGAAGGAGCGCTGGGCGATGGACTGGTACTACCCGGTGCTCACCGGCGCCGTGACCGGCGAGGCCGCGAAGGCGCACCTCGGCGAGAAGTGGGACGTGTTCGCCATGGAGGGCAAGGGCATCCGCTGCGTGAGCGACGAGCCCTGGATCACCGCGTCGGAGACCGCCGAGGCGGCGATCGCGTACGCCGCGAGCGGCGACCTGGCGACCGCCACGGACCTGATCGACTGGACCCGCTCGCACCGCCTCGACGACGGTTCGTACTGGACCGGCATCGTGTACCCGATGCTCGAACGCTTCCCGTTCGGCGAGACCTCGGCGTACACGGCGGCTGCCGTCATCCTGGCCGCCGACGCGGTCACCGGCGCCTCGAACGCGAGCCGCGTGTTCATCCCCGCCGCGCTCGACTGAGGCGCGCCACCACGACGTCGGGCGTGCCGCGCCCCACGCCGCGCGACCGTCGCTGTCCCACGGCCGACCAGGGGGATCGCCACCCGCGGCTCGTGACGGGTGACAGGATCGTCGCGTGCTCCTCACGTCCACCGACACCCTGATCCGACACGCCGCCGAGTCCCTCGCCGCCTGCGGCGCGCCACCGCTGCTGGCGGGCGGGCCGCACGCCGCGCGGTCGCCGATCACCGGCGCCACGCTCGGCGGGGTGGCGGACACGGTGCCGGCCGACGAGGCGGTCGGTCGGTCGATCGAGGCGTTCGCGACGTGGCGCACCACCCCGGCACCCCGACGCGGCGAACTGGTGCGGGTGCTCGGCGAGCTCCTGCGCCTGCACAAGGCGGACCTGGCCCGGCTGGTGCAGCTCGAGGCGGGCAAGATCGAGAGCGAGGCGCTCGGCGAGGTGCAGGAGATGATCGACATCTGCGACTTCGCCGTCGGGCTGAGCCGCCAGTTGCACGGTCTGACGATCGCCTCGGAACGGCCCGGTCACCGCCTGATGGAGCAGTGGCACCCGCTCGGCCCCACCGTCGTGATCACCGCGTTCAACTTCCCGGTGGCGGTGTGGTCGTGGAACGCCGCGCTGGCGCTCGT
>Ga0315904_10001767_pt1 | contig 34221 bp, 23 predicted proteins | sample LakEriMetagenome_6_FD_203529 | JGI IMG/M metagenome (GOLD analysis project Ga0315904, IMG submission 203529) | Freshwater fungal communities from buoy surface, Lake Erie, Ohio, United States - Buoy 12 MA120 | ecosystem: Environmental > Aquatic > Freshwater > Lake | place: USA: Lake Erie, Ohio...
ATCCCATCGTCGCACTCGACTGTCGATGGATATCCAAGATCGCCCGTCGTGCCATCGGAGCTGAGCGTCATCGGCTCGCTCCAGGTCTGGCCGTTGTCGCTGCTGATACGGGCCTGATTGCCATAGGGGGCTCGACGATATCCATAACTCATCAGCAATCGATCGTCCTTCAATCGCAGCAGATGGGATGGGATTCCCCAAACTCCGATCGTGTGGGGGACGGACCAGGTCTTGCCTCCATCGATCGATTCGCTCTGCAAGGTTTCGCCGTCGGATTGCCGGTTCTCGTTCCGGATGTGGCACACCAGCGTCCCATCGCCCGCTTCGACCAGATGCAACTCATGATAGTGACGCCGCTCGTCCCCCTCGCGCACCGGAATCTCGGCGAGCCATGACCAACTCTGTCCGTCGTCGAGCGATTCGCACACTCCCACTTGGTCGCTCACCCAGAGGGCTTTTCCGGCATACAGCAATCTTCCACTACGCGTGGCGATCGGGCCATGCGGGCTGTTGACAGGCACTCGCAATCGCTCCGACCAGGTCGCGCCGCCATCGGTGGAACGAATTAGGAAACAGCCGAGTTCGCCGCGACGTTGTTCGGGACTGAGTCGATCGCGCGCGGCTCGCCATTCTTCGAGCAGTTTCTGTTCCGCAAAACCTCCCGGTTGGCCGACCGGCGTGCGTTCCGCCCGCTCGAGGATCGGTTCGTAGGCCAGCGATGTGAAATGCGTGACCAGGATCGAACCTGCCGGCGTTTCGACCACTCCCGCATCGCGATCGTCGATCGGGCTGTCGAGCAACACCTGCGGCCAGCCCCAGGTGGTTCCGTGGTCTTTGGACCGCATGAACTCCAACCGGCCAAAGGGGCATACATGCGCCTCGCGTCCTCCGGAAAATGCGAGCAGCAATTCTCCATCCTTGCGTCGAGCCAAGGTCGACCAGCCGTGATACAGCGGGGCTTTCCAACTGATGACCCTCGTATCGAGGATTTCGATCGCAGGGGCTGGCGGGTGAGGCGACTGGCACCAGCCGACCGACCCCCAGCCGACCGAACCAACGATGCTGCATGCCAGAATGCCGCTGCACATGGGAGTTTTCCATCTGCGCATCGAGTCGGTGATCAGGCGAGCGGAGCGATTCCTGGTGATGTAATTCCAGAACCATTGAAACATGACGAGGACTCGATTCTCAAAACGGGCGAGATACAAAATGTGGATGAACAACCACGCCAGCCAAGCGATACGACCGGACAGTCGCCAATTACCCGACTCCATCACAGCGCGCGATCGCCCGATCGTCGCCATATTGCCTTTGTCCCAATACTGAAAAGGTCGGTCCAAGCGAATCCCCGCGATCGATTTGCCGATTCGATGTCCGATGTACTCCCCTTGTTGCATGGCGACCGGTGCAACACCGGGAAGCGTCTTGCCATCGGCGGTGGTGAATGCCGCCATATCACCGGCCGCAAAGACGTTCGGGAATTTCGGGATGGCGCAGTTTGCGTCGACAGCGATTCGACCGGCGCGATCTAACAGCGAGGGGTCTCCTGCGGCTTCGGACAGGAGTTGCGCCAGCGGAGATGCCTTGACTCCTGCTGCCCAGATCACGTTTTTGGTTGCTACGGTGACCGATTCCCCGTTGCGACGAATCACGACATATTCGGGATGAATATCCTCGAGTCGGGACTCATTCCAGACTTCTGCACCGAGGCTGCGCAATGCCTTGTTCGCGCTTTCCGAGAGGGTCGGGTGGTATTTGTCGAGAATGAGGCGACTATTCTCTACCAAAATCACGCGGGCCTTGGTGGGATCGATCGATCGAAAATCGTTCTTCAGGGTGAAATGCGCCAATTCGCAAATCGAGCCAGCCATCTCGACTCCTGTTGGACCACCTCCCACGATCACGAACGTCAGGAGACCGGCTCGTTGGGTTGCATCGGATTCTTTCTCGGCTTCCTCGAATGCAGTGAGCAACGATGCCCGTATCCGAGTCGCATCTTCGATCGTCTTCAATCCGGGCGCGAGCCCTTCCCAGCGGGAATCATTTCCGAAGTAATGGTGGGTCGATCCGGTGGCGACAACCAGGTAATCGTATTGGATCGCGCCTTCCGTTTGAAGCAGAACATGTTGTTTGGCGAAATCAAACCCGATGGCCGAGTCCATCAAGACTTGTACGTTCCTCTGTCTTCGAAAGATGCTGCGCAGGGGCGTCGCAATATTTGCCGGGGAGAGTCCTCCGGTGGCTACCTGGTACAACAGGGGTTGGAACAGATGGAAATTCCGTTGATCGATCAGTTTGATATCCGCACGCGATCTCGCGAGAGCACGCGCGCAGGCCATGCCGACGAAACCGCCACCAAGGATGAGCACTCTAGGCAGACGAGAAACCATCATGCATGCGATCGTGTCAGGAGCTGTGCGGATGCGACATCCAACAGGACGGTCGTGTTGGGATGCTGCCGCAGAATCGAGGCGGGAAGCAGATTGGTCAGCGGTCCTTTGATCGCGGCACGGACCGCCTCCGCTTTGCGCGCGTCGGGGACGCTGCACACGATCCGTCGCGCCCGCAGGATCTCGCGGATCGTCATGCTGATGGCGAGCTTGGGAACGTCGTCGAGGGATGCGAACCAGCCTTCGCCGACTTGCTGTCGGCGACATGCTTCGTCCAACGGCACTACATGATAGGCTGCATCGGTTTCGAAATCGGCGGGCGGATCGTTGAAAGCCAAGTGGCCATTCTCTCCGATACCAATCATCGCGACATCGACGGGTTGGTGGCGAATGGCTTGCTCGGCCGAACGGCATACGGCGACGGGATCGGCGAGGCCATCGAGATAGTGGAACGAACGAAGCGGGACGCGTTCGACGAATCGTTCCTTGAGGTATCCGCAAAAGGATGCGGGATGGGTGGGGGCGAGTCCCACGTATTCATCGAGGTGAAAGCCATCGATGCGATCCCACGCGATGCCCGGCTCCTGAACCAGGGCGCTGAGGACTTCAAATTGGCTCGAACCCGTGGCCACGATGATTCGGGCAAATCCTCGTTCCTCAATTGCGGACCGAAGCGCCTGGCCCGCCAAATGTGCTGCGTGGGCTCCCATCTGATTTCGGTCCGGTTCCATCACAATATCGATGATTTTTGTCTCCAAAAATGAATGCGGCTATACCAAGTATCGGTCATGCCTTAGCATAGCAAATCATTGCCCGTATTGCACCAAGCAAACCAAGACTCCCTCAGCGCCGCTCACGTTTCCGCTATTCATGTCGAACCGAAAATCGATTCAATGCATCGCCTTTTTGGGCATGGGTCTCATGGGGACTCGGATGTCGATCAATCTGATCCGAGCAGGTTTCCATGTGCGTTGCTACAACCGCACGGAGGCTAGAACAGTGCCGGTGGTTTCCGAGGGTGGGATCGCCTTCTCCAAAGCGTGCGATGCAGCGCGGGACGCAGACGTCATCATCTCATGCGTTACCGACGGACCCGATGTCGAAGCGGTGCTCTTTGGCCCCGAGGGAGCTTGTCACGCCGCGAGCAAAGGATCGCTGCTGATCGACATGAGCACCATCGCGCCGCAGACGTCGATTTCGATCGGCGAACGTTTGGCAGCGATGGGATTACGCTTCCTGGAGGCTCCGGTCACTGGAGGAACCGTCGGGGCTGAGAAAGGAACCCTCAGCATCCTGGTCGGGGGACCGGCGGAGGATCTCGCCGATGCGATGCCCGTCCTCGAAGCGATGGGACGCAATATCACCCACTGCGGTCCCTGGGGATGCGGGCAAGGAGTCAAGCTTTGCAACCAGATCATGGGTGCGATGAACATTCTCGGCGTCTGCGAAGCGATGGCATTGGCGAAGGGGCTCGATATCGATCCCTCCCTCTTGAGCTTGGCCCTTCAGGGAGGCGCCGCCACCAGCTGGGCACTCCAGAACCTGGCACCCAAAATCAGCGCTCGCGATTGGAGCCCAGGCTTCATGATCGATACACAACAAAAGGATATGCGGCTCGTTGCACAAGCCGCAGAGGTAGCCCAGGTCGCCCTGCCTGGTTCCGCGATCGTGACCCAGTTATGGCGGTCGGCTCAGGCGCATGGCGATGGAGCAGATGGGATTCACGCCCTCTACAAGGTCCTTGAAAGAATGAATCATGTCGATGGCAGATGACGCAGCCCGACCGGAAATCAACGACGCAAGCTCCGAGCGCGCCATGCCGTCCTTCCAAGGCTTGCGCGTCGCGGCGCTGGAAAGCCGACGACGAGACGAGTTCGCCCGTTTGATCGAACGTTTTGGCGGCACCCCGTTTGTCAGTCCCTCGATGCGCGAGGTGCCGCTGGGTCGCAACAAAGAAGCGGTCGACTTCGCATACCGGATTATGACCGGCGAAATCGGGGTTGTGATTTTTCTGACCGGGGTCGGTTTCCGCCATTTTCTGGCAGCCGTTGAAAAGCATGTCGACAAACAGCGACTGCTGGATGCCATGTCCGATATCGTCACCATCGCGCGCGGGCCAAAACCCGTGGCGGCAATGCGCGAGGTGGGAATGCAACCCACCCATCGAGCACCGGAGCCCAATACGTGGCGCGAAGTGTTACAGCTTGTCGATCAGAGCGTTCCCGTCGCCAATGTCAACGTAGGCCTGCAAGAGTACGGGGTCACCAACCACTCGTTAATTGCCGGGCTCGAAGCTCGCGGCGCTCGCGTCGTCAACATCCGTGTCTACCAGTGGGAATTTCCCGAGGACACCAAGCCTCTGGAAGAAAACATCCGAGCCATGTGCCGGGGCGAGCGGGATTGCCTGCTCCTGACCAGCGCCCATCAAGCGGTGAATCTGATGCGCATGGCATCGAATTTGGGATGCGAAGCAGAGTTGCGGGCCTCGCTGGATCGGATGGTGGTCGCATCGATCGGACCGACCACCTCGGAAATGCTCCAGCATCTAAACCTTCCCGTCGATCTCGAAGCGACTCCCAACAAGATGGGACACCTCGTACAAGCGGCCGCCGACAAAAGCCATCGTATCTTGAAGGCCAAGCGATTCATCCAGGCGGAGGCTGCCCCAGCGAGACTGGATCGAATGGGAGCCGCTCTGGCCTCGAGCCCATTCCTGCAGGCGTGTTACCGTCAGCCCACAAGCATCACACCCGTTTGGTTGATGCGGCAGGCGGGCCGCTACATGGCGGAATATCGAGCGGTGCGAGACAAGGTGAGTTTTCTGGAACTGGTCAAGAACCCAACGCTCTGCGCCGAAGTCATGGTGACGGCTGTGGAGAAGCTAGGAGTCGATGCCGCGATCATCTTCTCCGATCTGCTACCGATCCTGGAGCCGATGGGTTTCCAGTTGGAGTTCACGTCAGGGGATGGTCCTGTCATTCACAATCCAGTCCGTACCGCGTCCGAAGTGGATCGTGTACAACCGTTAACCCAGATTGACGCGCTCGACTTTGTGACCGAGACGGTGCGTCAGACGCGCGCGGCCTTGCCACCTCATATCCCGGTGATCGGTTTCTCCGGCTCCCCCTTCACGCTAGCCAGCTACATGATCGAAGGAGGTTCGTCGAGAAACTATGTCCACACCAAGACCTGGATGTACAGCGATCCGACAGCGTGGAAGGTTCTGATGGAAAAACTGGTCGATTCGATCGCTTTGTACCTGAATTCGCAGATTGTCGCCGGGGCACAGGTTGTTCAGTTGTTCGACTCGTGGGCCGGTTGCTTGTCCCCGAACGATTATCGCATCCATATTTTGCCCCACATGCATCGGCTGCTCGAATCGATCGTGCCCCATGTACCGGTGATCAATTTCGCGACCGGCAATCCGATGCTGGTGGCATCGCTGCGCGGGGATGCTCGAACCGTCGTCGGTTTGGATTGGCGCGTGCCGTTGGATGTTGGTTGGGACATGGCGGGTGCCGATCGGGCAGTGCAAGGAAACCTCGACCCTACCGTCCTGTTCTCGAATATCCCCACCATCCGGGAGCACGTTCAGTACATTTTGTCCCAGGCATCCGGGCGGGTTGGTCATATTTTCAACCTCGGACATGGAATTCTGCCCGGGACCCCCGTCGAAAACGTCGTCGCCTTGGTCGATATGGTCCATGAAATGAGCGACCGCCGGTAGAATTTCTCAAGATCGCGCGCCTGGGAACGAACTTCTCCGTGCCATGATGTCTTGCATCGAACCCGTTTCACCTGAGAAGGCACATCCCTAATGGGATCGCACGATTCTGCCGTATTGCTGGAGGGGGTGACCAAAAAGTTTGGTCCCCAGACCGCCGTCAATTCCGTCGATTTGCATATTCCCAAGGGGAGTATCCAAGGGATTATCGGTCCCAATGGTTCGGGCAAGACCACGACCATTCGGATGATCCTGCGGATCTTCAAGCCCGATTCGGGAAAGGTGCACGTGCTCGGTCACCCCACCGGGGATGCCGCCGACGATCGCTTGGGGTACTTGCCCGAGGAACGGGGGCTGTACCTGCGAATGAAAGTCCGCGATGCGCTGCGGTTCTTCGCGCAGCTCAAGGGGAATCGCAAACCGGACCCAGACATCGATCGGTGGCTGGAACGCTTAGGAGCAACCGAGTGGTCGAACAAGAAGCTCGAACAGCTCTCCAAAGGGATGGCGCAGAAAATTCAATTCATCGCCGCCGTGGTCTCCCGCCCGGAACTGGTGATCCTCGACGAACCCTTCAGCGGGCTTGATCCAGTCAATCTCGACCTGCTGCGACAGGCGGTTTTGGATCTGCGAAACGAAGGGACCACCGTCTTGCTCAGCACTCATGACATGGATGTTGCGGAGGAGATGTGCGACCGCATCTTCATGATCTACAAGGGGAACAAAGTACTCGACGGGACGATCGACCAGATCCAGGCCCAATACGGGGAGCCGGTGCTGCGAGTTCGATTGGCTGGCAATGTCGCGCCCGATCGATCGCGGTTGCCCGGCGTCGAATCGATCACTGACGGCGCGGCGTACACAGAAATCCGAATGAGGTCGCTCGAAGATCGGCCAGGGATTCTGCAAGCGCTGATGGAGCAAGGGGAGGTCGAGCATTTTGAAACGGCCAAGCCGAGGCTCCACGACATCTTCGTTCGCATCGCCAAACCCTCCGCCGAGCCATCCGCAAGAGAATAAGGAAATGATTGATCATGAACAAGATATGGGTGGTCGCGCGCAGAGAATTCATGGCCATGGTAGGGACGCGAGCCTTTTCTGCAACGCTCTTGATCATGCCCGTGTTCTTGTTCGGCGGTTTGTTCCTGATGCCAACCCTGAACAAGATCTCTGGCGGTAGGGAACGGACCATTCGTGTGGTGGATGGAACGGGTCGCATCGGTCGCCAATTGGTCGCGATGGCGGAGCAGCGAAACAAATGGCTCCTTAGCCCTCAGATCAAGTCCAACAAATCCGCCGGGGGATTTTCGCAGAGCATGGCTTCGGATCCGTACAGGATTGAATTGCAAGAGGTCAACGCACTCGATGACCAAACGCGACTCGATTGGAGCGATGCGATCCGAAATGGCTCGTTGTACGCATTCGTCGAGATCCCCGAGACCCTGTTCGATCCCGCCAGCACGGATACGGATATGGTGCGGTTTGTCAGCCAGGATGCCGCCCTCTCCGAGGCACGGCAGTGGATGCAGGCAATCGTTGATTCCAAAGTGCGACAAGAGCGATTTAGGGTCCTCGGATTGGATTCTGATCAAATCCAGTTGGCCAATCTGCCTGTCGCGTTTGTACCCACGTCCCCCTATGAACGCGTGTCTGCGGCCGAGGGCGGCGACGGGGCCGTCACGGCGAAGCAAAAAGACTTCGATCTAGAAACCTTGTTTGCCCCGTTCGGCATGATGACACTGATGTTCTTGGTGATTTTCTTGGCAGCCCAGCCTATGCTGGAGAGCGCGATGGAAGAAAAATCTCAACGGATTTCGGAGGTGTTGCTCGGCTCCGTCACACCGACGCAGTTGTTGACGGGAAAGCTACTCGGAAACGTCGCCGCGTCGCTCTTGGTTTTTGCGCTCTACGCGGCGGGCGGCTATGTGATTTTGGTGCAACGGGATCTGCAGCATCTGGTACCAATGTCGCTGGTTCCCTGGTTCCTGGTGTTTCAAATTCTCGGTGTTCTGTTCTTTAGTTCAATCTTTATCATGATCGGCTCTTCGGTGCGCGATCTCAAGGAAGCGCAAAGCCTGCTGTTGCCGGTCTGGCTCGTGATGATGCTGCCGATGATGGTTTGGTTCATCGCGGTCCGCGATCCGCTCGGTCCTGTCGCAATGACCCTCTCGATGTTCCCTCCGAGCGCACCGATGATGAATGTCTTGCGACTCGGGACCGGAATCACCATCCCGGTCTGGCAACCGATTGTGGGAGCGGTCTTGCTGGCGGCTGCGACAGCGCTGGTAATCTGGGTCGCCGGTCGAGTTTACCGGATGAGCATGCTCCGTTCGGACTCGGTAAAGACCTTGACGCAGTTGTTCGCCAGGATCGTGACCGTTTCTTCGCAGGGCTACAGCAAGTAAAAAGAACGGCGATTTACCGGACCTTGGCATCGAAGCGGACGATACCCCCCTCGCCCGGCTTGATGGCGTTCTCAAATTCCCACCGCAGGACTTTTGAACCTGCCTCGTTGGGAGTGGTCGCGAACGATGCTGGCAAGCTCGACTGTTGCGAGGCATCGACGTACTCAAGACGAGGGGCGAGCGAGTCGGTGACGACGAGATTCTTCAGTGGCGAGTCGCCGACGTTGTCGAAGCGAATCGTGAAGGAGATCACATCGCCGGGGCTGGCGATCTGTTCGGAAGCGACTTTGCACAGCCGAACGCGAGCGCCCTTGAACTCGTAGGTGACCGTTTCTTGCGTCTGTTTGAGGCTGGTCTCGACAACCGCTTCTTGGCCATCGATCATCACCTTGAGAGCGTCGACATTGGACCACACCCGTGCCGCCGCGGCCGCGAGTGCCAGCTTGGCCGGATCGGTGCCGAGCAAGTCGCCGTGGCGAATAAGATCGAGATCTTCGAACGGTTTGAAGGCATCGCTCAATTCGCCCATCGGGAGAATCATTTCAGACGGCAACGGTCGCTGGCGTTCGCGGAACGCTTCTACGACGCGCACCACATCCTTCGCTACAGGACCTACCGGCTTCATGATGCTCACGGGAGGCAATTGCTCGCGGACAACACCTGGCCCATCGGGTTGGATGGATGCTTGAGGTCGCAGGGCCAATTCTGCCGTTTGCGGGCCGGTTCGCTTGCGAACGCTTGCGAAGCGCGGCGCATAGATCGCGACTCGGCAACCGCTCTGGACAAAGGTTTGGCCGTTCGCGGTCGTGTATTGAATCACGGTGTCTTCGGGATCGAGTCCGGTTTGGGTCATGTCGTCGCGCAATCGAACTTGCGGATCTCGGTCCCCGCCATCGAAAATGTATTCCTGGGGATCCGTACATCGTCCCGCCGGTTCACACTCGGGACCGCACGGGACTTCGCAGGATTGCGAACCATCCGCTCCGCACACAGAGGCGCTCGATCCTCGCATTTGCGGGAAGAGTGGACGGTAGCGGAGTCCGAGTCCGCCTTGCTTGCACGAAGCGCAATCCCCTTGAGCGGCGACCATTCCCGCCACCGGTGCGTGCGGACGACCGTATCCGGCAAGTTGGTAGGGGGAACCGACGACGGGAGTGGTCGGGTCCATAGCCTGCGGAGGCATGCCCATAGGTTCTCGCGGTACCGAAAAACTCTCGGGCTCGCGAGGCGGACCGGCTTCGGGCGAACCTGGTTGGCGATAGGATGCGAGCGCGATGCTGTTTCGGTCGCTTGGACTCGGTGACGGCACCCTCGCTGCCGCGAGCCGTTTTTCCTCGGCCATGGCATGGGATTGGGCGATCGGTGTCTGCGCTGCACTTGCCCGGCGATGAGCCAACGCTTCATCGCCAAAGACGGCTGACGGTACCCGAGCCATCTGCGTCGCGCAACCTGGCATGGACGCAGCAAAGCAAAGACCAGCGATCGCAAGATGACTTCGGCGCAACAATTTGTTCATAACCGCGGACTTTCAACGGCGATCGGAAATGGATCCGGACTGGGCGGTGATCGGCCAGCGCCCTTCGTCGATCAGTTGTTGTTTGTTGGGGATAGCTTTCAGGGGTGTCCAGGGAGGGCATCCATAGAGGAATTCGAGCCAATCCTGCCCCTCGGTAACGTTCGGGACTCGGGAACCGATTCGCAAGATGGCGACAGGACGACCGAGGGAATCGGCGGTGCGAAGAGCGTTTTGATTGGGACGCACATCGAGCACGCGTTGCGGCAAGCCGGCAGTATTGACCGGTTCGGCGATTTCGTTGTCTTCGACATAGATGACTCGTACCACCAACTCACCCTTGGCTGCATCGGCGAGATCCTGCTCGTCGATCTCGATCGGGATCGGAAATCGATGCTCGCGTTCGGCAGGTGGACAGGTCCGATCAATGACTTCGATCGTCGGGAACAACTCCACATCCTGGTCACCCGGAATGCCTGTCAGCCGCAGACGGTACACCGGACCGACCAGGACCGCGACCCGCGCGGGGGATGGAATATCGGGAGCGAATTGCCCGCCCTCGGCGAAATTGACTTGCACGCCTTGTGGAGCACGGATCTCAATCGCTTGCCACACTCCTCGCAAATGGGGTTTGTGCTGCAATTGAATGGAGCCGATCACGCCCGGAGGCATGTCATCATGCAACAGGGCCTCCGCCGTGTTGGGTAGCGGAGTCCGAGGGGATTGGCCGTGCGCCGCTGGGTTGATTAGGGCCGCCGCAATACAAATCGCGATGACAGCCAGCCAACCAAGGATCAACGCCGGAAATGAAACTCGCTGGAGCATTTCGTATACCGATGACTGGCGGTAATAAAAAAGTCCCAGCAGTACCGGGACCATCGTCATTCCTGAGGGTGGCGCGTCATGCATGACGCGCCACGCGAATCGTTATCTCCAGCGACCTGGGTCGGTCGACGGATTCCTAACGGATCTGCCCTGGAGGGCAATACTCGCCACCGGCACCTGCGGCACCAGGGACGGGTCCTTGAGGACCACCGTACTGGTTCGGCGGAACAACCTTGCTCGCATGGTAGAAGCCAGGTCGACCTGCCGGATATCCAGGGTGGATGTTCTGCTCGTGGATCCTCACTCGGCTGGCTGGTTGAGGATAGCTCAAGCCAGGCGTATGCTTGACATTGATCTTCATCTTCTCAACTGGATCCGGAATGTTCATGTGGGTCTTGTTGTGCATCACATGCTTTTGCAGACCGGCTGGATGTCCCAATGGAATGTGGGGAGGTCCAGGCAATCCGATCGGCGTTCCGCTGTAGGTCATCCCATACTGCGGTGCAGTCACCCCTGCGACCATGTTTGGCGGAACCGTCGCTGGATCGATGGGGCGACCATCAGGACCACAGAACCCTCCGTTACCATCCATGAAGATGCCGCCAGGACCGCCTTGGTTGTAGCCACCACTGGCATAGGCAGCACCCGTCAGCTCGACGTCTTTATTCCCCAAGCGAACGATCGCAAGAATCGAACCACGGCGATCCGCCTCGATAATCGGATCCAAGCCTGGTTCCAATCGCGTGCTGACCAGCGTGTCGATGCCCGAGATGACTTCCCCTTGGAACTCAGGATCGGGTAGATAGATCACCTTGGTGACGAAGTTTCCGGACAATGCTTGATCGAGATCTTCTTCCGTGAACTGGATCGAGATCGCATTGTGTGCGAGATAAGCGGCCGTGCGAGGATTCGCGAGCCCGACTTCGACCGTCGGATAGAGCTCCACCCCTTCACGACCAGCAATGTCGGTCAGCTTCAACCGATAAATGCCGCCCTGGGCGAATTCCAATCGTCCTGGAACAATCAAGCATTCGCTGGTGAATGATCCATCACCCACCACGTCGTAAGCGATCTTCATCGCTTGCGGTTGGTTGAACAGGATCTGGGTTGTTGGAACGGTGGCACCCATCATCCCACCCCCGCTCGGGGCTGGAATGGTTTCCGGTGCCAAAACACCCGGACCAGGACCTCCGACCATCGGACCTGGTTCTGCCAACCTCGCGGCCGGCGGCATATTGAATCTACGGGAGGGTTCGCCACCTAGGACTGGTACAGCCAAACCCATTGCGGCCATCACGCCCAAATAAGTCATCTTTTTCATGCGATTCCCCTTGGAATGTACTGGGTCTAGCCAACCTTGCTGTCAGGTAACTGCGACCGACTCTTTCCACCTGGACTTGACCCACACGAGGACTCTACAATCCGCGGCCAACCTATGGACCCTTGCGGATACCCAACGGCAGCGCGAACGCGATTCCCACGGGAGCCCCAAAAAGCGGATTCTGAGGCGCGTCCTAAAAACTATGTTCGGCACCTTGCATTTGGTTTCTTTGACAAAACCCGCATAACTCCACCGTGCCGTTAAAAGAACTGTATGACAGCATTTCGAAAGCCACCGCGATGAGGCATTCGGACAACGATCTTTTGCAACCGGCAACGCGCCCAGACGCATTGTTTTCGTTCGCGCCGCGGAATGAAGTCATTCTCAGCTTGCTAAGCGAGATGCTCGTATTCCTTATCCTTATTGGTATCCATGTCGGTCCGATCCATGCCCAAACCGCCGACAGGACGCGGCTCGCGAACACACAAAGTGCGGGCAAAGAGAGCGATATCACCGTAGTCACGACCGACCCGAACTTACTCGTCTTGGCAGCCGTACGGCAAGCGGTCTGGGGAGCTCCGGTGGCTTGCAAGATCCAGCAAAGCACCAAAGCGTATGGCCAGCAATGCTTCTTGGTCGGAGATTTCAAAAGCGCTGGGCAAGGGACTGGTCAATTTCGATACAGTGTGCGGGTCGCGTCGGGTGAGACCAGCTTCGACCTGCTTCAAGTTTCTGATGGAGAACAGATGTGGACACAGGTCGGCAACGACCAGGCTCCTCGGCGTGTGAATCTTCGGCAAGTGCGAGAGAGTGTTTCCTACGCGATGAAGGTTTCCGATCCGAGACCGGAGGTCAATCTGGTACTCGCGGTTGGGGGCCAAGCGGATTTGTTGCGAGGGCTTTATCACCGGTACAACTGGTACAAGGCAGTTGGAGGCAAGCTTGGGGGGGTGGACGTCTGGCAGCTCGTTGGCCGCATCCGAACAGTAACACCCAAGCTGATGGGGTCTGCACCGATCGATGACGAGAATGTGATCAACGGGGATTCGGTGTCGAACATCCCGTCGGAGGTGCGATTGACCCTGAGCCGCTCGGCAAACCTTCCGTACTTTCCGTACATGGTCGAGTACTTCCATCGCGGCAACGATCCCCAGGGGCGTCCCACGGGTTTGACTCTCGTTACCCGCATCGAGTTTCTGGAGCCTAAGACCAACGTTCTCTTCCAAGACCAAGAGTTCCAATTTCGAGTCAGCAACAGCACCGACCAAATTGAGAATGAGACGAAGCGATATCTTCCGAAATCACCGATCACCGGCCTGGCTCCGTTCGGCGTGGAGTAGCCTAAGAACCAGGACATGCATTGTATCATCCGCTTGACTGCCGAACGCTAGCTATTCGGCTTGCGGCGGAGGTGCGTGAACGTCATTCGTACAACGGACTTTTAGTCCGTTGAACTATTTCAGCCGCCGGGCATCAGCCGTAGCAGCCAAAGCTCTCGCGGAGAATCAAAGACGCGGAGAATCAAAGACGCGGAGAAAACAGGAGGCTCGATCCTTAGTAGCCATCCGTTTGGGCTTTGCTCCGAATCTGCGTCCGAGCGGTTCTGCGAGAGACACCTCCGATAGAGGAACTAGGCCCCTGGAAGATACCCATCTACTGCTGACTCGTCCCCGGATAAGCTACCGACGCAATGCGTGCAATTCTTAACCGATTAAGACGCAATGCATGTCCTGGTTTTCTTCAGCGGTTTCCCACTAACGACTCTCTTCTGCTTAGTGAAACTCATCCGTATTGCTCCAATCAACCATTCTCGGGAAAGACAGCAACCAGCACTTCGCAAAACTCCGCTAATGTTCATCGCGAGTCCACTGTGTTCCGCTGTTAGTTCGCATAGTTTTTTTCCATGATGGTAAAAGGCACATGAATATCCTCGAAGCCATACGTGTCTCTGCCGATCTCGCGGTATCCGAAGCGTTCGTAGAAGCACACGGCTCGACGATTTTCCTCGTAAACTATCAACCATGCCGTGACGGAGCGTATCCCGCTAATCTCCGCGTCAGCGGATCGCATCAGACATGAACCGAGACCCGAATTAGAAAAGTTCGGCAGGACGTAGATCTTCTGAACTTGAACTTGGCATTCGCCGTGAATCAATTGGTGATGGCAAGCTAACTTCAGCTTTAAAAACCCAAAAACTTCATCATCGACATCAGCCACGATAAACAAATTGCGAGAGTTCGAAAAACTCGATGCGATCTTCTGTTCAGAATACGTGTCATCAAGGTACCGTTCGAGAACATCAAGGGGGTACAGGTGTCAAAATGACCTCGAAAAACTCTCGCGTCCAGTACGCGAAATGCCCCATGCGTCCCCGGCAACGCCCCTTCGAACCAGAATCCTGTTCATCACACCTTCCGGCGATCACCATGGCACCGCCGCCCCCCCCTGCTTCTAGCTCGCGACCAAACGTAGATTTGCGATCAGCGCTGCAATTCAAAAAATTTAGATTTTGCTTGCATGGGCATGACAAAAGCAAAAACGAAACTCATGAAGGCGAGAGCATATAGCGTGTTTGCCGATGGTAGTCGGGATTCGTAGGCATTCAACAAAAATGCGACCGTTGCGATCCCCGCGGAGCCAAGCAAGAAACCGTTTCGGATCGCAGGCTTCGCAAGAGTCGATGATCGCCTTGCCCAAAACATCGCGAGGTAGATGAAATGAATCGCAGAAATGGTAATCGCGATGAGTCCTGGTATTGAAGTCGTGTCGACGACGACGCTCCAAATTCCATCGATCAACGACAGACCGGAGCAACCTCCGATTCCGTAACCCAAGAACCAAACACGCCAATCCAACGATGAGAGAACCCAGGACGCTTTATCCACTTCGCTCGAGCGTGTATGCGCACTCATCGAAAGGTCCTGCTAGTGAATTCCTTTAGGCGGGTAAACTGCGAGCCTCTCGAACAATTTACTCGCAGCACGCATCGGTTGCAACAATGACACGATGGCCAAGTTCTCCGCAGTAGTACTTTAGGCGACGCTGAAAGCGAGCACGAAGCTCACCGGCTTCTCAATTTGCTTCGTCAGCCCCGATCGGATCTATCGGAGCATCTTGGCCATGAAGACGTTGAAGTCTGTAGCAGTATACTCACCAAACGCACTGCTCCATTCGAAGCCATTGCGCAGATAGAGCGCATGCGCGGCTTCAAACGCTGGGCCGGTACCTGTTTCAAGATGCAGTCGCGAATACCCTCGCTGGCTAGCCGTTCTTATGATTTCATTGAGTATCGCTTGTCCGACACCGCGACGCAAAAAAGCCTCGCGAGTTCGCATGGACTTGATTTCTCCGCTCAGCAGATCCAACTCCTTGAGTGCGCCGCACCCGCACAACTCCCCGTTTATTCTCGCAGTCCAGAAGGTAATGCTTGGTACTTTTAGATTCTGGATGGCCAGCGCATTCACATGGCCGGGCGGAGAATTGCTATGCATGCCCGAGAGATGCTCTGCAATCAGAGAGTGCACTGCTTCAGTGGACAAGTCATCTTCGCGGACTTCGATACGCATCTCGCTACTGCCTATATAGCCTGGAAACTAGGCTGGAAACTAGGGCTGGAAACTAGGACATGCATTGTATCTCATCCTCGACCACAGAACGCTAGCTAATCCGGTGTTGAGGGAGGGTGCCTGCGTGCAATGCTGAGGGTACAGCTCCTCGATCGCTTGCCGATGCAATCGGGCAGGTTTATGTTGATGCGAGTTCATCCAGACCACTTTTGCCCGAAGGAGGTTTTTCGCTATGACTCAACCCCGTTCCAAGATCGTCAATCCAGACGTCACCCGCTGGTATCACTGCATCTCCCGTTGCGTTCGCCGCGCGTTTCTCATCGCGGAGTATCAGGACTTCGATCGCAAGGCTTGGCTCGATCAACGCCTTCGAGAACTCGACTCCCTGTTCGCCATCTCCGTCGCCGGTTTCAGTGTGATGGATAACCACCTGCACCTGCTGGTCCGGATCGATCCCGAGGTGGCCGATTCCTGGACTCCCATCCAAGTCGCCCATCGCTGGCTGAAACTCTACCCCCCTCGCGTCCATCGCAAGCCCGTGACGGCAGTTTCATGTCCATGTCGCGAGCGGTGCTCCGGCAAGTCGCTCAGAAGTTGGGCCTGCGGCAGCTCGCGAACACGGCGTAGCCTTCCAAAGGCACGCCAACCGCTTCCTCATGTTCGTGGCAACATTCGACTGCAGAGACGGTGCGCGAAGTCTCGGCGAAAACTCGTTCGTCGCCAGCCCCAAACGACCTCAAAGGTCTTGTGTGGGGCTGGATGCTGTCCATCTATCTCTGATTCGCTCCTTCACAAGCTACCGATGCAATGCTTGCAATTCCTAACCGACCAAAACGCAATGCATGTCCTTGTTTTCCTGCTTTCGTGCTTTCGCCACCGAGTTACGCTGCATTTTGATCCGGAAGAATGAGCCGATACCGTGGTTATCGTCTATAATTCGAAGAGCGGGTCGGATCTGGGAGTTCTTAGGAAGACGCCATATGTCAACAGTCCCCAAGCATTACATTACGCCTGAAGAATATTTGCACCGCGAGAGAAAGGCCGAGTTTCGGTCCGAGTACTTTCGTGGCGAAATGTTCGCCATGGCGGGGGCGTCCGCCGATCACAATTTAATCGTTCTTAACGCAGGCTCCCATCTACGGGAGCAGCTCAAGAAAAAGCCCTGCCGAGTCTATCCGAGCGACTTAAAGCTCCGGATTGAATCGACGGGCATGTACACTTACCCGGATCTGTCTGTAGTGTGCGGCGAACCTCAGCTTGAATCCGATAGTCGCGACGTTCTGCTGAACCCTGTAGTGCTCGTCGAAGTCTTATCCGATTCGACCGAGGGGTACGACCGCGGCAAGACGTTCGAACATTACCGAACCATCCCTAGCTTGAAACATTATGTCTTGATTGCCCAAGATCGACAATCGATCGATTGCTTTACGCGATCCGCCGACGGCAGTTGGAATTTGACGAGCTGCCAAGGGCTCGACGGGAAGATCATGCTGGACGCGATAGATAGCGAACTGGTCGGAGCCGAAGTCTATGACAAGGTAGTCTTTGCAAGTTAGGACAACTAGGACATGCATTGTATCCCATCCTCGACCACAGAACGCTAGCTAATCCGGTGTTGAGGGAGGGTGTCTGCTTCCAATGCGGAGGGTATAGCTCCTCGATCAACGCCTTCGAGAACTCGACTCTCTGTTCGCCATCTCCGTCGCCGGTTTCAGTGTGATGGATAACCACCTGCACCTGCTGGTCCGGATGTCAGCCCTTCGGGCCTAAAGAACAAGTGGGGGGCTCGATAACCGGGGGACTTCGTCGCCCCGGCAACCAGAATGTCGGCCCGTCGGGACTGGAGGGACGGATCCGTCGGGACTGGAGGGATGGATCCGTCGGGCCTGAGCTGCCAATCGGCCGGAAGATAGATCGGTTGCACTGAATGCCGCATTGAAATCGCAGGATTTCACCAGAGCTTCTCGCCCTAACTGGGGGAATCTCTCTCGGTTGCAGGTGACGAATCGAGGTCCCTACCTACAATAAACACTTCTGGCATTTCCGAGCTTTACCGAGGTTTTTCTCGTGGCATCCCCGTTGCTCCCTATTGTGACCGACCCTGCTGGCTCCCCATCGGCCGGTTCTGCATGTACCGGTTCCGGGTCGGGATCCGGTTCGGGATCCTGCTCCAGCGTCGGCACGACTGCGGCGGGAAACGTCGTTTCTCGCTATTTGGACAATCTCGGCGAGCGTCAGCCGCATGGCCCGCTGGCGAAGATGCCGTTGCCAATGTCGATGGAAGAAGCTCGGGATCGCGGTTGGGACGAGATCGATGTCGTGTTCGTGACCGGCGATGCCTACATTGATCATCCGAGCTTCGCGATGTCGATTCTGGGTCGAGTGTTGGAGGCGGCCGGCTATCGCGTCGGGATCGTCAGCCAACCGAACTGGCACTCGTGCGAAGATTGGCAACGGTTTGGACGCCCGCGTTTGTTCTTTGCCATCAGCGCCGGCAACATGGACAGCATGATCAACCATTACACCGCCAACAAGAAAGTGCGCAACGACGACGCGTACTCGCCCGGGGGGCGGATCGGTTTGCGGCCTGACCGAGCGACGCTCGCCTACTGCCAGCGTGCGCGTCAGGCCTACAAGGGAGTACCGGTCATCGCAGGAGGGGTCGAGGCATCGCTGCGGCGATTGGCCCACTATGATTATTGGAGCGACAAGGTGCGGCGCAGCATTCTGCTCGACAGCAAGGCGGATCTGGTCGCGTTCGGGATGGGAGAGAACTCGATCATCGAGATGGCGCGGCGCTTGGAGGCGGGGGAGACCGTCAAGGATCTGCGCGACATGCGAGGCGTCGCCTATGCACTCGGAGCCTCGGAGCCGATCCCTGCCGACGCGCTCGAGTTGCCGTCGTACGAGCAGGTGTGCACCGACAAAGTCGCGTTTTCGATCGCCACTCGGATGATTCACAACGAGACCAATCCGCTCAACGCACGGCGTTTGGTCCAGCGGCACGACAATCAAGCGATCGTTTGCAACGTCCCCGGCTTGCCCATCAGCCAGGAAGCCATGGATCGCATCTACGGCTTGCAGTACACGCGCAAGGCCCACCCGAGCTACACCGAGCCGATTCCAGCATTCAACATGATCAAGAATTCGGTCACGATCATGCGAGGGTGCTTTGGCGGCTGCACGTTTTGTTCGATCACCGCTCACCAAGGGAGAGTTATCCAATCTCGATCCAAGGAATCGGTGCTCCACGAAATCCGCGAGATGACCAAGGATTCCGATTTCAAAGGCATCGTCAGCGATATCGGCGGTCCGACCGCCAATATGTACCACATGCGCTGCACGCGGCCCGAGGTCGAAGCCGTCTGCCGTCGGCAATCGTGTGTCCATCCCAAGGTCTGCAAACTGTTGGGAGTCGATCACACGCCGGTGATCGAACTGATGCGCGAAGCGAGGAACGTACCTGGGATCAAAAAGGTTCTCGTCGCCAGTGGTATCCGGATGGATTTGGCTCGACATTCTCCCGAGTACATCGAAGAACTGACCCAGCATCATGTCGGCGGCCATTTGAAGGTCGCTCCTGAGCATGTCGATCCCGACGTGCTGTACAAGATGCGCAAGCCGGCCAACGATGACTTCGAATTCTTCACCGACAAGTTCAAGGATGCGTCCACCAGAGCAGGCAAGAAGCAGTACCTTGTCCCCTACTTCATCGCATCGCATCCCGGCAGTTCCATCGAATCGATGATCGAGTTGGCGCTCTTTTTGAAGCGGAACGGTTACAAGCCAGATCAGGTCCAGGACTTTATTCCGGCACCGCTCGATGTCGCCACCAGCATGTATTACACGGGGCTAGATCCGTTCACGCTCAAGGAAGTGCACATCGCGCGTGCGTTCCGTGACCGCAAATCCCAGCGGGCGTTGATGCAGTTCTTCAAGCCCGAGAACTATTTCGAAGTCCGCGACGCTCTCCGCGAGGTAGGACGCAGCGACCTGATCGGTGAAGGATGCGATTGCTTGATCCCGTCCAAGCCACCCAAGGAGGCGATCGAAAAGCGACGGGACGATGCCAACGGCCGGTTCCGCGGCGAGTATGTTCACACGATTCCGAAAGTGAGCCCGAACGCCGAAGCGCCGCAGAAGCCCGCGGCGTCCGTACCCCGCAACGCTCAGGGGAAAAAAAAGCGTTCACGCAAACAGCAGCGGCCACCGCGATCGGACGGCAAAGGGACCGGAGTCGGCTATCGGCCTGGACGGCGCGTGTAGAGCTCTCCGCCGTTGCCGTTATTTGTACACAGCCGACAAAAGTGAGCCTGAGGCGCTAGCCGAGTTCGTTCGACGTGCAAAAAATCGGCTAGCGCCTGAGGCTCAGGGAAACGAAAATCGACTTTTGTCGGCTGGAGTCTATTTGTGGTTCGGAAGGGATCTCTTCCGCAATCGATGCGATCACGCGTGGGCGGCTTGGGGCCGCAGCGAGATCGAATAGAGGACCACAATCGATCCGATCGCCAGCAACGACCAAGGGAACCATTCGGTGGGTCGGAAGACCCGATTGGAAACGGCTGGGGCGGATGCCAGCAGGCCTGAGAACGCTTGTGCCCCCGGACCTTCTTCACCGGGTTGTGCCACGAAGGTCGCGCTGTCGATGGCGAGGCATTCCAGCCCCAAAATAATTAGGACGATGCCGATCGCAGAAAAAAAGGCACGCCACATGGTCGCAGGTCGAATCATGTTTTTTCACCTATTGCTCTGGCAGAAAAAAGTGGGCATCCGTGAAATCGCTTGGTTGCAGTCGTGCGTCCATCCCTGACCGCACCTCTCGACGTTGCGCACTCTCGCATCATCCCAAAGCGTAAGCGAGGGACGAGCTGTCGTCGCTGGTAACGCCTTCGCTCTCCGGGTGGGATCGGCAGGAAGGGGGCGATATCCCGACGAAACCGAGGCACCTGGACCAGATTCTCAGAGATCGGGCAATCCTTTTCGGAAAAGTTGTCATTTTCAGGCGCCTACTTGCGACGCCTCTGGCAGTCGGGATTTCCGTTGGGGCAGCGTTCGCCTCTCGCGCGTCGCCTATCCCGACTCGCCGATTTCCCGCCGATCCCAACGAATGTTCCGGTCCCGGTAGGGGCAAAAAAGTGGAACAGCATGTAAAATCCTGCCGCAGAAGGTATCATGAGGGCGACCGAAATCCCACAACCCGAGCTTGTCCAGCATGTCGAGACTTAGAGCCTATCCGAAAATTTGAGACACCGCGGCTAACCCGCCACGGGCGGATCTGCGACGCGAAAGCGACTCATGGATTTCGGATGCTCTCTGAGGCTCTGCGCATCGGTTCGCAGCGGTTGGTTTTACTCCCATTTTTTTGCGCAGATTCGTAAGTACTGAAAGGATCTTTTGTATGCCAAAGACAACACGTCGCGGTTTTCTCGGAACGACTTCGATGGCCGGTTTCGGTTATTTCGTCGCCGCCGGCAGTCAGCCGGTTTGGAGCAACTCAGCCTTGGAGCAAATGAATGTCGCCAGTATTGGCGTTGGTGGCAAAGGGGGGAGCGATTCCAGCAATGCCGCTTTGTTCGGAAACCCGATTGCCATTTGCGATGTCGACCGCAAGACGCTGGAATCGAAGGGAAACTCCGACAAGTTCAAAGACGCCGAGCGATTCACGGACTACCGAGAACTGTTTGCCAAGCACGGAAAGAACATCGATATCTGCACTGTCAGTACGCCTGACCACATGCATGCCCCGGTGACCCTCGAAGCGATGCGTTTGGGAATCAGTTGTTACACCCAGAAGCCGCTCACTCGCACCATCTACGAGGCTCGATTGCTCGCACAGGTTGCCAAGGATACCGGCGTTTGCACTCAGATGGGCAATCAAGGAACGGCACTCAATTCGTCCCGCGAAGCGATTGCACAAATTCAGTCGGGCGTTTTGGGCACGCTGAAGGAAGTTTACGCATGGTCCAACCGTCCAGTCTGGGCGCAGGGCCCCAATCGCCGAATGGATTTGAAGAAGTTCGAGGAACAGGCTCTGGCGGAAGTCAAGGCGGAAGAGCCCAACGCCAAGCCCGAAGAGATCGCCAAGTTGGTCAAGGAACTTATGGCCAAGAAGAAGGACGAGATCGGTCGAGCGTTGGAACAACTCGATTGGAAGAGTTGGCTTGGGGTAGCTCCGCCTCGCGAATTCTGGCCCGGTATTTATCACTCGTTCCAGCATCGTGGATGGTGGGATTTTGGCACCGGCGCCCTGGGCGATATGGCTTGCCATCAGTTGACGGTGCCATTCGCATCCTGCGAACTCCGAGATCCGGTGTCGGTGGTTGCCAAAACCACGGGGCATGACTTCGATAGTTTCCCATCAAGTTCGATCATCAAGTTCGAGTTTCCAGAGACCAAGAATCGTCCTGCGATTCCATTCTGGTGGTACGACCGCAAGGGGAACAGGCCAGAACCGAAGGTCTTCGCAAAATGGGGAATCGAAAAGGTTTCCGACAGCGGTGTGTTGGTGGTCGGCGAGAAGGGTGCCTTCTACAGTTCGGACGACTACTGCGGCGTTTATGAGCTTCGGGGCGTCGAGAAAGTCAAAGTCGACTTCGAGCCAGCAGAAGACAAGGGCAAGGGGAACGACGTCAACAACATGTTCGAATTGTTCCGCGCCAAGATGGCTGGCGACCCGATGATCGCCAAGTCGAACTTCATCAACCGAGCTGGTCCGCTCACCGAAACCATTTTGCTAGGGAACCTCGCCGTTTGGGCTGCCGCGAAGGGTGCAGCCAATAATGAAATGGGCGACTGGGGCGAGAAGGTGGAATGGGATGCGAAGAATCTCAAGGTGACCAACCTGGCTTCGCTCAAGACACCGCGAGTCGCTGACTTGATCAAGCCTACCTACGCGCCAGGTTACCGCTTGGATTAGTCCCTCGAGAGCAACTTGCTCATCGATGAAATCAGACAACTTCCAGCAGAGCCGCACAAGGTTTTGCTGGAAGTTTTGTTTTGGTGGACATCGTGAAACCGTCGCTGTCCAAACCACTTGCTTCGATTAGAATGAGGCCGTCGCATGGAAATGACACCGCCGACAAAAGTGACCGACAAGAGTGAGCCTGAGACGCTAGCCGAATTCGTTCGACATGCACAAAATCGGCTAGCGCCTCAGGCTCATGGAAACGAAATTTGACTTTTGTCGGCAGTGTCGAAAATGGATCGAGACAGATCGTCAAGAAAAAGGCTTTCGACTTATGAGTTTCCCGGTTAAAGTTCGTCGAACGTTTGGGAGTTGTCTCCTCACGCTAGGCGTTGTTTTCATCGTTCACACAGCAGGATTACCCGGTCAAGCTGTTGCTCAAGAAAACAAATCGGCAACCGTGGACTCGGGACCGGCCTTGGCGGATGCGAAGGATGTCGCGGCGGCCCAGGCCCGATTGAAAGCCCTGGGAAACACCGCCAAAGCGATTCTCGATGCCAACGGAAAGCTTGTTGAAATCGTCATTCAGGACGGCTCGGAAGTCACCGCGGAGGATCTTGAGTTGTTCGGTCGACTCAAGGACTTGAAGAAGCTTCAAATCTTCAACTGCCGCGATTTGAACGACGCCATGGTTTCCAATCTGGTTGGGCTCGGCAAGCTCGAGACACTCGCCCTCACCAATACGGTGATTACCGACGAAGCGGTGCAAACGATTACGAAAGCATTTCCTGACCTCATCGAGTTGGATTTGTCCTCCAACACGAATATGACCAGTTCCGCGATGAGGATCATAGCGACGCTGACAAAATTGCAGCGGTTAACGCTCATTCAAAACCGTTTCAACGATCTGAGCGCGAGGCGACTCGCGAAATTGGAAGATCTGCGAGCGCTCGACTTGCGAGGCAATATGGAAGCGGGCGATATGTCGCTCGAGGTGATCGGCAGTCTGCCGAAGCTTACGTCGCTTAAGCACCGCAGCACGGCGGTGACTGATTACGGACTTGAGCAGTTAGCCAAAAGCCAGACGATCAGTTCACTCCTGTTGCAGGATTTTGTGATCACCAGCGAATCAGGAAATCACCTTGCGAAACTGAACAAGTTGACTTCGTTGGAAATGTTTCGATGTCAAGGGTTTGGTACCGAAGGGGTGCTGGCGCTGAAAGGGATGAAACTCAATCGACTCACCTTGCGAGACCTTCCGAACATCAATGATTCGGCACTTGAGGTGCTCAAGGACTTGCCTTCACTCAAGCGATTGTACATCCATGAGATCACCTCGGTTGGCGATGAAGGGTTCGAGAATCTGGCAGCGGCCAAGTCGCTTGAAGTTTTGGATCTATGGAGCCTCCCGAAAATGACCGACAAAACCGTGGACATCATCGCCATGTTGCCGAACCTCAAGGAGCTTTCGATCCGCGAAACGAGTGTCAGCGAAGCATCGGTGGTAAAGATCCTTGCGATGCCCAAATTGCAGTCGTTGACCTTCAAAAACAACGGGTCGTTGTCCGAGGAAAACGCAGCCAAACTCAGGGCGAAGAAGTGGGCCAAATTGGATCTCGGTTCGCCGGGCGCAAAGGAATCGGATCCGCAATAACACGCCTTCGACTGCGCGGTTTGAAGTTTCGCTTTCCGGGGTGATCGCAACCCGAAGCGTAAACGTGGGATGGATTTGCGAGGCTCTTGAGGTCTTCCCTCGCTTGTCCCCCTGAGGGAAAACCTCCGCATCCTCGCAAAAATTCTCCGAAAAATCACTACAGCAAGGGGCGATTCGACGCACTTCGCGTTTTGCATGAACTTCGACCCATGACATTTCGGGGTTGCCGCACTACTATGATTCGCGTCCGTTTTTTCGCCTCATTCCCTCGATTAGACCTGAGATGACAAACAAGAAATCGAGAGCTTTCGAAAGCTGGGTGATTGGTCTGTTCCTGCCCATGACAGTCGTCCTGCTGGGAGTAATGAGTTTTCTCTATTTAGGCAAACAAAAGCCGAAGCAGGTCGGCGAGGATCCCTCGGATCCTCGCGTGCAACTAGTCAAGATGCCGATAGCCGGTATCGATTCGGTGCGTTCGTTTCAAGGGCTTGAGACTCTCGATATTTTGATTTCCGGGACGGTGGTTCCGTTTCGGCAGATCACCCTTGCTTCCGAGATCGCAGGTCGCGTGCAGTTCAAAAGTGAGGATTGTCGAATCGGTCGATTCGTCCACGCGGGGGACCTCCTGTTTCGGATCGATCCCAAGGATTACGAGTTGGAGGTCGAGCGGTTGAGCGCTTTGCGGGAATCCGAGTACGCGCAGCAGCATGAACTCGACCAGGAATTGGCCAACGCCAATCGATCGCTGAACCTGGCAAACGAGGAATTGGCGCTTCAGGAAAAAGAGTTGGCCCGCATTGAATCGCTTGGTTCCGGTTTTGTCAGCGAGACCGAGATCGCCCAAACGCGTCGAGCTCGGATTGCTGCGGCCAATCAGGCCGTGACGATCCAAAATCAATTGCGGTTGCTCGAGACCCGCCGCACGCGGATCGAGTTGGCGGAGCGGCTGGCAGGCACCCAACTGGAGCAAGCCAAGGCCAACCTCGCGAGAACCGAAATCAAGTCACCGATCGCGGGAGTCATCGTCAGCGAATCGGTTCAGGAGGACTCGTTCGTACAGAAAGGGGCTCCTCTGTGCCTCATCGAAGACACCGAACGCGTGGAGGTGTCATGCAACTTGAGGACGGATCAGTTGTTGTTGATCCTCGATCAGGTCGACGAAAAGACGGCTGGAGATGCCTCATCGCGGGTCGTGAGGTCGGCTAGTTACGAGCTGCCCAGGACACCGGTTGAAATTTCGTACCGAGTGACGGATCGCGAAGAAGTTGTGTACCAATGGAACGGCCATCTCAGTCGGTATGAAGGTTTGGGGCTGGATGCGCAGAGCCGAACGGTCCCTGTGCGAATCACGGTCGATAATCCTCGCGACGTCCGACGCAACGGCCAAAGGATCGACGAGGACGGAAATGGCGGCCTGCCGGCTCTCGTCCGTGGAATGTTCGTCGATGTTGCGATCAGGACTAAGCCAAAACGTTCTCTCGTGCTGGTCCCCAAGTTGGCACTGCGACCCGGCGGCCAAGTGTGGCGATTCGATTCGGACCCAGCCATGCTCGTTTCGAAGACGTCATCGCAAGAACCTGGCTCGGGCACGGGATCACCGAGACCGGAATCACCGAAGGAGGAGGGTATTCGGCTGAGCGATTGGGAGGTGGGCCGCGTGAAGATTCTGAGCGGCGTGAATTCGATCAGCCTGGTGAAGGTCCCCGAGGCCGGCAATGCGGAATTTTGGGTTGCGGAATCCAACGAGAGTCTGGTTCCTGGGATGCGCACGATTGTTTCGCCCTTAGCCAACATCGTGGGCGATGGAAACGACCGGGTTCGGATATCGCTCGGCGGAAATCGTTAGGAGAACACGCGAAATGAATACGGCGATTCGCTGGGCGGTCAAGCACATGGCGGGGGTCAATTTCCTCGTCTTCGCGGTTTTGGTCGGAGGGTTATTCAGCTTCTTCGGCATGCGCCGCGAAACGTTCCCCGAGTTTCAGCTCGAGGTCATTCTGGTGACTGTTCCGTATCCCGGAGCGACACCGGACGAAGTTGAGAGCGGTATCTGTCAAAAGATCGAAGAGGGCGTGCAGTCGATCTCGGGCATCAAGAAGCTGACTAGCATCTGTCGAGAAGGTGGAGGCTTTACGTTGGTACAACTCGAGTCCAACGTGAAGGATGTCCAAAAAGCGTTGTCTGAAGTCCGCTCGGCTGTCGATCGAATTTCGGTCTTCTTCCCGGTTCGGAGCGAGAAACCGACGGTCGAGCAAATCACTTTCCGCGTTCCGGCGATCCGAGTGGCAGTTGTTGGCCCCGCGAGCGGAGACAGCGGGACCGAGCAGCGGCTTCGCGCCTTGGCCGAGAACATTCGCTCTCGATTGATCGAGTTACCCAACGTCTCTCAGGCCCAGATCCAAAACGTCAAACCCTTCCAGATCGATGTTGAGATCAGCGAAGATACGCTTCGAAAGTATGGGATCACTCTTTCCCAAGCCGCATCGATGATTCGCAAGGAGAATCTCGAGATGCCCAGCGGCCAGCTCAAGAGCGATGGCCAAGAGATTCTGCTGCGCGGCAAGAACAAGCGCGAGATTGGCGAGGACATCGCTCAGCTACCGTTGATTATGCAACCCAACGGAGTTGTGCTGAAGGTCGGCGACGTCGCACGCGTTCGCGACGACTTCGAAGATGTCTCGGCCCTCAACGAGATCAACGGTCGTCCCGCTTTGGTCATTACCATCGAACGGACCAGCTCCGAGGATCTGATCAGCATTTCCGAGGAGGTTTCGGCGTTCGTGAAAACGCTCGAGGTTCCCGACGGCTACAACGTGATCGCATGGGGGGACGAGAGCCTCGATGTTCGCGACCGTTTGCGGATGTTGCGCGAGAATGGATTGCAGGGAGGGATCATCGTTTTCTTGCTGCTCGCGATGTTTCTCAATTTGCGGCTCGCGTTTTGGGTTGCGATGGGAATCCCGATCAGCGTTATGGGAGCCGGAATCGGTTTGTATGTGATGGGCGATACGCTCAACATGCTTACCATGTTCGCGTTCTTGATGGCGGTTGGCATCGTCGTGGATGATGCCATCGTCATCGGCGAGAATATTTATGCCCATCGTTTGATGGGGAAATCGAATCTGCAGGCGGCCATCGATGGTGCATCGGAAGTGCTTCCCAGTGTTTTCTCGAGCGTCGCGACCACGATCATCGCCTTCATGCCGCTGTTTTATGTCTCTGGAGTGATGGGGAAATTCATCGCGGTGATGCCCGCAGCGATTATTTTGATGCTGACCATTTCGCTCGTGGAAGCGTCCATCGCGCTCCCGGGTCACCTGTCGCACGAGCCGGAGCATCAATCGGAGACGCTTCTCGGAAAATTCTGGCGCGTTGTGTCCCAGCCCCTGTGGATTGCGGAACGATTCTTCGATCGCGTTTCCAAGGTTTGCAATGGCGGATTGGATTGGTTCGGAGACCACTTCTATCTTCCGATGCTCAAAATTTTTCTGCGTCATCCCTTGCTCCCAATGGCGCTCGCGGTCGCTGTGGTGCTGTTTGCAGTGGGACTCGTGCGTTCGGGCAAAGTCCCATTCGAATTCTTCCCCAGTTTGGACGGCAAGACGATCATCGGCCAAGTGGTTTATCCTGACGGAACACCGGTATCGGTGACGACCGAATCGGCCCGCCGCATGGAGCAAGCGCTGCGCGAGATCAGCGAGAAGATCGCCGCCGACGAGGCGCGACGCGGAGTCAGCAAAACACCGGAACCCGCGGAGCCAACCGCGCCTCGCGGTCCCGTGATGCTGACCTACCTCCAAGTGGGGTCCGTTACCTCAGGGAATGAAGGGGCAGGAGATCGTCAATCGGGTTCCCACGTTGCCCAAGTCCAAGCCGAATTGCACGAGGCGACGATGCGCAATGTGACGAGCCAGCAGTTGATCCAATTGTGGCGACAGGCGGCAGGTGTATTTCCAGGCGCGGAACGGGTGAACTTCCAGTCTGAAAACATCGGGCCAGGCGGCAAGCCACTCGAGTTCAAAATTCTCGCTCCGCGCGATAACGTGGCGGAATTGGAACTGGCGGTTGAGGCTGCCAAGTCCACGCTTGCCCAGTATGCAGGTGTCTACGATATTCGCGACGACTCGAATCCTGGGAAAACGGAATTTCAATTCACGATCAAGGATCGGGCCAAGTCGCTCGGGATTCGGCAAGAGGATTTGAGTGAAGCGATCCGAGCCGCATACTACGGCGCCGAGGTCCAACGCTTGCAGCGAGATCGTCACGAGGTCAAGGTGATGGTTCGCCATCCCTCCGAAGAGCGACGCTCCCTTGCTAGTTTCCAAGATCTGAGGATCCGCGGGGCCGATGGAGTGGAGCGTCCTTTGGCCGAGCTAGCGGAAATCAAAGTCACCCGCGGCTACTCCGAAATCAATCGGCTCGATCAGCTCCGCGCAATCACCGTGTCTGCGGAACTGGATACCGGCAAGGCGAACGCAGCCAGTATCGCTTCGGATCTCAAGGCCAAACTGGTTCCTGACTTGGTTGCCAAATACCCGACGCTCCGGTTCCGATGGGAAGGTCAACAGCAAGAGACCGCCGAGTCGTTCAACAGTTTGGTAATCGGTTTTGCCATTGCGATGATGGCCATGTATCTGTTGCTGGTCTTTGAATTCCGTTCTTATCTCCAACCGTGGATTGTTCTCGCCATCGTCCCGTTTGGAATGGTGGGAGCTATTTTTGGGCATGGCCTTATGGGATTGCCACTGACCCTTTTCAGCATGTTCGGGATGGTGACACTGGCAGGGGTCGTGGTCAACGATTCGATCGTCATGGTGGATTTCATCAATCAATGCTTGGCCAAGGGAATGTCTGTGAACGAGGCGTTGTTGACGGCAGGTTCCCGGCGTCTGCGGGCGATCTTTTTGACCAGCGTGACCACGGTGGCAGGGTTGCTGCCAATGCTGCTCGAGAAATCGTTGCAGGCGCAAGTATTGATCCCGATGGCGACTAGTCTATCATTCGGACTGATCGCGTCGACGGCGCTCGTGTTGTTCGTCGTGCCACTTTTGTATCGCCTGTATGTCGCGCTGACGTTCACCGAAGCCCAGATGGCTGGTCATGCCCGAGGAGAGTCCCGGGAGGAGATGCCGACCTCCAGTGCGACTGCAACACCGCAGCTCGCGACGGGTGCCTCCTAAGGGTGATCGTCCCAAAATCCAGACAGCCGCGGCCCGCGCCGTGACGGCTAATGGTTCTCGGAAATGGCTTTCAGGGCGTGCCATTCCTGGCGTTGCATGTCATCAGTGTTTTTCTGCGGGTGGACTTGCGGCGGCCGCGGCTTTGTCTTTCTCGGCCAGGCCGATCGCTTCCTGATCGAGGGCCTTGGTGTTCACCAGGCGCTGCACCTTGGACTCCGCGGATTCATGCATTTCCTTGAGAAGGAATACCTCGACGCGGGAATCGTTTTGCTGTTTTGAATCGTCGTCCGAGATCCGGGGCTCGGAACTTCCCGCTTGGCTTAGCCGGATCCGATGCGGATCGATGCCTTGGTTGATAAGAAACTCCATGACAGCGAGCGAACGCATGTAGGAAATCTTGCAGGCATCGAGGTTCGCTTGTAGCGATTTGCTGCCACTGGCGGCGGTATGGCCTCGAATCTCAATCCGAAATTGATTCCCCTCCAATTCAGGCAACAGTTGAACCAAATCCTTTTTCGCGGGTTCGTTCAGCGTGGTGGAGTTGAGATCGAACGGGAGAATCTTTCCGATATTGGATCGATCCCCTTCATCGGTCATCTTGCGCGAGACGGATTCGTTTTCCGAGTTCTTGGGGCCTTTCGCCCGGATGACCTTTCGCGTGCCGTTTCCGGCATTGTTGTTCTGAATCAGAGACCGCGAGTCGCTACCCGCAAAGCGTTTTCCGCCAGGATTTCGGAAATGATCAGCTACCGCCTTGCGCAGATCTTCACTCTGGCTGGTCAACCACATCACCATGAAGAACGCCATCATGGCGGTCACAAAGTCTGCGTACGCGACCTTCCATGCACCACCTCCTTTGCCACCCATCCTTTACGCGCCCCCAGATTCGACGGTTTTGAATAACTTCTCAAGATTCTCGGATGACGGTCGAACATCATGTTCGAGACCTCGACGCCCTGTTTCGATCGCCATCTTGGGTTGCATGCCGTTGAAGAAGTTCTGGAGTACCTGGCCGATGGTTTTGAAGTAGGTCGTTTCGGCATGGCCGATGATTTCCATTTTTCCAACCAGTGGCGCGATGAAGCCATACGAAGCGAGAATCCCGAGAAAGGTTCCGACAAGCGCCGCGCCGACCTTGTGGCCGATTTCCTCGGGTGGACCGTCGATGTGCCCCATCGTGATCACGATCCCGAGAACTGCGGCCACGATTCCGAAACCTGGAAGCGCGTCGGCCGTCTTGCTGAGCACGCCGATCGGGTGGTGGTGTTCATCGTTCATCGCATTGATTTCGATATCCATCAAGTTGCCGATGTCTTCGGGCCGGATGGAACCGTCGATCACAGGGCTGAATGCTCCCTTGATAAACTCGGTCGCGTGATGATTCGCAACCAGTTTAGGATATTTGGAAAAGACGGAACTCTTGTGGGGATCGGAGATGTGGGACTCGAGGGCCAGCAATCCATCGCGGCGTGCAATTCGGAACAATTCGTACAAGGCGCAGAAAGTCTCTTCATAGGTTTTCACGCTGTAGGGACTTCCCTTGATCGCTTGAATCATCCCCTTGACGAGATTCTTGAGCACGCTGGTCGGGGACATAATGATCAAAGCCCCGAGCGATGCACCGCCGATGGTGAGAATCTCAGATGGGTGGATCAGGGATTCCACGTGGCCGCCGGCCCACATGAATCCCCCCAAGACACATCCGGTTACTACCAAGCAACCTAAAATTACAACCATTTTTCTTCCTCGGGATGGAAAATCACCTGTCCGATCTATATAGGTCGCTCGAGGTGCGTTTCCGGGATTTCACCTCTTTGTGTCGAGGAAGCCCGAGTCAGGATCGGCAAGGTGTGCGGGCCGTTCCGGTGGTGACGATTGTAACTGCTGCGGAAGAGCCAGAATCCAACGATCGCGCGACCATCGGTCCGACTCGCACATGGGTACCGACTGCAGCGGAAAAGAAGGAATCTCTCGGACGACCGCCATCGCCCAAGGTCGTTGGGACCAATGGATCGCCTCGACGTCCCGATCTTCGCGATTTTCCGCCGTGGTGGCAGGTGCGACGGAGGAACGAGCCAGTGCGGCGGGCTCCTGGGACGGATCGGGCAGGAGGCTGACCAGCGGGATAGCAATCTCGGCAGACCAGGATTCCTGGTCTTGTGCCACCGCGATGTACCATTCCGGGTTCCACCACGACATGTCGTTGCACTGATCGAGCGTTTCCCCGTCGATGTCCCAGGCGAATTCGAACCACGTCGCGTAGTCCCGGTCCAGATCCAATCGAAATCGCAGATGGTCTTTGTTGCTGTCGAGCGCATCGCGCCGTCGCTGGTTGCCGGGGGGCGGAGTCGTGCGGCTGCGCGACTCGGAGCCTGGAATCGCGGAATGCTTGCGAGAACGGCTGTGCAGAAACAAAAACTCCTGATCGCGCGCGATACGCAAGTGTGTCGTACTTTTCCCATCGAGCCAGGGAGACGCCAATTCGAGTACGGTCGACTCCGACCAGCAATTCTCATCGTCCTTGCCATCTAAAAAAGGCCTGGAGGAGATCCAGGGAATCCTGAACTCGGATGATGCATTCGCTGGTGAACTAGAGAGACGCTGCTCTTGATCGAGGATTTGGGACCAGCCTGAGTTTCCGGGGTGCTTCGGAGGCCAATAGAGGTTGTCCTTCATTTCTTCCGATGGTGTTTCGCGAAGCAATGCCTTGGATCGATAACGGGAAGCGATCAGCCATGCCCACTCCGGTTCTGTCCGATGCGACTGCCAGGATTCGGGCCAGCGCGCCAGCAATCGCGAGAAGGATGCGAGTCCTCGCAACCTGGCGATTGGTGTGATGCGTCCGGAGAGTTCGTAAGATGCTTGAATCACCGGATTCCCGGTCGCGAAAGGAGACGATTGCGAATTGGCTGAACTTTTGGCCGATTTCGAAGGGTTCGTTTTCGTCGCCTCGATCGCAATCCATTGATCTTGAATCAAGCGGTGCACCTCGGGACTGCCAAAATGGGTCATCAATTCTCGGTATGCAAGCTCCGACATGGAACCTTGCCCATCGCGCTCGATGATCATGGTCAATGCGGAATTCCAACGATGCCAATTTCCAGCGCGCCGAGCGCTGAGCGCCATATCCCAGAGGAGATGGAGCAGTACGTCATTGGGGAGCTCTTTGGCAAACTCCGATAGGGCGTCATCCCAGGCGCTCTCTGTCCATACTTCGGAGCCTCGCGTACTGAATAGTTGCGCTGCCTTGGATGAAGCATTGGCGGCCGCCATCAGACTTGACACTTTACGCTTGTACTTTTTTCGATCCGTGAGAAGAGTTTCGGGACCGAGAATCATTCCATCCAACGGGGACTTGATGGTGACCGTTCTCTGGGTCGACATTCGATACGTCGCCTGGTGGCCGTTTCGGGCAAGCTCAAGGTTGGCCGTACTCTCGAGGAAACGCACGGGCGAGAGAGCTTCGCTGAGCAAAACGTTGCTCGAATTCAGCAACATCGTTGGGGCAAAAGCGAGGCCGCCCGATTCTTTGCCCCGCAGCAGCAGACGCTGGGCGTTCCATTCCGGGATCTCGATCCCGCTCGTTGGACTGAAGCATCGGAAGGTCGGTGAGGCAGCCAATCGCATCGCTTGCTGCGTCGCTACCGCAGCGGCGGCCTGCAGGGAATCCTTGGCCTGGGTGTCCTCTGCGATGATCAAATCGGGGCGAGTCGTCCGGATCTCGAGTACCAATCTTCGAATCAGTTCGTTTTGGTTGGGATCGGCGGATTGATAATACCCTAAATCGGTCGCTCGAATTCCATGTCGTAAATCCCCCACAGGGAATTCCATCAAGACGCGAGAGCGGTCCAATCCGATTTGCCGGCCCGCCTCCATCAGACGTTCTTCCCACTCCGGTCGATGGCCTTGGACTCCCTGGAGGTCCTGGCGATGGATGACGAGCGCCGCGGCTCGTCGTTGGGATTCGTGGGTCACATAAGCCAATGCATCCCACGCCGTACTCGCTTCGGTAGCAGCGATCGCCTGACAAGCAACGCGCTCGCCGCTGTGATGGCTGTCGATCCAAGCTTTACCGCCATTGCGGGATATCTGAATCCGCCCATATTCGCCGCATGCTACGAGCACGTCATCATCCAAGGCGTGAATGCCCGCCAGGCCCGTCAAGCTTCGGGCTGCACAGACCGCCCAATGTCGGCCCGCATCCTCGCTGTACCATACCACGCAACCTGGTTCACCCACGAGCCAGATCCGGGAGCCTCGCACCACGGCGTCTCTCAACTGAATCAGCGCATGATCCCGATCATCACCCGGCAAAAGGATCCTCGACCATTCGGAACCATTGGCGGAGAAGAGCAGTTGTCCATAATCCCCACCCAGCCACCAACCTGTGTCAGTAACGCGACAGAACCGCAGCGGGCGAAAAGGATCGACCTCCAACGCGGCTCTTTGGTATTCCATGCCGTCCACGGAAAAATAGACCGCTCCAGTGCGATCGATGACGATCGTTTTCCCTGCTCCGTCCATCGCAGCGCATCGCAGATGACCGGACGGAGTCGGACGTGCGCTCCAGGTCTTGCCACCATCAGTGGTTTCAAAGAACGACGATTGCCAATGGTCCGACCAATCACCCCACGCAATCCAATGCCGATACCCGACTCGCTGCATGCCCAACAGTCGAGGCAATCCAGCGGCCGCAACACGTGACCATGTCCTGCCATCGTCGCTTGTCAGTTCGACCA
>Ga0315904_10001768_pt1 | contig 34202 bp, 32 predicted proteins | sample LakEriMetagenome_6_FD_203529 | JGI IMG/M metagenome (GOLD analysis project Ga0315904, IMG submission 203529) | Freshwater fungal communities from buoy surface, Lake Erie, Ohio, United States - Buoy 12 MA120 | ecosystem: Environmental > Aquatic > Freshwater > Lake | place: USA: Lake Erie, Ohio...
GAACTCGTTGCAATTGAGGACGCTCCGGCCCAGCAGGGCCTGCCGTTCCAGCTTCCGCAGGGCCAGCCCGAGTAATCACTGTGTAATCTCTGCTTGCAGCGCCCGCGGGTTGCTGTACTTTGCCATCCAATAACCCATGGATACCACTCGCAAGAACTGTCCGTCACGCATCCGCAGCTCCGCTTTCACACTGGTGGAGTTGCTGGTGGTTATCGCCATCATCTCCATTCTCATGACGGCAGGCTCGATCGGCCTGAGTGGCATGGGCGGCAAAGGAGTCACCAGCGGTACCACCACCGCCGAGGCTTTGTTCGACGAAGCCCGCACCACCGCCGTGGGCCGCAACCTGCGGACCTGCGTGTTGGTGGCCAAGAAACTCACCAACAATTCCTCCGACGACCTGCGGCGCATCATGGTGGCCACCGAATATGTGGATCCAGTCACCGGCCAGCCCGAAAAAGACGCCAACGGCCAGCCCAAGGAGCCTCCGACCTGGGTGATCACCAGCCGCGGCCTGGTTTTGCCTGACCAAACCTTCTTCAGCTCGCAATTCAGCAAGAAGGATCACAGTGGCAGTGGCGGAGCACTCGACGAGATCACGCTCTCGTCGCCGCCCGCGAAAAAATCCTACGAGGGCACCTACTACATCTATCAGTTCAACTCCCAGGGCATCTGCAAGACGCCGGGCGCGAGTTTCATCGTCGGCAGCGGAGCCAGGCAGTTGAGCAGGCCCGCCGATACCAGCCCCCCGAAAGTCACGGGCAGCGCCAAGCGCGACTTCGGCGGCTTCGTCGTCTGGCGCAATGGCCGGACCTCGCTTTTCCGCAGCCCGGATCAAATGGGTCTGCCAAGCAGCATTACCACCTTTTAACGCATGAAACCCAGTCAACCAGCCCGCAAGCGCGGCTTCTCGCTGATCGAAACCGTCATCGCCATCGGTGTGCTCGCCGTGTTGCTCACCGGTTTCATGATCGTCTTCGCCCCTGCCGCGGCAGGCGTCCGCAAGGCCATCAACGTCCAGGAGGCGGATCGTCTCGCGACCACTCTGGAACAGGAGTTGGTCACCTTCCGCACCGGCGATCAGGGCGTAAACGGATTCGGCAAGGCCTTTACATGGATCAAGGAATCCAACGTCGCCAACAACGCACTGATGATCTATCAATACCGCGGCAGTCTTATCAAATCACCGCGGACTACTGACCAAACGCCCGAGCCCGTGACGGCGCAGGAAATGAATGATCCCAATATGCAACCCGGCAAGGGTTACGCCGTGCGAACGATGGTGCGGCGCAAGAGCGATCCCAAGTTCCTTGAGGATTTGAAAGCCGTCGAAGGCAGCGTGTATGTCGTCAAATGCACCCAACTGGTCTTCTCAGGAGGAGAATTGAAACCCGGTACCATTGGGCAGATTAAGGACCCTAAACCGCCAAATGCCGACAGCGCCACTCCCGACCTTTATCCGGAAGCGGTAATCGCCTTCGCCGCTGAGTTTCACGCTCTGCCCACCCGATCGCCCGATTACCTCACCGGCGCTCAATTCAATACCAAGTTTCCCAATCTCAAAACTCCCGTCTTCACCCGCAATCTTGCGGTGCGGCGTTGAGCGGAACCTGTCACTTTCATGAAAACCCACGCAATTTTCCACAAGCGCAAAGGCTTCACCCTCATGGAACTGATGGTGGCCATGGCCATCACCGTCATCATTGTCACGGTGCTCGTTTCCATCACCTCCATCGCCATCGATACCTGGAACCGCAGCCGCTCCGAGTTGCGTGCCGCCCGTCAGGCCAAGTCGATGGTGGACAGCATGGCGCGGGACTTCGAGGCCCTCGTCAGCCGCCCCGGCAATGAATACGAGTGGCTCACGATTGATACCGCTAACACCGTCAGCACGGACAAAAGCCCGCTACCCAGCACCAACGCCTCCGATCTGATTTTTTTCACCGCCGCCACCGACCGCTACAAGGGCAACATCGGCGGCACCGGTGATCTCGGCGGCGATGTTTCCTGTGTTGGCTACCAGTTGTTCTGGAAGGACCCCATCGACCAGGCTGGCACCGCTTACAAAACTTTCGTGCTCAACCGGCTGCTGGTCGATCCCAAGCCGGCCTTCGACTCTTTGCTCGGCAAGACCAACCTAGCCCAGGCCTTCAGCAACTTCAGCGGCGATCTTGAGAAAACCGAGAACTTCGTCTGTGAGAACGTGTTCCAATTCACCATCATGTTCCATGTCTAGGTGCTTAAGAAAAGCACCACGACTCCCATTACGACGACGCCGCTCACGGTGGTCGTGCCCGTCGGCAAAGGCTCCAGCCAGACCGCGCCAAGCTTCAAAGTGCGTGGCAACGGCATTGTCACACCCTTCACCGGAAATTCCAACGTGACGCCCGAGGAACTCAAGGCCGGTCGTCTCACCGCGGTGCAAATCTCGCTCACCGTGCTTTCGGACACCGGTGTGGATCAGTTGCGCAAACGCAATAATCTTACCGGCAACCAGCAGACCGAGTTCATGGCCAAGCATTCGTATCAGTATTCCAAGCTGGTGCAGGTGCCCGGCATGTGAGCGCGGGTGGTTTCAATAAAGATTTCAGCGAACCGCCAAGACGCCAAGTGCGCCAAGGAAATCCAAGCGTGTCTCGCTTGGGAAATTTGTTGTTGGCGTTTTTCCCTATGAAACTTGGCGGTCTTGGCGTCTTGGAGTTTCAACCAAACCTCTATTGATGCAACAGCCCTGAAACTTGCGGCTTGGCAGCGGGGCGGATGCGGAGTGCGATGGGCGGCAGATGATCGCCCTCACCGAAGGCCAGCCGATGCCCGGGTTTCCCGACGCGGTGCGGGAGGCGTTTTCCAACAAGGGCGTTCTCGCGAAGTCCAGGGATTTCGAGTTCCGCCCGCAGCAGCAGGAACTTGCCGTGGCGGTGGCCGAGGCGTTCATGAAATCGCAGCCGCTCGTCGCGGAAGCCGGCACCGGCGTGGGGAAGTCCCTGGCCTACCTGCTGCCCGCCGCGCGCTTCGCGCTGGATACCGGCCGCAAGGCGGTCATCTCCACGCACACGATCAACTTGCAGGAGCAGCTTGTCAGGAAAGACATCCCGATTGTTAGAAAACTCGTCGCTCACGAGCTGCCCGCCGTGCTGCTCAAGGGCAGGCAGAACTATCTCTGCCCGCTGCGTTTGAGAAGGGCGCTCGAACAATCCGGCGATCTGTTCACGGGTTCGGAGAACGACGAGCTTGAAGCCATCCGCAAGTGGGCGGAGGCCACCCGCGACGGCACGCTCAGCGATCTGGATTTCCAGCCGCAGATGAAGGTGTGGCTGCAGGTGTGCAGCGAGGCGCACCTCTGCACCGCGCGCAACTGCGGCCCGCGCGGAAATTGTTTTTTCCAGGAAGCCCGCAAGGCTGCCGCGGACGCCAAACTCATCGTGGTGAACCACACGCTGTTCTTCGCGCTGCTCAATACCGAGGTGTTGGATGACGATGATGCAAACGCGAAAAAACCCGGTGGTTTTCTCTTTCCCGGAGACTTCGCGGTGCTCGATGAAGCGCACACCATCGAACAAGTGGCGGCGGTGCAGCTCGGTCTGCGTGTTTCGCAATCCGGCCTGCGTTTCGACCTCCAGCGACTCTATCATCCCAAGACGCGCAAGGGGCTGCTCAAGACCTTCCGCAAGGCCTCCGCCCTGCTCGCAGTGGAAGATGCCATCCAAGCCGCCGACCGGTTTTTCCATGAAGTCGGCGATGTGGCGAAGTTCGGAAATTTTTCCAAAGAATGCCGCATCCGCCAGCCCGAGTTGGTGCGGAACACGGTTGCCACGCCGCTGAGAAATCTGTGGCAGGAAATCGACTCGCTCGCCGCCGATGTGGAAGGCGAAACGACCCGCGCCGAACTGCAGGACGCATCAAGAAGACTGCGCGAGGCGCATGGAGCGGTGGCCGCGTTTCTCGATCAAACGGAGGAAGGCAGCGTCTATTGGGTCGAGCGCGGCGGCCGCGATGAAACGCAATACAGCCTGCACGCCGCGCCCGTGAACGTGGCCGACCGCCTGCGCCCGCTGCTTTTCGGCCAGGGAAAATCGATCGTTCTAACAAGTGCCACGCTCGGTGTCGGAGATCCCAAGCTCGGCTACTTCCGCGGCCGCGTCGGCGCGGAGAACGCGCGGGCGTTGTGCATCGGCAGTCCCTTCGACTATCAGAAACAGATGCGCGTGCGGATTTACAAATCCGTGCCCGATCCCGGCACGCCGAAGTATGACGAGATGCTCGCCGAGGGCATCCGCCTCTCGGTATTGGAAAGCGAAGGCCGCGCCTTCGTGCTGTTCACCAGCTACCGCACCATGCGCGACGCGGCGCAGCGCCTCGAAGCGTTTTTCAAGAAGCAGGGCTGGCGTGTCCTTATGCAGGGGGAGGGGATGCCGCGCCACAAGATGATCGAGGAGTTCCGCAAGGACACGCACAGCGTGCTCTTCGGCACCGACAGCTTCTGGACCGGCGTGGACGTGCCGGGCGAGGCGCTCTCCAACGTCATCGTCACCCGCCTGCCCTTCGCCGTGCCGGACCATCCTCTAACAGCCTCGCGGCTGGAAGCCATCGAGGCCGCCGGCGGCAATCCGTTCATGGACTACTCGGTGCCGGAGGCCATCCTCAAACTGCGCCAGGGTGTCGGCCGCCTGATCCGCACCGCAAGGGACCACGGCCTCGTCTGCATCCTCGACAACCGCATTCTAACAAAACGCTACGGCAAATCCTTCCTCAACGCCCTGCCCGACGCGCCGGTGGAGGTGATTGGTTAGACACTGAACGGCGCGAGCCGGGCGATGGCTTGTTTCAGAAACGCCGCGTCCCACTGTCCCGGCGCGGTGGGGGTTTGACCGAGGTAGCCGTAGTTGAGCACGCTGCCGCACTGGGCGCAGAGCAGGCGTGAGACGGGAGCCAATGGCCCCATGCCCATGGTGGCGACGGGGATGCCATGATCGGCGAGTTGGAAATCCGCGAGCCGCGCCATGTCGGCGGGGGAGTGAAGCATCGCCGCGGCTTTGAATGCGGAAGCTCCGGCGTCCATCGCGCGGCGTGCGGCGTTTTCGAGCACGGATGTCTCCGGCAGTTTTGCGAAATCATGGAAGGAGGCGATCCACGGGATGCGGAGGGTTTTCAAAAGTGCATCCATTTCAGAAATGCTGGCCACCTCGATGTCGATGCAGGCCGCGTCATTGATTGCGGTTTCCAACAATGCGATGCGTGCGGAGGAAGATAGATCACCGCTGCCACCTTCATCGCCGCGCCTTGCGGTGAAGAGCAGTGGCAGGCCCGCAAGATGACGCCATGCGGTGCGGGTTGTGTCGCCAGCCAGCAGATCGAGGCGGATTTCGGCGCTGTCGCAGGCTGCGCGCGCGGTTGGTGCATCGGTCAGGCGCAGATCCTCCGCGCCGCCGAAGCTGCCGATCACGCTTGCTCGTTCTTTTGCCAGTGGAAAAACCGCATCTGCCATGGCCGAGTGATGCGCGGCTGCGGGCGGCACGTCAATCGCGCACGCCATGTCAAGTCCGCGCTACACTCGCAAGCGGTGAATTTTTACAACAAAATCGAGATTTTCTCTGGTCAACCCGAAAGTCCATTCCCTAGCTTCCTCTAAACCCCGACCGAAATGAACGCATCGCTTCGTCCCCTACTCGCTCTCGCCGCATTCGTCATCATCTCCACCATCTCTTCGGGTGTCGCGCATGCCCAAGCGGCCAAAGTGGCGGCGGAAAAGCCGACTTTTGACGATCTTACCTCTCCCGAGTTCGCCGGCGGCAAACAAAAAGCCTTCAAGCCCAAGGACTGGCTCGAACTTGAAACCAAAGTCAGGGTTTCCATGGCCCCCGAGCCGAAGTCCATGACTTGCGACCGCCTCACCGTGAAGTGGTATGTGGCCGTCAAAAACCCGGAGAAACCCGGCACGATGCTGCTGCTCACCCGCGACATCGAGCACGTGAACATCCCGCTGGAGGAGGATGTGTATTGCTCGGTCTATCTTTCGCCCGCTTCCCTCAAACGCCTCACCGGCAGCGATCGCGGCGGCAAGACAGCCGTCGAGGCCGTGGGTTACGAAATCCTCGTCAACGGAGTCAAAGTGGCTGAAGACACCACCAAGTTCAAAACCGGCTGGTGGAACGCTGCTTCCGACAAAATCTCGCGCAGCGATGCCGTGCCGCTTCTCAACAAGGCCGAAACGCCTTTCGCCAACAGTTGGTGGGACCGTTACGCCGAGGTTGCCGATCCCCGCAACAGCCGCTGATTTTCCTCCGCTCTTTCCCCTTTCCCCTTTTACCACGCAACCATGGCCGAGACCCAGACCAGCGTCGCTATCAACATTGGCTCCCAACGCATCAGCATGGCCGTTTTCGAAGTATCGAAAAACGGCGGTCTGATTCTCAGAGGCTACGACTCCGAATCCATCGCCGCGGATCCCGCCATGGACGCCGCACGCATCGCGCAGACCCGCGTGGCCATCGCCGATCTGGCAGCGCGGCTCAAGGTGGGTAAAGCGAAAGCGCGTTACGCGATTTCCGGCCAGGCGGTCTTCACGCGATTCGTGAAACTGCCGCCGCTGCAGGAGGACAACATCGAACAGTTGGTCACCTTCGAGGCCCAGCAGCACGTTCCGTTTCCTCTTAACGAAGTCGTCTGGGACTACGAACTCATCGAGGGAGCCACCGACAAGGAAGTGGTCATCGTGGCCATCAAGAGCGACTCGCTCGACGAGATCAACTCCGCCGTCAACGACAGCGGTCTCGCCACCGCCGAGGTGGACGTCGCGCCGATGGCTCTCTACAACGCCTTCCGTTCCACCTACGGCCAGCCGGAGGAACCGATTCTCCTCATCGACATCGGTGCCAAGACCAGCAACCTGCTTTACATCGAGGGCAAGCGCTTTTTCACCCGCAGCATCGCCATCGGCGGTTCCGCCATCACCGCCGCGATCAGCAAGGAATACAGCGTGACCTACGCGGATGCCGAGCATCAGAAAGTCGCCAACGGACTCGTCGCCCTCGGCGGCGGCCACACCGAGCAGTTGGATGAAGCCGTCGCGGCGCTCGCCATGGTCATCCGCAACGCCCTTAGCCGCCTGCCCGCCGAGATCGCGCGGACCACGAACTACTATCGCAGTCAGCACGCCGGCAGCGCGCCGCGCCGCGTCCTCATCGCCGGCGGCGGTGCCAACCTGCCCTACACGCTCGAGTTCTTCCAAGAGAAGCTCAACCTCCCCGTCGAGTATTTCAATCCGGTCCGCAACCTCGCCATCGGCAAAGGTGTCGATTCCGCGGTGATCCAGCGTGAAGGACACATGATGGGCGAGCTCATCGGTCTCGGCCTGCGCGGCATCGGCAAGTCCGAGATCAACATCGATCTGGTCCCCGCCGTCGTTGAGCAATCGCGCGCCGCGGACCGCCGCAAACCCTTCCTCATCGCCGCCGCCGCCGTGCTGGTGGGCGGCATGGCCATCTGGGCTGCTTTGCAAAACGTGGCCGCTGCCAAGGCTGCCGATGCCGCCCGCACGATGAGCGACCAGCGCGACACGCTTGCCCCGCTCAAGACCAAGATTGACGGCCTGCTCAAACGCGAGGCCGCCACCCAGCAGATCGCAAACGCCTACACTTCCATCGATTCCGACCATGCCTTCTGGATGGATCTGCTCTCGGAATTGCGCGGAGCTTTTGCCAGCGACGCGGTCTGGATCACCGATTTCGAGCCGATTCAGGGATACGATCCCACCGCGCCTCCCGCGCCGGGTGCTTCACCCAATAACAAGGGCCCCAGTGGAAAACCCGTCGTCAAATCCGATTTCACAAACGCCAAATACGGAGCTTCCTCCCTGATCGAAACGCCCCGCAACGAGGCTGCCGAACAACCGCAACCCAAGGGGAAAGGCCCCAAGGGAGGGCCCGCCGAACCTGCCGGCCCCGCCGTCAATGCCGTCCGCATCAAGGGATTCTGGCGCGAGAACCCGCTCAGCCAGAACGTCGTCTCCGTGCTGCTCAAGAAACTCCGGGAAAACTCCACGAGCTTCCGTTTCAAAGTCAAAGGGCCGAACGGCGCCGAGATCGAGCTGCGCGACGAGGACATTCTCGACATCACCGTCACCGGCAAAGCCGGCGAGCTTGGCCAGCCCTTTGTGATCACTCTGCCCCTCGCCCGCGAGGTGGCCATCAAGTGAAACCCATCCCCATTCCACTTTCCTGACAAAATATGAGCTGGTTCAAGGACAACAAGTTTCTGGTGGTTCTCGGCGGGACCACCCTGGTTTCGGCCATCGTGCTTTTTCTGGTCGGATCAAAAGGCGGCGGTCGTTACGATCAAGCCAAGGTGGACTTCGATGCCGCGTTCGACGAGGCATCGTCCTATGAAAAACTTCCGCTCTACCCCTCGGAGCCGAACCACGACGGCAAGACCAAGGCGCTCGACGAATACCGCAAGGCCGCCATGGACCTGCAGGCAGCTTTCAAACCCTACCGCGCCGAAAAGCCCGCCAACATTTCCCCCCAGGAATTCACCAATCAGCTCAAGGCGGTCAATGACGAGTTGAAAAAGGCTTTCAGCGACTCGAACACCAAGCTGCCGGATGAGTTTTTCAGCGGCTTCGAGCGCTACCGCACGGAACTCGCCCGCGGTGAGGCCACCGGCATCCTCGTCCAACAACTCCAGTCCATCCGCAGCATCATGCTTGCCCTCGCCGGAGCCGGGCCCAGCGAGCTTAGGAACCTTTACCGCCCCGGACTGCCCGAGGAGGACGGCCGTTCGTTTGAGGCCAAGCCCGCCCAAGTGGCCCGCCCGCTGCCACTCGAAATCACCTTCACCGGCCCGGAAGAATCCGCCCGCCAGTTCCTTTCCGCCATTTCCAAACCGGACGGGCAATATGTGGTGATCCGCACGCTGCGCGTCAGCAACGTCAAAAAGGACCCGCCGAAAGCGTCCGACGCCAAGTTCGACAAACCCGCCGCCGCAGCTCCCGCCGCAGCCGATCCCGCCAATATCTTCGGCGGGGCCTTCGTCCTGCCCGACGAGGGCGTGGAAGGCGAAAAGAAAGACGACAAGCCCGCGCCGCCACCCGCGCCCAAGGCCGACTCCAGCCGCATTCTCGCCCAAGTCCTCGGCAACGAGGAGGTGCAGGTTTTCCTCCGGCTCGATGTCATGAGCTTCCTGCCCGAAAAGAAACTTCCCTGATACCGATCCCAATTTCTTCCCATGTCCTGGTTCTCCAAGAATTATGAAAAGGCCGCTCTCGGCGGCACCGTCTTGGTCGCACTCGGCCTTGCCTACCTCGGCTGGGCCAAAATCAGTGGTGTCGATCAGGAGTTTGCAACCGACCTCGCGGGCAGGGGCAATAACAAGACCGCCGTGGCCGGTGCCGAACGCATCCCCATGGCCCTGCAATCCATGAAGCTCGACCGCACATGGAAGAAGGCTCTGGATGGCGATCGTCCGGTCGATCTCTTCACCGGCATCGCTCTCTTCATCAAAAGCAGCGATCCCGAAAAGCCCGTGGACTTGGTCAAGGGCGATGACGTTCACCCGCCCATCAAAAACAGCTGGTGGATCGAAAACCGCATTGATCCAGGTTTTGCAGACTCTCCGCAACGCGACCCGGACGATGATGGGTTCTCCAACATCGATGAATACACCGCCAAGACCGATCCCAACAACGACAAGTCCCACCCGTCGCTCATCGCCAAGCTGATGTATCTAAAGGATGAGAGCATCGCCTGGGTGGTCCGTCCGGGTTTCGGCGATGGCGGGAAATTTCCATTCACATATGAGGACTCGAAGGGTCGCACCAATCGAATCACCGCCGCCAACGCAATCGGCGAGGGCGAGTTGTTCTTCGCCAAGGAGCCGGAGGCCAACCGTTTCAAACTCCTGGGTTCCGAGCAGCGCAGGGAGGTGAACCCTCGTACCAATGTCGAGAGGGACGTTACCATGGTCACCATTGAAGACCAGCGCCCGAATAAAAAGGGTGTCAAATATGAATTCCCTTCACCGCTGCAGGACGACGATCGTAAAAAACCCTACATCAAGCACGACCGCACGGCCGTCTTCTCCCTCGAAGCCCTCGGTCTTGGAGGCAAGGAATTCCGCGTTGAGGAAAACACCCCTTTTGCCCTGCCGCCGGATGCCCCGCAGAAAAACTATCTCCTCAAAACCGTCACCCCGGACTCAGTCACTGTGGAATATCCGGATGCCGCCGGCGGCCGCGCCACCGTCACCATCAACAAAGGAGCCATGCCTGACATGAATCCCTAGTTTTTTCAAAAATCACTTCCCAAATGCCAAAAACATCCTCAGAAAAAACCTCAGCCATCATGCAACTCACGCCCATGTATCGATCCAGCCGCGCCGTCGTCGCCCTCATGGCGGTGGCATCCTCCATGCCAGTCATCACCACCCGTGCGAATGCCGGTGAAAGCGGTGGTGGCTACGGTCACAGCAGTCTTGCCCAACGCGAAATCATCCGCCGTCAGAACGACGTCGCCGAAGCCGACCGCCTCATTGCCGAGGGCCGTGAAGCCTATGCGCGCGCCGATTTCCAACAGGCCGTGGACAAATACTCCCAGGCGCTTGACCGTTTGCCCAATTCTCCCGCATTCGAAGACCGCCGCGCCAGCTATGCCGGCCATCTCGCCGATGCCAGCGTCGCCCTTTCCCAGCAGCACCGCCGGGTGGGCAAGTATGACGAGGCCCGCACCCTTCTCGAGCGTGTCATTTCCGTGGATCCCGGCAATGCTTCCGCCAAACAGGAACTCGGCTACCTCGACGACCCGATCCGCACCAATCCCGCCCTTACCTACGAGCACACCCAGAACATCGACAAGGTCCGCGCCAAGCTCTACACCGCAGAGGGCAATTACAACCTCGGCAAATACGACGAGGCCAAGCGCGCATATGAGGACGTGCTGCGCATCGACCCCTACAACACCGCCGCCCGCCGCGGCATGGAGCGCCTCGCCGCCGCCAGGTCGGACTATTACCGCGCCGCCTATGATCATACCCGCTCCGAGTTGCTCTCCCAAGTGGACCGCGAATGGGAGCTGACGATTCCCGCGGATGTGCCGAATCTTCCGGACGGAGCGATCGGCGCGGGTGACGGTGGCACTGGTGTGGCATACATCACCGAGAAACTCCGCCGCATCATCATCCCGAAAATCGATTTCGAGGACACCACCGTCGAGGAAGCCATTGAATTCCTCCGCATGCGCGCCTACGAGCTCGACACCCTCGAACTCGATCCCGCCCGCAAAGGCGTGAACTTCGTGATCCGTCGTCCGCGCCCCGCGTCAGGCGGAGGCGCTGCCTCAGATACCGGCCTTGATGCCGGTGCCGGCCTTGACACCCTGCCCGCCGCCGGTTCCGATCCAAGCTCGCTCCGGATCAAGGAACTGCGCGTCCGCAACGTGCCTCTCTCCGTCGCCCTCAAATACATCGGAGATGCCACCAAACTGCGCTACAAGGTCGATGACTTTGCCGTGACCTTGGTTCCGCAGACCGAAACCGACGAAGAAGTATTCTCCCGCACCTTCACCGTGCCGCCGGACTTCGCGGCATCCCTCGACACCGGCGGAGCCGAAGGTGGAGCCGCGCCGGACGCCGATCCCTTCGCGGATGCGGGTGGTGGCGGTGGCGGCACCGCGCTCACCGCGCGCCCGCCGATCATGGAGTTGCTCAAAAAATCCGGCGTCAAGTTCGGCGATGGAGCTTCCGCTTCGCTTACCGCAAACGGCATCCTGATTGTGCAAAACACTCCTTCCGAACTCGATAAGATCGAGCAGATCATCGACAATTTCAAAGGCCGCCAGCCCAAGCAGGTCAAGATCACCACCAAGTTCATCGAAATTTCCCAGGAAAACAGCGACGAACTCGGGTTCGACTGGATCATCGGTCCCTTCGAAGCCAACTCATCGGGTTCGCTCGTCGGCGCGGGTGGCACGCTGGGCAATGGCACGAACCGTACCGGCCTCGATTTCAGCGGCCCATTGATTCCGGGTGTTCCTCCCACCGATGATCTGGTGCAAAACATCGTCACCGGCGGCACCCGCAGCGGTGACGCGGCTGTCAACCGCAACAGCATCGACGCCATCCTCAACAATCCGGACCGCACCGCCCAGACGGCCAACGTCGCTCCCGGCATCCTCTCGCTCACCGGTCTCTTCACGGACGGCGAGGTGAAAGTGATCATGCGCGGCTTGTCCCAGAAGAAGGGCGCGGACCTCATGACGGCTCCCTCGGTGACGGCCCGCTCCGGCCAGAGCGCCAAGATCGAGGTCATCCGCGAATTCATCTATCCCACCGAATACGAACCCCCGGAACTGCCCAACAGCGTGGGTCAGACCTCCGGCACGATTCTTCCCGGCGGCGGCAATGGTGGTGGAACCTTCCCGGTGACTCCGGCGACTCCCACGGCCTTCGAAACCCGTCCCACCGGCATCACGCTTGAGATCGAGCCCACAATCGGTGAGAACGATTTCCTCATCAACCTGAAGTTCGTCCCCGAGATCACCGAGTTCGAAGGCTTCATCAACTACGGCAGTCCCATTCAGGCTCCGGGCACCGATGCCCTGGGTAACCCGGTGGTTTCGGTCATCACCGAAAACCGGATCGAAATGCCCGTCTTCTCCATCCGCCGGGTCAACTCCGAACTCTCCATCTATGACGGCTACACCGTCGCCATCGGTGGTTTGATCCGTGAGGATGTCCAGAACGTCGAGGACAAGGTGCCGATTCTGGGAGACATCCCGTTCATTGGCCGCCTGTTCCAGACCAAGGCGGAAAACCGCATCAAGAGCAACCTCATCATCTTCGTCACCGCGCAGATCATCGATGCCACCGGCCGTCCGCTGCGTGGTGCGGATGCCGCTCCGGTGCCCGCTCCCGGCGCGCCCGACGCGGCTGGTCTGGAGAATCTGGATGGCGTGTTGCCGCCGCTCTGAGCGCCGCGCGTTCAAGACGATCACAACAAGGCGCGGTGGAAAATTTCACCGCGCCTTTGTTTTATCCAAGCTGCTTGGCAAATCTCTCCGCGCAATCCGTTAGAGAGTCGGCCATCCCGTCGGCCATCGTGAAATCGGAATGTCTGGTGACGCGGTTCGGCACCACCCACACGCGCATGCCGGCCGCCCTTGCCGCCAGCAGGCCGTTGTGGGAATCCTCGATCACCAGACAGCCGCCCGGTTCAACAGCCAGCTGCCGCGCCGCCTCCAGAAACAAATCAGGCGCGGGTTTGATTCGAGGCGCGTCCCCGCGGCAGACGGTGGTTTCAAAACATCCGGCAAGGCCCAGTTTCTCCAGCCAGCCGTCCACCCAGCGGTGCGACGAACTTGACACCACTGCCACGGGCAATGCGTGCGCCGAGATTTTTTCCAAAAAATTCTCCAAGCCCGTCATCGCGCCCGCATCGTCCAGGTCGGCCATGATTTCCTGTTGCCGCCGCGCATCCAGATCATGCCAGTCGAAGGCGCGCCCCGTCAGTTCCTCCAAATGGGTTTTGGGCGACCACGTGTCGAAATCCGAGCCGATGCAACGCGTGTAAATCTCCAGCGGCAGATCGTGACCGTGTTCCAAAAACGTCCGCCGCCATGCCTGATAGATCGCCCATTCCGTATCCACCAGCACCCCGTCGAAGTCGAACAACACGGCCTTGAAATCCATGCCCCTGCCATGCCTCATCCCCAGCCACCATGCAAGCCGGGTTCACTCCTGATGCGATGTTGCCGAAGGCTGCCTCATCGAATGCAGCCCGATGGTGTTGCCCTCGGTGTCGCAGGCGATGGCGTTGAAGCCGTATTGGCCGATGGCAAACTTCTCCTTGTAAAGCGAGCCGCCGCTTTCTGTCACGCGGCCTGCTTCCACCGCGCAATCCTCGCAGGAGAAGTAGATGAGGCTGCCACCGCATCCCGCCTAGCGGCCATCCATCTTGCAAAGCGCTCGAGGGTTGGTTTCATTCTGATCCGTGAGTTTTTTCGCAGGGGGGCCGCATTGCAAGCGAGCGCGGTCATGTTTCTGGAAATGATCCCTGTCGTGTCCCACACAAGCTGGCGCGGGGCTTGGATGGTGACGGCGTAGTGGAGTTGTTTCATGACCGCGATTGTCACTGACTGATCTCAGGTTCGGCGGGATCTGCGAGTTGTTCATCAACCCCGGCTCCGTCCAGTTCAACGGCGATAAGCTCACCGATCTGAACGCGTCGGCTTCTCCGCGGTTTGGCGACGTGCCGAAGCTTTCCGAAAAGCACGCGGTGAGATTGGTTTGATGTTCCCGGCTTGTCATGCTGCCGTTCATTGGCTTCCGCCGTTCTTTCATGTGGCCATTCCAAAATCAGCCGGCTAGTCTTCGCGGATGGATGGAAATCATCAACGGTTGGAAACGGCGCTGAACTCATCCTTTCCGCCTACCCGCTGGACTGTCATTGTCGCGGCTCAAGGGAGGGGGAACGAGGCGCGGCTCGCACTCAACGACCTCTGCGGCCTTTATTGGCAACCGGTCTATGCCTTTCTGCGCCGCAAGGGCAATGCACCTCCGGAAGCCGAGGACCTGACCCAGGGATTCTTCGCGGAACTCTTGTCGCGCGGTTCGCTCGAAACCGTGGCCGAGGAGAAAGGCCGGTTGCGGACATTCCTGCTCAAGGCGGTCACCCGTCACATGATCCACGAATATGAAAAAACCGGCGCCGCCAAACGCGGAGGCGGTCAGGCCTTGCTGTCGCTGGATTTCGAACGCGCCGAGTGCAACTACCACATCGAGCCCGGCCACACGGTCACGCCCGAACTTGAATTCGAGCGCCAGTGGGCGCTGCAATTGTTGGATCATGCCCTGGCCGAGGCCCGGGGCGAGGCGGAACGCAATGGCAGAAGCGCCCTGTTCGAGGACTTGAAGGGACTCATCAGTCTCGACGCCGCGATGGCCTCCTACGATAAAATCGCCAACCGCCACGGACTCACCGAGGGCGCGGTCAAAGCCGCCGCCCACCGTCTGAGGCAGTCTTTCCGCGCCGCACTTCGAAACGCCATCGCACAGACTGTCATCTCGGAAGAAGAGATTGAGGATGAAATCCGGCATCTGTTCGAGGTGTTCCAGACCGGTTGATTCGCGGCTTCTTCAATGAGGCTCTCTTGCGGTATGCCATTCCTTCTGCAATCGATAAATGTCGACTTCGCCGGATGGCGGAACCCCCACCATCATGCCTAATATCATGGTGCCATATACCGGTGGGCCGAATAGCGCCATATTCCTGATATTCCTCGCAAGGATCTCATCATCCTCGGCCGCAATGACGGCGAGTTTCCGCTCGCTGCGCTGGGAAAGGGCTTCCTTTACCAGCATCTGGCGGTTGGTGCCGCTTATGCCGCGCAAGGGTATGAAATACCGGGTTCCATTTTCATCCCCGGTATCGACCCATTCACCGCTCCAGTGGTCGGTGGGACTATTTGCTGCGACACCTTTCGGATAGAAGGTCGGCGGTTGAGAAGACACCTTCACCCAGTTTTTGCGCATGACGGTTTGCCGGACCGCTACCGTGGGCGGCTCGCTGTGGGTTTGGCAGGACGTTGCCGCAATTGCGAAAAGCAGGCATGCGGAAACCGGAAGCTGGCAGGGGAGTGGATCGTTGGTTTTCATGGCTTCACCCATATGATCCGGGAATCCCGGATCGGGTTGCGCGATCATGCCCAACTTTTCCGCACCGCTCAGAAATCCGCGCCTGAAATGACCACTCGCTTGACGATAGTCCGGTGCTTTTCAGGAAATGCCGGCATTTCCGCCCAATCGAGTCCCGGTGAAGGCAAATTCCATGCTTTCCCCTGTTGCTCCAAGTGCCTCCTGACTTCGTCGAGTTTCCAGAAGAAAACTCCGCCCGATTGTCCGGTCGTGATCATGAACTTGCCGTCAGGATCGAAACAGAGGGGAATCTCGCGATCAAAATCCGGACTCGAAAGCTCCATTGCTCCCCAAGGATCATACACCTTGAGTTCGGCGCCCCGGCAGGCGATGGCAAGCACCGTTTCACGCGGACTGAATGTCATGACTCCGCAGGAATCCCTCATTTCGCTTACAATGCTCCCCTTTGGCTTCCACGATCCGATTTCCCAGAACCGATAGGCTTCAGAATCACCGGTGACCAATCTCCGCACCTGCCTTTCCTTGTCATGGGAAAAGGCTACTCTTGCTGTGCCCCGGACAGGAAGATCGACCGGGTTCGATGTGTCACCCACCGGCCAGATACGCACGCCATTCCCATGCAATGTTCCGGCGGCGAGCCATTCCCCATCGTGACTGAATGCGCAATGGTGGACGCCGCGGGGAGCGTCGAGACGCCTCGGTTCCACATTGTTCTTCAGGTCGATGAGCCACATCGCGGTCTCTTCGTTCGCATCAGCGCCACGGCCCGTCAATGCCAGCAAGCCCTCGTCCCTGGACAAGGAGATCTGTCCACAGGAAGCGAACGAACCGATGGTCTCCGCTGTTAGAAATCTGATTTCATCTTCGGCCGTTTCTTCCGCCATCCGCCGGCGTTGAAGCCCGCCTTCGGAGGCGATGTATAGCGAATCCTCCGTGAAGGCCAGACCCCGCGATCCGGAAATCCGGAGAAAACCGAGCTGCCTGCCCTCGCGGTTCCAGAGCCTGACGCCATCGTCGCCGGATGTCGCGAGCAGCGTCCCCTCTGGGTTCCAGACACCGTCAAAAACGCCGACGGCCCCCACATGCCGGCGCCCCCGATAACAGACATCCCCGGACGTCACCTCCATCAGATGCAGCGTTTCGCCATCACGGAAAATTCCGAGGCGGGAACCATCCCCGTTGAATCGGAGTTCATCGCATCTGCCCGGGTGCCAGCTGAGAGCCTTCCCTCCTTGGAAAGGATCCCACAGTCTCACGGTCCCATCCGCGCTTTGAGACGCGAGCAACCTGCCATCCGGACTCCACGCCACCGCATTGAGCTCCTTCGTGTGTCCCTGCAGAGCGAGCCCCGCGGACTTCCAGTCCTCGTCGTGCCAGACACGCAACACGCTGTCTCCACAACCCACTGCGAGCGAATCATCGAACGGACTCCATGCCACCACGCGCGCCGCGCAAAAGAGTGATGCCACCGTGCTTCCGTTCACGGCATCCAGTATTTCCAACCTGCCGGGCCTTGTCGCGGCATCGGCAATCCCGGCAGCCAGCCATTTCCCGGTCCGGCTGACCGCCAGGCATTGAATCTCGCCTGTTAGATCATGCCGCAGGATCTCGGCTCCCGAAACCACATCCATGATGGCGATGCCGCCTTCCGGTCGACCGATGACGGCGCGTTTCCCATCGGGAAAGAAATCAAAGGCCTTGTGGACGCCCGGCCCCGCGTCGATCGAAGCCGTTTCTCCCGCAAGGTTCCAGAGCTTCAGTGTCCATCTTTCGTTGCTGCCATAGGCTGCGGCGAGGCGCGATCCGTCGGGGTTGAAACGGAGCACGCCGCCCGGCGGTTCGCCGTGACCCGGCAGTTCGCACACGGGCCTGTGAACCTCAAGCCGGTGGACGCGTATCCGCCCGTCCGGAAACGCCATGGCATAATTCGTCAGCCTGTCGCCGGCTGAAACCATGCTGATATCAGAACCGGTGTCCCACGGGGGGAGAGGCTTCATGTCCACCATTGACAGGCAGGCAATGACGGAATCCCTCAACCACTTCAGGTTGCCGGGTTCCTTGAGTTCGCTGCCGATGGCCGCCGCCTCCCGCAGGGCATCGAAGGCCTTGTAGCGACCTTCCGGCTTGCCGCTCCAGCGCAATTCCCCCGCCAGTCTCATATGCGATCTCCATGTGTTGGTGCGGGCGAGTTCCCCGGCGGCGATCGCCTTCTGCCGTTCGATCTCGGCGGCCGCCCGTTGGTCGCTCGCCTTCTGCCGTTCGATCTCGGCGACTGCCCGTTGGTCGCTCGCCACCTTTGCCTTCCTGCCCGCGTCGAAATAAAGCATCGTCATGCCGATCGCCGCGGCAATGACCACCACCGTGAAAACACCCGTCCATGCGACGGCGAAACGATGCCTCCTCGCGAACTTCGCGAATCGATAACTGGCCGACGGCGGCGAGGCGGACACCGGTTCGTCATCCAGAAACCGCCGGATATCCAAACCCAAACCGATGGCCGTCTGATAGCGCCGGGCCGGGTCCTTTTCGAGCGCCTGCATCACCACCCAGTCGAGTTCGCGGCCGCCATCACGGATCAACGAGCTGATTCGTGAACTCGGTTTGGGAGGTTTGTCCTCGCGGATCATCCGCAGCATCTCGGTGAAACCCGCCTTGCGCAGGACTCCGGGTTCCAGTGGCGTGGTGCCGGTCAACATCTCGTAAAGGACCACGCCGAGCGAGTAGATGTCACTGCGCGTATCGACATCGATGGCATTGAGATCCGCCTGTTCCGGGCTCATGTATTCCGGCGTGCCGATCATCCGGCCAAGCGCGGTCATCACCGCGGTTTCAGTTAGATTCATCGCCACCGCCTTGGACACCCCGAAGTCGATCACCTTCACGGCCGGCCGGCCTTCATGCATGCTCACCATGATATTCGACGGCTTGAGGTCCCGGTGGATGATGCCTTTCTGGTGGGCGTGCTGCACGGCGGCCGTCACGTCCAGAAACAGCTCCAAGCGCTGGCGCACGGTGAGACGTTGTTCCTTGCAATATGTCGTGATGGGTTTGCCGTTCACCAATTCCATCACGAAATAAGGACGCCCGCTGTCTGTGGCACCGCCGTCATAGACCTGTGCGATGTGCGGGTGGTCCATCAGCGCTAGAGCCTGGCGCTCCACCTTGAAGCGTGCCACCACCTCGCGCGTGTCCATCCCGGGCTTCAACACCTTGAGCGCCACCTTTCTCCGCACGGGAGCCGCCTGTTCCGCCAGATAAACGATCCCGAATCCGCCCTCGCCGATCTCCTCGATCAAGGTGTAGCGGCCGATCACGGTGCCCGGCGCTTCACGAGGTGCTTCGGATGTTTTTTCTTCGTCATCCTCCGCCATGCAAATCCGTAGCAAACACCGCGGGCAGGGCGCGTCCTGACCCCGCGCCTGCATCGGCGAGCCGCAAGCGGGACAGATGGGAGTTACGCTGCTCATGCTTGTATCCCAAAGCAAACCGGGTTTGACGGACTTCCGCAAGAGGTAAGAAAAATCCGCATGTCAAACTTCCGCGAAGTTCCTTTGGCGGACTTTTGTGCGCAGGTGCTTGCGGAAGCGCTGGCTCCGCTGCTCGACGAATTCCGGCAGGTAAAGCCTCCGCGCGAGGTTGCGGAAGCCGTCCCGCAACTCCTCCACGCTCATGTCGGTGGGTCGGAAGTTGATATCGAACAGCGTGCAGCGCTCGGTGGCTTCCGCGGACAACAGCCTGCCTTCCTCGGAGAGTCGTTTCCATAAAGGAGTTCCGGGAAACGGCGTGAGGTAGGTGATTTGCACGTCATAAATTCCGCTCTCCTCGACGAAGCGGAACACGTGCTCGAAACTGTCCGGTCCGTCGCCGTCCAAGCCCATGATGAAGCAGCCGTTCACTGTGATGCCATGGCGCTGGATCGTCTCGACGGCGCGCAGGTAGCGGTCGGTGCGGCGCGCCTTCCAGTTGGTTTTCTTCTCCACGCCATCGAGCGATTCGAAACGCGGACTTTCGAATCCGATGAGCACTTGGTGGCAGCCGGCGTCTCGCATCATTTTCAGAAGCTCCTCATCATCGGCCAGCGAGACGTCGGTTTCTGTAAACCAGCTCAGACCCTCTTTTTCCAAGCCCTTCATCAATTCGAGGCCATGGCGTTTGTCTGCGAAGGTGTTGTCATCGGCGAACTCGATGAACGGCCGGCCGAAGAGTTCCTTCAAGCGCCGGACCTCGGCGAGCACCTTGTCCACCGGCTTGGTGCGGAAGACGGGTGAGAGCCGCATCGAGGCCGCGCAAAACTCACAGGCATACGGACAGCCCCGCTGCGTCTGCACGGTGAAACGCGGGTAGCGCTCCGGCGATAACAACTCGAAACGTGGCATCGGCGCATTGCGAAAATCAAACGGCCCCCGGAGCCGTGCATCGTAGATCGGTTTCAACCGGCCGAGTTCCAGATCACGCAACACCTCCGGCCACACCACCTCGCCCTCGCCGATGACCAGGGCGTCGACATGTTTCACCGCCTCCTCCGGCGCGAGCGTGGCGTGCAGGCCGCCGAGGATCACCGGAATTCCTTTTTCCCGGATCCTTGCGGCCATGGCATAGGCCTCCTTCGAGGTGGCGCTCAGCGTCGAGAGCGCGATCGCATCGAAGTGGTCCGGGATCTCGTCGATGTCCCGAACTTCGAAATATTCCGCGCCGATGTGTGGCGGCGACATGCCCGCCAGTGTGAGAAGTCCGAGCGAAGGCAGGGCCTCGATTTCCCGGGCGCGCCGGGCGACAGCGGGAAACGACAGTCCGAGTTCCAACAGTTCCGTATCGACGAGCCGCAGCCCGCTCATGGCAATATAACCGATATTCATGGTCGTGAGAAAAGGATGACCGCAATGCCCGCCGCGGCGGACAGCACGGGAATGAAAAACAAGTGGCGGAACGGTTTCCGCCAGGCACAGAGAAAACAACAGGATGGCATTGTGACCAACGCCACCAGCAGTGAGATCGACCCAAAGCGCGCGGCACCGGCGGGGACTCCGAGCGGTGCCAGCGAGAGGGCGTAAAACAAGTTGATGAGACCGATCCCGAAAAACGAGATGTGCCCCAGGCGGACCATCCGCCGCTCGCGGCTGCCATAGCCGCCGAGCCAGTCCTCGCGATGGAACAGCAAGCCCATCACCGCTCCGCTGAGCACGCCGCCGAGAAAGCCGGACCAGCCAGTCATCAGTGATAGTTGAAGCGGTTCCATTGCTTGGATTTCGGTTGGATGTCAGCGGTTGGATGCGTGGACCAGGCCGTTGAGCGAATTGACCAGGCCAGGGCCTTTTCCATGTCCTTTGCGGGGAGAATAAAATGCGACGAGTTCCCGGACAGCGCGTCCCGCCACGAGCTGGTGTCCCGCGGTGGTGGGATGCACGCCATCCCAGAACAGATATTCGTCTGGATTATTCAAGGAAACAAGGGCCGGATCGGTTGCATTGGCCAGACCAAAAGCGGCGGGATCGGCGGCGATCTCGCGGATCAGCCCGGCGGCATCAAGACGGATCGTGCGGATGCCGGCCTTTTCAAGCGAGTCGAGGGCTTGTTTGAGCCCGGCATTGTAGAGGTTCGTCAGATAGGACAACTGCGCGCTGCCCTGCGGTCCCTGGGCCAAGCCGAAAGGCGTGAGTCCGAGATCCGGCAGATTCACCACCAGGATGTGGCGCGCGCCCCCGCTTGAGAGTGTGACGACCGACTGGGCGGTGTTTTGAATCGCCGTGTAAACCGTCAGGCCGATCTCACCGCCGAAGGTCAGGGTGGTGAAAATGTCGTTGGCTCCGATCCATATGGTGTGCAGTGCGGCGGGGTCGGCTCCGGAATCGGTTAGATAGGTCGAGACCTGTGACTCAAGCCCGGTGCCGGCCAGGGGCGGGATGAAGATGGCGTTGAAGTTGTCCTGATCGGTGCGGGCGCCGGCGACGGCGTATTGATCCTCCGGTTGGAGTTCCATGCCGAGTTTTTCCGCCAGATGTTCGGTCCAGAGCGCGCCGTTGGAGATACGCCCGGCGGCATTCGGCGGATTGGCGGGATAGAGTCCACCGGTGTAAAGGAAGGCATTGCCCGTGTCCGAGAGGCTGTCGCCGAAGGTCACGATTTTAGAGAACGGCTTTTCTGCCGCGAAGGATAGCGAGGTCAGCAACAACGAGGCGGCGAGTGTGCGGCCGCTGTTGCCGAGGATGGATTTGATACGGATGGGGGTCATGGCGATGGGGTTGTTGGTGTTGATTTCCGGGAAACGCTTCACTGGAAGTTTCTCCCGACACCCCATCATCCGGAAATCCCCGCACTGGTTGCGCGGGTTGCGGATTTTGCCGTTAAGCATTCAGCTTTCTCGCTGAAAACGGGCGTCTCATGCCGTGGGCGGTCACAATCGTGTGCAAGCCGTCCGCACCGCGAGGGCGCGTCATGGCAGATGCGAGGGAGCGTTTCGCTCCCGGATCAATGACCCGCGCCCTGGTGCTCCTGGATGTATTCCTGCTTGAGGCCGAGCGCTTCGGGCGCGTGGAGCACGAGCATTTTCATGCGAACATCGGCGGGGATGGCTTTGCTCGTCGCTTTGGAAACGACGATCATCAGGCCGATGGAGAGCGGCACCGACCATATGGCGGGCTGTTCGGCGAGGATGCGCAGCAGCGGATGCTCCACCCAGAAGGCGTTGATGCCGTTGAAGCCCGCGAAGAGTTTGCCCATCGGGCCCTTGTCCAGTGCGAGAGTGCTGGCATTGACGATGGTGGCGGAGCCGAGCGCGCAAAGCCCGCCGGTGAGCATTCCGGTTGCCGCGCCCGCCATGGTCATGCCACGCCACCAGACGCTCATGAAGAGCAGCGGGAAATAACTCGCCGCGGCGATGGCGAAAGCCTGGCCGACCATGAAGTTGATCTCCAATGGTTCCACCAGCGCGCCTAACAGAACGGAAATCCCGCCCACGCCCACGGCGGCGAACTTGAACATCCGCATGCGGTCCTGCGGCGAAGCTCCGGGCTTCAACATGCGGCCATAGACGTCGTGCGCCAGCGCGCTGGTCATGGAGACGAGCAGTCCGGAGAAAGTGCTCATGAACGCGGCGAATGCTCCCGCGCAGGTGATCCCGCTGAGGATGGAACCCAGGATGCCGTATTTCTGGCGGATGAGGATGGGCAGCTCGAGCACGATCTTGTCCGGCCCTTTGGAGCCCGACGCATCATATAGTTCCGGCAGGAAATTGCGCCCCAGCACCCCGAAGATCGGCGGGAAAACATAGAACACGCCGATCAGGATCATCACCCACATGGTGGTCTTCTTGGCCGCGATGCCGTCGGGGTTGGTGTAGAAGCGCACGAGGATGTGCGGCAGGCCGGCCGTGCCGCAGACGAGGGCGACGATCAGCGAGAAGGTATATAACAGCGACAGGGGCCTGGCTTCCTCGGGGGACAGGCCCGCGGCTTTGGCGGCCTTGGTCGTGAGCGGACCGAAAGGGGAGATCCACGCTTCGTCTCTCGGGGCTTTTTCAGGGAGGGCGCGACGCTCGACCGTTGGAGCATCCACGGTTTGCGTGACCGCGGGCGGAGTGGAAACATCGGCTGCGGATTTGTTCAGCGAGAGGTTTTTCCCATAACCGCCATACACGGCCAGCAGCACGAAGATCGGCACGGAGATGGCGAACATCTTGATCCAATACTGCACCGCCTGCACCAGCGTGATGCCTTTCATGCCGCCCATCGCGACGTTGAGCGTGATGACCAAGCCCACCACGGCGACGCCGACCCAATACGGCAGCCCGGGGAAAATGTAGGCGAGCGTGACACCCGCGCCCTTCATTTGCGGCATGGTGTAGAAGAAACCGATGAACAACACGAAGCAGACGGCGATTTTGCGGAAGAGCGGCGAATCATAACGGCCTTCGGCGAAGTCCGGAATCGTGTAGGCGCCGAAACGCCGCAGCGGTCCGGCGATGAACAAGAGCAGGAACAAATATCCGCAGGCATAACAGACCGGATACCACAACGCGTCATAACCGGAGAGCATCACCATGCCGGCGATGCCCATGAAGCTTGCGGCGCTGAGATACTCGCCCGAGATGGCGGAGGCGTTCCAGCCGACCGAGACCGAGCGGCCGGCGACGAAGAAATCGGATGCGGACTTGGAGGTCTTCGCGGAGCGGAAGCCCATCCAGATGGTCACCACCACGGTGACGGCGGAGAATGCGAGGATCCAGGGATCGATGTTCATGAGTGTGGGAAAATTTCAGGATGGACGCTTGTTGTTTTCGGCGGCGGTTTTGACCTCGGTATTCTCCAGAGCGATGGAGCGCACGATGAACCACTTGGCGATGATCCAGACGTAGGGGAAGAACAGCACGCCAAGCACCAGCCACGAGAGGGTGAAGCCGCCCACCCGCTGCGCCATGAAAGCGGGCGCGAGGAAATTCATCAGCGGCAGGCCGAAGAGCAGCAGCAGGAAGGCGGAGGCGCAGGAAATCGAAAGGCGCAACTGGCGTTTCATCAGGCCGCGGAGGAAATCCTCGCTGTGAATGAAATCGGTGTGCTCGGGTGGCGGCTGCTTCATGGGTTTCCGGGTGGGGTTTTCAAGTGGTTTGCGGTGCGGCAATGGAGCATGAAGACAGGAGCCGCGCGCCTTGGCGTCAAGAACCATTTGAAATCCGGCGGGGCGCGGGTGATCGCAAGTTCGGGGTTTCCCAGACGGGGTTTTTCATTACCGTCCCGCCATGCCACCGCTCGAATGTTTTCTCGATCCCGCGTCCGTCTCGCTCAAGGTCTGCGGAGTCACCACCCTTGGCGATGCGCGGCGGCTCGCGGCGATGCGCGTGGATGCACTGGGCGTGAATTTCTGGCCGCGCTCGAAACGCTATCTCGCACCACAGGAGGCGGGCTGGTTGGCGGACATGGCGGGAGAGATCCTGCGCGTCGGGGTGTTTGTGAACGAAGCGCCGGAACTGCCTTTGCGATTGATGCGCGAGGGACTGCTGGACGCGGTCCAGCTTCATGGCGACGAGGCGCCGGAGGATGTTGCGATCTATCAGGAAGCGCGTGTGCCGTTTTTCAAAGCCATCGGCGTGAAGACGCGTGAAGATCTGGCGCGCGCGGCGGATTTTCATGCGAAGGCCATCCTGCTGGATGCGCACGCGCCCGGTGTCTATGGCGGTACGGGCGAGACATTCGATTGGAACGCCGCGCTTGATTTCAAGTCGGGCCATCCGGAAATCCCGATCATTCTGGCAGGCGGCATCACGCCGGAAAACGCGGCGCTCGCGGCAGGCACGGTGCATCCCGCGGCGCTTGATGTCGCATCCGGCGCGGAGATTTCGCCGGGCATCAAGGATTTCGACAAAGTCACCGCCCTGCTTGCCGCGTTGAAGCGCTGACCCTCATGCTCACCGATTCCCACTGTCATCTCGCGTCGCATCGTTTCCATGCGGACGAATTCCATGAACTCATCGGTCGCGCCCGCGATGCGGGTGTGCAACGTCTTGTGACGCTGGCCACCAGCCTCGGTGATCTCCATGCGAATCTCGCGATCGCGGAAAACCCCGTGGTGCACGCGTGCCTCGGGATTCATCCCTGCGATGTGCATCACGCGCCGGATGACGCCGCCGGTCAACTCGCCGCCTTCACCGGTGATCCGCGCGTCTGTGCCATCGGAGAAACCGGTCTCGATTACTATCATCCCGCGCCGGAGGGATGGACGGATTTGGATTTCCGCGAGCGCCAGCGCGCTTTCCTGCGCCGGCACTTCGAACTCGCGGCGGCATCCGGCTTGAACGTTGTCATCCACACGCGCGATCAATCGGCGCACGCATCGTTTGAAGATGCTCTCGAGGTCTACCGCGACTTCCACACCAGGGCGCGGGCTGTGTTTCACTGTTTCATCGGTCCGTGGGAAAACGCCAAACGCGTTCTCGATCTCGGCGGGCTGGTTTCCTTCGGCGGAGTCGCCACCTTCAAGAGCGCCCGCGAAGTGCGCGATACCGCACTCAAGTGTCCGGCGGGTTCGTTCATGGTGGAGACCGACGCGCCGTATCTCGCGCCCGAGCCGCACCGCGGCAAACGCAACGAGCCCGCCTTCGTGCGGGACACCGCATTGTTCCTTGCCGCGCTGCGCGGCGAAACGTTCGACGAGCTTTCCGACCACACCGGCCGGACTGCGGCAGGATTTTTCCGCTTCCGATTCAAGTGAAAATGAATAAAGCCTGACCGCGGCGGCGTTTCATTCCCCATGGAGCCCGCAACACCGGCTCCACCCGCAACACGGGGTCCGTTACCAACCTGATCACACCATGAATCCCATCCGCATCCTCGCACCCTCCCTCATCGGCATCGCACTCGTTTCATGCGCCTCTCAAGAGGCCGACACCTATGACACTTCCAATCCTTATGGCGCGCCGGATGCCGGCCTTGCCGGTACTCCGACATCCGCAGCTCCCGTCACCGATCCGGCGAACCCGGTTTACGACACGCCGGCGGCTTACGAGGAGAGCGGCACACAAGCCGCCAATCCCGCATACGTTCCCGATCCCGCCGCGCCCGCGCAAGCAGCGCCTGCCGGAAATGGCGCCGCCACCATTCACACCGTCGTTAAAGGCGACACGCTTTCCGGTCTCAGTGCGAAATACAAAGTGCCCGTCGCATCGATCAAGCAAGCCAACCGCATGACCAACGACACCGTCGTGCTTGGCCGCAAGATGGTGATCCCGCCGCGTTGATCGACTTTTTCCAAACGATGCGCCGCGCCGCCATCATCCTTCCCTTGATTGCGGCGCTCGCTTCTTCGCATGCGCAGGACAAGGCTCCCGCCGACGTCGCGGCGGAGATCGCCGCCGCCGCCCGCCAGTCCGCGCTGGAAAAGCTCCTCGCCGAACGCGAATCCATTGAGGCTCTGGAACGCGTCATCGGCGATGCGCGTGCCGCCAATGTCGGAGAGCAGGCCATCCTCGAAGCGCGGTTTCTCTTCCACGTGGACAAACAGGACGACGCGGCCATCGCGGCGATGTTGCCCGAGTTTCTCAAACGCCGCGCGTCATTCCGTCTCGCCGACTCCGCCATCTTCAGCGTCGAGGAAGACTGGCTCGCCGTCGTTGAATACGTGCAGTCGATCGCGGCGCTCGCGAAGGGCGACAGGGACGCTTTCAAAAAACACATCACCGAGGCATTCTGGTTGAGTCCGCGCCAGGCGGCGGCCTTCGCGCCGCACATCGAGCGATTGCGTCTGGATGAAACCATGCGCGCTTTGATAATCGATTTCGCCATCGAATGCGCGCCGGTCTCCAAGGGCGAAGCGGTGTCGCTCAAGTCGCTGATTGCCGGGAAAAAAGCCCTGTTGCTGCACTTCTGGTCGCCGTGGAGCCAGGAGTGCGAAACCGCCATGCCGGACTTCATCACCACCGCCGCGATGCTTTCATCCAAGGGCTTCGCAGTCGTTTCACTGGTGCCTTCTCATCCCAAAAACTTGCTCGATGATGCAGCGGCCGAAATCGCTTCCTTATCCGGCACGAATACATCCGCATGGCTCGCCGATCCCGATGGCGGACTGCTCGCACGCAAGCTGCGCGTGCAGAATCTCCCCACCATGGTCATCGCATCCAATGATGGCCGTGTGATCTTCAATGGCAGTCCCAACGATCCGCGCATGTGGGATGAGCTGAAGAAGATCGATCCCGGCGTGAAGCGTCCCGATGCATCCGCGAAGGAGCCGCCCTGAGTCGCGCGACGCCAATTACGGCGCGCATCGTAGCATCGAAAAATGGCTCTTCGGGCGTCGTAAACTTTTCTTAAAAATCGTCTGCTTTTAACTTGACGGGTTTCCAAACTACTAGTTTCATCGTCACAAGCAACGAGCTTGCAGCGCATGGCGAAACGATCCAACCCGTCCAATCTCGAACTTCAGGCCCTCTCGGTTCTGTGGCACAAGGGACCATCGACGGTGGCTGCGATTCAAGAGACACTGCCTGATGGAAAAGACCGTGCATACACCACGGTGCTCTCCGTGATGCAGAACCTCGAGCGCAAGAATCTGGTCAAGCGCGCTCTCGTCGGCAGGGCGCATGTTTATCAAGCGGCCTACACGCAGGAAGTCATCGTGCAGCGCGCGACGCACGACTTCCTCACCAACGCTTTTGGAGGACGCCTCGGTGAGGCGCTCCTCGCAATCCTCTCCGCCGGCACGTTAACGCCGGAAGAGAAAACAAACATAGAACGCGAACTCCAACGACACAAAACCATGGCTGCGAAAAAAACAGCAAAGAAGGCCGCCAAGAAGGCGCCAGCAAAGAAAGCCGCTAAGAAAGCGGTGAAGAAGACTGCCAAGAAAGCCCCCGCCAAGAAGGCTGCCAAGAAGGCCGCCAAGAAAGCGGTGAAGAAGGTTGCCAAGAGCGCCAAGAAAGCCGCCAAGAAGGCTGCGAAGAAGACGGTTGCCAAGAAAGCCGCCAAAAAGGCCGCCAAAAAGGCTCCCGCCAAGAAAGCCGCCAAAAAGGCTGCGAAAAAGGCCGCCAAGAAGTAACCCCGAAAAACTGGTCTGACCGCGGACCCGGGATGCCACTTGTGGCACCCGGTCCGCGGTTCCAGACGGGAAACAAAGACGGCGGGGGATCCACGGATCCTCCGCCTCTCTTTTTGTACATGCCGCGGCATGGAAAAAATGGATTGCATGAGCCGCTCCCGGCGTACTACCTTCCCGCGCCCCGGCACCCGGCGCGGTTAGCTCAGTGGTAGAGCACCTCCCTGACACGGAGGGGGTCACTGGTTCGAACCCAGTATCGCGCACCATCCCGCCACATTCAGGCGTCCCGGCCTTGCCCGCCCCTAACAGATACGGCTGATGAATGGCATCGATGGATACTTCGGCGACGGGTCGATGATGTGGCGGATCAACCGCGAGCGGGTGGTGCTGCTTGCCGGACCCGCGGCGGCGGTGATGCAGGTCGCACATCCGCAGGTCGCTCGCGGAGTGGCGGCGCACAGCCGGTTCCGCGAGGACGCGGGCGGCAGGTTGATACGCACGCTCGACGCGGTCTATGCGGTGGCTTTCGGCACGCGCGACGAAGTCGCGGAAGTCAGGAAACGTGTGGCCGCGGCTCACGCCAAGGTGCGCGGCGATACCTACTCCGCGTTCGATCCGGACGCCCAGTTGTGGGTGATGGCCACGCTGATCCAGGGCAGCGTCTCAATGTTCCGCCGCTTCATCGGCGAACTCTCTCCGGAGCAGCTTGATGATTTTCTGAATGAGAACCGCGTGTTCGGAGAGGTCTTCGGCATGCCGCCCGAACGCCTGCCCGCGACTTGGCCGGCGTTTGAATCCTATTGGGATGAAATGACAACCGGGAATCTGTTAGGTTCCGATCCCCTTTGCGGAGAGGTTGCGCGCGCGGTGGTCGGGCCTGTCTCGCCGTGGTGGCTCAAGATCGCTTCTCCGGTGATCGAAGAACTTGCCGCCGGATTGATGGGCGAGACGCTCGTGGAGCGCCTTGGTCTCAAACGCCGCACGGCGGGTGTCCTGTGGCCTTCTCTTGATGCGCTGCTTCCGGCGCTCGCTCCAATGACGCCGCAAGGCCTGAGGTTCTGCCGCGCCTATCGGAAGGCGCTCACCCGCGGTTGCTGCGGTCTTCCACGTTAGCTCCCTTGGCGGCGCGTTTGCGGGCGTTGGCATCAAGGATGCGCTTGCGCAGGCGGATGTTCTGCGGAGTGGCTTCGACAAGTTCGTCGCTGTCGATGTATTCAATGGCGCGCTCGAGTGAGAAACGAATCGCGGGTGTGAGCTTGGATGTCTTGTCCTTGCCGGCGGAGCGCATGTTGTCGAGGTGCTTCTCCTTCACCGGGTTCACCGGCAGATCGCCGACGCGCGGGTTTTCACCCACGAGCATACCGCCGTAAACGGCATCTCCCGGAGCGACGAACAGGATGCCGCGCTCTTCGAGCATTTGCAGCGAGTAGGGTGTGGCGGTGCCGGAATCCATCGAGACGAGCGTGCCGGTGGTGCGGTTCTGGATCTCGCCGGCGTGCGGGCCGTATTCCTTGAACAAGTGGCTCATGATGCCGTGGCCGGACGTGAGGTTGACGAGTTCGGTTTCAAAACCGATCAGGCCGCGCGTCGGGATGACGGCCTGGATGAAGGTGCGGCCCGAAGGCTCGGTGTCCATGTGCTCCATGACGCCCTTGCGGTTCATCATGATCTTGAGGATGCCCTGCGTGTAGTCTCCGGGAGCCTCGACGTAGAGTGTTTCAAAAGGTTCAAGCAGCTTGCCCGCATCGTCGCGGCGGAAAATCACCACCGGCCGGGAAACCAGCACCTCGAATCCCTCGCGGCGCATTTGTTCGACGAGCACCGCGATCTGCATGGCTCCGCGCGCGGAGACGTTGAAGACACCGGCGACATCCGTGTCTTCCACCGTGATGGAAATATTGGTTTTCAACTCGCGCATCAAACGATCGCGGATGGCGCGGGAGGTGACATGTTTGCCTTCCTTGCCGGCGAGCGGGCCGTCGTTGATGGAGAACTGCATCGAGACGGTCGGCGGGTCGATGGCGACGAATGGCAGCGGCTCCATGTCGGCGCTGGCGGCGAGGGTTTCGCCGATGTCGATGTTCTCAATGCCTGCGGCGATGCCGACGATGCCGCCCGCGCCGCAGCCTTCGGAGTCGGCGGTCGAAAGACCGGAATAGGTGAAGGTTTTCATCACCTTCGATTGTTGTTTGGTGCCGTCCTTGCGCAGCAGCCAGATGGTGTCGCCCTTGGTGACGCTGCCGCCCAACACTTTGCCGATGGCGACGCGGCCGACGTAATCATCCCACTCGATGTTGGAGACGAGCATGGAAAACGGGGCGTCCGGATCGGCTTTCGGCTCGGGGATGTGTTTGACGATTTTTTCCAGCAGCGGAATGCAATCCTTCCGCTCGTCGTCCGGATGATCCATGAAGTAGCCGTCGCGGGCCGATCCATAACAGAATGGAGCGTTGAATTGTTCCTCGTCGGCATCCAGGTCGAGGAAGAGTTCGAGCACCTGGTCATGCACCTTGAGCGGATCCGCAAGCGGGCGGTCGATCTTGTTGATGACGACGATCGGTTTGAGGCCTTCCTGCATCGCCTTGCGGAGCACGAAGCGCGTCTGCGCCTGCGGGCCGCCGGAGGCATCGACGACGAGCAGCACGCCATCGACCATTTTCATCACGCGCTCCACCTCCGCTCCGAAGTCGGCGTGGCCGGGAGTATCGACGATGTTGATGGTGTAGCCCTCCCAGTGGATGGAAGTGTTCTTGGCCTTGATGGTGATGCCCTTCTCGCGCTCGAGATCCATGGAGTCCATCGCGCGTTCCTGCGTGGCCTGGTTTTCACGATAGGTGCCGCCGGCCTGCAGCAGTTGGTCCACGAGCGTGGTTTTGCCGTGGTCAACGTGGGCGATAATGGCGAGGTTGCGGATCTTCAGGGACATGGGGCGATAAGATGATTTTTGGCGGCGGGCGCGGGGCTATGGCGGGTTTTTCACCGCGTGGCAAGGCGCGATTCGGCTCATTGACGGACTTGCCACGCTTGCGCCGGGGTTTTTGTTCCCTTTGCCGATTGAAGACTCGTTTTGGAAAATCCCGGGGCGGTTGACAGTGCCAGCGCCCGCCGCTTTGCTCGCCGCGATGTCGCCCGACTCGCAACAGGATTTCGCACTCGCGTTTTTGAGCATCCTTTTCGAAGGGGCGCCGTTCATTCTGCTGGGCACTCTGGTCAGCGGCTTCATCGACATTTACCTGCCAGCCGGAACGATGGACCGCTTCCTGCCGAAAAACCGCAATCTGGCGGTGGTCGCAGCGGGATTGCTGGGCGCGGTGTTTCCCGTTTGTGAATGCGCGGTGGTGCCGGTGATCCGCCGCCTGGTGAAAAAGGGCCTGCCCGTTTCATGCGCGCTCACCTACATGCTCGCCGCGCCGATCGTGAATCCGATCACCGCGTTGAGCACCTGGAAGGCCTTCCAGGGCCAGAACGCGGCGATGATGACGAGTTCGCGCATGTTGTTAGGTTTTCTCATCGCCGTGGCGGTGGGGCTGATCGTCGCGCGCCTGCCGCTGGCGATGGTGCTCAAGGAACGATTGCTGAAATCGCTCGACGAGCCGGAAAAAAATCACGCCCACGGGGATTGCGGGCATGATCATGAACACGACGAATGCTGTGGACATCATCATCATCATCATTCCAGCGATCATCATGACAACCGCCTTGTCGCGGCGTTCCGTTCGGCGTTGAAGGACTTCGTCGAGGTGGGCGTTTATTTCGCAATCGGCGTATCGATCACCGCCCTCTTCAACACCGGCATCGCACCCGGCGCGGCGTGGCTCGACGGCCTCGCCGGCAATCCGGTGGGCGCGCCCGCCGCGCTAATGGCGCTGGCTTTCATCCTCAGCCTGTGCAGCACCTCGGATGCCTTCATCGCCGCCACTCTCGACAAGTTTTCATGGGGCGCGAAACTCGCATTCCTGACCTTCGGGCCGATGATGGATGTGAAACTATTGTTTCTCTATCAGACCGTGCTGCGCAAAAACTTCATCATCGCGCTCGCGATCGGATTGTTCATCGCGATCGGCGGCATCACCATTTTCTGGCAACATCTTGTCTTCCAAGCGCGATGAATCCCAAGCTCCGTCGCATATTGTTTTCAGTGGCCGTGCTCGTTTGGAGCGCGGTACTGCTGTATTTCCACGCCACCGGCCGCATCAACAAATACCTTGCTCCGGATTTCCGGCCGATCGCCTTCGTCGGCGGTCTTGGTCTTGCGGTGCTCGGCCTCTTCAACATTCTCACCGCCGGTCAAGCCGCCGACTGCGGCCATGACCATGGCGAGGATTCGGATGGGCACGACCATGAAACCAGCGACATCCATCCGATCGCGGCATTGTTGCTGATGGTGCTGCCGGTTGCTTTCTCCGTGGCTTGGACCAAGGACGAATACTCCGCCGCCGCGCTCTCGCGTAAAGGTCTTTATGACACGCCCGCGGACATGAACACGAAGTTTCTATCATCCTCCATGCCGCCGCTTACCCGCGAGATGGTGGAGCAAAGCCACCGCAAGACTCCGGACGGCTATCTCGAATTCAACCTGATGGAATTGTTTTTCGCCACCGGCGACCGCGAAATGCAATCGGTGATCGATGGACTCAAAGTTGAAACCGAAGGCCGCTGGATCGAGGAGAAGATGCGCAACCCCAACGGCACCCGCAAACGCCTCTACCGGCTTTTCATGACTTGTTGCGCCGCCGACAGCCGGGCCATTCCGATCGTGCTCGAATTTGGAAAAACTCCGCCCGAACTCCCGGAAAACGGCTGGGTGAAGGTGGCCGGCACGATGCGCTTCCCGCTTGAGGAAGGCGTCATCCAACCGGTTATCCACGTCGATCGAGCGCTTGCCGCCGAGCCGCCCTTTGAGGAAAGCTTCTTGCGAAAATAACCGGTATGACACCCCGCCAGCCGGCTCCCCCGGAAAACGAAAAACCTTCGGGCAAGGTCGCGCGCCCGAAGCCTGCCGGAAGCGTGCTGCTGCCCGCCGCCGCGATCGGCGCGCTCTCCCTCGGTCTGGCCGCGGGCCTGGAGTTGTTGCATGTGCTGGCGCGGATGAACGAAGGCATCGCCCGCATCGTTTCGCGCGGTGGCGCGGAAAAATTTCCCAAACAATTGCCGGACTGGTCCGTCTGGCTTGCGGCCGTGTTATTGTCCTTGGGTCTGGCCGCCGCCATCCTCGGCACTCCGGGAACTGTTAGACGCGTGATCTTGTGGTTCAGCTCCGTGGTGCTGGTTGCCGCATGGGCGCCGGTGCTGAGTCTTGCCGCGCACGCTCCGGAGATCGCGGCACCATGGATCGCCACTCTCTGGTCCGGCGTATGCGCACTGGTTTACACATCCCGCCACCGCATGCCGTCTGACGGAATCACCGCATCATCAACATGACACCCGCCGATTTTCCGGAAGCCGTCCGCCACCTCATCGGCGAACTCAAACGCCTGCCCGGCATCGGTCCGCGCAGTGCCGAGCGCATCGCCGTGTGGCTGCTGCAAAACCCGAAAGCCGATCCCCTCGCGCTCGCCGGCGCATTGCAGACCGCCCGCGAAACCATCCGCCCTTGCCCGGTTTGCGGTTTCTTCGCCACCGATGCCGGCTGCGGCATCTGCGATGATCCGAAACGCGACGACCGCATGCTCTGCGTCATCGAACAAGCCACCGACGTGCTGCCCCTGGAGCGCTCCGGTTCCTTCCGCGGGAGATATCATTGCCTCGGCGGCAAACTCTCGCCGCTCGACCGCATCTCGCCCGAGGACCTGCGCATCCCGGAACTTCTCCGCCGCGTCGGGTCCGCCTCTCAGGAAACCGAAGTCATCCTCGCGCTCGGCTCCGATGTCGAGGGCGAGGCCACCGCCAACTATTTGGCCGATCTCCTGCGCGGCAAAAACTGCCGCCTTACCCGCATCGCCCAGGGTCTGCCCGCCGGTGGCGGCCTGGAACACGCCGACGAACTCACCCTCCTGCGCGCCATGCAGGGACGGCGGGGGATTTGAGTCATATCCATGAAG
>Ga0315904_10001769_pt1 | contig 34199 bp, 22 predicted proteins | sample LakEriMetagenome_6_FD_203529 | JGI IMG/M metagenome (GOLD analysis project Ga0315904, IMG submission 203529) | Freshwater fungal communities from buoy surface, Lake Erie, Ohio, United States - Buoy 12 MA120 | ecosystem: Environmental > Aquatic > Freshwater > Lake | place: USA: Lake Erie, Ohio...
TGGTTGGCGGCTGGCTTCCATGTGCTGCCATCGAAGTATTCGATGGTGTAGCTTTCCGGTGCCTGCACTCCGCCGCGGTCATCGAAGAATCCGATCTCGAGGCGCTGGAATTCTTTGGGCGATCCGAAATCGACTTCGAGCCAGTCGCTGGGCGACTTGGATCCGTAGCTGGTCCAGCGGTTCACGGGGGTGGGCAGGTAGCCGGTGCGGCCATCGATGGCGAGTTTCGGAAGGCCTCCGAAGGTATCGTGGTGCGAGGCCGTGGCCTGCGGGAAGCCTTCGCCTTTCTGATTGAGGGCAAGGTTGCCGGCCGGGGGCGGAGCCGCGGTGTAGGGACGTTCGCCTGGGCCCCAGATTTCAAATTCCGTCAGTCCCGTCTGTCCGGTGGAGCCATGGGTGAAGACCGCACGGACCTTGTCCGTTTCGAGGGCTGGGAAGCGGGTGATGTTGGCGCGATGGCCCTCCGGTTTCTCCGGTTGCCGCTGCTGCTGCGGGATTTCCTGCCATGCCGATCCATCCCATGACTCAAGAGTGTAGGCTGCCGGGGCCGTGACTCCCTTGCTGTCGTCGAGGAAGTAGAGCTTCACGGTGTCGATGCGGCGCTTCATGCCCAGTTCGACGGCGACCGCATCCGTGGCATTCGGCGAACCTTCGGCCGTCCAGCGGTTGGGGGGATGAATGGTGTACCATGCGTGACCGTCGTGGATGCGGTTCAGCGAAGTCTTGTCCGCGGTGAAGGTGGCGGCGAACTTCGGCCAGTAATCGCCATCATTGTTGACCGCGTAGTTGAAAACCGTGGCGGCTGGTGCCCGGCCCGCCGCGGCGTCCGGAAGTTTCACCGTGAGTTTCCCGAGGGCTGGAGCCGAGGCGATTTCGCGGTCATCGGCGAGCACGCGCAGACCCGTTCCCTTGCCATACCTTGAACCGTCGCGGTCCCAGAGAATCGAGATCTTCCGTCCGCGGTACGGGATGTCATCCATCGCGAAGAAAGCCCAGTCCTGCGGGAAAAGCGGATCGATTTCGAGCGTGTCGTCCGCCCGGCTCTTCAGACCGGCGAGGCCCGTGATGACGAGGTCGTTGAAGCTGCTGTGGAAGTAGTGCTCGCTGTGATTGTAGCCATCGTGTCCCTCGAACGAGCCAGTATCCGGGTGGAGGGCCTCGGCGAGGTAGGGCTTACCCTCCTTGCGGTGTGACTTCGAGAAGATCTGGAGAAGCTTCACGTAATCCGCACGGCTGATGACATCCTGAGGGTAATGGTGCAGCACATTCGCCATCGCCTTGAGAGTCTGCGCCGTCGAGTACGGCCACGACTGCCCGCTCCACCAGCAGCACCCTTTCTGGAGCAGGAACATGGGGTCGTGCCGCTCCACGGTGGTCGGACCGAAGTCAGCGTAGAAGTAATTCCGGTCCATGAGGAACTTCCATGCCGATTCGCGGCCGGGGTCGACCATGTTGAACTGCCATGGAATGTAGCCATGTTCCTCGCGGCCGTGGGGACTGCCGGCATGGCGGCCCGACTGGTAGGTCAGCGTGTGCTTGGCGACGACGACGCCTTCCTTGTCCTTCTCCTCCCGCATCGACATCGGGAAATAGAATTCGCGTTTCGGATCCCAGAGGAGCTGCTGGACCTTCTCCTTGAGCGACGACGCCTTCTTCTCGTATTCCTCCGCCGTGGCCGTATCGCCTGCGAGCCTTGCCGTGCGGGCAATCGATAGCGCGTCGGCGTACATGTAGGCATTGAAGCCCGGACGGTAGCCCGGCGCTCCCCGGAGAATGTCCGTGGTCTGACGGCTGTTGATGTTGAATTCCATGCCGTCGTCGTGCCCGTTCTGCCAGAAGAGCCCGACCTCCGGCACGAACTGGCGCTTCGTCCATTCCTCGTAGTTCTTCTTCAGGTCGGGCAGGAGATCGACCATGAAGGCGTCATCGGGATGCACCTGATGCATGGCCCAGATGCCGTCGGCGAGCCAGCATCCGTAATTGCGCGGCTGGGCTCCCGGGGTGCGGAACCAGTAGCGCGAGTAATCGCGGGTGTAGCGGTCGTCTGCCAGCCAGCGGAGTTCGTAGAGCTGGTGCCCGACGGGGCAGCTGATGGCTCCGTAGGCACCGCTCCAGAAGGGACGGTCGGTGAACTCGGTGAAGCTGTAGCCGCTGTTGGGCGACCCGTAGGTCATGTGCTTCGTGATCAGTTCCCAGCGGTAGTAGTATGTGGTGACCAGTTCTTCATCCGGGCACTCGAAGAACGGGATATTGGCCTTGTACCATTCCCAGTCGCGGTTGTCCCAGAACGTCTGGGTTTCGAGGGCCTTCTGCTTGTCGAGGACACCGGCGGATGCCGCGCCGAGCAGAGTGGAGAGGGCGATCAGGGAGAGCGTGAGTTTCGTCATGAGAAGGAAATGGATGGGATCAGGGAGCGAGGGGTTCGGACTGGAAGCGGTGGATAGCGGCGGCTCCGCGCACGACCAGAGCGGTGCGGATCGAGCGGTCCCATGGCGGCAGGAAACCACCGTCGCCGTGGCCGGCCGCAGTCCATGTCTGCCCGTCCGGACTCACGGCAAACTGGAGGCGGTGGCCGCCGGAAATGGAGAGCCGGAGATGCAGGACAGGGCCTTCCGGGAAAGCGATGGAGGAAAGGGTTTCGCGCTTTCCGCGTTCCGTGCGCACGACCGCCGCCTTGCCGTCCGCGCATTCCAGCGTGACCATGTTGCCGGGGTCGCCGCAGGCACTCAGGCCGGTCATGGTGCCGTCCGCCGGGCGGCCAAAGATGGCCGTGGCCCGGAGGTCGCCCGAAGTCACCGACCGTCCCAGGATGGCCGGCTGATCTCCGGTCGAGGCGAGCACTGCCTTCGTTCCATCTTCCCTTGCGGGTTCAAAGCGCGGTCTGCGGTGGATCGGCCATTGCCAGCCCGGCTGCAGCGAGCGGAATTCGTCGCGGAAGGAGGATTCGGCACGGCGTCCGGGCGTTGCGAGTGGTGCCGGAGCGTTCACCGATGGACCTTTTCCGGAATTGATGGCGGGCCAGCCATCCGGGCCGAAGGTGACTTCATCGAGCATCATTTCGCGCCCGGTGAAGACCATGGTCGGCTGCGAGTAGGCATGATAGAGAAGCCAGAGGCGACCTGAGGGATCGTCGACAATGCTGCCGTGGCCGGGGGCGCGGAAGGCCTCGTTGGCGGCGAGCAGCGGATTGCGCGGGCTCTTTTCCCATGGGCCGAGGAGTGACTTGGAGCGGGCAGACCCTTCGGCGTATTCGGCGCGGCTGCCGCAGCAGGAATTACCGGCATAGAAGAGATGGAACCATCCGTCACGCTTCAGCAGAAACGGGCCTTCGACCACGGCTCCTTCCCATTTCACATCGTTGCGGAGGATCTCGCGGCGTTCTCCTGTGAGGCGGGTCCCTGATTCATCAAGAGGCTGAGCCCAGAGAATGGTGGGCAGCTGCCGGCTGTTGCCATCTTCCTTCCAGACGAGGAAGCGCTGGCCGTTTTCATCATCGATGGCCGCGCCATCAATGGATCCGGCCTCCTGGGAAACCAGCGGTCCATGATCGGTCCATGGGCCATCCGGACGGTCGGCGGAAGCCACGGCCACCGCGAGCGGACCATCCTTTTTGCGGGCGGTGTAGTAGAGGTAGAAGCGTCCCTTCCACGCACAGAGTTCCGGGGCCCAGAAATTCCCCGATGCCCATGCGGGCGGCTCCGGAAAAACCGCCGCGCGGACCGTCCAGTTCACAAGGTCGGTCGAATGCAGGATGGGAAAATGAGGTGCCCATTCCGACGAGGTGGCCGTGGCGAAGTAATCGTTTCCGGCGCGCACCACCGAAGGATCGGGGTAGTCGCCGCGGAGCACGGGATTGCGGTAGGAGGGAGCATCTGCGGAGGCTGCCGCGAGAAGTGCGGCCAGCACCGCCGGGGTGAGTGCGTTCATTTTCCAGTGACTTTGCGGATGTAATCGGCCTCTGCCGGGCGGTAGGGCGAACCATCCGGGCGGAGGATGTCATGAAACCACACAGGCGGTTCCTCAGTGTATTTCTTCGTCCATGAATCCCATGGATAGATGGTCTGGGTTTTTCCGGCCACGAAGCCCCAGCAGTAGGCCGCGACCTTCTGTTCCTTCATCCAGCCGAGATGAGGATCAAACGTACTGCCGTTCGGACGCGCCATGAATTCCGTGCAGAGAATCGGCCGGCCGAAGCGCCGCAGCCAGCCCACGCGCTTCTGCATTTCCGGCAGCGCATCGTAGTTGTGGAACGAAATGACATCGCTGTTCTCCAGCTGGATGCGCTGGGTCGGGCTGAGGCGGTCGTCGCCCGACCAGTCACCCAGCCACGGGGCCGAGGTGAGCGGCTGGGAAGGCTGGGCCGCACGGGCCCATGCAAAGACCTGCGGGAGGAGTTTCAGCACGAATTCCGTTTTCTGCTTCGGCTCGAGTCCAGGGCGGCCGGGTTCGCCGCCGTCGCTGTTCTCCGGCTCGTTCCACAGGTCCCATGCGTGCACCCGGTGATCGTCAGCAAAGCGCCGCACCACAGCCGTCACGTAGTCGCGCAGGTATCCCTGCTTTTCCGGATGCTGGAGAACGTCCGTGCCAGGACTCTGCACCCAGCCGGAATTGTGCGTGTGCGGAATCGGCGACGGCTGGCGTCCGGTCGCGGGAAGCGGATGCCAGCAGCTGTCGAAGATCGTGAAAAGCACGCCGATGCCGTGGTTGTGGGCGATCGCGAGGAAGCGGTCGACGCGCGCAAGGAAGCCCTCGGGATCCTGCTTCCATGCGAGATCGTGCAGATAGACCCGGACGCTGTTGAAGCCGAGACCGGCGGCCATGGACAGCTCGCGGTCGATGGTTTCCTCATCAAACGTCTCCGCCTGCCACATCTCGAGCTGGTTGATGGCCGTGCTCGGCGTGAAGTTGCATCCGGCCAGCCAGCCGTGCTGATCCAGCCACTCGCTGGCACGTTCCACGGACCAGCGGCCGGGAGCGTCCGCCCCGCAGACAGCCCCCGCAAGGACGAGAGCCGACAGCACCGGCAGCAGAAAGGATTTCATCTCAGTACTTCCGGTTGGGAAGTTCCGCCGCCGCGTTCGTCTCATCGAAAAGCCGGTCTTCCTGCACGAGGTTCTTCGGAAGCGTCTCGCCCTTGAGCGCCTTGGCGATGGCGTCGAACGCCATGGGCCCGAGCAGCGGATTGCATTCCACTGTGCAGTTCAGTTTGCCATCCCGGATGGCTTCAAAGGCGAAACCCATGCCATCGATGCTGACCACAGTGACATCCTTGCCCGGGGCGCGGCCGGCCGCTTCAAGTGCCTGGATGGCTCCAATGGCCATGTCGTCGTTGTGGGCATAGACCGCCGTAATGGCGGCTCCGTGCGCCTTGAGAAGCGCCTCCATGACATTCTTGCCGTCGCTCCGCTTGAAGTCGCCGGTCTGGCTGGCAAGGATTTTCATCTCGGGATGAGCAGCCATGGCGGCCTCGAACCCCTTGCGGCGGTCATTGGCAGGAGCCGAACCCGTGGTGCCCTCCAGTTGAATGATGCCCGCCTTGCCTCCGGTCTTTTTGGCGAGCCATGCGCCGGCCATCCCGCCTTCCGCCACAAAGTCGGAAGCGATCAATGTCGTGAACAGACTATCGTCCGAGACGGCAACACCGCGGTCGACCAGCACGACGGGAATCTTCGCGTCGCGGGCCTCCTTGAGAATGGCATCCCAGCCGGTCTCGACCTTCGGTGCAAGGATGATGGCGCTGACTCCCTGGGCTATGAAGCTGCGCATCGCGCTGATCTGGGCTTCCTGCTGGCCCTGGGCGTCGGAAAACTTCAGTTCAATCCCCCGTTTGGCGGCTTCCGATTTGATGGATTCCGTTTCCGCCGTGCGCCATGGATTGTCAGCCCCGATCTGGGAAAAGCCGACCACAAGGCGTCCGCTGCCTCCAGCCGCAGCACTTCCACCCGGCGCAGATGGCTTGCAGGCAGGAACCACCGCGGCTGCGCTCAGCAGCATGAGAAAATTCAGTCGTTTCATCGATTTGCAGGATGTGATGGGGGTAGAGGATTTCCGCCGGAACGGAACCGGTCCATCGTTACAAAATCGGGATCGGCGGTCAAGAAAGTACCATCCCGGGCAACTGGTCTGGAGTTTGTCCTGGCAGACACGATGGGCTCCGGAAGGCTTCAGTTTCCGCCACTGCGGCTGGCGAGCAGTTTCTGAAGAAGAATGAAGGCCAGCAGAAGACCGCCGCTGGCAATGCGCAGCCACGCCGGATCAAGGCTTCCGTTGAAATCGAGGATCGTCTTGATCGTCCCGAGGATGAGCACGCCAAGGAAGGTTCCAAGGAGCCAGCCCCTCCCGCCCGTGAGCACCGTGCCCCCGATGACTGCCGCAGCAATGGCATCAAGTTCCAGTCCATTGCCGCGGGTGGGATCGCCACTGCTCAGCGCGAGCGTCGAAATGATTCCGCCAAGGGCCGCACATCCGCCGCAGAGTGCATAGGTGGCCACGCGCGTCGCCGCGACCGGCAGACCCATGAGCGTGGCGCTCGCTTCGTTCCCTCCCAGCGCGTACACATGCCGTCCGAACCTTGTGCCGTGGGCCACCACCATGGCAATCACCAGCAGCAGCACAAAAAGCAACGGTCCCATCGTCAGCAGCAGGCCCGGCCCCAGCGGAATGCCCCGGTCCGCAAGATCAGCATAGAAGGGATCCGCAATCTCAAGCGAACGCGGACTGACCATGAAGGCCATGCCTCGGGCAAAGAACATGCCCGCCAGCGTCACGAGAAATGCCGGAATGCGGAACGACTGAATGATCCATCCCTGGAGCGTCCCAAAGGCCACACCCACCGCCAGCGCCGCCGCCATGGCCGCCGGAGCAGGCCAGCCATGACGGCCGATGAGCGAAGCAATGAAAACGGTCGTGAAGGCCATCACCGCCCCCACGGAAAGATCAATGCCTCCACCAAGGATCACAAACGTCATGCCAATGGCAATGACGCCGAGAAACGCCCGGTCCTTGAAGAGATTGAGCACCACGCGGGCCGAAAAGAAGTTTTCATACTGCCAGCCGGCCGCCGCAAACAGGCCCAGCAGCACGAGGGCCGTGGCGGCAAGCGGAAGGAGCCGTGAGGATAGAATCCGGTTCATGCCTTCGCTGCGTTGGCGTTGCGGCGGGCCAGCGCGGCCCGCACCCTGGGAGAATGAAGCAGGCAGACCGCAAGGATGACGATCGCCTTGGGAACCGGAGCCACTGCCGGAGGCACATTCTGATTGTAGAGCGTCAGAGTAAGCGTCTGCAGCAGCAGGGCCCCCACGATGGATCCGGCCAGACTGAAGCGCCCGCCCGCCAGCGCCGTACCGCCGGCGACGACCGCAAAAATGGCATCGAGTTCCCTCGTGTCTCCGATTCTCGCCGGATCCGCGGCAGCGATGTTGGACGCCTCGAGGATGCCGGACAGCCCAGCGCAGAAGCCGCTGAAAACGTAGACCGCCATGCGCACCGAATCCGTCCGGATCCCCGCAAAGCGGCTGGCGGTTTCATTGTCACCGGTCGCCTCCACAAAGAGAGCCGCCGCCGTGCGGCGCAGCGCGAGACCCGCGAGACCCGCGAGCAGCGGCACCAGCAGAACCGGCACCGGCAGACCCAGCATCGCCCCATTCGCCAGCCACTGCAGACCCTTGTGCTGGAACGGCACCATCTGACTCCCGGTCAGCAGCATGGCCAGTCCGCGGCCCGCCACCATCGTCACCAGCGTGGCAATGATCGGCTGCAGCCGGACCTTCGCCACGAGCAGGCCATTGAGCAGCCCAAGTACCGTCGTCGCAAGAAGCGCCAGACCGACCGCCGACACGAGCGGAGCACCACGGTTGACCTGCATGGCGGCAACCGCGCCACTCACTGCCATGAGCGAACCGACCGACAGATCGACTCCGCCCGTCGCGATCACAAGAGTCATGCCCAGCGCCAGCAGCATGGGAACCCGGGCACTCTGATTGACAATATCCACGAGCGTTCCGAACAGGCGGCCATCCTTCCACTCGAGCTGGAAGAATCCCGGCGATGCCGCCGCATTGAACAGCAGCAGGGCCGCCAGAGCGGCGAGCGGCCAGATGACAGTGGAACGGAACAGATTCATGCGGCAGCCACGGTTTCCATGATCGTCTGAACGGAAATGGCGGCTCCCTCGAGGACAGCAGCCTGCCGGCGGTCGCGCAGCACCACCACCCGGCTGCTGTTGCGGACCACTTCCTCCAGTTCCGCGGAAATGAAGAGTATGCTCATGCCGGCGCGGCACAGTTCCCCGCAGAGCGCTTCGATTTCCGCCTTGGCTCCGACATCGATGCCACGCGTTGGTTCATCGAGCATCAGCAGGCTCGGCTGCACAGCCATCCATCGGGCCAGCAGGCACTTCTGCTGATTGCCTCCGGACAGCGTGCCGATGGGAGTCTCCGGACCGCGCGTCCTGATGTTGAGAGCCCGGATGAAACGGTCGGCGAGCGCTTCCTGCTCAGCCTGCGGCAACCGGCGCAGGGCCCCGCGCGACGCCTGCAGCGCCAGCACAATGTTCTCGCGCACGCTGAGCGACGGAATGATGCCCTCCACTTTCCGGTCTTCGCTGCAGAAGGCAAAACCGGCCGACATGGCATCGCGCGGCGATTTCAGCGCCATGGGTGTTCCCTTCAGGAATACACGGCCTCCAGTCGCCGGATCAATCCCGAACAGAAGCCGGGCTGTTTCTGTCCGGCCGCTTCCGAGCAGACCCGCCAGACCAGTGACAGCTCCCGACGGGATGGAGAAATCGAGGGGGCCCACCGAGCCCCGCCGCTCCAGTGCCTCAATCCTCAGTAACTCCGGCAGTTCCCCGGCACTGGCAGACGCTGCCGCCGGTTCATGAGCAGCGACCGGCCGTCCGATCATCTGAGAGACCAGTTCCAGCCTCGGAAGCTCCGCCGTCTCCCACGTGCCGATCCCGGAACCATCGCGCAGCACCGTGATGCGGTCAGAGACTTCATAGATCTGATCGAGGAAGTGACTCACGAAAATGATGCCCATGCCCTCTCGACGCAGGCGCTTCATGACCGCGAAGAGTTCCGCCGACTCCCGGGCATCGAGACTGGAGGTGGGTTCATCGAGAATGAGAACGCGGGCCTCCTGATCGAGAGCGCGGGCAATCGCGGTCATCTGCTGAACAGCCACGGGCAAAGAACCCAGCACCGCATGCACATCGACTTCCATCCCAAGCCGCGCGAGGGCTGCCCGTGCGCGCCGCCGGGATTCACCATGCCGGATGAAGGGACCGCGCATCGGCTGCCGTCCCATCACGATATTCTCGGCCACAGTCAGATTAGGGAGCAGATTGACTTCCTGGAAGACCGTGCTGATGCCGGCTGCTTCGGCATCGCGAGGGCTGCGCGGCTGCAGCATCCGGCCATCCAGCGACATGGTGCCGCCATCCGCCGCATGAACGCCGGTGATCACTTTGATGAGCGTGCTCTTGCCGGCTCCGTTCTCTCCCATGAGCGCATGAATCTCCCCGCTGCGCAGCGTCAGGGACACCCCGCGCAGCGCCGTAAACGCTCCGAAGCGCTTCACGATTTCATCCAGCTGCAGCAGAACGGACATGGTGCGCACAATTCAGGGCTGGAGAAGAATCCGCGGACCATCCGACGGCTTTGTGATGAAGAGAATCGGCTGGATTCCCGTGCTGCCGAGGTATTCTTCTGCAATCCTTTCCGCGATGGCATCCGCCTGCGCCGCCGTCACAAGGGCGACACAGCAGCCCCCGAAACCTCCGCCCGTCATCCGGCAGCCATACACTCCACCGGCCAGCCCTATGCGCTCCGCCGCATGAACCACCGCATCAAGTTCCGGACAACTGACCTCGAAATCGTCCCGCAGCGAGCCGTGGCTCGCCGCCATGAGCCGGCCCAGTTCCGGCCACGCCGACCGCTCGAGGGCATCAACCGCCGCAAGGGTGCGGGCATTCTCGGAAATGACGTGCCGGGCCCGGCGGAAGAGCCGCCCGGGCAATTGCCGGCAGTGTGCTGCGAGGATTTCCGGCGACGCATGCCGCAGATCGGGAAGGCCCATGATCCGGGCAGCTTCGAAGCAATCGTCCCGACGCGCACGATAGCCGCCATCGCTCAATTCATGCCGCACCATCGTATTGATCACGAGAAATGCCGTGTCGTGCCCCGGCATCGGAACGTGCCTCGTCTGCTGTGACTGGCAGTCGATGAGCAGAAGATGACCGGCCCGCCCCATGACGACGGCAAACTGATCCATGATGCCGCAGGGCACGCCCGCAAAGTCATGCTCCGCACGCTGGCAGAGCAGCGCCTTGGCGGCAGGGTCGAGCTGCCGGCCCGCAAGGGCTTCCCCAAGCGTGGCCGTAGCCACTTCGAGGGCAGCACTGCTGCTCAGCCCACCACCACCCGGCAGGTCTGCATGAACGACAACCTCGAATCCAGGCAGCGCCAATCCTTCACGGCGCAGCCCGGCCAGCACGCCCCGCACATAGTTGCTCCAGGCAGGCTCACCCGGCGCAAGTCCGCCATCGAGACGGAACTCGGCGCACTCGCCCGGGAACGACGTACTCCAGAGCCTGACCACCGGCTCAGCCAGCGGCCGCGCCGCCATGAAGACACCGCGGTCAATCGCCATCGGCAGCACAAACCCCCCATTATAGTCCGTATGCTCGCCGATCAGATTGACCCGCCCGGGAGCAAAGACCAGGTGCGAAGCCTCTCCGCAGCCCAGACTGCGCAGGACCGCCATGGCCTCGGCCGCAGGCGGCAGTTCGCTCCAGATTGGGTGGGCTGAGGAATTCGGGTCGCTCATCGGGGCGGCTCTGTAGCAAAGCCTGACACCGTCTGCCATGAAAGACACGGTTTTTCTCCTGTGGAAATCCGCAGACGGAGCGGGGAACCGAACGGTTGCGCCGTCCGGAGGATCCGCGTTTAACTTCCCATTCAGCCGCCCTCCACTCCGCTTCCATCCCCCCACCATGCCCTCCTCCAGCCACGATCAGATCCGCGAGGTCGTCCTCGTCGGCATCGGCGTGTCCCCGGGCATCGCGCTCGGTCCCGTCTGCCTCTCCACGGATGTCTTCGACATTCCCGGCACAGAGCCGGTCGATGCCGCGGAACTCCCGGCCCAGCTGGATCGCTTCCACGCCGCCCTCGCGGAAACAAAACGGCAGCTGGCGGCCCTGCGCGACCGCGTCGCCGCGGAAGCGGGCACGGACGATGCCTTCATCTTCGATGCCCACCAGCTCATGCTGGAGGACCGCTCTCTCATCGAGGAAGTGGAACGCATCATGCGCTCCCAGCCCCAGAAGGCGGAAGGTGCCTTCTACCGCGTCATGAACCGCTACATGGAAGGCATGCGGCGCATGGACGATGAATACCTGCGGGAACGCGTGGCCGACATCGAGGACGTCGCCCGCCGCGTCGTCCGTGTCCTGCGCGGCCATGAAGAAGCAGCGGCGCATGACCACCCGCACATTCTCCTCGCTCTGGACATCTCGCCAAGCGACACCGCCCGGATGGACCGCACCCGTGTCCTCGGCTTCGCTTCGGAATCCGGGAGCCACACGAGTCACAGCACCATCATGGCCCGCTCCATGGCCATTCCCGCAGTCGTCGGCCTCCCGGACATCACCGCCCGCTTTCACAACGGGCAACCCGCCCTCCTCGATGGCTACCGCGGCCTCCTCATCGTCAATCCCACCGAGGAAACCCTCCAGAACTACGAAGTCGTCCGCCGCCGCAAGGCCGCCCTCGACCGGCACCTTCACGAAATGATCGACCTGCCGGCCGAAACGCCGGACGGTCAGAGCGTCGTGCTCTCCGCCAACATCGAATTCGAAAACGAAGTGCCCGCCATGGCCCGGCACGGAGCCCAGGGCGTCGGGCTCTACCGCACGGAATTCTTCTACATCGGAAGGCACGACCTTCCCAGCGAAGACGAACAGGCCGCCAACTACGCCAGGGTGGCTGCGGGCTGCGGACCCGAGGGCGTCATCATCCGGACCCTCGACATCGGTGGCGACAAGCTCCACCACCTCCACAACGGACTCGAAGAATCCAACCCCTTCCTCGGCTGGCGGGGCATTCGGGTCTCGCTCTCCCGCCGTGAACTTTTCCGGACCCAGCTGCGGGCGATTCTGAGGGCATCCACCGCCGGCCGCGTCCGTGTCCTCTTCCCGATGATTTCCTGCCTCGAGGAACTGCGAGCAGCCCGCAGCGTCCTCGCCGAATGCATGGATGAACTCCGCAGCGAAGGCATCCCGTTCGACCCCACCCTCGAAGTCGGAGCCATGATTGAAATTCCGAGCGCTGCCCTCATCGCGGATGTGCTCGCCCCGGAAGTCGATTTCTTCAGCATCGGAACCAACGACCTTATCCAGTACACCATCGCCGTGGACCGCGGCAATGAGCTGGTCGCCAGCCTCTACCAGCCATTCCACCCGGGCATTCTGCGACTCCTCCAGATGGTCGCGGAGGCATCGCGCCGCGCCGGCATCTGGACCGGTGTCTGCGGCGAAATGGCCGGGGAAATCCTCACGACACCACTCATGATCGGCCTCGGCTTCCGGGAACTGAGCATGGCTGCCGTGCAGCTCCCGCAGGTGAAATTCGCGGTCCGCAGGCTCCCGGCCGCTCACTGCCGCCAGCTGCTCACCGAAGCCCTGCGCTGCCGCGATGCCGCCCACGTGATGGCCCTCTGCCGCGATACCGCCGTCCAGTTCTATCCGGAACTGGTGGCCGACTGAACGCCGCGCCTCCGTCTCAGGAGTCTGTTGAAAAACCCGGACTGGTAGCGCGGCGAGGCATTCTTCCACAAGGCGAGGCGCAACAAAGGAGAAGGTCGGGACCTTCGACTGCGGCGCAACGAAGCCTTCTGGAATAAGGCCCGCCGCCCGCAGGGGATCCCGTCACTAAACCACAGCGCTGGCGCTCATCCAAACACCATGGACTCCGGATCCGCTGCCGGGCCCGGTTTTTCAACAGGCTCTCAGGGCACGGGAATCGCCCGCGGGATCACCTCCGCTGCCCCGCGCCCGGTGATGCAGGCCTGCAGGACATCGGGAAGGTCGGCATCCAGCAGGGCCGCCCGCAGCACCGGCTCACGCAGCGCCTCGGCCATCTCCGGCAGCATCAGCAGCCGCGTGTAATCCGAGAAACTCAGCGCGTGCGCCACATCACTGTCCCGCAGCAGCCTCTGCACCGCCCAGTGCTGCACCAGCGGAGCCGCTTCGGGATGACGGAGCGCCCGTTCCCATACCGCCTCACTGTGCCGCAGCACCAGCAGCGAGGCCAGCGGCACCGTCTGGCCAGTGGAGAGCGGGTCCAGCCGGTTCAGCACATCGCCCACCATGCCAGTCGACAGACTGTGACTCATCCTCGGCAGCAGTCCCGCCTGCTGACCCGCAGGAACACGCCCCGACTTCACCGCGGCCTCAAGTTCCCGCAGCCCCGCCGTCGCTCCCGTGACCCGCAGCGCCATGGCCCCTGCCCACGTCAGCAGCAGCGATGGAATGATTCCAATGATGCCGCCACGCATGCGCGCCCCGCGGTCCGCCGGTGCCGCCCCGCTCGCGAGCCCGGAAAGCAGACGATTCGCCAGCCACGCCCCCACCACCGCCGTGATGAGCGATCCATAATTCACCAGCCAGACCGGCAGCGACCCCATCCACTGAATGCAGAGGGCCGGACCATAGCGGAACCACGCCATGCCCGCCGCCGCCCCCGCCACCAGCGAAACCGCCAGCACCAGCAGCCGACCTAGCCCGCGCAGGAATCCAGTGAACGCCAGCAGCAGCGTCAGCGCCGGAAGAATCAGCCGGAGCGCCGGATCACTGGTGAACTGCGGAAGCATGGCCCATCACGGAATCTGCATGCCGCTCAGGTCCCATGCCGGCGGCGGAAACTTCAGCTCAAGACGCCCCAGCGCTTCCCTCACAATTCCCGCCACCGCAAGGTTGCGGTACCATTTCCGGTTCGCCGGAACAACGAACCACGGCGCATGCTCCGCGCTCGTCCGGCTCAGCACTTCCTCGTACGCCCCGATGAATTCCGGCCAGAGCTTCCGGTCCGCAAGATCGTCCGGATGAAATTTCCAGTGCTTCTCCGGATTCTCCAGCCGCGCCTGCAGCCTGCGCCGCTGCTCTTCCGGTGATATGTGCAGGAAAATCTTCAGGATCGTCGTGCCCTCGTCCGCCAGCAGCCGCTCGAAGTTCACCACGTGCTCATACCGCCGCTTCCACACGGTTTCCGGTGCCAGCTTCTTCACACCCACCGCCACAATGTCTTCGTAGTGACTCCGGTTGAAGACCGTCACTTCACCACGGCCAGGCACTTCCCGGTGCACCCTCCAGAGGAAATCGTGCGACAGTTCATCCGCCGTCGGAGCCTTGAAGGAAATCACCCGCAGTCCGTGCGGATCAATACCCGTGAAGACATGCCGCACCGTGCCGTCCTTGCCGCTCCCGTCCAGTCCCTGCAGGATCACAAGCAGCCGATGCCGCCGCTCGGCATAAAGCTTGCGCTGCAGATTGCGGATGTCCGCCTTGATCAGCTCCAGCTGCCGCGCCCCCTCATCCTTGGTCGCCACCAGCGCCGGACCACCGTCCGGATCATGGTCGCCCAGACTGACTCGGGTGCCGGATTTGACTCGGAAAATCTTCATGCAGGAGAGCGGAACGGGAATGCTTCTCCGTCCAGTCCACGACACCGCCACGCAAGCAGGAATCCGCAGCCTCGACCTCCTTGCCGCCCCCGGAAATCCGCCGGACGATGGTCCCCATGCAGCGCCATCTCATCATCGCCGGAATCGTCCTGATCATCGCCGGACTCACATGGAAATGGCTCGTCCGACTCCCCATCGGACGGCTGCCCGGCGACTTCCTCATCGAACGCCCCGGTGTCCGTGTGTACCTCCCGATCACCTCCATGCTGCTCGCCAGCGCTCTGCTGACCCTGATTTCCTCATGGCTGCGGAAATGAATTTCACATGAAGCCGTCCGCGGACACGGCAATGAATCTGACACAGCCCGCCCGTTTCCTGCGTACCTCCGAGTGCCAGGCAGCACCAGTCTGCCAGGACTCCGGTCACCGAAGGCACCCCAACACCGCCCACCCTGCCATGAAACCTGACTTTTCCCGCAGACGCTTTCTCCGCGGCCTTGGAACCCTCATGGCCCTCCCGGCCATGGAATCAATCGCTCCCCGGAGCGCCCGTGCCGCCACCGCCGCCGCCAAGTCTCATTTCCCTCTCCGCATGGCCTTCATCTATTCCCCCAACGGGAAAAACATGGAGCACTGGACCCCGCAACAGGACGGGACTGATTACGAACTGTCACGCGCCCTTGCCCCACTCGCCAGGGTCAAGAAGGACATCACCGTCCTCACCGGTCTCGCCCACGACAAGGCCCGCGCCAATGGCGACGGAGCCGGCGACCACGCCCGCGCCAACGCCACCTTCCTCACGGGCATCCAGGCCCGCAAAACCGCCGGAGCCGACATCCGCGTCGGTGTCTCCGTCGACCAGATCGCCGCCCATGCCATCGGTCAGGTCACCCGCCTGCCCTCCCTCGAATTGAGCTGCGATGAAGTCCGCCGCGCCGGCAACTGCGACAGCGGCTACAGCTGCGCCTACCAGTTCAATCTCGCATGGAAGAATGAAACCATGCCCCTCGCTCCGGAACGCGACCCGCGTCTGGCCTTCGAGCGCCTCTTCGGCAGCGGCGACGCCGGCGAAGAAGCCTCCCGCGCCCGCCGCGACCTCTACAATCAGAGCATCCTCGACTTCGTCATGGACGATGCCAAGGCCCTCCAGAAGCACCTCGGACGGACGGACCGCAATAAGCTCGACGAATACCTGACCTCCGTGCGCGATATCGAACGCCGCATCAGCAACGCCAATCAGGCCGCCCGCGAAATGCCGGACTACCAGCGCCCCACCGGGGTCCCCGAAGCCTACCAGGAACACATCCGCCTCATGTTCGACCTCATGTGGCTCGCCTTCCAAACCGACACCACCCGCGTCGCCACCTTCCTGCTCGCCCACGACGGTTCCAACCGCACCTTCCCGGACATCGGCGTCCCGGACCAGCACCACGGCATCTCCCACCACCAGCGCGATCCCGAGAAACTCGAGAAAATCGCCCGCATCGACGAATTCTACAGCGTCCAACTCGCATGGTTCCTCGAGAAAATGAAGGCCACCAAGGAAGGGGATGGCTCCCTCCTCGACAACAGCATGATCGTCTTCGGCGGCGGCATCAGCGACCCCGACCGCCATAATCACGACGACCTCCCCGTCATTCTCGCAGGCGGTGGCGGCGGCACCCTCACACAGGGCCGCCACATCCGTCTCCCGGGCGAAACCCCCATGTGCAACCTCTACCTCTCCCTGCTCGACCGCATGGGCGTCAAAGAGGAACGCTTCGGCGACAGCACCGGTCGGCTCTCCGTCATTTCCTGAAGGAGACAAGCCTCGCGGGCACCATCCCCGTCCGATAACCGCCCGTCCGATCCCGGGGCCCAGTCACGGCAGGAACCGCAGGCACCTGCGTGCCCCACACCAGCAGCTGAAAAAGGAACGGGCTTCTCCGACCCCGCGGTCAGGAGAAGCCCGGAAATCAGTCCGCGGCGGTCACCGTTCCGTGGCCCGGCTGCGGGAAACCGCCGCACCACGTGATGCCCTGACCCACGGATGACGGATCAATGGACCACCACCCACACGGACGTCCCCTGATACATCACCGGACGGTAGTACACACCACCCACAAAACGGCAGTTGTAGCCACGGTACATCATCGTGCGGTAGCCAGCCGGCACCACATGGACATAGCCAGACGGCAGCACCGGAGCCACCACCACCGGACGGGGTGCCACCACCACCGGACGCGGAGCGACCACCACAGGCCGTGGAGCAACGACCACCGGACGCGCCACCACCGCAGGACGGGTCGCCACAACCGCGCCTCCACGCGGCCCAGCCACCCCGTAAACGCCGGCCGGAACGGACAGCACCGAGTGGAAAAGAACCCCGCAGACGATCACAGGGAGAAATCGGGAAAGAAATGCAGTCATTTTCGTGAAATCAGGTTGGTTTGGATTCGGTGAATGATCAGCGGGCCGCGGCCTGCATCTGACGGGTCGTCCACATTTCAATGCGGGCGCTCCCGGTCGGTGGGTTGAAGGTGAAGGTTTCCGGAGCGACGGCCGGATTCAGTTCCCATGAGCGGAACCGGATGCGCGCCTGCGGTTGACCCTCCGTGCGGAAAGTCGCCACCAGCTGCTTCGGCAGACTGTCAGCGACACCCACCCAGAGTTCCGCATCGGCCTGCGGTCCACTCAGGGACAGCCGATGACAGAGCGTGCCACCCAGACCGAGGAAACCGCCGAGGCGACCCTTGCCCGCATAGCTCACCGTGCGGGCCTCCCGCCGGAACTGTGCATAGACATCACTCACCGCAAACTCAGCCAGCGGCGGCGTGAAACCGTAATGCGCATCCAGACGCTGCACCAGACCATCAATGCCCACAGCCATCGGAAGCACCGCGTACAGATTCTCCTTCGCATCCAGTACCGAAAGATTCGCTCCATCCGCCACAAAGCGGCGGGTCCCCCGGCTGCTCACGGAAGTGGCTGCAATCCGCGCAGGACGCTGCATGGACACGGAAACCGTCGCCTTGGAAGCCGCATCGCGGCCCTCCAGAAGAGCCGCATCAATTTCGCGGACAGCCTCGAAACGCAGACTCTGCGCCGCCGACAGCTTGTCGCACATCGCCCGCAGAATGGCATCGCCATCTGGCTCGCCGGCCGACGCCAGCGACAGCGAACAGACACTGGCCACAAGGGCCGCAGGAAAAAAAGGAAGGGAACGCATCATGTGAGGCAGTCAGTGATTGATTTGTTTGGGTGGGAAGTCATCCGGACGGCAGCTGCCACCGGAAAGCAGCCCCTCCTAACACCAGGCGGGCTGCTGCCAAGCGCAATTCCTGCAAACCAGGCAGGGCCGCGATGGAAAAAACAACCGGGGTGGCCGAAACTATCTCATGCGCCTGACCATCACCGATCTCCATCTGCCGCTGCGCCATCCCTTCACCATCACGCATGGCACCACCACCGTGCAGCACAATGTTCTCGTATCGCTGAGCGACGGAACCCACACGGGCTACGGAGAAGCAGCTCCCTCACGCGCCTATCACCTCAATCCAGAGAATATCCGGGCCGCCCTCGCTTCGGTCGAACCATTGCTTGCCCAGCGCGACTTCACCGATCCCTCCGGGCTGTGGGACGAATTGTTCCCCCTGCTGTCGGACAACCGCTTTGCTCTCTGTGCGCTCGATGAAGCAGCCCACGATCTCTGGGGCAAACGCGCCGGACGTCCGGTCTGGGACCTCTGGGGCCTGCAGCTCACCAGCCTTCCAACCAGCAATTACACCATCGGCATCGACACAATTCCCCGCATGGTCGCCAAGATGAAGGAATTCGCCGGCTGGCCCATCTACAAGATCAAGCTGGGAACTCCGGACGATCCCGCCATCGTGCGCGCACTGCGCCGCCATACCGATGCCGTTTTCCGGGTCGACGCCAATACCGCATGGACCGTGGCCCAGACACTCGCCTTCGCACCGGAAATGAAGGACCTCGGAGTCGAATTCATCGAACAACCGCTTCCGCGCGACGACTGGGATGGCATGCAGCAACTCCGCGACCGCTGCTGCCTTCCCCTCATGGCCGACGAAAGCTGCCAGACGGAAGATGACGTGACCCGCTGCGCCGCATCCTTCGATGGCATCAACATCAAACTCACCAAGGCCGGGGGCATGACCCCCGCCCGCCGCATGATCACGCAGGCCCGCAACCTCGGCCTCAAGGTCATGGTCGGCTGCATGAACGAAAGTACCGTCGGCATCTCCGCGATCGGGCAACTGCTCCCGCTGCTCGACTACGTGGACATGGACGGAGCGGTCCTCATCGCCACCGACATCGCCGACGGCGTCAAGCTCGACCATGGCATCGCCCGCTTCCCGGACACCCCCGGCAACGGCGTCACCCTCTGGCCCGGCATCGTCAGCGCGACCTGACGGCATGGCTCCGCCCAGCGGCCCTCCCATGAGGAACCGGGGAAGCCATCAGCCGCTCAGCGCAGGGTCGCCTTGATGCGGACAAACCGGCGCAGGCCTGCACCCACTGGTTCCGTCGTCCTCCACGTGCTCGTGAAGCGGCCAGCGCCGTCCGGCACGCGGGATACCGGAATCATTCCGCCCGTCCATGACTCCAGGCCCACCGACTGCTGCGGCTCGATGACCACATCCTCGGCAGCAGCATGAGTCACGGAAACGGTCAGATAGCCATCAGGAGCCACGCCGGCCGACACACTGGCCGGACTGCTCTTTCCGGGATCGGTGCCGAGTGCATATTCCAGCAGAGCTTCCGCTCCGTCGCCGTCGAGATCAGCCACCGCATCGGTCACGCCGTACTGAGCCGCCCACGCCAGCCACGCAGATGTTCCCGGGGTTCCACCAGCGGCGGAACTCGACGTCCAGTTCTGCGGAAGCCCATGATCAGGATTCGCCGCGGGAGCCACCAGCACAAGCGATGGGCCCTGACCATCGGCTTCCTCCGGCCAGGGGGCATTGTCATCGTACACGAAGTCCCGGATCACACTGCCGTCAGCCGCATTGAGCACGAGTGGTTCCCCCTGATTGGAAAGCGATCCACTGTAGGCCCCGAGGACCCGGGCACCCGCAAAGACCGTCCCGTACCGGGCTGCAAACGCCGCCGGATTACTCACCAGCACCGCACGCTCACCTGGCTGCAGAACCACATTGCCCAGAGGCGACGTCGTAACCCCACCCGTGAAGCGGATCCCCGTGAGATCGACCGCCGAAGCCGGCCGGATGTTCATCAGTTCAAGGAATTCAAAGTCTCCGGCATCGACGGAAACCGCCAATTCTCCCGCCGTGACCGGGGGCAGCGGATTGTAATGCAGCTCACTGATGACAAGATTGGAAGCCGACGCCGGTTCCGTGGCCACACTGAAGAAGGCTTCCGTCATGGCACTCCACTGACCATTGGAGAAGACCCGCGCACGGATCGTCCCAGGCTGCGTGAGGGTCACCGGCCCGGTGTACCGACGGGCCCCTTCGCCCACAAAGGCCGATTCTCCCCCCGCCTGCAGTTCCGCTTCCAGCAGCAGGTCGTTGTCCGCCGCGGTCGCGTTGAGCGCCTGGAAAGCCAGTACATTGCGGCCCTCGCGCAGGACCCCGATGAAGTTGCTGATGTCGATCCGCTCGGGCACAATCGCCTGAGCATCGGCGCGCACCGTGGTGGCTGCCGACGCTCCGTTGGAAACCGCCGGCGCATTCCGCTCTGCCACCTTCACACCATTGAGATACGCCACAAAGCCGTCGTCATACCGCACCGCCAGCTGCAGCACCGCCGTCTCGCCAATCTGCGTACTGCTCAGCGTGAATTCCCGCCGCGTCAGCACCGTCGGCGACACCCCCAGCATGGCCGTCTCCACATTGGTGCCAATCCATGGCAGAAACGATACCGTCGGATTAGTATCGTACCCGATCCCGCCCGTGCCATTCTGCCACGCCGCCGGCGCCGCATAGTCCGGCTTCGACCATTCCGGATCAGTCACGCTCGGCTGCGTTCCCTGCCAGAGCCCGCGCACTTCCGCAGGCGTCAGCCCCCGGCGGTACAGAAAAACTTCATCAATCTGCCCGGCAAAGGCCCGCTCCGTGGATCCTCCGCGCGAACCAATCGACCATGCATTGTTGACCGCAGTCGCCCCGGCCACCGCCACTGCTCCCTGCGTCGTCGGGAGATTGGCAATCTCCTCGCCATTCCGGTAAAGCCGCCACGCGCTGCCATCAAACACCCCGCAGACGTGCTGCCACTGATTGAGCACCACCGCAGCCGGCGAACCCGCAAAGTAACTGGCTCCGTCCCACGTTCCCACCTCCAGTGCTCCCGCACTGATGCGCAGACTGACTTCGCCATTCGGAGCCGTATTGAATCCCTTGCTCAGAATGTTCCGGATATTCGTGCTCGCAGTCGGACGGATCCACGCCGCCATCGTGATCTGTCCCGTGATCTGCAGGCCCGCGGGATTGCCCACGCTCAGGTACTGACTCGATCCGTTGAGCGAAATGGCCTGTCCATTCTGCCCCGTGGTGTAGGCCGGACTGCCCGCAGGAACAGCAGTGAACCCGCCGACCGCATCATCGCCGTTTCCATCAAGCCTCCAGCGCGCCGCCAGTCCATCCGTCACCGGCGGTGGCGGTGGACCGATCGTGAATCCGTCATCAGCCGAAGCCGGCACCCGCCATCTCATGGCGGCATTGGCAGGACTGAAGACGTTCGGAGTCGGGACCGACTCCACGATTCTCCGGGGATCGGTTCCATCCGTGGTATAGTAGACTCTCGCTCCCGGCGGAGCATTGATCACGAGCGGATATCCGCCGGGGACCTGCCCGCCATGCTGCGAGAAATCCGGAGCCGCCACCGATGGCCAGAGCCTGTCAGCCGTGAACTGCGCGAGCACCACCGCCGGACGGGAATCGAAGAAGTTGTCGCGGATGAAATTGATCCGCGTGTTCCATGCGGACTCGCCCGTCGAGGAAGTGCTGTAGCGGGCCGAATACAGGCGGATGGCGCGGTTGATGCCGGCTGCCTTGTCGAGCCAGCGCTGCTTGGCCACCGGTGCCGTCATGGCCCCGCCATTGAAGAAGTGCCTGCGGACACGGTCTGCAAAGCGCAGCCGGTACTCGGGATTGAGCGCAAGGCTGTCGTGAATCCACTGCGGATTCGACCAGTCGGGCAGCGTGCTGTTGCTCTGGGTCAGGAACGGACCCGTGCGGTCGACTCCCCAGTTCGGAGCCAGCAGGGTATGCTCGCCATCCTGCAGGTAGAAGGTGAAACCGCGCTCCCCCTTCCGGTCGCGCATCGAATGCCAGTTGTTCGGCTTATTGTTCGACAGGAAGCTCGAAAGCACGGCATCGCCGTCCCCCGTGTAGAAGATCACCATCATGTAATCAATGAGGTCATCAATGTCCACGAGCACAGGAAAGGCAGGATTCCGCGTGCCATCCGGATTCCGCCCGAGCATCCGGAAATAGTTCGCATTGGTCGGTGCCGTGCGGTGGGCTATGGACCGGTCCCAGAGGTCCCGCCACGCCGCCTTGCTGCCGTCCGGATTGGTGGTCAGATAGCCATCGGTAGCCTCTGTCTTGAAGTCGAGCGTGTAGCGGTCGCCGCACTTGATGACGTCGTAATCATCCTGGTTCCCGCCAAGGTAGGTTTCACCAAAGGAATTCTCGGCCCGTTCGTGAATGTCGTAAATCCCCCAGTAAAGGCCATTGAGGAAAAGATGGCAGTAGCGGGTCCTCGTGCTCGGCTGCCCCATGGCCGCCAGCGTCATGCGGCAGAAGGGATCGCGCACCATGGTTTCATTCACATCCGAGGCATTCTGACTCCACGAATAATTCTGGCTGCCGCGCAGGTCGAAGGCATCGTATTCCGCCGCACCGTCCGGACCATAGAGACGGTAGTTGAGCTTCCCATCCCCGTAGGCATTGCGGAAGAAGACCCGGAAACTGTGCTTGGTGCTGGAATCGCCCCGGCTCGCCCCCCCGCGGATCCGGATGCCGCAGCCGCTCCCGAATTGTCCGTGGCCAGCCTCGGGAGTCGCTCCGGGTTTCGTCAGATCCAGCATCTCAATGCTCGCCGGACGTTCCCATGCCTGTCCACGCTGCACGCCATTCACATAAATCCCCGTGACCGGATCCGTGAGGTGATTCTGCTGGGTGACCACGGAAATGACCGGGATCTGTCCGAGCGCCTCACGCATCTGGGCCGCACTGTACTGAGATTTCACCACGGAATCGAAGCCCCAGATGAAGGCCTGACCGCCATTGGTGGCCGCATTGGTCGGCCAACCAGGAGGAATGTTCGCCACGGAACCCGTTACCGCCCCGCCGGTGGACAGGGAAACCTTCGGCGGCCCAGTCACATCCGCCGGGAAAATGAAGGTGTGCGTATCGATGTTCGTCGGCTTCCAGTTCGTCCGGAAGGCGCGCGCCCGGATGACGCGGGCTCCCGAAGTCGACGTATTCGGCGTGCTCCCAATCGTGATCGGCCCGCTGTACAGGGTCCCATTCTGCGGGCTGGGTTCGCTGTTGTTGGTGGTATACCAGATCTGCGATCCCGGGGTGGCGGTCGTAATGCTCAGCTGAAACGGCACATCGTAGAAGCCCCGGCGGTGGCTGAATTTCGTGTCCTCCACTTCGCCTTCGAACCATGGCGTGGCATTGGGCGCTCCCGGCGTCGCATTCGTCAGGTAAACGTTGGGCGTCGTGTTGACATAGGTCGCAGCCAACTCCGGCTGCAGCAGGAAATTGTCATCGCTCGCCGCCACATTGAGCCCCTGCACCGCAAGAACATTGGGACCAGCCGGATTGAGCAGGGGCAGCACCGCGGCCGCATCGATCGTTTCCGCCACGATCCCTTCCGTGAAGGGACGGTTGGCCGTAGCCACGCTGCCCGGTCCCGGATCGGCCGGCGCATTCCGCTCCGCAATCTTCGTTCCGTTGAGCCACGCCACGAATCCATCATCGTAGCGCATCCGCAGCACGAGCGCATTGAAGCGCGCGGCATTCGCAGCGGTGAAGGGCAGACGCCAGTAGACCGTGCTGGCTTTCCCCAGCATCTCGGCTTCCACATCGGTCCGGATATGCGGTCGGTAACCGTTCAGTTCCGTGCCCCGCACCTGCACTTCTCCCAGCGAAAGCACCCGCGCATCGTCCGTAGCAGCCGCATCGGGCGTCCGCCGCACGCGGACATACTGACCGAATACCGGGTTCCCTCCATTGGCCGCCGAGACATCGTAGAAAAGATCCGCCGGTCCACCCAGCACATTCTCCGGATTGAGCAGCGCAGACGTCTGGAGCACGGTGGTTCCGTTGGCATCAAGAATCTGAATGGTGATGTTCCGCAGCCGCTCCGGACAGCAGCCTTCCCGGTTGTGCAGATTGACCGAGGCAATGGCCGCACGCCGGTTCAGATTGAGCGTCCACGCGGGATTGACATCGGTGCTGAGGGTATGCGTGAAGTCCGCGTTGTTGCCATTGATGCCCAGTGCCGCTGTGTAGGTCGAAAGCGTGCTGGTCTGCGTGGCCACCGGAGCAGGGCTGCCCGTGCGCGCAAGATTGACCGCAATCCCGGGAGCCACCCCGAAGACTTCCACCTCGCCCATCGAGAGCACATTCTGCTCGTTCACATCGCCCTGCCCTCCCGTTCCGGAAAGATCCGGATCCGCCGTCCGGCTGATGCGCACATGACGGCCTGCCACCGATCCACCCGTCAGCGCCACCAGATCAATGCTCAGCGAGGCAGGACCCGCCGGGTAGGTGAATCCGGCATTCTCCGGATTGAGCAGCGCCGAGGTGTAGATGGGTGCCAGGGCCTCGTCGAGAATCTGCACCGTGATGTCGCGCAGCCGGCTTCCACAGCAGTTGTCCCCGCGTTTCCGCACCGTGATGCTGCTGATCTGTGCAATCCCTCCCAGGTCCAGATTCCAGAAGGGCGCGGCATCCGCCGTTCCCGTTTGCGTGAAATTATTGAGAATCCCATCGTTGCCCAGCGCCGCAGTGAAACTCCCCTGCGTCGTGCTCTGCACCGCCGTTCCCGTCCGCGCAATGTTCCCAGGCGGCGGAGCCGGAGCCGTCGTGTCATACCCAATTCCCGGAGGCGTCGCCGTCGCACGCCAGCCACCATCCCCGGCAAACCCCGCTGACGTCCAGTCGGCCGGCGGCACCGCCCCGCCCGCCGCCACCAGCAACCGCCCCGCGCTCCCCCCCAGCAGACCCACCGGAACCGTCTCCTGCGCTGCCCCGAAACTGATGTCATCCTGCTGCAGCGGATACGGATTCCACTCGCTCGGCCGAGCCGATCCATCCGGCCGCACCAGCGCCAGATAGCCACCCTCGGATTTCAGCCCGAAATTCGTGTGCAGCTGCCGTCCCGCCACAGCCCGGTTCTTTCCCGATGCAAAAACCACCACCCGACCCGCCGGCGGCAGGGTCATAGCCGGAAACCGCCACTTCGCCGGCTGCGCCGCATTGTCCGTCAGACTCCACCCTTCCAGATTCACCGGCACTCCGCCGGGATTCTCCACCTCGATCCAGTCGCTGAACTGGCCATCCTCGTCTGCCAGCTCCGTGACGTTTGACGCCATGAATTCACTGATGATGGCATCCTGGGAATACAAGGGAGCCGCAGACAGCAGGAACAGGGCGGCCAGCCACCGCACGGGAATTTGCAGGTTTCGGATCATAAAACGGGAGAGTTTCGCGGAAAAAAGGGTTGTCCCATGCTGCCGGATGGCCCGCCCCATGGCAATGAAATTACCGCAGCGGTTTGCGGGCGCCTCACGGCTGGCCACGTGCACCGCCAACATGGTCCGCCTCTGCCCTTGATTTTCCACCTCTCCCAAGGCCGCTTGCGACCCCGTCAACCCCCACCCCCGAGCACGCCATGCCTCTCACCAAGAAGATCATCAACAATCCCAACGACTGCGCCGCCGAACTCCTCGACGGTCTCGTGGAAGCCTACGACGGTTCCTGCGTGAAGGTCGGCCGCGGCTGCATCGTGAAGAAGGATATCCGCGATGGCAAGGTCGCCCTGCTCGTGGGCGGTGGCTCGGGCCACGAACCCATCTACCACGGCCTCGTCGGACACAACCTCGCCGACGGTGCCGCCTGCGGAGATATTTTTGCCGCCCCGCCCCCGGACATCGTTCTCGACGGAACCAAAGCCGTAAACCGGGGCCGCGGCGTCCTCTTCCTCTACGGCAACTACGCCGGTGATGTTCTCAATTTCGATATGGGTGCCGAACTCGCCGCCGAAGAAGGCGTCGAAGTCCGCACCGTGCTCATCCACGACGACGTCGCCAGCGCCCCGCCCGACCGCAAGGCAGACCGCCGCGGCATCGCAGGCCTCGTCCCCATCGTCAAACTCGCAGGAGCCGCTTCCCAGGTCGTCGACTCCCTCGACGAACTCGCCCGCATCGCCACCAAGGCCGAAGCCATGACCCGCTCCATCGGCGTCTCCATGACCCCTGGCTCCATCCCGGCCACAGGCCAGCCCACCTTCGAAATCGATGCCGATAAAATCGGCCTCGGCATGGGCATCCACGGCGAAAAAGGCGTCGGACTCATCCCCATGGGCACCGCCGAGGAACTCGCCCCCATGCTGCTCAACCTCATCTTCGCCGACGACCTTTCCTTCGGTGAAGGCGACGAAGTCGTCCTCTTCGTCAATAGCCTCGGCTCCACGACCATGATGGAACTCCTCATCATCAACCGCACCGTGAAGCGCCTGCTCGCCGCCAAAGGCATCCGCGTCCACGATACCATCATCGGACCCCTCGTCACCTGCCAGGAAATGTCAGGCTTCTCCCTCAGCCTCACCAAACTGGACGCTGAACTGAAACCGCTCTGGGACATGTCCTGCGAAAGCGTCTGCTACACGAAACTCGGGACGGAACCCTGAAAGGCCCGCCATCCGCAAATCCGGAATGCCGACCGGGCGATTCCGGATATGGTGGGCCGCCATGAAAGCCTTCCTCCGACTCGCGCTCTGCTGCCTGCCGCTCCCGCTCAAGGCCGCCGAACCCGCCGCGCCCGATGCCGAACCGCCGGAGCTCGTCCCGTCCCCGGAAGGCCTCCAGGCCCTCGCCGTTTCTCCAGCCGACCTCTCTCTCCTCGGCCCAGCCGCCTCGGGCCAGCTCATCGTCACTGCCACCTTTTCCAACGGCACCTCGGCCGATGTCACCCGCGCCGCCACCATCGCCCGCGATGGCAACGCCGCCGAAATCTCCCCATCCGGTCTCGTTACCCCGAAATCCGACGGCTCCTCGGCCCTCCGCATCACATGGGGCGGCCGCGAAACCACCCTAAAGGTCAATGTGAACGGCCTGCAGGGCGGCAAGGTGCCCGACTACATCCAGGACGTCACCCCCGTCGTCTCCCGCATGGGCTGCAACGCCGGCACCTGCCACGGAGCCAAGGACGGCAAGGCAGGCTTCAAACTCAGTCTGCGCGGCTACGACCCCGTCTACGATATCCGCGCCTTCACCGACGACATCCGCGGACGCCGCACCAACGCCGCCTCGCCGGACGATTCCCTCATGCTCCTCAAAGGCAGCGCAGGCGTGCCCCATGAAGGCGGCCAGCTCATGAAGCCAGGCGATCCCTACTATCAGGTCCTGCGCGGCTGGATTGCCGCAGGCATGCCCGTGAACATGGAATCCCCACGCGTCTCCGCCATCGACCTCGAACCGAAACTCCCGGTCGTGCAGCGCGAAGGCGGACGCCAGCAGTTCCGCGTCGTCGCCCGCTACGCCGATGGTTCCTCCCGCGATGTCACCCGCGAGGCCTTCATCGAAACCGGCAACGCCGACGTCGCCAAACACAGCAAGTCAGGCCTCCTCACAGCCTTCCGGCGCGGCGAAGCCCCCGTCCTCGCCCGCTACGAAGGTGCCTACGCCTCCACCGTCCTCACCGTCATGGGAGACCGCTCGGGCTTCACATGGCAGCAGCCCCCAGCCAATAACCAGATCGACGAACTCGTCGCCGCCAAGCTCCGCCGCATGCAGACGCTCCCCTCGGGCCTCTGCCCGGACATCGAATTCGTCCGCCGCCTCCACCTCGACCTCACCGGTCTCCCCCCATCCCCGGAACTGATCCGCAGCTTCACCAGCGATCAGCGCGACAGCCGCTGGAAACGCGAGGAACTCATCGACCGCCTCATCGGTTCCCCGGAATTCATCGACCACTGGACCAATAAATGGGCCGACCTCCTCCAGGTGAACAGCAAGTTCCTCGGCGGCGAAGGTTCCGTCCTCCTGCGCGACTGGATCCGTGAACGCATCGCCGCCAATCTGCCCTACGACGAATTCGTCCGCCAGATCCTCACGGCCGCAGGCTCGAACCGCGAAAACCCTCCCGCCAGCTACTACAAGATCCTCCGCGAACCCACGGAGATCATGGAGAACACCACCCACCTCTTCCTCGGCACGCGCTTCAACTGCAACAAGTGCCACGACCACCCCTTCGAACGCTGGACCCAGGACCAGTACTACCACCTCGCCGCCTACTTCGCTCAGGTCGGACTCGAACGCGATCCCGCCAGCGGGGACCGCAATATCGGCGGCACCGCCGTCGAAGGAGCCCGCCCTCTCTTCGAAAAGGTCATCGACCGCGATTCCGGCGACATCCGCCACGACCGCACCGGCAAAATCGCTCCACCGTCCTTCCCCTACGAGGTCCCCGTCCAGACCACGACCGCGCAGCCCCGCCGCACCAGCCTCGCCGGCTGGATCACCAGCCCGGAAAATCCCTACTTCGCCCTCAGCTACGTCAACCGCATCTGGGGCTACCTCACAGGCATCGGCCTCATCGAACCACTCGACGACATCCGCGCCGGCAACCCACCGTCAAATCCGGAACTCATGCAGTGGCTCACCAGCGACTTCACCGCCCACCGCTTCGATGTCCGCCACCTCATCCGCACCATCTGCCGCAGCCGCACCTACCAGCTCAGCATGGAAACCAACCGCTGGAACGAGGACGACCGCACCAATTACAGCCACGCCATCCCGCGCCGCCTCCCCGCCGAAGTGCTCTACGACGCCATCCACGCCGTGACCGGCTCAAAAACCGGCCTCCCGGGCAATGTGCGCGCTTCCCAGCTCGCCGACAGTCAGCAGGGACCAGCTGACGGCTTCCTCGCCAATGCCGGACGGCCCGTCCGCGAAAGTTCCTGCGAATGCGAACGCAGCAGCGACCTCCAGCTCGGTCCCATCATGGCTCTCATCTCCGGCCCCACCGTCGGCGACGCCGTCTCGCAGCAAGGCAACGCCATCGCCAAACTGACGGAATCCTTCGCCGCAGACCCCGACCTCATCAGCGAAATCTACCTGCGCGTCCTCAACCGGCCGGCCACTCCAGACGAGATCACCGCGGCCTCCGCTGCCTTCCACGATATCGAAGCGGACCACGCCAGCCTCGCGAAAGCGCTGGCAGACCTCGAAACCCAGCTCCGGCCCGCCATCGAGGCAGCCGAAACAGAACGCATGGGCCGCCTCAACTCCGCAAGGACCGCACTCGCCCGCTACGAGACCGACCTCGCGCCACGGCTCGCCGACATGGAAAAACAGCGCGCCGACCGCATCGCCGCCGCACAGCATGCCCTCGCCGAGGCCGAAAAGGCCGTCGCCGCCCGCCTTCCTGAGTGGGAAAAACAGCAGGACCCCGCCACCACCCCATGGCAGCTCATCCCTGCCACCATGGCAGTGAGTACCCAGAAGAAGAATCCCCTCAAACTCCTCCCGGACGGCAGCTACCTCGCCACAGGAGCCTCCGGAAAACAGGACTTCACCCTCACCTTCCCCCTGCCCGCAGGCGGACTCAGCGGCGTCCGCCTCGAAGCCCTCCCGGACGACAGCCTCCCCGCCAAAGGCCCCGGCCGCAACGAAGCCGGCAACTTCGTCCTCAGCGAAATCGAAGCCGCATGGATCCCCACCGGCCCGGACGCGAAACCCGTCCCCATCAAGTTCACCAAGGCCATCGCCACCTACCAGCAGGGACAATACGAAGTCGCCAACGCCATCAACGGCCGAGCCGGCCCGGACCCGGACGGCTGGGGCATTTTCCCCGGCGGCATCGGCAAACCCCAGGCCGCCATCTTCAGCTGCTCGACCGACGGCAAACCACTCGAACTCGGACCCGGCCAGCTCCGCGTCGTCCTACGCCAGCAATACAATGACGGCAAACACCTGCTCGGCCGCTTCCGCCTCAGCCTCTCGTCCTCCCTCGGCGAACTGAACTTCGGCCTCCCCGCAGCCCTCACCGGAATCCTCGCCATCGCCCCGGCACAACGGTCGCCGGAACAGCAGAAGGCCCTCCTCGATCACCTCGCCGCCTCGGACACAGAAGTCACCGCAAAACGCGCCGCCCTCGCAGAAACCGAAAAGCCTCTCCCGCCAGATCAGGGCCTCGCCGACCACAAGGCCGCCGTCACCCGCGAGGAACAACCCCTGCCCGTGGACCCGAAACTCGCCGCCCTCCGCCGCGACTCCGCCCTCAGCACCGAACAACTCGCCAACCGCCGCCTCACCGCCGCCCAGGACCTCACATGGGCCCTCATCAACACCCCCGGATTCCTCTTCAATTACTGAGACCACCGGCACCCCGCCAGCTCACCCACCCATGTCCATCCACGCCCCGGCCCCCCCGAGCCAAGGCTTCCCCGCCGCCGCCCTCGCAGAGCTGCGTTCCACCTTCCCGCCCGACCGCCTGCTCGCCTCCCCGGCCCACCTCGCCGCCTACCAGTCGGACGGCCTCACCGCCTTCGCAGTCTCCCCGGGAGCCGTCGCCGTCTGCCTCTCCGCCGACGATGTCATCGCCGCCATCCGCACCTGCCACCGCCACCGCGTCCCCTTCACCGCACGCGGAAGCGGCACCAGCCTGAGCGGCGGATCAGTCCCCTGCGACGGCGGCCTCGTCATCGCCCTCAACCGCATGAACCGCATCCTGCGGCTCGACCCCTTCAACCGCACCGCCATCGTCGAACCCGGCGTCTTCAATGCCTCGGTCACCCGCGCCGCCGCACCCCACGGCCTCATCTACGCACCCGATCCCTCCAGCCAGCAGATCTGCACCATCGGCGGCAACGTCGCCTTCAATGCCGGCGGAGCCCACTGCCTCAAGTACGGCATGACGTCCAACCACGTCATCGGCATGAAGGTCGTCCTCGCCGACGGCTCGCTCGCCACCCTCGGAAGCGATAGCCTCGAATCCAGCGGACCAGACCTCACCGGCCTCTTCACAGGCAGCGAAGGCCTCTTCGGCATCGCCCTCGAAATCACCCTCCGCCTCATCCCGAAAGTCGAACGCTACCACACCATCATGGCCAGCTACGACAGCACGGAAGCCGCCGGCAGCGCCGTCGCCGCCGTCGTCGCCAGCGGCATCCTCGCCGGCGCCATGGAAATCATGGACCGCCTCGCCATGGACGCCGCAGAAGCCGCCGTCGGGGCCGGCTACCCAGCCGACGCCGCCGCCATGCTCATCGTCGAACTCGAAGGCCCACACGCCCAGGTCGAATCCGAAAAACTCCGGCTCGACACCATCATCCACTCCAGCGGGGCCCGCACCGTCACCGTCGCCCAGTCGGAAGACGAAAGACTCCGCATCTGGAAAGGCCGCAAAAGCGCCTTCTCCGCCGTCGGCCGCCTCAGCCCGGACTTCATCGTCCAGGATGGCGTCGTCCCACGCCGCCGCCTCGGCGAAGCCCTCCGCGGCATCAGCGAAATCGCCAGCCGCCACAAGCTCCGCATCGCCAATGTCTTCCATGCCGGCGACGGCAACCTCCACCCCCTCATCATGTACGATGGACGCGAACCGGGAGCCTTCGAACGCGCCGAAGCCGCCGCCGCAGAAATCCTCCGCCTCTGCATCGCCATGGGCGGCAGCATCACCGGCGAACACGGCGTCGGACTCGAAAAAAAGGCCTTCCTCCCAGACATGTTCGCTCCCCACGACGTCGCCACCATGCACGCCGTCCGCCATGCCATGGACCCCCTCACCATCGCCAACCCCGGCAAAATGTTCCCCGATGGCTCACCCCCCGCCCTCTCCCACTCAGGCCTCCTCCCCATCGAAAAACAAGGGATCGCCCTCAGGCACTAAACCCACCGCCAGCCCACCACTTTCCTTTGACCATGCCCATTTCCAGTGTACCGCTCCTCCCATGCGGGCGCAGTTCCTCTGCCCCCGGTTCTTTCCGGAAAATCTCCTGCGGTGTTCGTGACTCCTGGTCTCATTGAGCCCGATCCGTTGCAATCATTAGGGGGCTGGGCCTGCCAGACCGATGTCATGCCTTAATTGGAAGGCTGAAGTTTGGATTTGGCGGCCGCCACCTGCTGGAATCCTTGGGAACGAGGACTCTCGACCATAGACGGCACCGCGGGGCCCCCGGAACCCGTGCCCAAGCCGGGAGGAAGCCGCGTCGTAATTCTCAGGCGGCCACACCTCCCCCGTAATTCACCTTGACACCAGAGGGCTCACGTAATAGCCTAGCATGGTAAAGCCGCATTTTCGGTTCTACCGCATAATTCATAAGCCCCACCGCTATGGTTGATCCTGCCGCATTCCTGAATCTTTTGAAGGCCGCATTTCCGGCACCACCAGAAGCCCTCGGTCTGGAAAGCGTCCTGCGGGATGTGCCCGGATGGGATTCTCTGACTTCCGTCATGCTGGTGGCGGATATCTTCTCGGAATACGGCGTGCAGGTATCCGGCGAAGAGATGAGCCAGTGCCTCACCAGCGCCGATCTGCTGCGGGCGATCGAAAGCAAACTCTGAGTCCCCATGGAGGCCACCCTCGAAAATGTCCGGATCGCCGGAATCAGCGCCGCTGTCCCGCGCGGCGTCCAGGCCATCGCGGACTCCAGCTACGAGGACCCGGCCGCCCGCCAGCGCTTCTCCACCGTCACCGGCATTCAGCAGCGGAGACTGTGCCGGCACGATCAGTTCTTCTCGGACCTCGCCCTCGCCGCCGCCGAGCGTCTTCTCGAAGATCTGCGCTGGGACCGCAGCAGCATCGACGCACTCGTGGTGGTCACTCAGTCGGGTGATCTGGCCTACCCGGCCACCGCCTGCGTGCTCCAGCACAAGCTCGGTCTGTCCACTGCCTGCGCCGCCTTCGACATCAATCTCGGCTGCTCCGGCTACCCCTACGCCCTCTACACCGCAGGCCGCCTGCTGCGCCCAATGGACGGCTCCCGGGTCCTCGTGCTCGTCGGCGATGCCGCCGGCAAGCTCAATCCCGCTTCCCCCCGCCCCCCCCTCTTCGGCGATGCCGCCACCGCAACCGCCCTCGAATGGTCCCCCGGAGCCGAACCGATCGCGTTTTCCCTCCATACCGATGGCAGCGGCTGGCACTGCATCATGGAAAGAAGACCAGGAGGAAATCCACCCGTGGAATCCAGCCGCTTCCACACCGTCACCGACGAAAATGGCCACGTGCACCTTGGCTTTCACAACCAGCTGCTCGGCGAAGATGTCGTCAATTTCTCCACCCGCATCGCCCCGGCCGCGGTGCGCGATCTCATCAGCCGGAGCGGCAGAACTCCCGACGAGTTTGATTTCTTTGTTTTTCACCAGGCCAACCGCATCATCAACGAATCGATCCGGCGCACCCTGCGCCTCGATCCCTCAAAGGTTCCTTCCACCCTCGCCGACTTCGGAAACACCAGCTCCGCTACCATCCCCCTGACCCTCGTGGAGCAATGCGGTTCCATCCTCCGGGAAAAACCGTCCCGGTTTGTCCTCTGCGGCTTCGGCGTCGGCCTCTCATGGGGCACCACCATCTGCCAACTCGGTCCCATCTCATGTCCGCCCCTCGTCGAGATCTGAATACACCTGCCAAGCGCCTGCTCATCATCAGCGCAGGTTCTCTGGGCCAGGAAATCCGCGACCTCGCCTGCGGCATCATGATGCACGAACCGGCAGTGGCACCATGGCAGACCCTCGGGTTCCTCGATAGCCGGCCCAATATCCACACCCGCGGCATCCCCCTCGTCGGTTCCCCGGAAACATACGTGCCGGAAGAAACTGACGAATTCGTCTGTGCCATCGGCAACCCCGCCCAGCGCAGAAGATTCGCAGAGCCCGTCCGCGCAAGGAACGGCCGCTTCGCCTTGCTCGTCGAACCCTCCTCCAAAGTCGGAGGATTCACCGAACTCAGCGAGGGCTGCGTGATCGGTCCCTTCTGCCTCGTTTCCTGCAACGTCAGCATCGGCGAAAGCACATTCCTCATCGCCCATGTCACGGTCGGACACGATGTGCGCATCGGAAGCCACTGCCAGATCAGCGCATACTCCTTCTTCGGAGGCGGAGCCACCATCGGCGATGAAGTCACTGTCTTCCCCCACGCCTGCATTCTGCCAGGCGTGCATGTCGGTAACGGAGCCACCATCGGCGCAGGATCCGTGGTCACCCGGACCGTCCCCGCCGGAACCACGGTCTTCGGAAATCCCGCCAGACCCATCGCTCCCTGACGACCCACCAGAGGCCGCCGCTTTCCCAGCCGATTCCCAGCCGATTCCCAGCCGATTCCC